>QWCN01000057.1_pt1 | contig 154589 bp, 140 predicted proteins | sample 1972711 | NCBI WGS metagenome assembly QWCN01 (sample SAMN09866707, study PRJNA288562) | Human gut metagenome isolate term1_stool, whole genome shotgun sequencing... | isolation source: gut | host: Homo sapiens | place: USA: California | reverse complement strand
GGCGTGTAGGGGGTTGTGCCCCGCGCAGCGAATAAGAATCTACATGACTGCCGGTGGCAGTCATACCACTGCTCAGTGGGCCACGCTTGCGTGGCTCGGAGGGGGTGTACGGTCGGTCCTTGGAGGGGACTATCGAACGATAGCATTCAGCAAATCGATAGCTTACACCCCCTCAGTCACACCTGACGGTGTGACAGCTCCCCCTACACGCCGGGAGCCATTGACTCTGAGCAACCGCCCCCGTACTTCTGAGTGAAGGCTTCCCCTGGAGGGGAAGCTGGCGCAACGTCAGTTGCGACTGATGAGGTCGAAGCTACCGATTATCGCCATAAGTTGGTACGGCGCTGTTACCTTCGACCTCATCCGGTCCGGCGTTGCCGGACCACCGTAGTAGAGGTATGACTGCCACCGGCAGTCATATAGATTTTGGATTCGCTGCGCAGAGTACCACCCTCCAGGGGAAGGCGTTTTCTCAGAAGGTCGAGGTGTTCTGCGTCGATTTTTACTGCTCTAGTATCGCTACCAGGCGGGCGGGGCATGCCCACGCCCCTACCGTGCCACGCCGGGGGATTTTACCGGCCCTACGATGCCGTGGCGGAAGGCATACCGAAAAAGGTGAAAAAACGTGGATTGGGGGTTGCAATGGGGCGGGGGAAATGGTATGATTATGTAAATCTAGCCGGAGACGGTCAGATGCCGGACAACAGCCCCAGAGACTGCTTCCAGAGCAGAACCCGCCGGACGGCGTTGTCGATCTGTTCTTCGGAAATGCGGCCTTCCCGAATGGCTTCCAGTACTGCTGCGTACTGCTCCGGGAAATCGCTGGAGATCAGCAGATCGTTTCCTGCCAGAACAGCCAGAACGGCCGCTTCCCCGACGCCGTAGGGAACAGAAATTGCATCCATAACCAGATCATCTGTGACCAGAACACCGTTATAGCCCATGGTTTCCCGGACATAGCGGTGGACCGCCGGGGACAGGGATGCCGGGTATTCCGCATCCAGTGCAGTGACCTGAATGTGGGACACCATGACGGCTCCGCAGCCGGCCTCCATTCCGGCGGCAAAGGGCAGGAGATCCTGGGCTTCCAGTTCCTCCAAGGAACGATTTTCTATGGCAATCCCCACGTGGGTGTCAGCATTGTTCCCATAGCCGGGGAAATGTTTCAATACACAGCCAATGCCGTAAGTCTGTCCTTCCTCTACGGCGATTTGTACCCATTGACAGATAAGCTCTGGGCTTTGCCCCAGAGAACGGTCATAAAGAAATGCTGCCGGGTCGGTGGTAATGTCGCAGACCGGGGCCAGGTTAACGTTAATGCCCAAATCGGACAGCAATGCGTCTTTTTCTACCTCGGCAGTGCGCAAGGCTTCCATGCCGCCTCCTTCGTAAAGGGAGCGTGGGGAGGAAAACGGCGCATCCCGGAAAGCGGGCTTGTCGCTGATGCGGACGACACTGCCGCCTTCCTCATCAACGGCGATCAGCAGCGGGATGGTGGCGGCTTCCTGGTAGCGTTCCAACGTCTGCCGCAGGGATTCGGGTGTTTCGTCTTCCGTGTCCCGGTCAAAGAGGACGAGCCCGCCCAGATGATATTGGGCAATGTCCTCCGCTGCCGTTTCCTTCCGGCATCGGGCCAGGAACAACTGGCCGACCTTTTCTTCTGCGGTCAGGCCGGAGAGCAGAAGGTCTACGGGGTCCGGAGGTAGCGTAGGTGCCTGAGTAGGGACTTGCGTGGGAGACTGGGTCGTGACCTGGGCGGACGGCTCCGGTGGCAGTGTCGCCCGGGAGGACGCTTTTGGCACGGGCTGCACGGAGCAGCCGCAGAGCAGCAGACAGAGAATGACGCAGAAAAATTTTTTCATTGGATTCACCTCGGGAAGTATTATAGCATATTCTTCCCTGAAAATACAGACGGGCGGTGCTTATGCAATTCAATTCCATCCCCTTCCTTTTTTATTTCCTCCCGGCGTTTTTAGCGATCTACTATCTCACGCCCCGGCGGGGCCGCAGCGCCGTGCTGGCGGCGGCCAGCTGCCTGTATTATTACTTGGCCTGCGGGCGGCAGATCTGGCCCGTGGCGGTGCTTCTCGAAGTGACGGCCCTGACGTTCCTGCTGGGCCTGCTGCTGAAAAGATGGCGCTCCGGTGTGCTGCTGGTGGTGAGCATTTTGCTGCCCGTGGGGCTGCTGGTGTTCTTCAAGTGCCATCAGGGCGGGAAAATGCTGCCCCCCGGCATGAGCTTTTACTGCTTCCAGCTGGCGGCCTACCTCATTGATGTGTACCGGAGAAAATGCCCGGAGGAGCGCAGCCCCTTCCGGTTCGCAGCGCAGATTCTTCAATTTCCGAAGCTGCTTTCCGGGCCGCTGGTGGAGCCGAGAAAATTGCAGCTGGAATCCCAAAGTCCTTGCCTTTGCCCCTACACCATTCACCACGGCCTCCAGGAGCTGATTCTGGGCCTTGCCATGAAGGTACTGCTGGCGGACCGTTTGGGCGGCCTGTGGGCAGAGACGGCGGTGGCAGGCTACGGCGGCATTTCCACGCCTCTGGCCTGGCTGGCGCTGTTGGCCTATGCCCTGCGGCTTTATTTTGATTTTTACAGTTACAGCCTCATGGCCATGGGCCTGGGGCGGCTGGTGGGCTATCATCTGCCCCGGAATTTCCTGGACCCCTACGCATCCGTCACGGTTTCGGAATTTTACCGCCGGTGGCACGCCACCCTGGGCAGGTGGTTCCGGGAATATGTGTACATCCCCCTGGGCGGCAGCCGGAAGGGCTGGAAGCGCACGGCGGTAAATCTGGCCATCGTGTGGGCCCTGACGGGCTTCTGGCACGGAAACGGCGGAAATTACCTGCTGTGGGCGGGCTTTTTGCTGGCGCTTATTTTGCTGGAAAAGCTGTTCTGGGGAAAAGTCTGCCGGAAAGTGCCGCTTTTGGGACATCTTTACACGATTTTTGCGATTTTAATTAGCTGGGTGCCCTTTGCCATCGGGGACCGGGCCAAAATGACGGTTTTCCTGGGCAAGCTGTTCGGCATGGGCTGTGCCGTGAACCCACTGGACTACCGGATGGTGGGCGGGGCGTATCTGCCCTATCTGATCATCGGGGTGCTGCTGGCCATGCCCTGGCTGCCCCGGCTGGTGCGGAAGGTCCAGAAATACTGGATTGCCGACGTTCTTCTGTTCCTGTTGTTCTGGGTGTGCGTGTACGTCATGGCCACCAGTGAGGGAAGTCCTTTCCTGTATTTCCAATTCTAAGGGGAGTGCGTTTCTATGAAAAAACGGCTGATTGTATTCGCTTTGGCGCTGGTCCTGTCGGGACTGGCCCTGAGCGGGGCGGGGTGCTATTATAAATACGTGGTTCTGCGGCCCTATGGGCTGGCGCAGGACCAATTCGCCCCGGCGATTCCCATTCTGCTGCTGACCGACGAAGGCGGACTCCGGGAGCAGCTGCGGCAGGCGCAGGACCAGGCCACGGCCCCAACCACGGAGCCGACCACCGAGCCGACCACGGTGCCAACTACGGCCCCCATGGAGCCGGTGACGGAACCGACTACGGAAGCCACAACGGAGCCGACAACCGAACCCACCACCGAGCCGCCTACGGAACCCACCACCCCGCCGCCGGTGACGGATGGCAAGGTGGACGAAAGCTGGTTTGACGATGTGCTGTTTGTGGGGGATTCCCGGACGGCGGGAATGCGGCTATACAGCCGTCTGGGGCAGGCGGATTATTTCAGCTACACGGGCATGACCGTGTTCAACTGGCCGAAAATCGAGACGGAGGACCTGAATTTCCCGAAGGAGAGCCTGGAAGCCCTGCTTGGGAGCAAGACCTACGGAAAAATTTTCCTGTGCCTGGGCATCAATGAGTGCGGCGACGACCACGACGAAATTTTGAATGCCTATGGGGAACTGGTGGATTTTGTGCGGGAAAGGCAGCCGGAGGCACAAATCTTCCTGGTGAGTATCATGACCGTGGGCCGGAGCAAGGTCCAGGACGGCTGGTATTTCAATCCGGAAAACATTGGGAACCTGAATAGTCGAATCGCCCAGCTGGCCGCTGACAGGAACCTTTTTTATCTGGACAGCAACGCCCGCTTTGCCGATGAAAACGGCTATCTGCCGGACAACCTCAGCGCCGACGGCTGCCATCTGTACGCCGAGGACTATCTCGCCTACACGGATTGGCTCCGGGAGGCGGTGGCGGACTTGCTTTTTTCCTGAAAACCGCTATAATGAAAGGGTAGGAGATGCTTATGAAGCTGCTCATTCGCCAGCGGGTCTTTTCCTGGACGGACAGCTATGACGTCTACGACGAGACCGGCAGGCCCAAGTATTTTGTAAAGGCCGAGTGGCTCACGCTGGGCCATCAGATCCATGTGTACGAAAAGGCCACGGGCCGGGAGGTGGGGTCCATCCACCAGAAGCTGTTCCGCTTTCTGCCGGCCTTTGAGATCGTGCTGAACGGACAGGCCGTGGGCACGGTCCGGAAGGAATTTACCTTCTTTTCGCCCCGATATTCCATCGATTACCAGGGCTGGACGGCGGAAGGAAACCTGTTCGGCTGGGATTATGACGTGCGCCGGGGGAATGTCACGGTGCTGCATATTTCCAAGGAGCTTTTTACCTGGGGCGACACCTACGCCATGACTTTTGAAAATCCCGCCGTGGAAATGCCCGGACTGCTGCTGGTCATTGCCATCGATGCGGCAAATTGCAGCCAAGGAGACTAATTATGGAAAAAATTACCAGCTTTACCATTGACCACATCCGGCTCCAGCCGGGCCTGTACGTTTCCCGGAAGGACCGGGTGGGCAGCGAGACCGTGACCACCTTCGACCTGCGGGTCACCAGCCCCAACGACGAGCCGGTGATGAACACCGCCGAGGTCCACACCATCGAGCATCTGGCGGCTACCTATCTGCGCAACGACCCGACATGGAAGGACCGGGTGCTGTACTTCGGGCCTATGGGCTGCCGCACGGGCTTTTATCTGATGCTGACCGGGGACCTGACCTCCCGGGAGGCCCTGCCGCTGGTCCGGGATTGCTTCCGGTTCATCCGGGACTATGAGGGCGAAGTCCCCGGAGCATCCCCCAGGGATTGCGGCAATTATCTGGACATGAACCTGAACATGGCCCACTTCTGGGCGAAGCGCTACGCCGCTCTGCTGGAAAACATCGACGAGAGCCGCCTGAACTACCCGGAGGACTGAAAATATGAAGAAATTGGGCATTATCGGCGCCATGAAGGTGGAGGTGGAGACCCTCCAGAACGCCATGACCGAGAAAAAAATTCAGACCATCGCCGGAATGGACTTCTGCGAGGGTCTGCTGGAAGGGCTGCCCGCCGTGGTGGTGGAGTGCGGCGTGGGCAAGGTCAATGCGGCAGTGTGCGCGCAAATTCTTTGCTCCTGCTATAAAATTTCTCATCTGGTCAACACCGGTGTGGCCGGTTCGCTAAATGCAAAGCTGGATATTTGTGACCTGCTGGTCAGCAAAGATGCGATGTATCATGACGTGGATTGCCAATATGTGGGCTATGCACCCTGCGTTCTGCCGGGGATGCCGGAGACCTTTGAGGCGGATGATTTCCTCATCGGCCGGGCCTTTGCAGCGGCGGAATCGATAAAACCCGGCCACACCCACATCGGACGGGTGGCTTCCGGCGACTGCTTTGTGGCCAAGAAAGAGCTGAAGGAAAAGATCGTGGCGCTGACCCAGGCTTCCTGCGTGGAGATGGAGGGAGCGGCCATCGCCCATACCGCATACAGGAACGGTGTGCCTTTCGTGATTCTGAGGGCCATCTCCGACAAGGCCGACGACTCGGCGGAAATGGATTATCCCACCTTCGAGGCCAACGCCGCCGCCTTCTGTGCCCGGCTGACCGAGGCACTGGCCCGGGATCTGGCTCAGGACGAATGACCCAATAAATAGCTGAAAAATCCCCGGAAACGGTTAGAAGTAATCGTTTCCGGGGGATTTTTTTGTTCATACAGCTTTCGACAGCATTTGACCCAAGTGTGGAAGTATAATGGCTATGCCGTCAGGGGAACAGGGAAAGACCTCAGTTGGAATGATCCTTCTCCTGGTCCTTCTGCAGCTGTTCAATGCCGCGGCGGATCAGGTCAATGGTGGCGGCGGATCGGCTGGGGTATCGGTTCTCGAAACGGAAATCATCGATCTCCTTCAAGAGCTCCTCATCCACGATCACAGTAAAGCGGGGTTTTTCTGTTGGCATGGTTCATTCCTCCTTACGGGTGTAATTATGCACAAGTTCAGAGTTTCTGTCAAGAGGCTAAATTCGAATACATAGGGAAAACGGGGAAAATTTTGAGGAATGTTGTATTATCAATCCTGGAAGAAGCTGGAAAATGGTCTGTTAATTTTTCTTTAGAACCCATTTGAAAAACGGGGTTGACAAGTTCATACAATATGCTCTATAATATAGAACACAAGTTCAGAGGTTCACGCAAAGCAAATGTTCATAAGAGGCGAGAAAGGAGATAAAACCATGGTCGGAAAAAAGTTGACGTTGATCTTGACTCCGGAACTGGCACAGATGCTGGAGACACTGAAGAATACGGAGGCTTTCCGGGAAAGAAGTCAGGCGGAAATGCTGCGGACGTTGATCCGGGCGGGCCTTCGCGCGGAATTGAAGGAATTGGACCGGGAAGCTCTGGTCATGTGAGAGAGGAGAGGACACCATGATCCGGAAGATCGCCAATGGACTGTCCACCGTAGTAATGGTCCTGGTGGTGCTGCTGGCGCTGACGCTGGTAGGCGGACGGCTGTTCGGGATGCAGACCTATGCGGTGCTGTCCGGCTCCATGGAACCGGCGTACCCCACCGGGGCGCTGCTGTACGTCCGAAAGGTGGACCCGGCGGACATTCAGCCGGGGCAGGTCATTACATTTCTGCTGGATGAACATACCGTGGCCACCCATCGGGTGGTGGAGGTCATCCCGGACCCGGAGGAGGCGGGCATTTACCGCTACCGGACCAAGGGGGACGCCAACGAGGCTGCCGATGCGGGCCTGGTCCACTGCAAGAACGTCCTGGGGACCCCGGTGGCGTGCGTCCCCTACCTGGGCTACGTCATCACCTGGATCCAGAATCCCCCGGGGACGTATATTGCCATTTCTGCGGCGGCGGTGCTTTTGCTGCTGGTGTTCCTTCCGGACCTCTTTGCGGAGGACAAGAAAAAGCCCGCCCCGGACGCAGAAAGCCGCTGAGCGAAGCATCTGCTCAGCATTCCCATGAAGGGCAATGCCGCAAGGCTCCCGATATTGCATTCTTTTAAGGAGGTTTTCGTAAATGAAAACAAGAAGCAAAGCTCTGCTCCTGACGCTTTGTGCGGTGCTGCTTGTGACCGCCTCAGTGCTGGGGACCCTGGCATTTTTGACCTCGACGGATGAAGTCAAGAACACGTTCACGGTTGGTTCCGTGAATATCACGCTGGACGAGGCGAAGGTCAAGACCGACGGAACGCCTGTTGAGGGTGCTGCCCGTGTGAAGGCAAATGAATACCATCTGCTGCCTGGCCATACTTACACCAAAGACCCCACTGTGACCGTGAAGGACGGCAGCGAAAGCGCTTATGTGCGGCTGAAGGTCACGTTCAACAACGCCGCTGACATCATTGCCCTGTGCACGGACCCGGAGTATGCGGACGATGGCCCCACCGGCGTGGAGAACGCATTTCCGCTGATTCGGATGGTCAAGTTTGTCGAGGCCAATGCGGCAAAGTGGGACGGTGTTATTCCGGACAACATGGTGGACACGGAAGAAATGCTGGCTGATGAGAAGTATTTCGTCGCAGACACGACCAACGACACCCTTACCTATTACTTCTACTACAATACCACTGTTGCGGCCCCTGATGGCGACGTGAAGCTGGAGACGCTGTTCGATGCTGTTACGGTTCCGGAATGGGTCACGGGCGAGCAGCTTGCAAAGCTGAACGATTTCAAAATCACCGTTGTTGCTGAAGCGATCCAGGCCGACGGCTTTACAAATGCGGATGCTGCCTGGGCAGCTTTTGATGCACAGTAATATTTCTGATTCCAACAGACAAGGGCAAGCCGCATGGCTCCCCTTTCTGTTGAAATAAAGCCAATATTCAGGGAAAGGAGGAAGAGGAAAAGTGAAAAATCATGCAAACCGCCGCAGCGTGAGCAGCAAGGCTTTTGCCGCTGTGCTGGCGCTGGTGCTGGTGCTTGGCTGTGCATTGGGCGGAACGGTGGCCTGGCTGGTTGCCAAATCCGACCCCGTTGTCAATACCTTTACCTACGGAGACATCAACATTGCGCTGACCGAAACCAAGCCAGTGAATCGGGAGGCCAAGATTATCCCCGGTATGAATATTGAAAAGGACCCGAAGGTGACGGTCAAAGCCGACTCCGAAGCCTGCTGGCTGTTCGTGAAGGTGGACGAGGTTGGTACGTTCGTAGCTGATAAGGTGACTTACTCTGTTGCAGACGGCTGGACGGCTCTGACCGGGCAGCCTGGTGTTTACTACCGTGAAGTTGGCGCTGTGACTGCTGACACCGACTTTTATGTCCTGAAAGACAATGTTGTCAAAGTCAGCGATACACTGACGAAAGAGGACATCAAGGACATCCCTACCGGACCCACGCTGACCTTTACGGCCTACGCCGTTCAGAAGGACGGCATTGCCGATGCTGCCACCGCATGGAGCAAAATCAGCTGATTCCTGTATTCCCTCTGCGCAGGAGCGCAGAAAAATAATCAATCTTAATTAAGGAGAAAGTTCATCATGAAGAAGAAAATTACCGCAATCTTCCTGTGCGTTGCCCTGCTGGCAACGGCCATCGTGGGAGCCTCTCTGGCTTACTTCACCGACACGGACAACGAGACCAACACCTTCACCGTCGGCAATGTGAAGATCGACCTGATCGAGAAAGAGCGTGACGGCAAGGGCGGCACGAAGGATTTCACCCAGGACAAGAAGCTGTACCCCATTGTCGGCTCCGCTCAGGGCGAGAAGGATGCGCTGGGTATGCCCACTGCCAAGAACTACGTGGATAAGATGGTCACCATCGAGAACACCGGTTCCGAGAAGGCTTACATCCGTGCTTACTTCGCAATTCCCTCCGCTCTGGACGACGGCTACGAGACCTTCAACGCCGGCATGAACGTCCTGCACTTCAACTTTGGCAACAAGGTTGAAAATGGTGTTATTACCTCCACCGAGGGTGTGGAGTGGATCTGGACCCATGACGGCAAGTGGAACTACTTCGAGACCACTATCGACGGCATCAAGTACAACGTTTACTTCGCTGATTACTACCAGGCTGTTGATGCCGGTGCTACCACCGAGCAGCTCGTGCAGGGCGTGTACCTCGACAAGACCTTCGACATCAAGGACGGCAAGTGCTACGCCTTTGGCGAAGAAGTCACTCTCGACGATGGCTGGGACTGGAACAATGTTTCCTGCCCGGTGTTCGCCGTGGCTTGCCAGGCCGAGGGCTTTGACAATGCTACCGATGCCATCACCGCAGCCTTTGGTGCGAACTACAACCCCTGGGGCGGCGCTGCCGACAACTGGCAATAAACAGGCAACAGGCTTCGAGAGCGCATACGAGGCCCGGCGGCCCACACCGTTCTTTGCCTGATTCTCCCTTGCCTGCCCCCCGGCAAAACGGGGGGCAGGTTCCTAAGAAAGCGCCCGATATGCAAATCGGACGTTTTCTTACGAAATTAAAGGAGGCGGCAAAAATGAAACGAAAAATCTGGATTATTGTGCTGGCGCTGATCTCCATTGCTTCCATGGCATCTTCGACCATGGCTTATTTTACCGGAGAGGATCGCGCCCACAATGTAATCACCACCGGCGGCGTTCATATTGCCCTGGTGGAACAGCAGCGGACAGGCGACACCTACACGCCCTTCCCCAAGGAAGGCGTTACCGGCGTCCTGCCCGGTACATCCATCTCTAAGATCGTGTCCGTGGAAAATACCGGCTCTGCCCCCGCATGGGTGCGCATCCGCCTGACGGCGTCCATCGAGAACGCCCAGGGCGAGGCGCTGCCCCCGGTGTTGGAGGACGGCACATCGGTCATGTCCATGGAGCTGCTGCCCGGCTGGGTCGTGGGTCCCGACGGCTGGCTTTACTATCAGGAGCCGGTAGCCGTGGACGGTGCGACCACCCCGGCCTTTGAGGCCGTGCACATGGCGGCGGAAATGGGAAACGTTTATCAGGAATCCACCTGCGATCTTGTGGTGGAGGCCCAGGCGGTCCAGTCGGACAACAATCCCCTGACCGGGGAACTGTGGGAAATTCCCGGCTGGCCTGAGGAGGGTGCGTGATGAAGAAAATACTTGCATTTCTGCTCTGCGCCGTGCTGCTGCTGACCGTCGCCGCCCCGGCGGCCCTGGCTGAGACCGCGACGGAGACGTTCCAGATCTGTGACGGCACCGGTGCGCCGGTAAAGACCGTCTCGCTGAGAATGTCCGAGAAAATGGAACTGACGGCTGCGGCAGAGAACCTTTCCGGCAGCTACCAGTGGCAGATTCACGTCAGCGGCGACGTTTGGGCCAATATCATGGGCGCAAACGGCAACAGGCTGGAGCTGAGTTACGGCCTGGTGGCCAATCTGCTCAGCGGCAACGCTGCTGAAATTCGCTGCAGGCTGACCAATGGGGAAGTCCGCTATACCGACCTGGTGAAGGTGCAGATTCAGTCCGATGCGGCTGTCCGAAAGGCTCCCGCCGCAGCGCCGGTTCTCGGGTCAGCACCCAATGGGGACCCGGCGGACGGACCTGCGACCTCGACCTATGTCATCACCATCAAGTATCAGTTTGCTGACGGGACACAGGCGGCAAATCCCTGGACGGCTACCGTGGCCACCGGCAGCACCTATACGCAGGATGTTGCCAGCCCTGCGATCGTGGGCTATACGCCTGATCCGGACGTAGTCCATGTGGATGCTTCTGAAACGACGACCTATACCGTAACTTACAAGCCCGCAGAGGTGGATTTCACGGTCAAGCACTATCAGCAGAATGTTTCTGACGATAAGTACACGCTGGCGGACACCGAGACGAAGAAAGGTTACACCAAGAGCGCAGTAGGCGAGGGCCTGGCCAGAACGGACTATGAAGGTTTCTATTCGCTGCTCTATGATACCACTATGGAAATCGCAGCGGATGGCAGCACGGTGGTCGAGATCTACTATGACCGTTACTACTATCTGATGAACTTCGATTTGGATGGCGGCTACGGTGTGGAACCGATCTATGCCCGGTACGGTGCGGCGGTTTCCGTTGGCGAGCCTACCAAGCCCGGCTATACCTTCAACGGCTGGACGCCGGCGATCCCGGCCACAATGCCTGCACAGAGTACGAGCTATAAGGCAAATTGGGAAATCGGTACGTCTGGGTTTACGGTGGTGTTCTGGTATGAAAACGCCAATGACGACGGTTACAGCGTGGCCGGAACCTACAAGCCTGCCAATGTGAAGCCCGGTACAGAGCAAAAGAGTGATGATTATAAGAATCAGAGCTTTGATGGCCGAGACGGCACACATTTTACCTACAACGAAGATAAAGCCGAGACTGTGACCGTCAAGGGCGACGGCTCCACCGTGCTGAATGTGTATTATACGCGGAATGCCTATACGCTTAAATTCAGAGTGCTCGATTGTGAAAAATGGTTTATGCACTCGCATAGTGATAGCTGTTATAAGGTGATTAAGACCATCACCGCAAAGTATCAGGCGGATATTCACGATAATTTCCCGATAAGAGATGGAAACGACACCATTTGGTGGGATGTGCCGGATGGTTGTAAGTCTTTCAAGCCTGGAACGCAGTTGGGCAGTATCGACACAATGCCAGGAGAGAACATTACGTTTACATCTGCCGGGGCTGATTCCGGTGCTGTGCTTTGGTATTATGTGGAGACGCTGAATGGGGCAGCCGGTGAATATACACATAACGGAAGAAATTTCAAGCTATACAAAAAGATCGATATTGAGCAATCCGGTTGGCTAACATATACTGAAGAATTCCACAACATTACCGGTTTTACGCAATGGTGGTCGGATCCTGCTTTCTCTAAAATGGAACAGGGTGGTACTACTTCTGGTGTGAACAAGAACAACTACCTTTGCTACACCCGCAACAGCTACAACCTGAGCTTCTACAACTACAATGCCTATGTTACAGGTAAGGATAGCAGTGTGCAGTTTGAGGCACCGCTGAGCGGCTACGACTTCACTCCGGAATATCCTGCAAATCTGGAAAAGAATGCCTATGTGTTTGCCGGTTGGTACACGACGCCCGGGTGCTATGAGGGTTCCGAGGCGGATTTGGCCACCATGACCATGCCTGCCTCCGACGTTGTCCTCTACGCCAAGTGGACCCCCAAGACCCACACGGTCAAGACGTATCTGACCAAGGATGTACTGGATATGAATGGAAATCCGCTGGATACTTGGGAGAATGTTCCCCATGGTACGACCGTCGTGAAGCCGAATGACCCCACCAACGGGGCTTATACCTTCGTCGGCTGGTTCTACATCAGCGACAGCGGCGAAGAAAAGGCCTTCGATTTCTCCATGCCGGTGAACCGGGACCTGAACCTCTATGCCAAGTGGAGTTCCAACACGCTGGTGACGTATACCGTCAAATATGCTGTTGAGAATCCGGATGGGACGCTCACCTATATTGCGGATGACACCACCGGCAGCGCCCTGGCAGGTACGACCAAGACCTTCGATGCCAAGACGGGTACGGAACTCAATGAAGACTACCGGTCCGGTTATTTCCCCAAGGTCAGCAGCCATTCTCTCACCATGGACATTGACGGCGGGGTGAAGAATGTATTCACCTTCATGTATGTGGCAAAGCCGGAGGTGACATACACCGTCAAGTATCTGGAAAAGGGAACGGAAAAGCAGCTGGCCGACCCGAAGACCGTGACGACCCGTGATGCAGTCGTTACCGAGCCCTTCAAGCAAATCGCCGGTTACGCCCCGGACGCTTATCAGAAGCAGCTGGTCCTGGCCGCCGAAGGCAATGTGATTACGTTCTGGTACGTCAAGGACGATGTCCATGCACCGGTGAGAGTTGTTCACTGGATTCAGAACATTGCGGGCGACGGCTATACCGAGTACCGGAGCAGTACCAACCTGAACGGCGTGATCGGAAATACGTATTCCGAGACCCCTCTGGAGATTCCGGGATTCAAGTTTAATGGAGCAAGGAGCAACGCTTCCGGCAAGCTGGATGCGGGTGGCCTTTTGCTGGAACTGTACTATGACCGCATCGAGTATCCGTATGTGTTCCGGTTTATTGACCAGGCTACTGGCAATGAGATTGCACAAAGCGAAGACGGCACGGCCCGCTATCAGGCCCAGGTGACGCAGTCTGCCAAGGACATTCCCGGTTATAAGTTGATTAGCGCCGAGAATCAGGCCATCAACATTGCTATCGAAGCCCCTGATCATGTCGCCAACAAGAACGTGAAAATCTTCTACTACAATGAGGAGACTGTAAACATCCTTTATAAGGTCGTCGGCCCGGCCGGCTGCGGCACGCTGGACAATTATCAGGAAAATGATTTGAAGGTCATTACCGGCACGGCAGCGGGTTCCATGCCTACGGCTGCAAGCGGCTATAAGTTCGTTGGCTGGTACACGGACGAGGCTTGCACCCAGCCGGTGGCTGCCGCTTGGATTGCAAACAACAAGCTGACGCCCCAGAAGACCAAGGACCTTGGGAATGGTGTGACGGGCTACGAAGCCGCAACGTATTACGCCAAGTTCGAGTTGGATGTGTTTGACCTGACCATCAGGAAGGAAGGCTGTGCGGAAATCGACGAGAACCAGAGTTTCCTGTTCCGTATTACCGGGCCGAATGGATTCTCCATGGAAGTAACGGTACAGGGCAACGGCAGCAAGACCATCAAGGGCCTGCAGATGGGCGGGTATACCGTCACGGAAGTGGAAAGCTGGAGTTGGCGGTACAAGTACCAGCACAATGGACAGATCGTGAAGCCCGAGGATGTGGTGAACGGGAAAGCAGAAGTTACGTTCACGAATAAACGTGACTTCGTATTCTGGCTCAATGGCTGTGCCTTTGCGGATAATCGATGGAGGAGGGAGAAAGCATGAAACGGAAATGGCTTGGAACGCTGGTGGCGCTGGCCCTGGTGCTGTGCATCGCCGGCGGGGCGACCCTGGCGTTCCTGATGGTCACAACGCCCCCCCTGACCAACGTGTTTCAGTACGGCCATGTGACCTGTAAAGTGGATGAAACTTTTCAGGACAACGTGAAAACCGACGTTTCGATCCGGAATACCGGCGACACGCAAAGCTATATCCGTGTCAAGCTGGTATTCACCTGGAAGGATAAAGACGGCAACGTGTCCGCACAGCCGGTGACGGATCAGGACTATAAGATGGACCTGAATAAGGTGGACTGGTTTGAGAAGGACGGCTACTATTACGCCAAAGCGCCGGTTGCTCCCAAAGGTAACACGCCGGTCCTCATTGAAAAGTGTACGGAGGTTGCAGCCAACGCTCCCGATGGCTATACGCTGTCCCTGGAAATCCTGGCGGATGCCATCCAGAGCACGCCCACAAGGGCCGTGGAGCAAGCCTGGGGCGTTACCGTTGATACTGACGGGCTTCTGAAGGAGGTGCAGGGATGAAACGAATTGCTTTTGTTCTGGCACTGGTGCTGCTCCTGCTCCCTGTAAGCGTCTATGCCACGGGCAGCGTGGAGTTTACCGGCAAGGGCTTCGCCTTTGCTCCCGGCAGCGAGTACACCACTACGGACCTGTTCGACGGGCTGAAAAACGTCATGCCCGGCGACGAACTCATTCAGCAAGTCACCGTCACCAACACCGCCCGTGGGGAACAGCTGCGGCTTTGGATGTCTGTTGAACCCCATGACGAGCCGGAGGATGTGGAATTCCTGAAAGCCCTGGCCATGGAAATTCGGCTGGGGGACCGGGTGCTGTTCACCGGTACCGCCGGGGACGCCACCGAGGACCGCATCCTGCTGGGGACCATTCCGGCGGGGAAGTCCATTACTTTGACCGTGAAGCTGACGGTTCCGCTGGAACTGGATAACCGCTATGCCGACCGGGTGGGGGAGACCGACTGGATCTTCCACGGCGAAAGCGCCGGGGAGACCCCCTACACCGGCGACACGGAAAACGTCGGCCTTTGGTTGCTGCTCCTTTGCTGCGCCGGGGCGGGCACTTTGACCCTGACCTCCCAGCTTCGGAAAAAGAAGAATTAAATCTGCTGCGCCCTATCCCAAAACCCGGGATGGGGCGCTTTTTTCGGCCCGAACACGGGAAATTTTCCGAAAAGGCCCCGGAAGGGCTTGCAATTTCCCCGATTTTTGAGTAAAATAAACTGATTTAATTTACCATTCGGGATGAGGTCATACTGTGTATTTAAAATCATTAGAGGTTCAGGGCTTCAAGTCCTTCCCGGACAAGACGGTCATCCGCTTCGGCGACGATATCACCGCCATCGTGGGTCCCAACGGCTCCGGGAAATCCAATATTTCCGATGCCATCGTCTGGGTCATGGGCGAACAAAGTACCCGGACCCTTCGGGGAGCCAAGATGGAGGATGTGATCTTCGGCGGCACCCAGAAGCGGGGGGCCGTGGGCTTTGCGGAGGCCACGCTGACCCTGGACAACAGCGACCGGGCGCTTCTGTATGACGCCGACGAGGTCATGGTCACCCGGCGCTACTATCGCTCCGGGGACAGCGAATATTATATCAATCGCCAGTCCGCCCGGTTGAAGGACATCCATGAGCTGTTCATGGATACCGGTCTGGGCCGGGAGGGCTATTCCAATATCGGTCAGGGCCGCATTGACGAAATTCTTTCCCTGAAAAGCGGGGACCGCCGGGAAATTTTCGAGGAAGCGGCGGGCATTTCCAAGTATCGCCACCGGAAGGAGGAGACCGAGCGGAAGCTGGCCACCACTGAGGACAACCTGATGCGCATTGGGGACAAAGTTTCCGAACTGGAAATTCAGCTGGACCCCCTGAAAAACCAATCCGAAAAGGCCAAAAAATATCTGGCCATGAAGGACGAATTGCAGGGCGTGGAGGTAGCCGTGTGGCTGCAGACCCTGGATAAGCTCTCCGAGTCCGCCCGGAAGGCCCAGGAGGATTTCACCTCCGCCGATTTCGTGCTGAAACAGGCCCATGAGGACCTGGACAAGCACTATGCCCGTGCGGAGGAGTTGGGCAACGTTCTGCGGGAAAAGGACGCCCAGGTGGAGAACATCCGGGTGAAGGTCTCCATGCAGGAGGCGGCGGGCCAGCAGCTTTCCGGCCAGCTGGCGGTGCTGCAGGGCAACGTCGCCAACAATCAGGACAACCTGAAACGGCTGGAAGCCGAGTGCAAGGCCGAGGATGACCGCAGCGGCGGCGTGACCGCCCAGATGGAACAGGCCAAGCGGCGCTTAGAGGAAATCGATGCCAGCCTTGCCGCCAAGCGGAAGGGCATCGGGGAGTATCAGCAGACCCTGTCCGCCATGACCGCCAATGCCCAGGGGTTGCAGAAGCGCTATCTGGAACTGCGGGGCAAGGAAACGGAACTGACCTCCCAAATCGCCGCCGGAGAGGCGGAATGCCGCAGCGTGGAGGCGTCCATTCAGGACAACGACCAGCGGCTCGACCAGCTGAACAGTGATTTGACTGCCGCAGCGGACCGGGAAAAGAGCGCCCGTGGGGAGCTGGACAAGGCCCGCCGGGAGTTGAAGAACGCCCAGGATGCGGTGACGGTCAATCAGAACCAGATCTCCGGCTATGGTCTGCGGCTTCAGAACCGGACCAAGCGCCGGGACGAACTGGCCAAGGAACAGCGGGACGTGACCGCCCAGCTGGACGGCATCCGGGCCAAGGTCCAGGTGTTCCAGGCCATGGAGCGGGATTTTGAAAGCTATCAGAAGTCCGTGCGGCTGGTGATGCAGCAGGGGAACCGGCTTTCCGGCATCCATGGGCCGGTGTCCCGGCTCATCCGCACGGAGGACGAATATACCTCCGCCATTGAAATTGCTCTGGGCGGCGCCATGCAGCAGATCGTGGTGGATACGGAGCAGGACGGCAAAGCCGCCATCTCCTTCCTGAAACGCACCGGCGGCGGACGGGCCACGTTCCTGCCGTTATCTGTTATCCGGGGCAAGAGCCTGACGGAAAAGGGCCTGGAGCAGTGCTGGGGCTTTGTGGGCATCGCTTCCAAATTGGTCAGCTGTCAGGACCAATACCGGGGCATCGTGGAAAATCTGCTGGGCCGCATCGTCATTGTGGAGGATATGGACGCCGCCGTTGCCATGGCCCGGACCTATCAGAACCGGTTCAAAATCGTGACCCTGGACGGTCAGGTGGTGAACCCCGGCGGCTCTATGACCGGCGGCTCCATGAATAAGGATGCGGGCATTCTGTCCCGTGCCAACGAATTGGAAAAACTCACGGCCCGGCAAAAGACCCTGCAGGACAAGCTGGCCGCTTTGGAGAAGGATTTGCAGGAGGCCCAGCGGGGGGTGGACGAGGTGGAATACCAGCGCTCCACCGCTGCCGAGCAGCTTCGTGCGGCCCAGGATTCCGTGCTGACCCTGCAAGGGCAGGAAAAGCAGTATGCCATTTTGCTGCAGGCCATTCTGGATGCCCGGGAAAATGCCGGGGCCGAGCGTGCCAGCCTGGAAAAGCGCCGCAGTGCCGACCGGGAGCGGCTGGCAGCCCAGAAGGCAAAATTACAGCTTTACACCCTGGACCTTTCCCAGACCCGCAGCGAGCTTTTCAAGCTGGAAGGCAGCCAGTCAGACACGGCGGAAAAATCCGCCCATATCACCGAAGGCCTTACGGACCTGAAAACCCAGGAGGCGGCGCTGATTGCCGAGGCGGAGACCGCCCGGAATCACATGGAGGACCTGAAAGCCCTCCGGGCCTCCATGGAAGGGGACCGGGACCGGAAAATCCAACTTTCCAAGGACATTCAGGAGGAAATTCGTGGCTTGGAAGCCCAGATTCTGGACCTGAAAGCCCGGATAGAGCAGAACGACCGGGAAGTGAAGCGGGACAAGCAGGACCTGGAGGACCAGCTTCGCAGGCGGGCGGATACCGAAGCGGAAAAGACCCTCTGCGAGCGGCAGACCCAGGAGAAAAACAAGGATATTCTCAATATGGAGCGGGCCTGCGCCCTGCTGGAGCAGAAAAAGCAGGCGGCCCAGATGGAAGAAAAGCAGATCATCGACAAGCTGTGGGACAATTACGGTCTGACCCCCGGCACGGCGGTGGAGAAAAAGGGCGAGATCGAGTCCGTGGCGGCGGGCAACCGGCGCATCGGAGAATTGAAGCGGAGCATTGCCGCTTTGGGAACGCCGAATCTGGGAGCCATCGAGGAGTACGCACGGGTCAACGAGCGCTACACGTATCTTGCCTCCCAGCGGGACGACGTGCTGACCGCCAAGCGGGAGCTGGAAAGCGTCATCCGGAATATTACCCAGGAAATGACCGGCATCTTCGTGACGGAATTCGGAAAGATCAACGAGTATTTCGGCAAGACCTTTGAGGAAATGTTCGGCGGCGGCAAGGGCGAACTGCTTCTGGAGGACCCGGCGGAGCCGCTGACCTGCGGCATCGAAATTCGGGTGCAGCCCCCCGGAAAGCAGGTCAAAACCATTACGCTGCTCTCCGGCGGCGAGAAGGCCTTTGTGGCTATCGCACTGTACTTTGCCATTCTGAAGGTCCGGCCCACGCCATTCTGTATGCTGGACGAAATCGACGCCGCTCTGGACGACCGGAACGTGGAGCGGTTCGCCAGCTACCTGCACAACCTGAGCCAAAAGACCCAGTTCATCGTCATTACCCACCGGCGTGGCACCATGGAGGCGGCGGACGTTTTGTACGGCGTGACCATGCAGGAGCAGGGCGTTTCCAAGCTGCTGCGGCTGGACCTGAATCAGATGGAAGAATATCTGGGAATCGTGGAATAAAGGAGAAAAACCATGGGATTTTTTGATAAGATCAAGGCGGGCCTCACCAAGACCCGGGACGCTCTGAGCAATACGCTGGGGCAGGTGTTTTCCGGCTTTTCCGAGCTGGACGACGATTTTTACGACGAGTTGGAGGAGAGCCTCATCCTGGCGGACCTGGGGGTGGAGACCTCCGGCAAGGCCGTGGAGCGGCTCCGCAAGCGGGTCCGGGAGGACCACCTGAAAACCACCGAGGAGGCCAAGGACGCCCTGAAAGACATCCTGACGGAGATGCTGAACGTAGGTACGCCGGAATTGAATCTGACCACCCGGCCCAGCGTGATCCTGGTCATCGGCGTCAACGGCGTGGGCAAGACTACCACCATCGGCAAGCTGGCTACCCGGCTGGTGAAAGAGGGCAAGAAGGTCCTGATGGTGGCGGGCGACACCTTCCGGGCGGCGGCTGCGGACCAGCTGGAGATCTGGGCAGGCCGGTCCGGGGCGGATATTGTCCGCCAGCATGAGGGAGCTGACCCGGCCAGCGTGGTCTTTGACGGCATCCAGGCCGCCAAGGCCCGGAATGTGGACGTGATCCTGATCGACACCGCCGGACGGCTCCACAACAAGCAGAACCTGATGAACGAACTGAACAAGATCAGCCGCATCGTGAACCGGGAACTGCCGGATGCGGCCCAGGAGGTGCTGCTGGTGCTGGACGGAACCACCGGACAGAACGGCCTCATCCAGGCCAAGCAGTTCAAGGAGATCGCCGGTGTGACGGCCATTGCGCTTACAAAGCTGGACGGCACCGCCAAGGGCGGCATCGTCATTGCCGTGGCGGACAGCCTGCAGCTGCCGGTGAAGCTGGTGGGCGTGGGCGAACAGCCGGAGGACCTGATGCCCTTCGTGGCCCGGGACTTTGTGGAGGCGCTGCTGTAATATGAAGATGGTTTTGGCCAGCAAGAACCCCCATAAGCTGGTGGAAATTCAGAAAATCGTGGAGCGGTTCGATATTCAGCTGGTGCTGGAATCGGAATTGGGCGTGGATATTGACGTGGAGGAAACGGGGACGACCTTTGAGGAAAATTCCCTGCTGAAAGCCAAGGCCGTCATGGAAGCCACGGGCCTTCCGGCTTTGGCGGACGACTCCGGCATTGCGGTGGACGCCCTGAACGGAGCGCCGGGGGTGTATTCCGCCCGGTACGGCTTTGACGATACCCTGGACGACTGGGGCCGGCTGCAGCTTTTGCTGAAAAATACGGAAAATGTTCCGGACGGCCAGCGGCAGGCCCAGTTCGTCTGCGTCATTACCCTGATGACCCCGGAGGGGCAAATGATCCAGGCCCGTGGCGAGGTCCACGGAGAATTGCTGCGTGCCCCTGCGGGCACCGGCGGCTTCGGCTACGACCCCATTTTCTATTATCCGCCCCTGGGCAAGACCCTGGCGGAGGTGGCTCCGGAGGAGAAAAATCAGGTCTCCCACCGGGCAAGAGCCTTGAAGGTACTGTATGAAAAAATGAAGGAGGCAGGTTATGCTGACAAGTAAGGAACGGGCGGAACTGCGGGCTAAGGCCAATCCGCTGGAAACCACCCTCATCGTGGGCAAGGGCGGCGTTACGGAGGCGGTCGTCGCCGAGACGGACAACCAGCTCACCGCACGGGAACTGGTGAAGGGCAAGGTGCTGGAAGGGGCCATGATGACCCCCAGAGAGGTCAGCGATGCCCTCTGTGAGGCCACCGGCGCCGACGGCGTGGCGGTCATCGGGACCAAATTCGTCCTCTATCGCTTCAGCGAGAAGAAGCAGGAGGAGCGGAACATGACCGGACGGGCCAAGCGGAAGAGCGTGACCCCCGGCAAGCTGGACCCGGTGCGGAAAAGCCAGCGGGCCAGACGGCACGCTGCTCAGGCCCAGCGGGAGCAGCGCAACGCCTATTTTAAGGAAAAGGCCATTGAGCGGGCCATCGAACGGGACCGGGAGCGGCAGCTTCGGAACAAGGACTGAGCCGTTTTTCCGGGAAATACAGAGAACAGGAGGAAGGAACATGGAGAAAATCGGCATTTATGGCGGGACCTTCAATCCCCCCCACACCGGGCACATTCAGGGTGCAGCCTACGCGCTGGAAAAGCTGGGGCTAACCAGGCTGCTGATGGTTCCGGACTATCTGGCGCCCCACAAAGAAATCCCCGCCGGGTCCGCAACGCCGGAGCAGCGGCTTCGTATGCTGCGTCTGGCCTGCAAGGACAAGCCCGGCCTGGAGGTCTGCGACCTGGAAATGCGCCGCCAGGGCCGCAGCTATACCTATGAGACCGTGGCCCAGCTGCGGGAAGCGTACCGGGATGCGGAACTGACCCTGCTCATGGGCACGGATATGTTCCTGTCCTTCGATTCCTGGCGCAAGCCGGAAAGCATCCTGCAAAATGCAGCCCTGGCGGTGATGTACCGGGGCGAAAAGGGCGAGCGGGAGGCCATCGAGGCGCAAAAAGCCAAATTGGAGGCCATGGGAGCCAAAATTTCCGTGCTGGAAAATCCCGTGGTGGCCATTTCCTCCTCGGACCTGCGGCGGCTCATCGCCTTCGGCTGCGCCGGGGAATTCCTGGACGAAGCCGTGGCGGATTTCATCCGGGCCCATGGCCTTTACGGGGCTAAGGCAAACTGGAAAAATCTGCCCATGCCGGAACTGGAAAAAGTGGTCGTTCCGCTGATGAAGGAAAAGCGGGTGGCCCACATTTTCGGCTGCCGCCAGACGGCGGTGGAACTGGCCCGGCTCTACGGGGCCGATGAGACGGACGCTGCCCGTGCGGGCTTGCTCCACGATATTACCAAGGCCTTGGACGGACCCTTGCAGTTGACATTGTGCAGGGCTTATGGTACGATACTGGGTGATTTTTCCCGGAAAAACCCCAAGACCCTTCATGCCCTAACCGGCAGCCTGGTGGCGGAGCGCATTTTTGGGGAAAACGAAGCCGTGGTCAGCGCCATCCGCTATCACACCACCGGCCGGGCCAACATGACCCTGCTGGAAAAAATCATTTATGTGGCGGACTATGTGGAGCCCAACCGGGACTTCCCCGGGGTGGAAAAGCTCCGGAAGGCCGCTTATGAAAACATCGACCTGGCCCTGAAGCTGGGTCTGGAAAGCACCCTGGCCCTCCTGAAGGAACAGGGCCGGGAGGTCTCCCCGGAGTCCGGCGAGGCCCTGCGCTATTTACTCGAACACGGGGTATAACGCCCCATAGAAAGGAATCAATGCCCATGAAAACTGCAAAAGAACTGGCCGCCATTGCCGCCAAGGCTCTGGACAGCAAGAAGGCCGTGGGCCTGCGGCTTCTGAAGATCGACCGGGTATCCAGCCTGGCGGATTATTTCCTCATCTGCACCGGCACATCCAACACCCATGTGCGGACCCTCTGCGACTTCGCCGAGTACGCTCTGGAGGAAGCCGGAGAGAAGCCCCTGGGCCGGGAGGGCCACCGGGGCAACACCTGGGAGCTGCTGGACTACGGCTGCCTGGTCATTCATGTATTCACCGAGGAAGCCCGGCAATTCTACGATCTGGAGCGGCTTTGGGCCGATGCCGAAAAGATCGATCTTGGCGAGATCATCACCCCCGACGGGGTTTAAGAGAGGACCGAGAAAACCATGAGCGTCTATAATCACAGCGAAATCGAAAAGAAATGGCAGCAATATTGGCAGGAGCATGACACCTTCCATACGGATGTGTGGGACTTCTCCAAGCCCAAGTATTACGTACTGGATATGTTCCCCTATCCCAGCGGCGTGGGCCTCCATGCGGGCCACCCGGAGGGCTATACCGCCACGGACATCATGTCCCGGATGAAGCGGATGCAGGGCTATAACGTGCTGCACCCCATGGGCTACGACTCTTTCGGCCTGCCTGCCGAGCAGTACGCCGTGTCCACGGGCCACCATCCCAACGGCTTTACCCAGAAGAACATCGAGACTTTTTCTGCGCAGCTGAAAGAACTGGGCTTTGACTACGACTGGTCCAAGATGATCGCTACCTCCGACCCGGAGTTCTACAAGTGGACCCAGTGGATTTTCAAGAAGCTCTACGAGGCCGGTTACGCCAAGCGGGTGGAAATGCCCGTGAACTGGTGCGAGGAATTGGGCACCGTGCTTTCCAACGATGAAGTCATCGACGGCAAGAGCGAGCGGGGCGGCTACCCGGTGGTCAAGAAGAACATGAAGCAGTGGGTCATCGACCAGCCTGCCTTTGCCGAGAAGCTGCTGGAGGGCCTGAACGAGATCGACTGGCCCGAATCCACCAAGGAAATTCAGCGGAACTGGATCGGCAAATCCACCGGCGTGGAGGTAGACTTCCAGCTGGTGGGCGGCGGACAGTTCTCCATCTACACCACCTGCATCGAGACTATTTACGGCATTACCTTCATGGTCCTGGCTCCCGACGGCCAGACCGTTCAGGACCTGATGGACCGCATCGAAAATAAGGACGAGGTCAACGCCTACATTGCCGATTCCCTGAAAAAGAGCGACATGGACCGGACGGAACTGAACAAGACCAAGTCCGGCTGCCCCCTGAAGGGCGTGTACGCCATCAACCCCGTGAACGGCAAGGAAGTGCCGGTGTTTATCGGCGACTTCGTGCTGGCCAGCTACGGCACCGGTGCAGTCATGGCCGTGCCCAGCCACGATCAGCGGGACTTTGAGTACGCCCAGGTCCACAATATCCCCATGATCCAGGTCATTGAGGGCCGGGACGTGTCCGAGCGCGCCTTTGAGAAGCAGGATTACCTGGGCAAGGGCTGCAAGCTGATGAACTCCGAGGAGTTCACCGGGCTTACCGTGGAGGAGGCCAAGGAGGCCATCACCTGCAAGCTGGAAAAGATGGGCGTGGCCCGGAGAAAGACCAACTATCATTTCCGGGAGTGGATCTTCGCCCGCCAGCGCTACTGGGGCGAGCCGGTGCCCTGTGTGTACACCGACGACGGTAAGACCTACTTCCTGCCCGACGACGAGCTGCCCCTGGTGCTGCCGGAACTGGAGGACTACAAGGGCCGCAACGGCCAGGCTCCGCTGGAAAACGCCACCGAGTGGAAGCAGTACAATAAAAACGGCATCCATGGGGTCCGGGAGACTTCCACTATGCCCGGCAGCGCCGGTTCCTCCTGGTACTATATGCGCTATATCGATCCCCACAACGACAAGACCTTCTGCGACCCGGAGCTTCTGAAGCACTGGCTGCCGGTGGATTTGTACATCGGCGGGCCGGAGCACGCCGTGGGCCATCTGATGTATTCCCGTATCTGGAACCGGTTCCTGTACGACCAGGGCCTGTCCCCGGTGAAGGAACCCTTCCACAAGCTGGTCCATCAGGGCATGATTTTGGGCGAGAACGGCATCAAGATGGGCAAGCGGTTCCCAAAGTATGTGGTGAACCCCAGCGACATCGTCCGGGAGTACGGCGCCGACACCCTGCGGCTCTATGAGATGTTCATGGGCCCCCTGGAAGTGTCCAAGCCCTGGAGCATGACCGGCGTGGCCGGCGCCCGGAAGTTCATCAACCGGGTGTGGAATTTCTTTGCGGAAAGCGCCAACATCACCGACACCGACGACGGAAAGCTGACGAAAATCTATCACCAGACCGTGAAAAAGGTCACGGCGGACTACGAGGCCCTGGCCTTCAATACCGCCATTGCCCAGATGATGGTGTTCGTCAACGAGGTCTATAAGAACGGCACCTGCCCCAGGGAATACGCCGAGGGCTTCATCAAGATGCTTTCCTGCATCACCCCCCATGTGGGCGAGGAAATCTGGTCCACCCTGGGCCATGAGGCAACCATCGCTTTCGAGCCTTGGCCCGCCTATTCCGAGGAAAAGTGCAAGGATGCAGAAGTCACCATTGCCGTGCAGATCAACGGCAAAATGCGCGGCACGGTGGTCATGGACGCAGACCTCCCCGATGGGGACGTGGTGAAGAACGCCATGGCCGACGAGCGCATCGCCCGGTTCCTGGAAAAGCAGGAGGGAAGCCTGCGGAAAACCATCGTTGTGAAGAACAAACTGGTGAACCTGATTATAAAATAAGGAAAAATGGCCTTGACAAAGCCAAAGGTTTCCTCTATAATAAATAAGCCGATATGGCCCTGAATGTGTCCTGGATGAAGCCGGACACTGCCGGAGGGAGGGAAAACAATGTCTGAAATTCGCATCAAGGAGAACGAGTCTCTGGAGAGCGCTCTGCGCCGGTTTAAGCGGAGCTGCGCTAAGGAGGGCGTGATCGCTGAGGTCAAGAAGCGTGAGCACTATGTCAGCCCCAGCCTGAAGCGGAAGCAGAAGTCCGAAGCTGCCCGTAAGAACAAGAGAAAGTTCTATTGATTCTCCTTCCCCTTTTGTGGATCAAAAACGCCCTGCCAAATGGCAGGGCGTTTTTAGCGATATTCCAAATAAAGCCCGAATAATCTCGTCACGCCGTGCTTTTCAGCGGCGGAAAACAGGGCGGCGGTATCCTCAGATGTCCGGCGGAAGCGGAATTCGATAAAATCCGGCCCTTTCCGAATTGTATAGCGGCTGCATGGGCCGGGAAATTCTTTTTGCACCGGGGACACCGGGGCGAAGCAAATCTCCCGGCCTTTCTTCGTCAGCCGGACGACCTGCCCCAGAGGCGAAATTTCCAGCCAGATCTCCCGGCCCGCCCAGGGGGCCAGAAATTTTTCCGGGTCCCGATATAAAGGCACCGGCGGCAGCAGCACCGGCCCGGAAAGCACATGGGCATAGGGAGCCGAAATGGCCACGGGGCAGGGAAGTCCCTCCGAGAGGGCCTTCAGAACCTCCGGTGATGCGCCGCTGCGCTGCATATCCATAAGGACAGCCGATGGCCGGAACCGCTCCACCCATTGCCGCAAGGCTTGTGCGGCTTCCGGCGGGCATTTTTCCGGCAGGGGAGAGGCATCGTTCACGGTCAGAATGCCGCCCGGCGGAAAAACTTCCGGGAAGCCCCCCAGGGTCCCATTTTCCGTGAAGGAGACCCCCATCCAGGCCAGATGCGCCGGTTTTCGGGGAAGCAGACGAAATTCTGCCCCGGTCAGGGCAAGATACACCGGCAAAGCCATGGACAAATCCCTCCTGTTGTGCTATACTAACCCTAGACTATGCCTGATCGGGAGGAAATATGTGCCTGCTGCCTGATGTGATCGCCGAAAAGGTCACGGACCTGACCCCGGAATTTCTGAAAAGCCGGAAAATCGAATTTCTGATGCTGGATTTTGACAACACCCTCTTGCCCTACACCGTCAATACCCCCACAAGCGAGGTGCTGCGCTGGCTGGACGGGCTGAAACGGGCCAAGATCGGCCTGTGTGTGGTGTCCAACAGCCGGAAGGACCGGGTGAAGGTTTTCTGCAAGCAGCAGAACATCCCCTGCATCACCCACGCCCGCAAGCCCTTTTCTAAGGGCATCCGGGCCTGTCTGACGGAATTTGGCCTTGCGCCGGAGCGGTGCGCTCTGGTGGGGGATCAAATTTATACGGATGTGCTGGGGGCCAATTCCAATAAAGTACAGTCCATTCTGGTGAAAGCCATCCATAACCACACCGTTTGGCTGAAGCTGCGCCATGTGGCAGAACTGCCCTGGATCGCTTTGGCAAAAGAAAGGAGAATTTCAAAATGAACAACATGGAAAAATTCCGCTCCATCCTTGGAGAGAAGGCTGACGGCCTGCTGCTGACCAGCCGTTACGCCCGCTATTATGGCGCTTCCTTCGACATTGCCGAGGGCGTGGCCATCGTCTCCGCCAAGGGCAGCCGGTACTTTACCGACAGCCGCTACATCGAGTCTGCCCAGAAGAATCTGCAGAACTTCGAGGTCATCGAGACCAACCGGGAGCATCCTTATAATCAGTTGCTGAACCAGGCCATTGCTGATTTCGGCATCACCAACCTGGGCTTTGAGGAAGATTACCTGACCATGGCCGAGTACATGGGCTATGAGAAGGCCCTGAACGCCAAGCTGGTGCCCATGAACGCCGCTATCCATTCCTTCCGGGCCGTGAAGGAGCCTTGGGAGCTGGAAATCATGCGGAAGGCCCAGGACATCACCGATGCCGCCTTTTCCGATGTGGTCAAGCGCATCCATGCGGGCATGAGCGAGAAGGACCTGCAGGCGGAGCTTATCTATTGCCTGTACAAGAACGGCGCCGAGGGCCTGTCCTTTGACCCTATCGTGGTGTCCGGCCCCAACACCAGTATGCCCCACGGCGTGGCGGGGGACCGGAAGCTGCAGGACGGGGACTTCATCACCATGGACTTCGGCGTTCTTTATAAGGGCTACTGCTCCGACATGACCCGGACCGTGGCTCTGGGCTACGCCACCGAGGAAATGAAGAAGGTCTACGCTACCGTGCTGGAAGCCCAGCTTGCCGGCATTGCAGTCACCAAGGCCGGCGTTACCGGTCAGAGCATTGACGGCGCTGCCCGGAAGGTTATTGCCGATGCCGGTTACGGCGATTACTTCGGCCATGGCTACGGCCACTGCCTGGGCCTGGAAATTCACGAAAGCCCCCGGTGCAGCGTGGCTGGCACCACCGTCATGGAGGAGAACATGGTCTCCTCCGCCGAGCCGGGCATCTATCTTCCGGGAAAATTCGGCGTCCGCATCGAGGATGTGGTGTTCTTCGGCAAGGACGGCTGCGAGGATATTACCCACAGCCCGAAAAATTTGATGATCCTCTGAAAAAAATACCGGTTTCCTCTTGAAAAATAGCGGGAATTCGGTTAAAATAAGCGGGATAGGAAAATTATGCGCCTTCCCCTGTGGGAGGACACTTTAGGAGGATACAAATCAATGATTTCTGCAAGCGAATTTAGAAACGGCGTGACCTTCGACATGGACGGCAAGGTCATGCAGGTCATCGAGTTCCAGCATGTGAAGCCCGGCAAGGGCGCTGCCTTCGTCCGTGTGAAGATGAAGAACGTCATCTCCGGCGCTGTGACCGAGACTTCCTTCAACCCCACCGCCAAGTTCCCCACCGCTTATGTGGAGCGGAAGAAGATGGAGTATTCCTACAACGACGGTGAACTGTACTACTTCATGGACCCGGAGACCTACGAACTGGAGCCCATCGACAAGAACTCCCTGGGCGACGCTTTCCGCTTTGTGAAGGAGAACGATGTCTGTGTCGTTATGAGCTATAAGGGCAACGTGTTCGGCGTGGAGCCTCCCCGCTTCGTGGACCTGGTGGTCACCCACACCGAGCCTGGCTTCGCCGGCAACACCGCTACCAACGTGACCAAGCCCGCTACCGTGGAGACCGGCGCCGAGATCAAGGTGCCTCTGTTCATCAACGAGGGCGACAAGATCAACATCGACACCACCACCGGCGAGTATCTGGGCCGCTCCAAGGCCTGATCCGCCTCTGAAAAAGGAGTTATCTATGAATATTTCTGAGAAGGCAGCCTACCTCAAGGGCCTGATGGACGGCCTGAAGCTGGACACCGATTCCAGCGAGGGCAAGATGATCTCCGCGATCGTGGACCTGTTGGGCGACCTGACCAAGACCGTGTCCGACGTGGAGGAGACCACCATCGCCATTTCTGACGAGCTGGACGAGATCGAGGAGGACCTGGACGCCATCGAGGACTACATCCTGGACGAGGATGAAGACGACGAGGACGACGATTACGAGGACGACTTCGACGACGAAGACGAGGATGACGACGAGGAAGGCTTCGACTTCGGCGACGAGGACACCACCATTTATGAGGTGGAGTGCCCCTCCTGCGGAAATATCATCGACTTCGACGAGGAGACCCTGGAAAAGGGCAGCATCATCTGCGACGAATGCGGCGAGAAGCTGGAATTCGCTGCTGACGATGAGGACAACGACCAGGAGTAATTCCCAAAAGAAAGACCGCCCCGGGGGACAGTATCTGTCCTCCGGGGCTTTCGTATGCAATTCTTTCCGGCGGGGCCGGATGAGGGGCGGAAGGGGCCGACGGTTTGCACAGTCCAGAGGCTTTCACCCAGGGAAGCCTCTGCTCAGAGTGGGCAAGTCCTACTTCTCATCTGGCACCGTCAGCTTTGCGTCACTTCCTACCGTTCAGCAGCTTCCCGTGAATGGAACTGGGAAGCCGCCGCTCCCGGCTGCGGCGGGAGGTCTCGCTGACGATGCGCAGGAACTCGCCGATCTCGCTGGTCAACAGCCGCCGCTTTCCCTCGTCGTCCTGAATGGCCTTGAGCATGGACCGGATATTCTTGGGCTGCAGCACGGCGTCCACGTTTTTCGCCCCGCCCACGCTGAGAATGCTGTACAGCGTGTCCACGAAATCCATCCGCTCCTGGCGGCTCATGCCCTCCAGCCAGGTCTTGATGGCCACGTTCATCTGCCGGGAATGGGCGTCCACGCCGGGGGCCCGGACAAAGTCCGCACCCAGAATCTCCCAGGTAAACACGTCGTGCTGGAAAATGCTCACTTGTGTGCTTTTTACGGCAGAATAGGGTTCTTCGTGCTCCAGAAGCATCCCGATAATGGAGGATTCCGGCACATAGGTCTGGATACGGGGGATCATGCGCAGATACCCCTCACTGCCTATCATGCTGTGGCCAAAGCCGGGGCCATCGTAATTATACACCGCACGGATGCGCTCCTGCACGTCCAGACTGGCTGTAGCGGCGGCGTATACGCTGAGGTTGCCGCCTTTGGAGTGACCGGTCAGGTATAGGGGACCGTCGAACACGGCGGCAAATTCCTTCAGGTACTCCGCCGCCTCCGTCTGGGCGGGGACGATGTCCTGAAAGCTCATGTTGAAGTCCTCTTTCCAGCCCACCAGGGTCAGGTCCGTGCCACGGAAGGCCAGAAAGGCCGAGCCGTCCGGCAGCAGGAAGGCCATGGCCCCGAACTGGGTTTCCAGGTCCTCCAGGGTTTTGGCCCGACAGCAGCAGACCTGCACGAACCGGAAACGGGGGCTGCGGGCGGCGGTCAGCAGGAACTTTCCGTCATTTTCCGAGCGGACCATCTTGTCGTGATCGGGCCGTGCCATCAGGGCCTCGGCGGCCTCCTGCAGGGGCAGGGAGGGGAAGCCGTCCGGCACCAGCACTTCCAGGTTGGCATAGGACAGAGCCGCAAAAACCAGACTGTCCACGGCGCAGACCGGGCATTGGGCGAAGGAAAGATCCCCCCGCCAGGCAATATAATCGAAGAGATTGGCCATAAAACCGCCTCCTGAAAAGTAGTGAGAACAGTATAGCATAAAATGGGAAAAGCCGCAATTCCCAAAACGCGAAAAAAAGTAAAAAAGGGGCTTGACAAATGGCAGACTTCTCGCTATAATAAGCGTGTTCTGTTTGAGACGCCGGTATAGCTCAGCCGGTAGAGCAACTGATTTGTAATCAGTAGGTCGGGGGTTCGAATCCGTCTACCGGCTCCAATCAGCTCTTGAAAATAGAATATGGGGGAATTCCCGAGTGGCCAAAGGGGACAGACTGTAAATCTGCTGCTTATCGCTTCGGTGGTTCGAATCCACCTTCCCCCACCAGCTCATGTAGTATCGCCTGCTACATCTCAAAGATCCGTCGGCCTCGGCCGGCGGGTTTTTGTTCTTTCGGGCTGCGGAAAAGAGCCTATGAAAGCGTGCGGATCGGATCACACGAACCAAATAAAAACAGCGTCCCTGGGGAATTTCCCCAGGGACGTTTTACTCTTTAGAAAGCGTAAGACCAGTGCTTTTTTGCATGAAGCAGGGCGGCAATGCTGCCAAAAGCCCAAATCAGGAACAGAGGAAGCTGCATCAAGCCGCCGGTCAGCAGATTCCCGTCTGCCAGGAAGGTCATGGGGGTCAGCCAGCGGACCCAGCTGCCGCCGAAGGACAGGATGGCTGCGGGAAACAGCAGAACGACCCCGCATATCAGAAAACTTTTCTCAAAGCCGCCGCTGCGCTCACTGATCCACATACACAGATTCGTGGGGATCACCAGAGCCAGCAGCTGGAACGCTGCCATCAGTCCCAGAAAAGTTCCAATGGTTCCGGGGAACGCCCGGAGCATCGAAATGCTGGCACAGGGGGCCGCCAGAATCGGCTGCAAGGTCTTGGCTGCCAGCTTCCATTCCCGGCCAAATACCAGCAGCCACACCAGCGCCGTTAGGGTCAGCGCCACGGCGTACTTTGCCCGGAACAGCCGTTCCCGTCCGCCGGGGGCGGAACGAAGGACCTTTCTCAGGTCGCCATTTTGCTCGCTGGCATAAAGGGGCGACAGACAGGCTACCAGGAACAGCATGGCCAGCAGGGCATTGCGCCGCTGGAGCCGCTGAGCATCCTTGCCGTAGATGTTCAGGAACCGGGTCTCGTCTACCAGCCAGGCTCCCGCTCCTAGTTGGGCGACGGTCTCGTCCACCCGGTCCAGGGCCATGGAGAATTCTGCCGTGTCCATGCCTAGGACATTCAGGTTCAGCCTTGCTTCTTCCAGATAGGCGTAGGTCTCCGGGCCGATGGGTCCCTGAATTTCCTGCACATATTGCCGGTAAACGGAATCCTCTATGCGGTTGTAGGCACCGCTGTCCACCCGGATGTCCCGGGTCAGCAAAATTCCGGCAATCAGCATCAGCCCTCCGGCGCTGAGGAACAGCAGCTTGTACCACTCAAAGCCGTACAGGCCCAGGGGACGGCGAAGCCGGTCGGCGATCTTATTCCACAGGTGGAGCCATTTGCCGATACGGTCCCGATTGCCGAAGGGGAAACGGTGAGCCAGCACCCAGACCGTGGCGAAGCCCAGGACAACGCTCAGCAGGGCCAGCAGGGCCAGAAGCAGGGTCCGGCGTCCTACGGGGAAGCCAAAGAAATTGATGTTGCCATATTGGGTGAAGAGCTGCTGGGGGAAAACGTAGGAAAAAAGGTTGATGTAGCGCAGAGGGCTGAAAATGGACTGAGGCGGGATGGTGGTGAAGAGGATGTATTCTCCCGCCAGCGCTCCGGCGGTCAGCAGCCAGCAAAGCTGCACCTGCTCCAGGAAGCTCAGGAAGAACCACAGCAGCAGTCCCAGCAGAAAGCCGCAGGCAGTCTTGATAAGGAAAAAGATGCCGAAAAACTCCGTGAGCCGCAGGGAGACGGTGCATTTGCGGAATTCCGTTACGGACTGCACCGGTACATTCAGATCGCTCCAACCGCCGTCCAGGCTCAGAGAGACGGCCAGCGGCACATAATAGAGCAGCAGCGTCATAATGCCGGAGTAGAGCAGCAGATTTCCCAACCGGGTCAGCTGCAATTTGGCCCGGCCGCCGGGACTGGACCGGAGAATAGCACTGAGGCCCTTCTTTCGTTCATCCAGATAGGACATGACCAGCAGGATCATGGCCGCCAGAAAAGCCCAATCCGCTGCGGAGAAGCCCAGCCAATTCTGCACGGCCCGGAAATTCCCCATACGAACGCCGTCGGCGGTGCAGAAAGCAAAATCCTTGGCGGTCTTGAGAATGTTCCGGTAGACGAATGTGTTCGGGTCGCTGCTGAACAGGCTGGTGGCCTGGAGCCGCTTGACCTGTTCCTGGACCTTGTTCAGGTAGTCCGCATAGCCGGAAATATGCTCCGCTTGGTCCAGAAGCCGCTGTTGGTCGGCAGTCAGGTCCCAGTTGTCCGAAAAAGCATCGATGACCGCCTCCGGTGTGGGGTATTGGGCCAGCATGGCCCGATAGTCGGCACCGCCGGAGAGGAGCGCCGGCGGGTAGCCGTCACATTTTTGATAGAGGAAAATGCACAGCACCGCAATGGGCAGCAGGAGCATCAAGATCCGCCGCCGTCGGTCCGAAAAAATGCGTCTCCATTCATTCATTGCCGTTTTCCCCCAGATAGTAGAGGTACACGTCCTCCAAGGAGAAGGCGTGGAGCACAGGGGTCAGGGTGTCCGGCAGGGAATCGATGAGTTCTGTAGCCGTGCCGGAGCGCAGCAGCGTGCCTTTCCGAATCAGCAGGATCTGGTCGGAGATGGCCTCGATGTCGCTGACGATGTGGGTGGCCAGCAGAACGATCCGGTCCTGTGCCAGCCGGTAAATGTGGTCCCGGAGCCGGGCCCGTTCCCGGGGATCCAGACCGGCGGTGGGCTCGTCCAGAATCAGCACCTTCGGGTCTCCCAGCAGGGCCTGGGCCAGCAGCACCCGCTGTTTCATGCCGCCGGAGAAAGCACCGACTTTTTTGTGGCGCACATCCTGCAGATTGGTCATTTCCAGCACCCGGTCGATCTCCGAAAGTGTTTGCTTCCGGGGGATTTCCTTCAGCCGGGCCATGTAGATGAGAAAGCTCTCTGCCGTCATGCCCTCAAAGAGTCCCTGCTGCTGGGTCATGTAGCCCAGGATGCGCCGGAATTCGATGCCCAGCTTTCGGATGTCCGTGCCGTCGAAGGTGATCTCCCCTCCGTCCCGACGAAGATTGTCGGTGATGAGGTTCATCATGGTGCTTTTTCCTGCGCCGTTGGCGCCCAGGATTCCGTAAATTCCCGGGCGGAAGGTATAGGAAAAACGGTCCAGCGCTACCTTTTCTCCGTATTTCTTTGTGACGTCTTTCAGCTGCAATTCCATAGACCGCACTCCTTTCGTAGTTGGTTATTTTGAAAAAGGTGGGATGCTGTATGTCCTTTGCCGGGTGGAGAGCGGAGAAAATCAGTCTGTACCGCTCCAAAGAAGCGTTGCTTTCATGTTGTCGGCTACGTCCACCATAACGGTGTAGCTTTGAATTTCATTTCCTCCGAAACAGGTGTGGTTAAAGAAAAGCTGTGTACCATCGGAACCAATTACGGCATAGCCGTAGTCTTTGGTGGGGTCATCCGAATCTGCACCCGGGTTTCCGGGAACGCCGGGGACGTCTTGGGGATAAAGGGGGCCCTCATAAAGGGTCTGGCCGGAGTAGTCCTTGACGGTGATACAGCGTGTATTTCCTTTCATTTGAATGAGATAAGCGAAATTCTCCACAGGGACTGGGGTGGAGGAAGCTGCATCAAAAGTGAGGACTTCCGTTTTCTCTCCGTCCTTGATCTCCCAGATATAACCCTGGTCGCCACGGAGGCCGGGGAGATAAATCGTTCCTTGTTCTGTGACCCAGAATTCGTCGTATAGATCGGCAAGGTCAGTCTCTGCGAAGATTTCTGTTGCTGTGCCGGTGGGAATGTCATATTCTGTGATGGTCAACTTTGTCGCCAGCGTGTGGTTCAGAGATTCTTCAAATACGGCCTGGTTCACGCAGAGATAAACAGAATTTCCATGAAATCGAACGGTAAGAAAGGTGACATCTGCAGTTGCTTCATCGAAGAGAATCGTGAAGTCGGCGGAATCATCCAACGGAGCATAGCCTAGGGTGTATTGGATTTTTGCTTCACCGGAAGAGACCGTGTTGTTCTGCCCCAGGAAGAACAGATTTCCCCGATGGATAAAATACTGCTGGGGCTGATATGCCAGAATCACGTCCTGCATAGAAATGACTTTGATTTGCTGCCGGTCAGAGCCGTCCGTGTTGCTGCTCCAAAGAGCCTTGTCACTTGTGGAGGAATCATTGCTTTGACCTACCCAGTAGAGTTTACCGTCATAGTAGGACAGGGAAGCCCCTTGGCCGGTGTAAGCGAAACAGTCCTTGGTGTCATGGGTGCAATCGGGTTTTGCACAGAGGGGGCCGGAGGTCCCGGTTGCGGTATCATAGTAGTAAAGATAGCTGCCGAGCGCATTGCTGCCGCAGTAGTTAGAGCCGATTTTTTGGAAGCTGAACCCAGGCATACCGAAGCCGTTTTGTGCATCCATCCCCGGCATAGATGCTTCCTTTGTGCCTGTTGGTGCGGTTGGAGCGGCGGGGGCAGGCGCGGCACAGGCGGAGAGAAGGAGGGCAGAAAGAAGGAACAAGGCAACGAGTTTCTTTTTCACATTGGGACACTCCTTTTTCTTTTGAGTGTATCATATTTCATGGACGTTTGTCAATGCACTATTCGACATTCTTGAAATCATTTTTTTCATTCCAGAGAACATCTGCTTTCATCCCGTTCTCAATATCCAGCCGGATAGCGCAGCTCCCACCATCCGCAGGGAAAATGTTGTAATAAAGATAGTTCGTATCGCCGCCAATGCAGCAGTATCCGATCTCGTCAGGTTTTTCAATATATTGGCCCAAACCACCCGGGAACATTTCGCCTTCATAGAGCGTTTTTCCGGAGAAATCTTTTACGCAGAGCATTCGGACGCTCCCGCCTTCACCGCCATAATTTACGGCAGCCACGCCGTCCGCAATGTCGATGGCTTCGTATTTGGAATCGAAGGAGAAAACCGTCTGCCATTGGCCATTCTGCAGGGTGCAGATCTTCCAGGCGTTTTCTTCATAAATGGGGAGATAGATTTTTCCTTCCGCAGTGACCCACAGATGTCCAATCTCCATCCCGATTTGTTCGTCCGCCAGGGTTTCCTGCTGGCCTGTGGTCAGGTCGAAAGCGTACAATTTCAGGGTGATCTCGGCGGAACTGCCGTTCTGAGGCCATTGCTTGAGTTCAAGATAGGCCCGGTCTCCGACGAACCTTAGGGTCATCTCGGAATTGCATTGAAATTTTTCATCATAAAGGATAGAGAACTCTTTGCTGCTGTCCAGAGGAGAGCGCATCAAGGTGATTCGTTCGGCAACATTGCTTTGCATGACATCGTTGCTTTGACCCAAAACATATAGATAGCCCCGATGGATGAAATATTGCTGGGGCTGATAGGGAATGATCAAATCGTTCAGGCTGAGTTCTTTGATTTTTTCACGGTTTCGACCGGAAAGGTCGGTTTTCCACAAAAAGAGCGTGGCGTCTTTGGGGTCGTTGGTAAAATCCGGGGCGAGAAAGTAGAGGCTGCCGTTATAGGCCGACAAGAGCGGTGCATGGACACCCACATAGGCCAGGCAGTGTTTATTATTGTGTGTGCAATCCGGGTCGGAGCAGAGCGGCCCGGAAATCCCGGTGGATTTGTCGTTGAAAGTAATGAAATAGTGGAAATTGGATATGCCATAGTAAGCCGTATCTGTTTCGACCATGGAAAGGGCAAAAGGATAAAGAGAAAATTTATTCTGAACATCGGTGCCTTCGCCCCCTCCGAGGGTGGGCACGGATGGTGCTTTTTGTTTAGCACAGGCCGTGAGGAGAAGTAATGAGGTAAGAAAAATTGCAACTAGCTTTTTCACAGATAAGTCTCCTTTCTACGAAGGGCAGGCGGGATGCCCCGCCTGCCCAGAGGGACAATGGTTGATTATGCGTAGAGTGTGTAACCACCCCAGCTACGAGACTGGAAGCTAAACATGCTAACAGTCCGGGCAATAGCCCCACTAGAACTGGAGTACGATGAAGTGCAGTAGATGTTACCGGTCCGGCTGACGGATGTAATCAACTGACCATTGCTGGAAAAGACATTCATCGTGGAGGAACAGTTGCAGGTTTCCGCAGGCGGAATCATGCCGCCGTTGTGAGGGGTCCCTTCAAAGGTGGCCTTGGCGTAGGTCTTGGTTACATAGCCGCTGCCAACGCAGTCGTAGCCATCAACGGTAGAGGTGAAAAAGACAGTCGCTGCAAAGGCGGGGACGGCCAGGGCCACGACGAGGGCCAGGCAGAGAACGATAGAGATAACTTTCTTAGACATTGTACTTTACTCCTTTTTTAATGTTTTGTTTTTTATTGGTTTCCAGGGATATTGCCGGGGTATTGCTGGGGTGCTGCAAGGTTCACGAATAGGTACGGGTGATGCTGTGGGACGGCTTGGTCTCGCCATTGATGCTGTACGCCACTACCAGCCGGTAGCTGCTTCCCGAAACTGCTGCGGCAGTCCCGGTGAAAGACAGCGTTCCGATGGCCGTAGCGTTCCAGCTCCGAACGTAGGAACCGTCCCGCCAGAGCGTGACCGTTGCGGTAATGACATCTGTTTCCTTTTCGCCCCGGATGTTTACTTTGCACGTCGCCGTCGAACCGCTGAAAGAAATTGACGGCGTTACCCGGACAGTGCGGGTCTGTGCAGCGTAAGCCGGGACGATCATCGTCAGCAGCAGTGCCATTACCAGAAGAATTGCGCCTTTTCGCATGGTGTTCACCGCCCTTCTTTTCCTTCTATTATATATAACGTTTCAGGAGGCCATTTTTGGACATGGTTTTTCAAAAAATTTCAAAATTTTTCAAAAATTTTTTCAGGAGACAGGTGTGACCCCCTCCGCAAGGCGAATCAGGGTCGATTGGTCCACCGGAGCGGAGATCTCAAACATGGTTTTCCCGTCCTCGCTGAACCAAACGATAGACGGGGATTCATCGGGTACGGTGGGGATGTAAAGGTCGGCGGCAAGGCCATTGACCTGGGTAACGGAGTATTCATAGCCCACCGTATAAAGGAAAGTCTCAAAATCTTCCGAAGCGTAGGTATAAGAGAGCCGATAGTACCAGCCGTCTGCATCCACATATTTGACGCTTCCGCCGATGTCCGTGTGCTGGGGCGGCGCATACTCCGTCAGACCCTCCGGCAGCCAGCCGAAGGTATAATCCTGCCGCTGCACCTCCGCCTGACCGGAATAGGAATACCCGGCGTAAAACTCGTCCGTGTTCCGCTGCCAGCCCAGCATAGCGGCCCGGATCGTCGGGAGAAGCAGGAACAGGACAAGCATCGCCGCCACTGCGGCCCAGCGCCGGGTCGGCGGCAGAATTCCGGGTCGCTCCCTGATCTTCGGAGTGGGCAGAGACAGGACCTTCGGTTCGGGCTTCGGCTTGCGGACCGCCTTTTCCATGGCTGCGACCCGGGCGGCCTGATATTCCTGCAGGGCTTGCGCCAGCAATTCGTCTTTGTTCATATAAGCCCCTCCTCATGGCAGAGTTCGAATAATTTTTGGATCGCCCGCTGCAAACGCTTTGCCGCAGCATCTTCCGAGATGCCCCACATTTCCGCAATTTCCCAGAGCTTGCAGCCATGGAGCTTATTCATCAGGATGATGTTCCGCTCCTCCTCCGTGAGCTTGTCCAGGCACATACTCAGTGCCGTGCTTGCTTCCGGGTCCGGGGCCACGGCCTCCGGCTCCTCCAGCAGGGGGACGTGCCGCTTTTTTTGCCGATAAATGTCGATGGCTTTCCGTTCACATATCGTAACGGCGTAGCCAGGCATTTTTGGACATCCATTTTGTGAATTTTCTGTAAACTTTTCGCACATGACCGCCAGCGCCTCCTGGACGGCGTCCTCCGCATCCTGCGCATTATGCAGGATTTTGTTGGCCGCCAGGTACATTACGGGCAGTAAATCGTCATATTGCGTCTCAAAATGCGGCTTCGATTTACGCCGCCAGAATCGCCACATACCATCACCTGCGCCTTCTGGGCATATTGTAGCATCCGGGACCTTAAAAATCAATTATTATGTTCAAAATGTCCCCATTCTGAAAACTAGTTTCCGAATGGGGACAAAAAAACGATATTCATATATTTGCCGCTTTTCGCAGCATTTTTTCCAATTCTCCGGCGGCGATGCCCAGGGCGTAGGCCTTGCGCTTCAGAAGGACCACCTTTCGCAATGGGATGGCCTTGTCCAGGTACAGCCGCCAGACCCCGGCGGACTGGATGGGGTCCGCCAGGAAGGGCTCCGGCACGAAGCCAATGCCCAGATCGCTGCGGACCATGGGCAAGATCTGGCTAGCGGAGGCCAATTCGATGCTTGGCTCCAAGGTCAGCCCGTGGCGGAGAAAAAAGGCCCCGTAGAAGTCCCGGGTCACGGTCTCGTCGCCCAGGCAGATGATGGGATAGTCCAGCAGGGTCCGGAGGCTGGCGGGGGTCCTGATCTGCTTCCGGTAGACCTCGCCCACCACGGCCACCTCCTGAACGTCCATCAGGTCCGTCTGCTCCATCCCGGCGGGGACGGTGACGGGGGTGGTGACTACGGCGAAATCCACAAGCCCGTCCTGCAAGGCGGCCACGCCCTGGGGGGAGGTGTGGCTGGAAAGCCGAAGGTGGACCCCCGGATGCTGCTCCCGGAAAGCCTTCAGCACCGGCAAAAGAAAGGTGTGCAGGGCCACCTCGCTGGCGCCGATGGACACCACGCCGCCCTCCAGGCTCCGCTCCAGGGAAAGCTCCCGCTCGGCGGCCTGAAATTGCTCGAACGCCGCCGAAACGTGGGCGAACAGCCGCTCCCCCTCCGGGGTCAGGGCCACGCCCCGCTTGGACCGGGTGAACAGGGGACAGCCCAGTTCTCCTTCCAGATTGGAGATGATGCGGGTCACATTGGGCTGATTGGTCATCAGTGCCGCTGCCGCACGGGTGAAGCTGCCGTGAATGGCGGCAAAATAAAAGACCCGGTAATAGTCATAGCTGATGTTCATGGGGACCTCCGTCATATCAAACTCGTATGGATAATATTATAAAGATATATTTTACAGATTGCAACCCCTGCCGTATAATAGGCAAGGATTTTGACGAGAAAGGATGAAAAAAGATGGATACTTACGGAGAATTGCTGATGATGCTGGCATTTCTTCTGGCGGTGGGCATGATGCTCTACCGTTTCTGGACCTGCCGTGGTCAGGCGACGGCGGCGGACCGCATCTGCGCCGTGGCCCTGGGCTGCGGATTCCTGGCGGGAGGCATTGAGAAGATCATTCATTCCCAGGTGAACTTCCTGTTCTCCCTGTACGCCCTGGGGGCGCTGCTTTCCTACACGGCGGTGCTGTGCTCCATTCCGACGAAGGAGGAAAAGGACCATGAATAAAGACCTGACCGTGGGGAATCCCCAAAAGGTCCTCTGGCAGTTCTGCCTGCCCCTGTTCGGCAGCATTATTTTCCAACAGCTTTATAACATTGCCGACAGCTTCGTGGCCGGTCAGTTCATCGGCGAGACCGCCCTGGCGGCGGTGGGCAACAGCTATGAGGTGACACTCATCTTCATCGCCTTTGCCTTCGGCTGCAATATCGGCTGCTCGGTCATCGTGTCCCAGCTGTTCGGCGCCAAGCAATACCGGGATGTCAAGACGGCCGTTTCCACGACCCTCATTGCCAGCGGTGTGCTGTGCGCCATTCTGATGCTGGTGGGCTATTTCTGCTGCGATTCCCTGCTGCGGCTCATCAACACCCCGGACAACGTGATGGCGGACTCCAAGCTGTACCTGGACATTTACATTCTGGGCCTGCCCTTCGTATTCTATTATAATGTGGCCACGGGCATTTTCTCCGCCCTGGGCGACTCCAAGACCCCCTTCTATTTCCTGGCAGCATCTTCTCTGAGCAACATCGCCGTGGATATTCTTTTCGTGACGGCTTTCGGCATGAAGGTGGACGGCGTGGCCTGGGCTACGTTCCTGTGTCAGGGGGTCAGCTGTGTGCTGGCCATTGTGGTGGTGTTCAAGCACCTGCGGAAGGTGGAGACCAAGGAAAAAGCACCCCTGTTCTCCTTCAAGCTGCTGGGCCGCATCAGCGTGGTGGCCATTCCCAGCATTTTGCAGCAGACCTTCGTGTCCGTGGGCAATATCCTCATTCAGGGCGTTATCAACACCTTCGGCTCCAGCGTCATGGCCGGTTATTCCGCCTCTGTGAAGCTGAACAATCTGGTCATTACCTCCTACAATACCCTGGGCAACGGCATTTCCAACTACGCCGCTCAGAATCTGGGCGCAGGGAAAATTGACCGCATCAAGCAGGGCTTCAAGGCCGGTGTGCGGCTGGTGTGGGTGCTGACGGTGCCGCTGTTCCTGCTGTACTTCTTTGCGGGCAAGCCTCTGATGGGTATTTTCCTGAACAACCCCAGTGCAGAGGCCATGAGTTCCGGCCTGATCTTCCTGAAAATCGTGGCCCCCTTCTACTTCTTCGTGTCTGCCAAGATCGTGGCCGACGGTATCCTCCGGGGTGTCGGGCGGATGACCCCCTTCATGATTTCCACATTCACGGACTTGGTGCTGCGGGTGGGCTTAGCAAATATCCTTTCTGCTACGGTCCTGGGCTCCACGGGTATCTGGTGCTCCTGGCCCATTGGTTGGGTGCTGGGCTGCGGCATTTCTATGACCTTCTATTTCACCACCCCTTGGAAGCGGATGCGGACGGCCATGCCGGAGCTTACCGAGGACAGCCTGAAGGGCGAATAAAGTCGAATCCTCCGGAAAGAGTTTTCCGGAGGATTTTTGCATGCGTTTGGAGGCGTTTTGCCATTGACCCGGAGGGAGCGTGTATGCTATAATCGCCCTACAAGGGAGGGGTGCGTATGGCTACCGGTGAAAGTTTTCTGCACTATGTTCTGGACAATATCCCGGACCGGTGGGCGGTCCGCAGCCGGAAAATGTTTGGGGAGTATATGATCTACCTGAACGACAAGCCGGTGCTGCTGATTTGCGACAACACGGTCTTCGCGAAGAAGCTGCCGGAATTGGAGGACCTGTGCGCCGGTTGTCCGGAGGGCCTGCCCTATGAGGGGACTAAGGTCCACTGGGTATTGGACCCGGAGGACCGGGAACGGTTCCCGGCGGCGCTGGACATTCTGGAGCAAATCACGCCCCTGCCAAAAAACGGAAAAAATCGGAGGAATAAGTATGCCTGCATGGCTCAAAGACGCAATTTTCTATGAAATTTACCCCCAATCCTTTCAGGACACCAATGCCGACGGCATCGGCGACATTCCCGGCATCATTCGCCGTCTGGACTACATCCGGGAGTTGGGCTGCAACGCCCTGTGGTTGAACCCCTGCTTCGCTTCGCCCTTCCTGGACGCGGGCTACGATGTGGCGGATTATTACACGGTAGCCCCCCGGTACGGCACCAACGAGGATCTGAAAAACCTTTTTGCCGAGGCCCACAAGCGGGGAATGCACGTTCTGCTGGACCTGGTCCCCGGCCACACGGCGGCGGAGCATCCCTGGTTCCGGGAGTCCTGCAAGGCGGAAAAGAACTCCTACACGGACCGGTACATCTGGACCGATGATGTCTGGCGCATTCCGAAGGGCATGAACACCATCCGTGGCTTTTCCGAGCGGGACGGAGCGTGCGTGGTGAACTTCTTCTCCCATCAGCCTGCCCTGAATTACGGCTTTTTGAACCCTGCGGAAAGCTGGCAGCAAAGTATGGACGCCCCCGGACCCCAGGCCACTCTGGCGGAAATGAAGAACGTCATGGCCTTCTGGCTGTCCATGGGCTGCGACGGCTTCCGGGTGGACATGGCCGGATCCCTGGTGAAGAACGACCCGGAGCAGGAGGGAACCATTGCATTGTGGCAGACTGTCTTTGCCTGGCTGGAAAAGGCCTTCCCGGAGGCGGCCATGGTTTCCGAATGGGGCGAGCCGGACCGGTCTCTGCGGGCGGGGTTCCACATGGACTTCCTGCTGCATTTCGGCCCTTCTCATTATAATGATTTGTTCCGCTGCGACAATGCCTTTTTTGCCGGAAACGGTGATGCTTCCGCCTTTGCGAAGGCCTACGAGGCCACCCGGGCCAAGGCGGAACAGGGCCTTATCTGTATTCCTTCCGGAAACCACGATATGCAGCGGCTCACCACCTATCTGCCGGAGGACGGGGTGCGGATGGCTTTTACGTTCCTGCTGTCCATGCCCGGCGCACCTTTCCTGTACTACGGCGACGAGATCGGAATGCGGTATCTCCGGGACCTGCCCTCCAAGGAGGGCGGCTATTTCCGCACTGGTGCCCGGACCCCCATGCAGTGGGACCAGACTGCAAATGCCGGATTCAGTTCCGCCGCCCCGGAGAAGCTCTATCTGCCCATGGACCCGGCAGAAGACCGGCCCACGGTGGAGGAACAGATGGCGGACCCGGATTCCCTGTACAGGCAAGTCCGGCACCTGATCGAGGTACGGCGGGCCAACCCGGCTCTGGGCAATCTGGGGAAGCTGCGTTTTGTCTATGCCCCGGAGAACGCCTGCCCGCTGGTGTATCTGCGGGAAGGGGAGGGGGAGCGGGTGCTGGTCATCCTGAACCCCTCGGAAACGGCCGGGACCTTCCCCTGGACGGAGGGCCTGGGCGAACGGATCTACGGCCAGGGCGGTGCAGCATCCGTCGAGAACGGAACGGTCACTGTTCCGGCAAAATCCGCATCCTTCTATCGGGTATAAAAAACCAAGGCCGCCGGAAACCCGGCGGCCTTTTGACGGAATGGTTCAGGAATCTCGCTTCCCGGTCAGGACAATGCCCACCAGGGAGCCGAGGAACAGAAACGGTGCGGCCCGGACGAACACATATTCCACCAGGTGGAAGGTCGCTCCGAAAACGGCGGTTTCCGGGTCCGAGTAGTCCCAGCCCAGGTACGGACTGCCCAGCAGGGCCAGCAGGACGAACAGGACCACCGTCAGGATACACACGGCCATCAGCAGTCCCCGGAGGAACCGCCGTTCGGCGGTTTTCTTCCGGGCCAGCTGCAAATTAATGACTTCCAGTTTCTCGGAAATGGCTTTCAGGTCGTCGGATTCCGCCGGGGCCAGGGTCTGGCCCAGCAGGGTGCTGACGGGGGTGTCCAGCACCTGAGAAAGGGCGATGAGCATATCCGCATCCGGCACCGACAGGCCGTTTTCCCACTTGGACACGGTCTGCCGGACCACGTTCAGTTTCACGGCCAGTTCCTCCTGAGAAAGTCCCTTGGACTTGCGCAGATTTTTGATGTTTTCATTCAGCATGGTCAAAACCTCCTTGCGATGGCCCTATCATAAGGCAAACCGGGCCGTTGCCGCAAGCAACGCAGAGTAACATCTGCGTTCAAAAGCATTTTTGGAGGGGCGGCTGGGTGTGGCGGCTGCAATTTATGCGTTTACTTCCGGTGGGCGAGATTCCGCCCGATGGATCAGGGGAAGAAGCGTATTGCCCAGACAAATCAGGTTCAGGAGCGAAACGATCAGTCCAATATAGAATACGGCAGGAGAGAAAGATTTATAAAAATAAGACCGCCGAAGTTCCGGCGGCCTTATTTTTATGAGAGTTTAGCCCTCGAAGTCGGCCTCGTCGGCGGTGACGGCGGTGTCGTCGGCGGGAGCGGTTTCCTCGGCAGGGGCGGCAGACTCGGAAGCAGTCTCGGCTTCCTCGGCGCTCGCCTCGGCAGTTTCGGTCTCCTCAGCGGCAGTTTCCTCCGCGTCCTCTTCCTCCGGATCGAAGGCGGCGGACATGGTGCAGTAGCAGCTGCAGCCACTGGTCAGCTTGCTCCACAGCTTCTTAGCCCGGCTCACGATCTCCTCGCCATAGGTGGCGACCACATACACGGCACCGGCAGCGGCGGCCAGCGCCACGGCAATTTTCACGATGGCTTTGAATACTTTCATTGCAGAAACCCTCCGTTTTCTTTTTTGAATTCCTTACCAGTATAACCGGATTCCACCAAAAAATCAACTGAAATTTTTGTGAATAACGGCCCTTACACGTAGCCGTACATGCCCCGGACGCTGACCTCCCCGGAATTGACGGTGCCAACGGTGCCGTCGGTGAAGGCCACTACCAAAGCCCCATCGGAATCGATGTCCAGAGCCCTGCCGTAGCGCTTTTCCTCCCCACGGAGCAGCACGATGTCCTGCCCCAGGGTGATGCAGTCCTTCCGGTAGGCGTCCAGAATGGCGGCCTTGTCGGACAGCAGCTTTTGGTCCATCTCACAAAGCCGCCGGACCATGGCGGCGGCCAGCTTGTTCCGGTCGATGGGTCCACCCGTGACCATGTGCAGGGAACCGGCCATTTCCCGAAGTTCCTCCGGGAAATCCGACAATTTCTGACAGCAGTTGACCCCGATGCCGATGACCGCATAGTCCACGCAGCCGCTTTCCGCTTCCAGGCTCAGTTCTGTGAGAATGCCGGTCAGCTTCCGCTTGCCGGAAACCAGGTCGTTGGTCCATTTGATGCCGGGCCGGAACCCGGCGGCATCCTCGATGGCCTGGACCATGGCCTCAGCCACGGCGCAGGTCAGGTGCATCAGATCTTCCGGGCGGCACTGGGGCCGCAGCAGGGCGGAAAGATAGATGCCCATGTTGGGGGGAGAGGCAAAGCTGCGGCCCCGGCGGCCCCGGCCGCCGGTCTGGTGGTCGGCAATGAGCACGCTGCCGTGGGGCGCACCCTGGGAAGCGGACAGCTTCAGGCGGGTGTTGGTGGAGTCAATATCCTCCTGAAACCGGATAAGATCTCGCCAGGGATGGTATTTGGGCAGATTGGCCCGAATTTCCGAAAGGCACAGCCGGGCCGTGGCCTCCGAGAGCCGATAGCCCCGGTTGGGTACGGACTCGATGGCGTAGCCTTCCTCTTTTAATTTTTGAATGACCTTCCACACTGCCGCACGGGAGACCCCCAGCCGGGCACTGATGGTCTCCCCGGAGAGAAAATCCCCCTCCGAACGGAGCATTTCCAAAACTTTCTCTTTCATCAGTCAATATCCCGAATGACTTCCTCCGGGGGATTATCCAGCACCTCCGGGTGAAGAATGATGCGCTTATAGTGCTTGAAGAAGGCGGCATAATAGAAGCCGTCCACAATGCGCTCGTCCATGGTGAACTTGAAGTCGATGTACTTTTTCTGGACCACCGTCCCGTCCTCCTGGACCTCCAGAGCCCGGCGCTTGCAGCCGAAGGAGCCGAACACCGGCAGGTTGCCGAAGTCATAGAGATGATGGTAAATGGGCGGGATGCCCAGAGAACCCATGGAGGTGAAGAACACGCTGCCGTGGAAGGGGCTGACCTCCAGCAGGAACTGGGGCAGCATCCCGAAGTAGTCCAGGGTCCGCAGGAGCCAGACGGTGAATTTCAGGAACACGCCGGGGATCAGGGTCAGAACGTGGGCGGTGTTGTCGAAATTGGAGTCCAGAGGGGTATTCTTGACCTTCTCGATCTCCGCGTTCACCTTGTTGTATACGTCCATGGCCGTATCCTTGGGGGACAGGTGGACCTTGATAACCGTATCCGGGGAGTCGGAACTCATTTCCTTTTTGATGGTCATGCAGAACTGCACGTCGTCCCCGTGGGTATAGACCTTCTGGCCGGCCAGGAACCGGTTCAGGCCGGGATACCGGGCCAGAGCACGGACGTAAGCGGCCAGCAGAACGTGCATCACGCCGAAATTGGTGTAGCCCTCCCGGCGCTTCTGGCGCACATAGCGCTCGATGTGGGAAAGCTCAAAGGAATCGGTAAAGTAGTTGGTGGAGGTGTTCCGGGTGACCATAATATAGGGGGACACCTGGGCCATGGGAGGCAGGCTGCGGACCCGGCGGCCGTCGGTCCGGTCTCCCCAGGTGGGATGATATTCATCCACCGGATGGACCCGCAGAGCCAGGCACTGCAGCAGACAGCCGAAGAAGGCCAGAGCATCCGGCAGCAGCACCAGATTGGTTCCCCACCGGCCGTCCATCAGGACCTCCCGGTGCAGGTAAGCCATGGCTCCCAGGGGCAGGGCGAACATCAGCGGCAGCAGCCACACATGGCGGACCACCCCGGAGGTAATTTGCGTATAAAGCACGCAGAAGAACAGCACGGCTACCCAATAAAGGCCCACCACCATCCACTGGATGGATTGGAAGGGATAGCGGGTCACGCTGATGCCGAAGTACAGGCCCAGCATCCAGATGGGAATGGCGGTCTTGTAGAACCGCTCCTTGCCGTCCAGCAGGACGATGAGGGCATAGAGCAGGGTGGCTGCCACAGGCAGAACGATTTGGCTCCACACGTTTTGCGCCTCTCCGGTCCCTTTCACACCGGGGAGCGCAATGCGGGCCACTGCCGAGCCGACCATGCACACGGCCATCAACCAGGTCAGCAGGTTTTTCCGGCTGACGTAGAGATGATTTCTTTTTTCCATAACAGTGCCATTATACCAGACTTTCCCCGTTTATGCAACGAAAAAATCCCGCCGGGGCAGCCTGGCGGGAAAGAAATGCGTAAAACTCACTTATTTCAGGGTCGGACCGTCCCGGAAGGCGTCGCCGACCCGCTCGCCCGGCACATGATAGCCGTTGTGGGCAGGCTCGAAGGCGATGGGGTGGAACCTGGTCATGTCCGGCTTGCCGTTGGCGTCGTATGTGCCGATGATGAGCACCGGCAGGGGATAGAACCAGGACTGAACACCGAACGATTCCCTCATAATTCAAAACCTTTTCGCAGTTTATTTGACTTTTTCCACCATGGCGCGGATGTGTGCCGGGGTGGTGCCGCAGCAGCCCCCCAAAATGGATGCGCCCATGGCACGGCAGTCCGCCTGAATGGAAGCGAAATCCGCCGGGGACATGGCATATTCCGGGATGCCCGCCGGGGAAATTACCGGCATACCGGCGTTGGGCTTACAGACCAGGGGGGCATCGGTGAACCGGCGCAGCTTGCTCACAAGGCCCGGCAGACTGAAATCCGCATTGACGCAGTTGAAGCCCACGGCGGCGGCTCCCGCATGGGCCAGCTCTGCAAGAATGGGTCCGGCCTCCCGGCCGGAGAACAGGGAGCCGTCGGACTGCATGGTGAAGGTGTACAGCACCGCCCCGGCCCCTTCCAATTCGGCGGCCGTCAGGATGGCTTCCGCCTCCGTGGGGTACATCAGGGTCTCCGCCGCCAGCAGGTCCGCCCCGCCGTCCAGCAGACCGTGAATTTGCCGCCGGTAATTCTCCACCAGTTCGTCAAAGTTCGCCTCGTCGAAGCTGTCCATGTACACGGCCAGGGTGGTCAGATTTCCGGCCACCAAAGCCCCCTCGGCGGCGCTGCGGGTCAGGGCCACCAGAGCCGCATTGACGGCTTCCGTCTGCTTGTCCAGATCTACCCGTTTCAGGGCGATGGGCTGCGCCTGGAAAGTCGGGGCGTAGAGAATATCGCTGCCCGCCTCCCGGTAGGCCTGCTGCAGGGCCCGGAGGGGTTCCGGGTTGTTCAGCACCCATTCCTCCGTGCAGCAGCCCCGGGGCATCCCGGCCTTCATGAGATTGGAGCCGGTGGCTCCGTCGAGAATCAGGGGACCGGCGGCGAGTTTGGCTTGTAATTCCTGGGCGGTGAGCATGGCGTTTTCCTCCGAAAATTCATTGTTCTTATTATATCGTATTCCCACGAAAAATGCAAGGTCCATTGACGAACGGCCCGGAATCTGCTAAAATAGGAGCATCTTTTCCCATGAAGGAGCGAAAGAACATGAAAAAGACTGTTTTGCGGGAATATGCCCGCCTCATTGTCCGGATGGGCGTCAACGTCCAGAAGGGCCAGGATGTGGTCATTTATGCCGACCTGGACCAGCCGGAATTTGTTGCCATGGTGGTGGAGGAGGCCTATAAGGCCAAGGCACGGGAAGTGACCGTCGAGTGGAACTACCCGGCGCTCACCAAGTACCATGTGCGCTACCAGAGCCTCAAGACCCTGTCCACCGTGGAGGACTGGCAGATCGAGAAGCGGAAGCATCAGGTGGAGACCCTGCCCTGCCGCATCCATCTCATCTCCGACGACCCGGACGGCCTGAAGGGCATCAATATGGCGAAAATGGCGAAGGCCAGACAGAACCGCTATCCCATTCTCAAGCCCTTCTCCGACCAGATGGAGAACCGGCAGCAGTGGTGCATTGCTGCCGTGCCTGGCCTGGCCTGGGCCAAGAAGGTGTTCCCCGGTGTCCGTGGCTCCCAGGCCGTGGAGAAGCTGTGGGAGGCCATTCTTTCCACGTCCCGTGTGAATGGGGATGCCGTGCAGGCCTGGAAGGACCATGACCGGGACCTGATGGACCGGTGTGCCTACCTGAACAACCTGGGCATTGCCTCTCTGCACTATACCGCTGCCAACGGCACGGACCTGAGAGTGGGCATGATCAAAGAGGCCCGGTTCTGCGGCGGCGGCGAGACCAACCGGCAGGGCATTTTCTTCAATCCCAACATCCCCACGGAGGAGTGCTTCATTTCTCCCATGCGGGGCCAGGCCGAGGGCATCGTGTATGCCACCAAGCCCCTTTCCTATCAGGGCCAGCTGATCGAGGGCTTCTCCGTGCGCTTTGAGGGCGGCAAGGCCGTAGAGGTCCACGCCGAGAAGGGCGAGGAGCTTCTCAAGCAGATGATCTCCATGGACGAGGGGGCCTGCTATCTGGGCGAGTGCGCGCTGGTCCCCCAGAAGAGCCCCATTGCCGAAAGCGGCCTGCTGTTCTACAACACGCTCTTTGACGAGAACGCCGCCTGCCATCTGGCTCTGGGTATGGGCTTTGCGGACACCATCGACGATTTCCAGAACAAGACCCTGGACGAGTGCCGCCAGCTGGGCATCAACGAATCCATGATCCACGAGGACTTTATGATCGGCTGCGACACCATGGACATCACCGCCACCACCTGGGACGGCCGGGAAGTGCCGGTGTTCCGTCAGGGCAACTGGGCTTTTTAAGGGAATTTTCGGAAATTTTCAAAAAAGGGCTTGCATTTCCGGTCCGGATATGATACTATATCCGGGCGATTCAAGATTGCTGGGGCTTTGCGCCCTTTTACTAAGCAGAAAGAGGTGAACAAGATGAAGGAAGGTATCCATCCCAACTACGAACAGACCACCATTCGCTGTGCCTGTGGCAACGTCTTCACGACCGGCTCCACTAAGAAGGACATTCGCGTTGAAATCTGCTCCAAGTGCCACCCTTTCTATACCGGTAAGCAGAAGCTTGTCGATACCGGTGGACGGGTTGATCGGTTCAACAAGCGTTTCGGCCTGAAGTAAGCCAAAGTCCGCACTGCGTTGATGTGGTGCGGACTTTTTTTATCTTTTTTCGGAAAATACCCGAAGTCAGGAGGGTTTTATGGAAGAAACCAATGAAAAAAAACAGGAGCGGGCGGTGCTGGTGGGCCTGAACGCCGACTGCTTCACCGTCGCCCAGACCGCCACGGAGGAGACTCTGGACGAGCTGGAAGCGCTGCTGGAAACGGCGGGGGGCTTCTGCACCGGTAAGGTGCTGCAAAACCGCCATACCCCCGATTCTCACAGCTTCATCGGCGAGGGCAAGGCCCAGGAAGTGAGAATGCTGGTGGAGTTCACCCAGTCCACCATGGTGGTATTTGACAATGAGCTTTCCCCGGGCAATATCCGTGCCCTGGAGGAAATCATCGGCGTGACGGTGCTGGACCGGAGCGCCTTGATTCTGGATATTTTTGCCCAACGGGCCAAAACGAGAGAAGGCCGGCTGCAGGTGGAGCTGGCCCAGTACCAGTATTTGTTGCCCCGGCTTTCCGGCATGGGCAAAAGTCTCAGCCGTCAGGGCGGCGGCATCGGCACCCGGGGCCCCGGCGAGACCAAGCTGGAATCGGACCGGCGGCACATCCGGGAACGCATTACCCGGCTCCAGTCGGAATTGGACCAGGTCCGGCAGGTCCGCAGCGTCCAGCGGGAGCGGCGGCAGAAAAATTCCGTGCCGGTGGTGGCGTTGGTGGGCTACACCAATGCCGGAAAATCCACCCTTCTCAATCAGCTGACCGGGGCGGACATTCCCGCCAATAACCGTCTTTTCGACACCCTGGACACCACCTCCCGGCAGCTGCACGTTTCGGACAATCTGGACGTGATCCTGTCCGACACGGTGGGATTTATCGCAAAATTGCCCCACCATCTGGTGGACGCCTTCCGGGCCACTCTGGAGGAATTGGAATATGCGGATCTGCTTATTCACGTCATTGATTCGGCAGACCCCCACCGGGCGGAGCACATGGCTGTGGTGGATCAGCTGATCGCCAAACTGGCCAAGCCGGGGACCCCGGTCATCGAGTGCTACAATAAGGCCGATCTGGTCCCCGCTACGGACATCCCCATCGGGGAGAATCGGGTCCGTATTTCCGCCAAAAGCGGAGCGGGCATGGACGAACTGCTGACGGCCATCGAAAATGCCCTGGGCCACAGCCGCCATCATGTGCTGCTGACCGTTCCCTACGCCCAGGGCGGCCTGGTCCAGACATTGCACGATGGGGCGCAGGTGAAAAACGTGGAATACGGCGGGGAGGGCATTCAGGTGGAGGCCGTGCTGGACCCCATTCTCTATGGCCGCCTGCGGGAATTCATCACGAAGGAGTGGTGAGGCTTGGAGGAATATCTGGTGCCCACCGGTTTCGGTGAGGACGAATTTGTAGAGAAAAAATCCAGATTTCTCGGCCGGGTCTGGCCTGCGGACACGGAGGCGGAGGCCCTGGCCCATATCGAGGAAATGCGGAAGCAGCATTATGACGCTACCCACAACTGCTGGGCCTATATCATCCGGGATGGGGCCACCCGCTTCTCCGACGACGGGGAGCCGGGCGGCACCGCCGGAATGCCCATGGTCCAGGTGCTGCAAAAAGAGGGACTTTATAACATCGTATGTGTTGTGACCCGGTACTTCGGCGGCACGCTGCTGGGGGCCGGGGGATTGGTCCGGGCCTATACCAAGGGAGCCAAAATCGCCGTAGACGCCGCCGGAAAATCCATGAAGCGGGTCTGGACGGCGCTGTACATTCCCTGCCCCTATCCCTATTACGAGCGCCTGAAGCTCCTGTGCGAGGATATGGAAGCCGTTATCTGGGACACCCAGTTCACCGCCGAGGTGGAACTGGAAGTGCTGGTGGCGGCGGGAAAATGTGCGGAATTTCAGGAAAAACTCACGGATATGACCGCCGGGACTGTGGAGACCATGGTGCTGGGTCAGGAATACCGGGCCTTCCCGGTGAAAGATGCGAAAGGAAGCGAACAGCCATGACGGTAAAGGAAGAACTGGAACGGCAGGAGCATCGGAATCTGAATCCCCTGGCGGCGTTTGCCGACGAGAGCCGGGGCCGCCCCCGTCCGGACCCGGAGCGGGAACAGGACGTGCGGACCTGCTATCAGCGGGATACGGACCGCATCGTCCACAGCAAATCCTTCCGGCGGCTCATGCACAAGACCCAGGTGTTCCTGCGGCCGGAGGGAGACCACTACCGGACCCGCATGACCCACACTTTGGAGGTGGCCCGGATCGCCCGGACCATCACCCGTGCTTTGGGCCTCAACGAGGACCTATGCGAGGCCATCGCCATGGGCCACGACCTGGGCCACACCCCCTTCGGCCATGCCGGAGAGGCGGCGCTGACCAAGTGCCTGGGCAAGCCCTTCCGGCACAACGAACAGAGCCTGCGGGTGGTGGACGTGCTGGAAAACGACGGGGCAGGACTGAATCTTACTTACGAGGTCCGCATGGGCATCGTGGGCCACACCACCGGCGCACCGCTGCCGGAGACGCTGGAAGGCCAGATCGTGCGGAAATCTGACCAGATCGCCTATGTGAACCACGATATTGACGATGCTATCCGGGCGGGTATCCTGACCAATGAGGACATCCCGGACAGCATTTCGGACCTGCTGGGCCACACCCACCGGGAGCGGGTGAACAGCCTGGTGGTGGACTGCATTCTGACGTCCCGGGAGGCCGGGGCCATCCTGCTGACCCCCGAAATGGACCAGGCCCTGAAGGACCTGCGCTCTTTTATGTTTGAGCGGGTCTACCGGAACCCGGTCGCCAAGGGGGAGGAAAGCAAGGCCAAGGAAATGCTCCTGCGGCTTTACGACTATTATTTCACCAATCCTCAGGCTCTGCCGGAGACCTTCCAGCCTCAGATGAGCTTTGACGGACTGGAACGGACGGTCTGCGATTATATTGCGGGCATGACGGACAATTATGCCGTGGACAAATATACGGAGATTTTTATTCCCCTGGGTTGGCAAGTCCGGGGATAATGTGCTATAATATAAGTTAAATCGGGAAAAATGCGGAAAGGAGGGACTCGTATGCCGTTTCCGCCTTCCTTTATTGACGAGGTAGTGGCCCGCAACCCCATTGAGGACGTGGTGGGCCAGTATGTGAATCTGAAACGCTCCGGGGCGAATCTGTTCGGCCTGTGCCCCTTCCATGGGGAGAAAACACCGTCCTTTTCCGTGGCCCCGGACAAGGGGATCTATTATTGCTTCGGCTGCCATAAGGGCGGCGGGGTCATCAATTTCCAGATGGAGATCGAGGGCCTCAGCTACGGCGATGCGGTCCGGGCTTTGGCTAAGCGGGCGGGCATGGAGGTCCCGGAGGACCCCCAGTTCCAGAGCCGCTATAAGCAGCAGGAGCGCCTTTGGGCATTGAGCAAGGAAGCTGCCCGGTATTTCCACAGCAAGCTCTATGCCCAGGAGGGAGCCGAGGGCTTATCCTACGCTCAGAAGCGGGGGATGCCCAGGTCCACCTTGACGAAATTCGGCATCGGCTTCGCTCCCAACGGCTGGAACGGTCTGGTGGATGCCATGAAGGCCAAGGGCTACACGGACCAGGAATTGAAGGATGCGGGACTGGTGTCCGAGAAGAACGGACGCATTTACGATCGGTTCCGCAACCGGCTCATGTTCCCCATTATTGACGTCCGGGGCAATGTCATCGGCTTCGGCGGCCGGGTCATGGACGATTCCACGCCGAAATACTTAAATTCCCCGGAGACCATTATCTTCAACAAGCGGAAAAATCTGTTTGCCCTGAATCTGGCCAAGAAAAGCAAGCTGGGGTATCTCATCCTGGTGGAGGGGTATATGGATGCCGTGGCCCTGCATCAGTATGGCTTCGACTGTGCTGTGGCCTCCTTGGGTACCAGCCTGACCCAGGAACATGCCGTGCTGCTGAGCCGGTACACGGAGCAGGTGGTTCTTATCTATGACGGCGACGAAGCCGGGCAGAACGCCACCCGCCGGGCCATCCCCATGCTGGAAGCGGCGGGGATTCAGGTGAAGGTCCTGCGGATGCACGACGCCAAGGACCCGGACGAATATCTGAAAAAATACGGGGCGGACAAGTTCAAAGTCCTGCTGGAGGAGGCTTCCAACCGGGTGGAATACCAGTTGGGGGCCATCGCCCGGAAGTATCATCTCAATGACGATGAGGAGCGCATCCAGTTTCTACGGGAGGCGGCGGACCTGGTGGCCAGCCTGCCCAGCCCCGTCCAGCGGGAGGTCTACGGGGGACGTGCGGCGGAGACCGCCAAGGTCACTCCGGAGGCCATGAAGCTGGAAGTGGACCGGGCCAGAAAACGCCGGGAAAACCGGGAAAAGAAGCAGGAAGAACAGAAAATGCTCTTGCCTGCTCAGAATTTGCAGCCGAAAAGCCGGACCATTCGTTATGACGACATCCGCTCGGCCATGGCCGAGGAGGTCATTCTGGCCAACATATTCAAGCAGCCCAGCCTCTTAGACCAGGTGGGCGGACTGACGGCGGCGCAGTTTTCCTGCCCCCTGCTTGGAAAAATCTTCCGGCAGCAGCAGGACCGGTACAAACAGGGGCTGGAAGTGTCCGCCAGCGTACTGGAAGGACTGGAAAGCGACGAAATGGCCCATTTGGCGGGGATTTTGCAGCGCAATCAGGGTCCCGTCAATGAGCAGGCCTTTGCCGACTGCGTCCGCACGGTGCTGGAAAGCTACCGGGCGAGAAACACGGTGACGGAGCAGGATCTGCTGGCCCTGCGGGACAAGATGAAAGAGAAAAAAGGACTGAAATTATGAGTGCTACACCTACCGATACCCCGGAAAAGACCGTGTCCGCCGGAGAGGACGACGTGCGGCAGTATATGCAGGAAATTCGTGCCTATCCGCTTCTGACGGCGGAGGAGGAACGGGAATTGGCCCGCCGCTGCGCCCAGGGGGACGAGGAGGCCATCCGGGCCCTGGTCAACGCCAACCTGCGGCTGGTGGTTTCCATTGCGAAAGAGTACACCGGCCGGGGCGTGCCGCTGATGGACCTCATTCAGGAGGGCAGCATCGGCCTGCTGGCGGCGGCCAAGAAATTTGACTACACCCGGGAGCTGCGGTTTTCCACCTACGCCACCAAATGGATCCGGCAGAGCGTGGGCCGGTGCCTGGCCCAGCACAGCGGGGTCATTCGGGTGCCCACCCATACCGGCGAGAAAATGCGCAAGGTCCTGGCTACCCAGAATCGGCTGACCCAGGAGTTGGAGCGGACCCCCACCGAGGCGGAAATTGCCGAAAGCACCGGCCTGACGGCGGAACAGGTCCGAAAACTTCTGGACCTGGTGCCGGAGACCTGTTCGCTGGATGCCCCCACCGGCGAGGACGGGGACACCAGCCTTGGGGGACTCTTGCGGGACAGCACCATGGAGGCCCCGGAGAAGGAAGTGGTCCGCCAGGAGTTGGAGACCACCATGCAGACCCTTCTGGACCAGCTGCCGGAGCGGCAGCGGAAATTGGTATCCATGCGTTTCGGCTTGGAGGACGGGGTGTGCCATTCTCTGGACGAGGTCGGCAGGGAATTCGGCGTTTCCCGGGAGCGGGCCAGGCAGATCGAAGGCCAGGCCATGGAAAAGCTGCGGCAGATGGGCATGAAGCAGGGATTGGAGGATTTTCTGGAATGAGGACACTGGACGTGGATTTCGGGGACAGCCCCTTTGAATTGGCCATCGCCCGTCTGAAAAAAGGCGATTCTTTCCCGGCGGGGCGGTTTTTGACCCTGCTGGAAGGGGAGGACGAGGAGACTGTGGAGGCTGCCTTTGATACTCTGGCCGAGCGGGGCATCCGTTTGGAGCTTTCTGGCATTCCCAAGGCCAGCCCTACCGGCAGCGGCGCTGCCCGGCTCCATTTGGAGGAAAAGCTGGCAAAATCGGAGCATATTGCCGAAAATCTCCCGGAGGAGGACCCTCTGCGGCTCTACTTGGAGGAGCTTTCCCAGGCGGAAGGGGACCCCATGGGAGAAATGCTTCCCAAGGTCGTGGCCCTGGCGAGAGAATATGTGGGCTACGGCGTGCTGCTGACGGACCTGATCCAGGAGGGCAATCTGGCCCTCTGGGAGGCCATGGCTTCGGAAGGAGATGCGGAAGAAGCGGCCCGGCAGGGCATGACCAAAGCCGTGACCATGCAGGCCCGTGCCAACGGCGTGGGCAGCAAAATGCGCCAGACCCTGGAAAAATACCGTGCGGCGGACGAGCGGCTGCTGGTCCGGCTGGGCCGGACGCCTCTGTTGGAGGAGATCGCCCAGGAGGCGGGCATCTCGCTGGAGGAAGCCTACACGGTGTCCAAAATGTACGAGGATGCCAAGCTGGTGGCCAGCGCCCACAAAAAGCCGGAGAAAAATGACGAGGATGAGGAAAAAGCCGTGGAGGACACGGCCTATTTCCAGATGCGCCAGCGCATCAGTGACCTGCTGTCCAGTCTGACACCGGAGGAACAGAAGCTGCTGACCCTCCGCTTCGGTCTGGAAGGCAGCGGACCCCAAAGCCCGGAGCAGGTGGGCCTTGCCCTGGGCCTGACCGCCGCCGAAGTGGTGGCGGCGGAAGCAAAAGCCCTGGCCAAACTCCGGGGTTAAGTGTAAGGAGAGAAAAACTATGGCGAAGAAGATCGCAATTGCCATCGATGGCCCCGCCGGTGCCGGGAAAAGCACCATTGCCCGCCGTCTGGCGGCGGAACTGGGCTACTGCTATGTGGACACCGGGGCCATTTACCGGACCGTGGCCTACTTCCTGGACCTGCTGGGCATCAGCCCCAAGGACGCAGACGGGGTGGCACGGTATCTGGATGAGCTGACCGTGGGCATTACCTACGACGAGGAAGGCAAGCAGCACATGATCATGAACGGCATGGACGTGACCGAGGACATCCGCACCCAGGAAATCTCCCAGAAGGCATCTCTGGTGTCCGCCAACCCTCTGGTTCGGGAAATGCTGCTGGACCTGCAGCGGGACATGGCCAAGGAATACAACGTCATTATGGACGGCCGGGACATCGGCACCGTGGTGCTGCCCCGGGCCAACGTGAAAATTTTTCTGACCGCTTCTCCGGAGGTCCGGGCCAAGCGCCGGACGGCGGAGCTGGAAGCCAAGGGCCAGACCGCCAATTATGAGAAGGTCCTGAAGGAAATTCAACAGCGGGACTATCAGGATTCCCACCGGGCCATCGCCCCATTGAAGCAGGCGAAGGACGCAGTAAAGGTGGATACCTCCGAGCTGGACATTGACGGCGTGGTGGCGGCCATCCGGAAGATCGTGGAAGGAAAGATCGGCCAATGAGTGTCACCGTGGCCAAAAGCGCCGGGTTCTGCTTTGGCGTGAACCGGGCGGTGGAATTGGTGGAGCAGGCGGCGGCTCAGGGTGGGACGGTCGTCACGCTGGGTCCCATCATCCACAACCGCCATGCGGTGGCCCACTTTGAAGCCATGGGGGTCCACGTTATCGACACCCCGGAGGAGGCCCCGGAGGGGGCTACGGTGGTCATCCGGTCCCACGGCGTGGGCCGGGAGGTGTACCGGCGGCTGGAAAACAGGAACGTGACCATCGTGGACGCCACCTGTCCCTTCGTCAAGCGTATCCACAACATCGTGGCCCAGGCCGAGGAGGAAGGGCGGCTGCCCGTCATCATCGGCACCCGCTCCCACCCGGAGGTGGAGGGCATCGCCGGGTGGTGCAGCCGCTGCGCCATCTTTGAAAGCCCGGAAGAATTGGAAAATTGGGTCAAAAACGAACGAATTTCCCCGGACTTGCCGATTTGCATGGTTTCTCAGACCACCTCCACAGAATCTTTGTGGAAAAAATGCCTCCAAATCGGAAAAAAAGAGTTTACTAACCTGAAAAAATTTGATACAATATGCAGAGCAACAGAATACCGGCAGAGCGAGGCAGCAGCATTGAGTTCCGTTTGTCAGGCCATGGTCGTAGTAGGTGACATCCACAGTTCCAACACAGGCCGCCTCGCAATGATCTGCCGGGAACATTGTGATCGTGTGATTGCGGTGGACAACGCAGAAGAGTTGTCCCCGAAGAGCTTTCGCAATGTGACGGTTGTTGGAATCACGGCTGGTGCGTCCACACCGGCGTGGATTATAAAGGAGGTCAACAAGACTATGGGCGAGATCGTAAACAATGTTGAGGCTGGGCAGGAGGAAACTTTTGCCGAACTGCTGGAGCAGGGCATCAAGACTTTAAATACAGGTGATAAGGTTACCGGCATCGTCACCGGTATCAACAACACCGAGGTACAGGTGGACCTGGGTGCCAAGCACGCAGGCTACATCCCCTACAACGAAGTCAGTGCCGATCCTTCCGTGAAGCCGGAGGATATCCTGCACGTGGGTGACGAGATTGAGGTGTTCGTGGTTCGTGTGAACGACCAGGAGGGCACCGTGCAGCTTTCCAGAAAGAAGCTGGAAGGCATGAAGGTCTGGGACGACATGGCCGCTCTGTGCGAGAGCAAGGAAAATGTCGAGGCTCCCATCACCGAGGAGAACAAGGGTGGCCTGGTGGCCAACTATAAGGGCATCCGGGTGTTCATCCCCGCTTCCCAGTCCGGCATCGCCAAGGGCGGCGACATGGCCGGTATGGTCGGCAAGACCGTGAAGATGAAGATCACCGAGGTGAACCGTGCTCGCCGCCGTGTGATCGGTTCCATCCGTGCCGCTTCCTCCGAGGAGCGGAAGGCCAACCAGGAGAAGATCTGGAGCGAGATGGCTGTGGGCAACAAGTACCACGGCGTTGTCAAGTCCCTGACCTCCTACGGCGCTTTCGTGGACATCGGCGGCGTGGACGGCATGGTCCATGTGTCCCAGCTGAGCTGGAACCGCATCAAGACCCCCGCCGATGTGGTGAAGGTCGGCGACGAGATCGACGTGCATGTCATCGCCTTCGACCCGGAGAAGCACAAGATCTCCCTGGGCTACCGCACCGACGAGACCAACCCCTGGACTCTGTTCCTGAACGAGTACCATGTGGGCGACGTGGTGGATGCCAAGGTCGTGAAGCTGATGACCTTCGGCGCTTTCGCTGAGATCGTCCCCGGCGTGGACGGCCTCATCCACATTTCCCAGCTGGCCGACCATCGGGTGAACAAGCCCGAGGACGTGGTCTCCGAGGGCCAGACCGTCCGGGTGAAGATCACCGACATCGACACCGAGGGCAAGCGCATTTCCCTGTCTATCCGTGCAGCCATGGACGACGCCGAATAATCAAAACCCTAAGATACCGGGGCCGACCTAGTGCCGGCTCCGGTATTTCTATTAAAGGAGGAACTTCTTATGGTCAAGCATATCGTCATTTACACCCTGAAGGACGGCGTGGACAAGGACGCCGCCGTGAAAACCATCGCCTCTCTGCTGGAGCCCCTGGTGGGACAGGTCCCTGGCCTGGAAAAGCTGGAAATCCGCCGGACCTATCAGGGCGGCATGGACTACTGCCTGTACTCTGAGTTCGACAGCCGGGAGGCCCTGGCCAATTATGCCACCCACCCCCTGCACCTGGCGGCCAAGGAGCATTTCTGGACCTGGCTGGACAAGCGGGTCTGTGCCGACTACGACTGCTGAGGGAACGCCATGCGTGCCATTGTAACGGTTGTGGGCAAGGATGCCGTGGGCATCATCGCTTCGGTCTGCCAGGCCCTGGCGGGCTATAACGTGAACATTCTGGACATCAGCCAGACGGTCATGCAGGGCTACTTCACCATGATGATGGTGGTAGACGTGGAAAAATGCACTCTGCCGGTAGCACAGCTGGCGGAGGAAATGGAGCGGAAGGGCAGCGAGTTGGGATTGCAGATTCATGTGCAGCGGGAAGACATTTTCAATGCCATGCACCGCTTGTAAGGGGGAGCCATGCTGAGACTGGAAGACATTCTGGAAACCAGAGACATGATCGACAAGCGTCATCTGGACATCCGCACCATCACCATGGGCATCTCCCTTCTGGACTGCGCCGACCCGGACATTACCGTCTGCGCCCGGAAAATTTATGACAAGATCACCCGCCGGGCGGAAAAGCTGGTTTCGGTGGGAGAGGACATCGAGCGGGAATTCGGCATTCCCATCGTCAATAAGCGCATTTCCGTGACCCCTATGGCCCTTATCGGCGGCAGCTGTCAGGCGGATGATTATGTGCCGCTGGCCATCGCCATGGACGAGGCCGCAAAAAAATGCGGCGTGAATTTCATTGGCGGCTTTTCCGCCCTGGTCCAGAAGGGCTGCACGGAAGGGGACTGGAAGCTCATCCGGTCCATCCCGGAGGCCATGGCCCGGACGGAACGGGTCTGCGCCAGCGTGAACGTAGGCTCCACCAAGGCGGGCATCAATATGGACGCCGTGGCGGAAATGGGCCGTATCATCAAGCAGACTGCCGAATTGACTGCCGATCACGACGGCCTGGGCTGCGCCAAGCTGGTGGTGTTCGCCAACGCCGTGGAGGACAACCCCTTCATGGCCGGTGCGTTCCACGGGGTAGGGGAGCCGGAGTGCGTGCTGAACGTGGGTGTGTCCGGCCCCGGCGTGGTGTACCACGCCTTGCAGAGCGTCAAGGGCCAGCCCTTTGACGTGGTGGCCGAGACGGTGAAAAAGACCGCCTTCCGCATCACCCGCATGGGCCAGATCGTGGGCCAGGAGGCCTCCCGGCGGCTGAACGTGCCCTTCGGCATCGTGGACCTGAGCCTGGCTCCCACCCCGGCCATCGGGGACAGCGTGGCCCGGATCCTGGAAGAAATGGGCCTGGAGACCTGCGGCACCCACGGCACCACGGCGGCGTTGGCGCTGCTGAACGATGCGGTGAAGAAAGGCGGCGTCATGGCCAGCAACCATGTGGGCGGCCTGTCCGGTGCGTTCATTCCCGTGTCCGAGGACGAGGGCATGATCGCCGCAGCGGAAAGCGGCGTGCTGAGCCTTTCCAAGCTGGAAGCCATGACCTGCGTCTGTTCCGTGGGCCTGGACATGATCGCCGTGCCGGGGGACACCTCCGCCGAGACCTTGTCCGCCATCATTGCCGACGAAGCGGCCATCGGCATGGTGAACACCAAGACCACCGCCGTCCGCATCATCCCGGCCCCCGGCAAGACCGTGGGCGACCGGGTGGAAATGGGCGGCCTGCTGGGCAGTGCCCCGGTGATGCCGGTCTACGGTGCATCCAGCGCCGACTTCATCGCCCGCGGCGGCCGTATCCCCGCCCCACTGCAAAGTCTGAAAAACTAATTTTATCCCGGATAGAAACGACCCGCTGGCTGGAAACAGTCAGCGGGTCGAAATTTTTTATTTGGAATTTACGGTTCGGGCGCTTCACTGAGCGCCAGCAGTTCCGTGATGACCTGATCTAACAGCGGGAGATAGCGGTCGTCGATCCGGCGAATTTTATCCAGCCGGGTTTCGTCACCCTCCCGCTCCGTGCCGAAAAGCACATAGTCCGCAGATAAGCCCAGAACATTGCAGACCTTTACCAGCATTTTTACAGAGATACCTGTGCGGCCACGCTCCAATTCGGCCAGATAGGAAACACTGACATCTAACTTTTCGGCAAACTTTTCCCGGGTGTAGCCCATTCTTTCCCGGGCCTGTCGAATTCTTGTGTGCATAGGAAATCACCTCTGCTTATAGTATCGCTGATGCAGTCAAAAAAGAAAATCAAGCAATACTGTATGTAAAACATATTGCAATACTGTATGTTATGTGATATACTAGGCACAGCTGCAGAATAACAGCGGACGAATGAAAGGAGACAGATACATGAAAGAACTGGAACTATCCCTGGCGCTGGAGAACGCCTTCCGGGCATTTTCCCTCGAAATGAACTTTGACCGGGACACCATTATGAGCGACCCTGCGAAGGCCATTGATTCGGGCCTTCGCAAGCTGGAAGGGCATGGAGCAATTTCCAAGGAGGATCTGCGGGGGCTGATGTACCCCAGAGATTGGGGAAATATGACCTTCCGGGAGGTCCTGGCCACTTCGGATGGAGAAGACGCAATCCTGGACCTGATCGAGCGGCTGAGATTCTGGAGAAAGAGAAACGAGGAGAACGTGCAATGAAAAAGTGGATGGTAATTTTGCTGACCCTGGCGATTTGCCTGGGCTTGGCCGCCTGCGGAGAAGAACCGGTGGTCACAACGGAGCCGCCTACGGTAAGGGAGCAGCTCAGTGCGGAGGAGGAGCGACTGTTCTCGGCGCTGATTCAGGCAGTAACGGAGGATTTTTATGAACCTTCTACTGTGCGTGTATTTGATGTTTGGGATTATGATGACAGAACTTATTTGGAAAAGTATAAAGACAGTGATGACGAATACGAACGGTCTATGTATGAGCATTACTACGGCCCGGAACTCGTTACTGTGCGTTTGCAAGCGGAAAATAAAATTGGCGGTACAGTGAATCATTATTATCGGCTCTGTATGACCGGAGCGGAAAACACCAGCGACGATGCAAAAGAACGATACAGAGATTGTAGGTGGTTGGGGAACCTTGTGGAAAGTCTGAATTATAGTGCTGAGACGGGAGATATTGTGAGTTTCGGGGATTATTATGAACCTAAAGAAGAAGCAGAAGAATTTGACGTAGGGAAAATCAACCGTGCGTTGAAGGAATACTGGGACGATAAGGGCTTCTGATTTTGGATAAAACACGACCCGCTGGCTGGAAAACAGTCAGCGGGTCGAAATTTTTGCTTTTTTCAGACACCCAGCAGGGCCTTGGCGAACATGAAGTACACCAGCAGGGAAAGGGCGTCCACGATGGTGGTGATGAAGGGGCTGGCCATGACCGCCGGGTCAAAGCCGAATTTCTTGGCGAACAGGGGCAGGGTACAGCCCACGAATTTCGCCAGCACCACGGTGACGAACAGCGTGAAGCAGACCACGGCATCCACGGTGACGGTGATGTTGGGGTTGCGCATCAGCAGCCCGTCGATGAGCAGAATTTTGCCGAAGCACACGGTGGCCAGCACGGCGCCGCAAAGCACGGCGGTCCGCAGTTCCCGCCAGATAACCCGTCCAATGTCCGAGAAGTGGACCTCGCCCAGACTCAGGGCCCGGATGATGGTGACGGAGGACTGAGAGCCGGAGTTGCCGCCGGTGTCCATGAGCATGGGGATAAAGGCGGTCAGGGCTACCTGTGCGGCCAGCGCATCCTCGAAGGACGTGATGATCATGCCGGTAAACGTTGCGGAGACCATCAGCAAAAGCAGCCAGGGAATCCGGTGCTTGAACAGGTCGAACACGGAGCTTTTCAGGTAGGTCTTTTCCGAGGGGGTCATACCACCCATGATCTCGATGTCCTCGGTGAACTCGTCCTCCATGACGTCCATGGCGTCGTCGAAGGTCACGATACCTACCATCCGGTTTTCCCCGTCCACCACAGGCAGGGCCAGGAAGTTGTATTTGCTCAGCATCTGGGCCACCTCTTCCTGGTCGGCCAGGGTGCTGACGGAGATGATGTTGGTGATCATAATGTCCTGAATGAGTTGGTCGTCATCCTCGGCCAATAGCAGGTCCTTCACCGTGACGATGCCCAGCAGGGTCCGGCCCTGAGTCACATAACAGGTGTAAATGGTCTCCTTATCCACGCCTTGACGGCGGATGCGGAGAATGCTCTCCCCCACGGACATATCCGGCCGCAGGGACACATACTCCGTGGTCATAATGGACCCGGCGGAGTTCTCCGGATAGCGGAGAATCTGGTTGATGCTGGAGCGCATTTCCGGGGTGGCCTGCCGCAGAATTCGCTGGACCACGTTGGCGGGCATTTCCTCCACCAGGTCCGCTGCGTCGTCTACATACAGTTCGTCCACGACCTCTTTCAGCTCGTTATCGGAGAAGCCCCGGATGAGGGTCTCCTGCGCGTCCGGCTCCATTTCTACAAAGGTTTCTGCCGCCAATTCCTTCGGCAGCAGACGGAACAGCAGCGGGATGCGGTCCTCCTCCAGGTTGGACAGCACCACTGCAATATCGCTGGGGTTCATGGTGGAAAGCACTTCCCGAAGGGCGCTGTACTTTTTCTCGTCCAGCATTTTCAACAAAGCTTTTTCCACGATTTCGTATCGTTCTGCCATTTTTCGCTTCCTCCTTATGATAAAATTCGTCTGGAGCAAGCAAACCAAGCCTTAAAACCTCCGCCGCCGTGGGCGAAGCGGTCTACTTCGGCCCGGTATGCTGCCACTACTGCCGCCGTCCACAGCGATCCCTCCTTTTTTGGCTCACAATTACTGCTATTTTACCTTTTTTCGGCGGCAATGTCAACCGCATCGGAGAAATACTTTTGGGAAAAAGCGGGGAAAAGGTTGGGAGATTCTGGCATGACAGAAAATACAGAGGAGATCTTTTGTGAAAGATGACGAAAATTTTGTTTTGATTTTACGCCTTTGGGGCTTTCCAAATCCGCAAAAATATGATATGTTATCCATGGGGTTTTTTGGCGATCATTCCCTGTCCCCAGATCGAAGCGGAAAGGAACCTATGTCTATGGATCAAGAGCTGCTGCGGGCCTATCAGGAGGGTAGCGCCATCCGTGCCTACAAATTTTTAGGCTGCCACCCGGAGGACCGGGAGGGCGTTCCCGGATTCGTGTTCCGGGTGTGGGCCCCCAATGCCCAGGGGGTCAACGTGGTGGGCGATTTCAATTTCTGGAACGCCGACGACCTGCCCATGGACCGCCTTGGCGGCGGCATCTGGGAGGCCTGGTCCCCTAACCCAAGAGAGGGCGGGGCTTACAAATATCTGGTGCGCCACTGGAACGGCCGCCGGGTCTACAAGGCGGACCCTGTGGGCTTCCGAAGCTGCCGGGCACCGGATACCTCCAGCGTCATTACCCGGCTGGACCGGTATCACTGGCATGACGGCCGCTATTTCCGGCGGACGACACCGCCGCTGAATACGCCTATGAACATTTACGAGGTCCATCTGGGCTCCTGGCGGCGGAAGGAGGACGGCTCCTGCTATTCCTACACGGAGCTTGCCCCCATGCTGGCGGAATATGCAAAAAGCATGGGCTACACCCATGTGGAACTGATGCCCCTGGCCGAGTACCCCTACGACCCCAGCTGGGGTTATCAGGTCACCGGCTTTTATGCCCCCACCTCCCGCTATGGCGCACCGGAGGAACTGATGTATCTGGTGGATACCCTCCATCAGGCGGGCATTGGGGTGATTCTCGATTGGGTGGCGGCCCATTTCCCCAAGGATGAATACGGCCTTTACGAATTTGACGGTACGCCCACCTACGAATCTGGCGACCCCATGATGAACGAGTACGCCGGGTGGGGGACACGGGCCTTTGATTACAGCAAGCCGGAGGTCCGGAGTTTTCTGATCTCCAACGCCGTTTACTGGCTGGAGGTGTTCCACATGGACGGCCTCCGGGTGGATGCGGTCAGCGCCATGCTCTATCTGGATTACGGCCGGGAGCAGTACAAGCCCAACCGGCTGGGGGGCAAAGAGAATCTGGACGCCATTGATTTCCTGCGGCAGCTGAACGATGCCTGCTTCTCCGTCCGGGAGAACGTTATCATGGCGGCGGAGGAGTCCACGGCGTTCCCCCTGGTCACAAGACCGGATTTCGACGGAGGACTGGGCTTTCTGTTCAAGTGGAACATGGGCTGGATGAACGACACCCTGCGCTATTTCCAGCAGGACCCTCTGTACCGGAAATACCAGCATAACTTGCTGACCTTCACCATGAGCTACGCTTTCTCGGAGAATTACATTCTCCCCCTGAGCCACGACGAGGTGGTCTACGGCAAGGGCAGCCTCATGGGGAAAATGCCCGGGGATTATTTCTGGAAATTCGCCAATCTGCGGCTCCTGCGGGGCTATCAGGTGGCCCACCCCGGGAAAAAGCTGTCCTTCATGGGCAACGAGTTCGGCCAGTTCACCGAATGGGACTACCGAAAAGAACTGGATTGGATGCTGCTGGGCTACGAAATGCACCAGAAAATGCAGTCCTATACCAGAGAGCTGAACCGGTTCTATCTGAACCACGCCGCCCTGTGGCAAATTGACGACAGCTGGGACGGCTATCAGTGGATACAGCCCGACGAGCAGGACCTGAGCATCATTGCCTTCCGGCGCATTGATCAGGCCGGGCGGGAATTGCTGGTGATCTGCAACTTCACGCCGGTGCTGCGGGATGACCTGCGGCTGGGGGTCCCGAAGGCGGGGACCTATGTGCCGATTTTCACATCGGATGCAGTTAAATTCGGCGGCGGAGGCTGCGGTTCCGCTCCGGCGGAGAGCGAAGAAATCCCCTTCCGGGAATATGCGTTGTCGGCCATGTTCCGGGTGCCACCCATGTCCATTACGTTTTTCACCTGCCGGGAGGCAGAGAAATAAATTTGTAGCATTCTCCAATTACCGAACATCAAAAGGAGCTGTGAATATGTATTTTCAAAAGAAACGTTGCGTAGCCATGCTGCTGGCCGGCGGCCAGGGCAGCCGGCTGAAAGTGCTGACGGAGAACACCGCCAAGCCTGCGGTGCCCTTCGGCGGGAAATATCGTATTATTGACTTCCCTCTGAGCAACTGCGTGAACTCCGGCATCGATACCGTGGGTATCCTGACCCAGTATCAGCCGTTGGAATTGAATGAGTACATCGGCAACGGTATGCCCTGGGGCCTGAACAAGTCCCACTGCTGCGCCCAGGTACTGCCTCCCTACGAGCGGCACGACAAAAAGAGTGGCTGGTACAAGGGCACCGCCAACGCCATTTATCAGAACCTGGCCTTCATCGACCGGTATGACCCGGAATATGTGCTGGTGCTTTCCGGCGACCATATCTATAAAATGGACTATGCTGCCATGATCGACTATCATGAGCGCACCGGTGCCGACTGCACCATCGCCGTCCGGGATGTGCCTATGGCCGAGGCCAGCCGCTTCGGCATCATGAATACCCGGGAGGACGGGACCATTTACGAATTCGAGGAGAAGCCCAAGCAGCCCAAGTCCACCAATGCCTCCATGGGCATTTATGTGTTCAACTGGAAGGTGCTGCGGGAGTACCTGATCCGGGACGAGGACGACCCCAATTCCAGCAACGACTTCGGCAAGAACATCATCCCCAACCTGCTGAACGACGGCCATAAGCTCATGGCCTATAACTTCCAGGGCTACTGGAAGGACGTGGGGACCATCGACTCCCTGTGGGAGGCCAACATGGACCTGCTGGGCAAGGAGCCTGCCTTCCAGATCCGGGGCGACGAGAAGCGGAAAATTTACGCCCGGAACAATGCCCACCCCTCCAGCTATGTGGATGCCGGTGCGGTCATCCGCAACAGCTTCATCGCCGAGGGCAGTGAAATTTACGGCACGGTCCGCCATTCCATCATCTCCACCGGCTGCAAGATCGGTGCGGGCGCTCTGGTGGAGGACAGCGTCATCATGCCCGGCGTGACCATTGAGCCCAATGCCATCGTCCGTCACGCCATTCTGGGCGAGGACAGCATCATCCGCCGGGGGGCTGTCGTCGGAGGTACCTTTGCCAAGAACGAAAAACGGAAGATCAGCGTCACGGCCAAGAGCACGGAAATTGCCGCCAATGACGTCCTGCAGCCCGGCGAGATGCGCTAAGGAGGAAGAGAATCATGTCTGTAATGGGAATTATCATCGCCAACGCCTGCGACGGCTACATGGGCGAACTGACCAATAAGCGCACCATGGCGTCCCTGCCCTTCGGCGGCCGGTATCGCCAGATCGACTTCATGCTTTCCAATATGACCACCTCCGGCATCCGCCATATCGGCATCATTTCCCGGAACAATTTCCAGTCCCTGATGGCCCATATCGGCGCCGGCGAGGAATGGGACCTGGAACTGGGCGAGGGCGGACTGGAATATCTGACCCCCTACTCCCAGGCCGAGAGCGTCACGGCCTTCCGGGGCAAAATGGACTCCCTGTATTCCGTGCTGGAATACATGAAGTACGGCGTGCAGGACGATTATGTGGTGCTGGCGGATGCGGGCATTCTGTGCAACATCGACCTGGATGCGGTGCTGGACGATCACATCGCCAGCGGCAAGGATATTACCGTGGTCATGAAGAGCGGCGTGGCCAACGGCAAGAAGATCATTGATCTGGGCGTGAAGCTGGACAAGAACGGCGGTATTGCCGATATGGTCTCCGGCGCTGCGGCCACGGAGGATTACCTCTCCACGCTGTACCTGTATGTGGTGTCCAAGGACCTGCTGGTCCGCCATGTCCGGGACGCCATTGCTCACAATCTCTTTTATTTCGAGCGGGACTTCGTGCTGCGGCTCTATCAGCAGGGCAAGCTCAGCGTGAACGTGTACCCCTTTGAGGGCGTGGCCCTGTTCACCACCTCTGTGCAGGAGTATTTCAAGAGTAACCTGGCCATTCTGGACGAGAAGGTCCGCAACGACCTGTTTGCTGGCAAGCACCCCATTTACACCAAGGTCCGGGACCGGGTCCCCAGCTACTACGGCGAGGATTGCCGGGTGGAGAACTGCACCGTGGCCGACGGGTGCTTCCTGGAAGGCAGCGTGAAGGATTCTGTGCTGTTCCGGCAGGTGTCCATTGCCCGGGGAGCCGTGGTGGAGGACAGCATGATCATGAACGACACGGTGGTGGGCGCTGACTGCTACCTGAAGTGCGTCATTCTGGACAAGAACGTGGTGGTCCGTCCCGGCACCAAGCTTATCGGCACCCCCACCACCCCTGTCATCATCAAGCGGGGTGAAGTGGTATGAGGATTGCCGTTTTCGCCTCCGAGGGCGCACCCTACGCCAAGTCCGGCGGCCTGGGCGACGTGATGGAGGCTCTGCCTGCCGCTTTGTCCCGGATCCCGGGCAATGAAGTGGTGCTGGTGCTGCCTTACTATAAGAAAATCAAGGAAAATCCCGCTTACCCCGTCCGCCAGGTGGCCCAATGCACCGTGAAGCTGGGCTGGCGGCGGCAGTACGCCGGGGTCATGGCCCTGCAGGACCGCAGTGACGGCGTGAAGGTCTATTTTATCGATAACGACTACTATTTTGGCGCTCGTCCCGGCAGCATCTACGGCGACGGAGACGACGGCGAGCGGTTTGCCTACTTCTCCAAGGCCTGTCTGGAAGCCCTGATGGCCATTCACTATATCCCGGACGTGATCCAGTGCAACGACTGGCAGACCGCCCTGGTGCCCACTTTGCTGCGGGCAGTGTACCGGCCGGAGTTCCCGGACACCAAGTGTATGTTCACCATCCACAACATCGAATATCAGGGCTGGGCCAATCCGGACTTCTTCGATGATGTGCTGGCGCTGCCTTGGGGCTGGCGCAGCACCCTGGACATGAACCACTGCGTGAACATGATGAAGGGGGCCATCGAGACGGCGGATCTGGTGACGACCGTGTCCGAAACATATGCAAGGGAACTGATGTACCCCTACTATGCCCACGGCCTGGACGGCATCCTGACGGACGCTGCCTGGAAGCTGACGGGCATCACCAACGGCATCGACGTGAACACCTTCAACCCGGCCACCGACCCGGCCCTGCCCTGGCATTATGACGCCCAGTCCTTCCGGGTAGGCAAGGCGGACTGCAAGGCGGCCCTGCAGCAGGAGGTGGGTCTGCCGGTGAAGCCGGACGTGCCGATGCTGGTGATGGTGACCCGGCTGGCGGGCCACAAGGGATTGGACCTGCTGTGCTATATTGCCCGGAAGCTCCTCTGGGAGGAGGACTGCCAGATGGTGATCCTCGGCACCGGCGAGGACCACTTCGAGCGGTTCTTCAAGGGCCTGCAGGAGGAATTCCCGGACCGGGTGGCGGCGCTCATTACGTTTAACTTAGGACTGGCCTCCCGCATTTACGCCGGCGGCGACATTTATATGATGCCCTCCAAGTCCGAGCCCTGCGGACTGAGCCAGATGAACGCCATGCGCTACGGTACGGTTCCGGTGGTCCATGCCACCGGCGGCCTGAAGGACACAGTCCCCCCTGTGGACGAGCATGGGGAGGGCGGCCTGGGCTTTACCTTCCAGAGCTACAACGGGGACGATTTCCTGGCGGCTCTGGAGCGCTGCATCCATCTTTACAAGCAGGAGCCGGAAAAATTCCGGGCCCTGCAGCAGCGGGACATGGAGCAGGATTTCAGCTGGGACAAGCCTGCCCAGCGGTATATGGACCTGTTCCGGAAAATGACGAACCGCTGAGACGATCGGAAAATTTTTTGAAAATTGGGGCGGCTGTCCGCCCCAATTTTTGCGAACAACGGGAGACGGTCATGCGTATTTTATTTGATTCCAAGCAGCTTCTTTACAAGACCCCCTTCGGGACCCTGACCCCCGGCCAGGAATGTACCCTCCATATCCATATCCCTACTTCCGTCCAGACCACCCAGGTCAAGTGCCTGCTGAATGGGGAGGACAGGACCCATGTGCTGGATGCGCCCCTGCATTTCCAGGAGGTCCGGGGGGCCTACGATGTCTACGAGGGGACGTTCTCTCTGGACACGCCGGGACTGTATTTTTACTATTTCTATATCACCACGGCCACCGGCGGCTTCCGACTTTTCAAGCAGGGGAATGATACCAACATGGAGGCCGGGGACCAGTGGCAGCTCAGCTGCATCCCGGCGGATTTTCAGACCCCGGACTGGGCCAAGGGGGCCATTCTCTATCAGGTGTTCCCGGACCGGTTCTGCAAAGTGGGAGCGTGTGACCTGACGGGAAAATTGGAGCCTTACACGGTCCATGCCAACTGGTCCGAGGAGGTCAGCTGGCAGCCTACGCCGGAGGGCTTGGTGCTGAACAACGACTTTTACGGCGGAAATTTCAAGGGAATTACGTCGAAAATGGACTATCTGGCCTCTCTTGGGGTGGAAATTCTCTATCTGAACCCCATTTCCAAGAGCTTTTCCAGCCACCGCTACGATACCGGCGACTACAAGACCCCAGACCCCATGCTGGGCACGGAAGCGGACTTCGCAGAACTGTGCGCCCAGGCCCATGCCCACGGCATCCGGGTGGTGCTGGACGGGGTGTACTCCCACACCGGCTCCAACAGCCTTTATTTTGACAAGGAGCGGACCTTCGGCGGCAACGGGGCCTACTGTACGAAAGACTCCCCCTATTATTCCTGGTACACCTTCTATCATTATCCGGATTCCTATAATTGCTGGTGGAACTTTGATACCCTGCCCACGGTGAACAAAATGGACCCGAAATTTATCGAGTACGTCATCACCGGGGAAGATTCTGTGCTGGCCCATTGGCTGAAGCTGGGGGCAGATGGCTTCCGGCTGGACGTGGTGGACGAGTTGCCGGACGAATTCGTGCTGCTGCTGAAAAAGCGCCTGCGGGAATTGAAGCCCGACGCTCTGCTTATCGGCGAGGTCTGGGAGGATGCTTCCAATAAGATTGCATACAGCCGCCGGAGACGGTATTTTGTGGACGGGGAATTGGATTCCTGCATGAATTACCCCTTCCGTACCGCCATCCTGAACTTTATCAAGGGTTTGGACGACGGCCGTGGGCTGGCAGAAACGGTGATGACCATAGCGGAGAATTATCCGCCCCAGGTGCTGCTGTGCAACATGAACCTGCTGGGGACCCACGACACCCCCCGGATTTTGACGGCGCTGGTGGACGATTTTGAGGGCAGCCGGGAGGAACTGGCGAAGCGGCACCTGTCCCACAATCAGTATTACACCGCCCAGGAGCGGCTGATGCTGGCCTCCTTCCTGCAATTCACCCTGCCGGGTGCGCCCAGCATTTACTACGGCGACGAGGCGGGCATGGAAGGCGGCAAGGACCCCTTCAACCGCCGGACCTACCCCTGGGGCCGGGAGGATACGGACCTGCGGGACCACTTCCTGCGGCTTGGACGGCTGCGCCGGGACTGGGAGGCTCTGCGGCTGGGCGACATTTCCTTCTTCCAGGCCGGGGACCGGAAAATCGGCTTCCGCCGGACCGTTCCGGGCCAGAAGCTGCGCATTTACCTGAACCGCAGCGGCGACGCCTGGGAAGTGCCGGCCGGAAAGCTGCTGTTCGGCCACAATCTGAACACCGTGGCCCCCAATTGGCTGATTTTGGCTCCCAAGGGCTTCTGCGTGGTAGAGGAATGACATGGAAGAAGAAAAAATTTTATCCGGCTACTGCCGCCAGCTGGACGACCACCGGATGGTGACGGCCCTCCGGGAAAACGGCGTTCTCACGGAAGTAGATTGCGATTACGAATGCTGCCCCTATCGGTCCAACTGCCCCATCGGGAAGCAGATCACGGAGTTTGCCGGGACAGAAATCGGAGCCTGATATGCAGAAAATCTGTCAGCAAGCAGATGAAATGCTTTCGGAATTGGAGGGCCTGCCGCTGTCTATGGCCCGAAAGCTGGACCCCTGTGAATTGTATGAGTTCCTGTTCGGAAACAGTTATGTAAACTATGAAGAAGCCCCGAACGGTACCAAGGAAAAGCGGGTGCATTTCGAGTTCTGCATCCATGGGCAATGTGATGTTCGAATTGGGGAAGAACGCCTGACCGGCTGGGCCACGGATGGGGAATTGCAGCGGGCCTTGAGGGGCTTTCTGGGTACGGCGGTGGAGGAAGCAGCGCTGGGGGCAGGGAATGTCCTGCGGCTTCGCTTCCCGGCGGGGGCAATCGAATTTTGTCCCATCCCGGACAGGGACGAGGCCTGGCGGCTTTTCTCTCAGGACCGGACCAGGGCGCATTTGGTAGCAGCTTTTTCGGATATGGCATTTGAATAAGAAATCCGCCGGGGCTGTGCGCAGCCTCGGCGGTCATTTTATTCGGTTCCTTCTTCCACAGCAGGTCATAAGCCATGGTGCAGAGGCCAATCAGGGACAGCAGGAGCCACAGAACGGATACGGGCTGAGCGCCCTGCAATTCCATAATGATATCAACATTTCCACCGGAAGCATTAAATGCGATGATGTTTGCAATCATCCATGCGCCCCCAGCCGAGAATGCCGCCCAGGAACAGAGACATCCCAAAAAGAAATCGTTTGATTGTGTTCATAATGCAATACCTCCTGATGTTCTTCAGAATTGGATTTTTTCTGGGCTTTTCTGGTATGAACCGCAAAAAACCAGGAGAATGTCAATACGGGCGGTGAAAATTTATAAAAATCCCCGGCGGGAACGGACAGGCGTTCCCGCTGGGGATGCTCGCTATTTTGCTTATTCCTGATCCCACAGCTGGGCGCCGTAGGCGGTCAGCACCTGCTGGACCTCGCCTGCGGGCAGGTCCTTGGGCTGGATGCCCTCCTTGGCGCACAGGGCGGCGGCGATACCGGCCGCCTGACCGGTGGCCAGGCACACGGCCATGACCCGGTAAGAGGCATGGGCCCGGTGGGTGCCGGAAATACACCGGCCGCTGAGCAGCAAGCCGTCCAGTCCGGCGGGGACCAGGCTCCGCAGGGGAATATCGTAGGGGGTGGCGGGCTGAGAATGGCCCTCCGCCTGACCGCCGCCTGCGGGGTTGTGAATGTCGATGAGGAACCAGGCCCGATGGACCACCACGTCCGCAAACCGAGCGCCCTTCTCCACGTCCTCGTCGGAAATGGTGTACAGGCCTTGGATGCGGCGGGTCTCCCGGACGCCCAGGGTGGAGCCGCTGGACTTCACCCGGCAGTTCTCATAGCCCGGCACATACTTCCGCAGGAACGCCACGATCTGAGGGATTTGCCCCCGGAGTTTCAGTTCTGCGTCGGTGATGCCCTCGGCATGGAGGGAATCCAGACCGTTTACTTGGGTGGCGTTCACGTTCCGCTCGCCGGGGTAGAAGGTCCGGTGGAGCCGGACGATGGTCACGTTTTCGGGCAGTTCGCCCCGGTCATGGGCCTCCCGGCAGAATACGGAGAACTTCTTCCCGTCGGGCATGGTCACCGGGTCGCTGCCGCCCCAGCAGGTGATGGCCCGGGCTTCATCCACGTTTTCCAGGGTGAACTCGGTGCTCAGGGGCTGGCATCTGCCGTCGCTCTCCCGGCCCACATGGTATTCCGCCCCGGCCCGGTAGGCTACGAAGCCGTCGCCGGTGGAATCCACCACGCACTTTGCGTTCAAAGTCACCAGGCCGTCTTGCGTGACTATGGTCACGCCGGTGACCCGGTCGCCGTCCTTGCACACGTCCGCAATAGGCGTTTGCAGGTACAGCTTCACGCCGCTGTCGCAGACCAGCTTCAGCAGGCGGTACTTGGCTTCCTCCGGGTCCACATGAATTTCGGAGCCGTTGCGGGTGGTGTCCTTGGGCACGTTTTCGTGGCCCTCGTTCAGCAGAGCGCAGACCTCCTGATACATGGTGTTGGGGGCCGTATTGCCCAGAATGGGATGAACGGCACCGGAGGTCATCATGCCGCCCAGAATGCCGTAGCGCTCAATGAGGGCGGTATTGGCCCCGCACCGGGCGGCGGATACGGCGGCTGCAATTCCGGCGGGGCCGCCGCCGGCGACGATCACGTCGAATTGTTTTTCCATGGCATTACCTGCTTTCTAGGTGATTTCTGTCCAGTACGGACGCCCGGCACACCAGCCTCGGCGGCTGGGTGTACCACACCGGGGGACGGTCCGGGTCGTGGATGCGGGCAATGAGGGCCTCGGCCGCCCGGCGGCCCAGTTCTTCCTTGCCGATGTTGATGCTGGTCAGGTGAGGCACGGCGTAGCCGGAAAGCACGGAGTCCTCTCCGGTGATGAGGGACACGTCCCGGGGAATGCGGATGTCCTGCTCATAGAGGAACCGCAGAACGCCCAGCCCAAGATAGCCGTTTCCGGCAATGATGCCGTCGGGCCGGTTCCCGGCTTCCCAATAGCGGCGGAAGGCTTCGTAGCTGCTGCGGCCACAGTTGGTGGGGGCAATAATTTCCCAATCCGGGGACAGGGTCAGGCCACACTGCCGTGCCGTGGCAACAAAAGCATCGTGGCGGGAATGGCTGGAGCCAAACACGTCCGTGCAGTTGACCAGGCACACGTTCTTATGGCCGGTCTCGGCCAGATGCCGGAGGGCCAGGGTGATGCCTGCGGCGGATTCGGCCCAGAAGGAATCTACCCCCGGGGCGGAGCAGTCCACGCCGACTACCACGAAGGGCAGACCGATGGACTGCAGGGTTTCGATGAAGGGCCGGGAGTAGGGCGAGGCCACCAGAAAGACCCCGTCCACCCGCTGGGATTCGATGATATGGGGCAGGGAACCGGACCGGGCGCAGTAATGCTCGGAGACCACGCCGTACTGGCTGCCCATGATGGACTGCATGATGCCGTTGACGATGCTCATGGAAGAAAGCCCCGCCGTGTGGTCGTCATTGTAGTCTGCGTAGAACATATCTTCCTCGGTCTCGCTCATATAAATGACACCGAGGGAATGGGTCCGGCCCTGTCGAAGGCTCCTGGCCCCGTTGTTGGGCACATAGCCCAGTTCCTTCACCACCTGCTGGACGTGACGGCGGGTCTCCTCCTTTACCAGGGGACTGCCGTTCAGAGCCAGGGACACCGTACTGATGGACACCCCGGCCTGCCGGGCCACGTCATGGATGTTGGTCATGGGGGTTGCAGACCCTTAGCCACGGGTCTTGCCGCCGGCGATGTTCAGAGTCACGCCGTCCACATAGCTGGCCCGGTCGGACAGCAGGAAAGCCACGGTATTGGCCACTTCCGTCAGCTTGCCGCTGCGGCCCATGGGGGTGGTGCTGGTCTTGGCATAGCCGGCACGCAGTTCCTCAATGGTGATGCCGCGGGTGTAAGCCAGAGCGGTCTCATAGCTCAGGGTACGCAGGCCGGTAGCCTCCAGGATTCCGGGGGCAGCGCCGACCACACGGACGCCCTTCTTGCCCAGTTCCTTTGCCCAGGAGCGGGTCAGGGAGTTCACGGCGTTCTTGCTGGCGGCATAAACGCTCTGGCCCTCGGAGCCTTCCAGACCGCTCTCACTGGACATATTCAGGATGACGCCGCTGCGCTGGGCGACCAGCACACGGGCGGCAGCCTGAGCGCACAGGAACACGCCCTTCAGGTTCACGTTCATGACCTTATCCCACACGGCCTCGTCCAGCTCATATTGATGGCCCTCGTCCACCAGCAGGCGGGGAATGTTGATGCCGGCATTGTTCACGATGCCGTCCAGATGGCCGTAGGTCTCCACGGTCTTGGCCACCATGGCGTCCACGCTCTCCTTGCTGGTCACGTTGGTGGGGATGTAGAGGACTTCGCCGTTCTCATAGGTGGGGGCGTTGGGGTTCATGTCGCAGACGGAGACCTTTGCGCCGTCGCTGAGCAGCTCCTCCACAACGGCCTTGCCGATGCCGGATGCGCCGCCGGTGACGATGAATACTTTGCCTTCCAGACCCAGCCAATTCTTTTCCATAACAGTTGCTTCCTTTCCTGCCAGTGTTACCGGCTCTAAAAATTGAAATACTACGTGAAAATAACGGGATACAGGAATTAAAAACGTTTTAAATTTCCGGGAAAGAAAAAGACGGACAAAACCGCCGGACTTTTTCAAACGTTTTAATTTCCATACAGCAACAGCATACACCCGAAACGGGGAAATGTCAATCCATATTTTTCAATTCCGGAATTTTCTCTCTTTTGCCGAAAAGGGACCCCCTCCGGAAAAGCTGCACAAAGGATTTTTCGGTCAAAACGACGAAGGGAGGGACACCGTGAAAAAGCGTCTCATGCTTTGGGGATATTTGCTGGTCCTGGGCTGGCTGCTGCTCTTTGGCCGCAGGCCGGGAGCGCCGGGGCAGGGGAGTTTCGTCCCCTTTCTGGGGGTCTGGCGGGTGTACCTCTGTTGGCGGAACGTGGGCTTTCGGCTGGCAATCATCCCGCTGCGGGAACTGGTGGGGAATGTGCTGTTATTCCTGCCCTTGGGCATCCTCCTGGGCCGGGAAAAATTCTGGAAGGGGAGACCCTTTCGGATGCTCCTGACGGGGGCACTGCTCAGCACTTTTCTGGAAATCCTGCAATGGACCACCGGCCTAGGCGTGGCGGATGTGGACGACGTGCTTTGCAATACCCTTGGGGCGTTTCTTGGGTGGCTGCCGGGGCAGAAAAAATCCCGGACCTGAAAACAGGTCCGGGAAATTTTATGCTTCCGGGGGATTGGGGTCCTCGTTGAGGTTCTCAAATTTGGACTTTTTTCCGCTGAAGGCCAGAATGTAATCCACAAAGGCCACCCACATAAAGAGACTGTCAAAAAGAACGATCCACCGGACAATGTCCTCGGACAGCTCCGGCAGCAGCACCAGGGCAATGAGGCTGATGAACAGCACCGTGGTGCAGACCTTTCCGGTGATCAGCGCCCCCTTCAGAATACGGCCGCTGCGAAGTAAAATCATGCCGGCAATGGCCTGGAAGCCCTCCTTAATAATAAACAGGCCCACCAGATACCACAGCGCCGGGTGCTTCACGGCCAGACAGATGATGAGGGTGAACTGGGTAGCCTTGTCGGCCACCGGGTCCAGGATTTTCCCCAGGTTGGAGATCATGTGGAATTTCCGGGCGATCTTTCCGTCGATCATGTCCGTCAGGCAGGACACGGCCAGAATGGCGGCGGAGAGAAAATAATGCTCCATGGTGGTGGCGTTCAGGTAAATGGTCACATAGACCGGGATTAGCACCAGCCGGAACAGACTGAGCAGATTCGGGATGGTGAAAATCTCTTTTTTCCAATTCTTTACGAACATAGCTTCCTCCGGGGAACTTCCCCACTACTTTGGGGACCATTATACGACAAATCGGAGGTTTTATCAAGGGGGTTCTTTCCATGTTCTTCCGATTTAAGAAAAATTTAATCCTCCCCGGACTGCCGCAGGGCTTGGAGCGTGTAATGATGGGACAAAGAGCGCCAGGTGGCGGCATCCAGACAGCCGGTCCGGGGGAGATTCGAGACCTTTTGCAGGGCCAGCAGGGCTTTTTCCGTGGCTTCGTCCAGAACGCCGGTAACGGCAGGCCCCGGCGACTGGCCCAGCAGGGGAGCGAGGAATAAAAGCATGGCCTGGGCCGGATACAGCCAGGGACTGGCCATGCCGGGCCGCAAAATTTCCGTCAGAACAATATCTACGGACTCCGACGGGCCGATATGCAGCAGCGCCGCCGTGTAAACGGGGACCAGAGCGTCCCATGTGGCCTGGTCCGCAATGCCCGTCACCGGCAGGCCCACGAACCGCTGGAATTCCGACACCGCCCGGCGGGTGGTGGGTCCGAAAATGCCATCTGGAATGACCGTAGGCAGCCGCGGGTCCGCCATGGAAACGACTCGCAGCATGGTTTGCAGGCTCCGGACACTTTGGTTCAGAAAGGATTCGCCCGGTCTCATCGTACCACCTCCCGGACCACCGGGTCCCGGCTGCCAAGGGCCAGGTCTTTCCCGGGAAATTGGGTCAGCGTGGTCTTTTCCAGGGTGCGGCCCTGCCGGGCAAAGGCCGGGACTGCCGTCGTCCGGCTTTGGGCGGGAAAGTTCTCCCCGGACCGGAGGGCGGTATTTTCAATGCCGGAATACTGATTATAAATGGCCTCCCAGGTGGCGTTGTCCACGTTCCCCGTCTCCGGCAGGCCCAAGAAGCGCTGGGCCGCCAGCACGGCGGCACGGGTACCGCTGCCGTAGACCCCGTCCACCGTGGGAGCGGGGATGGCGGGGATAAACGAGGACAGCATCGACAGCCAGTATTGCAGCAGCCGGACCTTTTCGCCGCTGCTGCCCACCTGTAAAGAACCGGGGGCGGCGTAGTTGATGGCATAAAATTGCTGGCCCTTGCTCCGCAGCTCGTTCAGCTGGGTCACGGCGGTGTACAGCCGGACGATGGCGTTCCAGGTGGCGGGGCCAACAATGCCGTCGGGGCTGAGACCGAAAATCTCCTGGAACCGCTGGACGGCGGCCTCCGTCCTGGGGCCGAAAATCCCATCCACGGAATCCAACCGGGGAATGGCCGGGTAATTCTGGGCGATGCGGTTCAGAGCAACCTGAATGACCGTTACATCGGGACCCTGACTGCCCCGGCGCAGAGGCGTGCCCGGATAGGTTGGGGAAGGGGAGCGGACGGGGGCGTTGGGGACAATTTCTACATTTCCGTAGTAGCTGTTGAGAATTTCCGGGGCGCTGTACCCCTGCCGGGCCAGATTCTGACTGCCCCATTGGCTGAGACCGTCACAGGTGACGGTGGTGCCGTTGCAGAATTTTGCCGCCAGAGGCTCCACGAAGCCGGGACGGCGGAGATAGCTGGTGAGCAGTTCGTCGACCAGCCGGGATATATTGTCGAAAAAGCCCCGACCGTTGACAAAAGCCTGATCGTAGGCCGTGGAATTGGTGATGTCGAAATCGTATCCCCGGCTTCGGTAAAATTCCGTGTACACCCGGTTCAGGGCAAAGGAGATGATGGCCAGAATGTTGGCCCGGAGGGCACTTTCGTCCCAGGTAGGGTAAATTTCGCTGGAGGCTACGTTTTTTACATAGTCGGAAAAGGGAACGGTCACATTGGCGGCGTTGGAATCCGGAGGCCCCAGATGTACGGTAATGGTCTGGGGGATATAGGGTGCGACGACGGGCATAGGCAGCTCCTTTCTATAAATTCTGGGGTGGGGTGTTGAAAATCTCGGACTTATCATAGGCGTCCGGAAACTCCGCCAGGGGGATCATGGGCAGATTTTGGGTTGTAATGACCCCCGGAAAAATCTGGACGTTCTCCGATCCGATCTGCTCGTAGGCTTCCTTCCGGGCGAACAGATTCACTTGGGTGAAGGGAACTACCCCGGTGTCCGGAGCCAATCCGGCGGAACGGTTGGGGACTTCAATGGGAATGGGGGTGTCCAGCATTCCGCTGCGGTTGGTGAGCCGGGCAGCCAGCAGGGTGCCAAGGGACGTCTGGACGGAAACGGCTACGTTGGCCAGGGGAATCCGGGCGGAGCTGGCGAAGGCCCGGACCTGTAAGTATCCGATGGATGGCAAGAAAATCCCTCCTTAAATTCAGCGCTTCAGTTCAGAATATGCTGCCCCGGGCAAAATGGTGCCATTCCATGAATGGCGGAGCATAGTCCGTGCAAGATACCATGCAGACTTTTGACGGACAAACGTCTGCGGTGCATTAAAATGAATGCGGACTTGCAAATCGGAGGGGGGAAATGGGGCATGAACGGGCGGTGAAAATTATTTTAAGAAATTGTGAATTTTAATCTTGCATTTTCAGGCAGTCGTCGCTATAATGATACATCATGTTCCAACATACGTCCATGAACTACGGACGATGTCGGACAAAAGCGAAAGGATGTTGACAATGAAACGGATGAACACACGCCTCCTGGCGATGCTCCTGGCGTTGGTGCTGGTGTTTACCTCCCTGCCGGCGACGGCCTTGGCGGCGACCACCGGTTCCTCCGACGACAACTGGGGCAAGCTCAGCGTCGAGGACGTGACCGACGAGCTGACCGATGCAGATCGGAAGAGTATGTTCGAGGAAAATATGGATACGGACAAGGTTTCCGAATCCGAGCTGCCCGACCCGGACGAGCTGGTCCGGGTGATCGTGGAGCTGGATACGGACAGCCTGCTGGATGTCCGTGACCGGGTGGATTCCGCCATGTCCATGATGGACTTCCAGCGGACCCAGGCGGCACAGGACCAGCTCTCCGAGATCTCTACCATGGAGGCGGACGTGAAGAGCGCCATCGCCGCCGAGGGCATCGAGCCGGAGTACGTATTCTCCTACGCTGCCATCATCAGCGGCTTCAGCGCCGAGGTCCCCTACGGCGACATCGAGGCCATTGAAGCCGTGGACGGCGTGGCCCGGGTGGTCCTCTGCGAGACTTACTATCCCGACGTGATGGGTGAGGCTACCATGGGGGAGGCCCTCAGCCCTGCCGAGGTAGCTGCTTACTCCAACAATACCGATTATAAGGGCGAAGGAATGCTCATCGGTATCATCGATACCGGCCTGGACGTCAACCACGAGGCTTTTGCCAACGCTCCGGCCGTGCAGAAGCTGCAGAAGGCTGCACTGGAAAAGCTGCTCTACACTACCGAAGAGGTGGATGGCAAGATCAATGTCACCGCTTACAGCTATGCTGCTCTCTGGTATGCCCAGAATAACAGCACCTCCAGCCAGCTGAATCTGCTGACGGCGGATATGCTCTACAAGAGCGGCAAGGTTCCATTTGCTTTTGACTACGCCGACAAGGATGCGGATGTTGTCCCCTCTGCCGAAGCCGTTACCAACTACGGCAACGACCATGGTACTCATGTGGCCGGTATCGCTGCGGGCAAGACCGTGGACAGCGACGGCAACGTGACCTTTGCAGGCCAGGCTCCGGAGGCCCAGCTGGCCATCTTCAAGGTCTTTTCGGACAGTACCAGCGGCGCTTCCACCGACAATATCCTGGCGGCGCTGAACGATGCGCTGCTCCTGGATGTGGACGTCATCAATATGTCCCTGGGCAGCGGCGGCGGCTTCTCCCGGGAGGAGGACACCAGCGCTGTCACCAAGTATTATGACCTGGTGAAGTCCGCCGGTATCCTGCTGGACGTTTCCGCTGGCAACGCCTATTCCTCCAGCCGGGGCGGCGCACAGGGCGACTACGCCTCCACCTCCGACCCGGATACCGGCATCATCGGTTCTCCTTCTTCCTATGATGCCTCCCTGTCCGTGGCTTCCGTGGATACGGCGGCGGCTGCCGCTTTCCGCACCGATGCCGGACGGGTCCCCTACAATGATGTCACCGGCCACGACTTCGCTTCTCTGCTGCTCGGCAGCGAGACCAGCAAGACCCTGGAATATGTGGTCGTAGGCGGCAGCGGCGATAAGTCCGACTATGAGGGCCTGGACGTGACCGGCAAAGTGGCTCTGGTCCAGCGTGGCGGATTGTCCTTCGAGCAGAAGCAGATCAACGCTGCCGATGCCGGGGCTGTGGCCTGCGTCATTTACAACAATCTGGACGGCTATCTTCTGAATATGTCCGTCACCGATTACCGTATCCCCACCGTCAGCATCAGCCATGCCAACGGCGTGGCCATGGCGGAGCAGGAAAACAAGACCCTGACCGTGTCCTCCGAGGATAAGGGCACCGTCACCATGAGCGACTTCTCCTCTTGGGGCCCGCTGCCCTCTCTGGAATTGAAGCCGGAGATCACCGCCCCCGGCGGCGACATCTATTCCTCGCTGCCCTTTGCCCAGTACGGCTACATGAGCGGCACTTCTATGGCGGCACCTTATATGTCCGGTGTGTCCGCTGCCATGAAGCAATATCTGAACAAGATTGCTGCCGGCCTCTCCGATAAGGAAAAGCAGGTTCTGGCCAACCGGATCCTGATGAGCACGGCCGACATTCTTTATGAGGACTCCGGTGTGGCCTATTCTCCCCGGAAGCAAGGCTCCGGCATGGTGGACCTGTCTGCCGCCACTTCCACCCCTGCTTACCTGTACGTTCGGGATTCCGAGCGGACCAAGATCGAGTTGGGCGACGATGCCAACCGTACCGGCATCTATGACCTGAGCTTCGTGCTGAAAAATATGACGGCAGTTGCCCGCAGTTATGCCGTCGATGCACAGGTCCAGACCGAGACGGCCAGCGATACAGGCTACATCCTTCAGCAGGGCCATGCCCTGAGCCCGGATGTGTCCATCAGCGTGTCCGGCGGCACTCTGGACGGCAACACCGTTACCGTCAGCGGCAACGGCGAGGCCACCATCAACGTAAAGGTTCGCCTCTCCGACAGCGACAAGGAGTATCTTGCCAAGTTCCCCAACGGTATCTATGTGGAAGGCTTCGTGGAGCTGACAAACGACGATGATCCCAGCCTGTCCGTCCCCTTCCTGGGCTTCTACGGCGACTGGAGCGAGGCCCCCATTCTGGAGGATTCCGACATTTATAATGACGCCTCCACCAAGATGTTCCAGACCGCTCCCACAGGCGTGTACGCCATGATGTACCTGTTCCCGCTGGGCACGTATCCCTTCAAGGTCCCCGAGGGCTGGCCGGAACCCGGCACCTCCGCAGACCGGATCAGCGTTGACCTGGGCGGCGGCAACGGCATGGGCAACCTGTACTACCTGCAGGCCGGTATGCTCCGCGGCGCCAAGACTGCCATGGGTACCATCGTGGATGCGGATACCGGTGCCGTGTACAAGCAGTGGAGCGAAATGAATGTTCGCAAGGCTATGTACAACTCCAGCACTGGAAAGATTCGGGCCGGACTGATCGGTGAGGCATGGCCTGCGCTGACCGGCAGGGAGATTGTGCTGATCCCCAGCAACACCCACATGACCTACACCGTCACCGCTTATGTGGACGGCGTGAACGCACAGAACAATAAGAACAATACCTACTCCTTCAACTTCACCTCCGACGGCGAAATGCCCTACATTCTGGATCGGGATAACCTGCGCTTCCGCAAGGGCGATGACGGACGGATCTACCTGGATGTGACTTTGGCCGATAACTTTGCGTTGGCCGGCGCAACGCTGTACTCCGCCGTGGAGAAGATGAACAACTCCGGAAAGCTGGAGATCACCACCGGCAGCAACTACTACGAGGGCATCTACCCGGCCGTGAAGGATGACGGCACGGTCCCCGGACCCTACGAAGAGTTCAAGTACACCTTCGACGTGACCGACTTCTACAAGACGCTGACCAAGGGCTGCTTCTACGTGGTGGCTTATGACTACGCCATGAACCAGTGCGCCTTCCGGGTGCGTCTGCCGGAGCAGGCCGTCACCGGCATCAGCCTGGACAAGACCAGCCTGACCCTGCCTCTGAACGGTCACGACACATTGACGGCTACCGTGACCCCCGATGATGCCACCGACCAGCACCTGACCTGGACCTCCTCCAACGAGGATGTGGTGGAAGTCCGCAGCGGTATCGTGGCAGCTAAGTCCACCGGTACGGCTACCATCACCGTATCTTCCACCGTATGGCCCGACATTATGGCTACCTGCGATGTGACTGTCACTGACGAGGTAGGTCCTACCGTTTCCATCGAGGAGCTGAAGCTCACCCGAACTGCTGTCTCCATGGTGGAGGGCGGCACCAATACCGACGTGCGACTTTACGCTTATGCACCTTTCTATGCCACCGATCTGACGCTGGAGTGGTCCTCTTCCGATACAAAGGTGGTTACAGTGGAGCCCAACGGTCCCGAAGGTGAATACTTCACCAGCTATGCGAAGCTCACGGCTGTGGGTGCCGGTACAGCAATTGTTACCGCCACCGCCAAGGCCACCGGCGCTACTGCTGAGGTGGAGGTGACTGTCGCCAAGGCCTCTACAACCGGCAGCTTCCAGATCGTGGGTGATACGCTGGTTGCTTACAGTGGTGGAGAATCCAATGTTGTCGTTCCTGACGGCGTACGGGTCATCGGCGAGCAGGCATTCAAGGGCAATGCCGGTGTGATTACCGTGACCCTGCCCACCGGTGTTGAGGAAATCAATTATCGTGCCTTCTACGGCTGCTCCAATTTGAAATCTATCAACCTTCCCGAATCCCTGAAGACCATCGGAGAGGGCGCTTTCCAGGGCTGCACGAGTCTGGCGAGTGTGAACTGCGATACTGTTCTTCCGGCCGGTGTGACCAGTGTGGGTAAGAACGCCTTCTTCAACTGCAAAGCCCTTGCAGGCGATCTGGTGCTCGGTGATGCACTGACTGAGTTGGGCGAGAGTGCTTTCTATGGCTGTGCGGAACTGACCTCTGTGACTATGTCCGACAGCTTCAACGGTCTGAATGCAGCAGGCGGCCAGTTCAACGGCTGCACCAAGCTGCAGCGTGCGGTCCTGTCCGCCGCTTTGAAGGAACTGCCTGCCCGGACCTTCTTCGCCTGCGGCCTTACCGAGCTTCCTGATTTGAAGAATGTCGCCAGCATCGGTCAGGCCTGCTTCCAGAGAAACAATGCGATGACTGCCGTTACGATTCCCGAGACGGTGACCTATCTGGCCGGAAATGCCTTTGCATACAACACTGGCTTGAAGGAAGTAACCATTCTGGGTACTCCGGAGATGGGCAGCGGATCGTTCTCCAAGGATGCAGCCCTGGAAAAGTTTACGGCTCCCAAGCTGACCTATATCGGCGTATCTGCTTTTGACGGCGACACGGCACTGACGGAGTTTGTTGTACCTGATAACCTTACTTTTATCGGGGACAAGGCCTTCCAGAACTGCACGAACCTGACCAAACTCATCTTCCCGTCCACTTACAAGGCTCCCACATTGACCCTGGGTATCCAGCTGTTCCTGAAGTGCACCAAGTTCACGGGAATCGTGGTGGAGGATGGCGCAAGCATCCGGCTTGATGATGCGGGCGTTCTCTACACTGCCGACGGCAAGACCCTGATCGCCGCCACCGATTCCTTCAAGGCCACCAGTTACACCGTGGCCGATGGCGTGGAGACCATCAGTCCCTCTGCCTTCTATTCCAAGACCAGCCTGACCACCATCACCCTGCCCGCCAGCATGAAGTCCATCGGTGACAAGGCTTTCTATGGCTGCACCGGCCTGACGGCCATCACTTTCCCTGACGGCATGAGCAGCTTGGGCGTCAGCGCCTTCGACGGCTGCACCAAGCTTGCAACGGTTGGCTTCGGCAAGTCTCTGACTGCCGTTCCGGCGTATGCTTTCAATAAGTGCGCTGCACTGAAGACGGCAGATCTTCCTGCCAGTGTGACCTGCATTGACGATTATGCTTTCTATAACTGCTCCTCGCTGACATCCGTGACTTTCCCGGATGGTCTGACTGAGGTTGCAAAGTACGCCTTCAATGGCTGCTCCAAGCTGAAAAAGGCAATTCTGCCTGCATCGGTAACGATGTTGGGGGATTATGCCTTCAGCGGATGCTCCGCACTTACGGATGTGGACTGCGGCAGCGCAACGGTCATTCCCACCCGGGCTTTCTACGGAGTGAAGGCTCTGAAAAACCTGGCGATGTCCGATAATGTTACGGAGATCGGAGATAATGCATTCTACAATTGCTATGCGCTGACCGATTTCGGCTGGCCCAGCAAGTTGGAGCGTGTCGGAAAGAATGCTTTCTATTGCTGCAGAATGCTGACGGACTTCGATTTTACTGGAACAAAACTGACAGACATTGGCAATTACGGATTCTATCAGTGCTATGAGGCCCGGACCCTGAAATTCCCGGAGACGCTGGAGAGGATTGGTTCCTATGCCTTTGCCTACTTGAACTTCAACAAGACGGCCTACATTACTGAGGTAACCCTGCCTGCTAGCCTGACCTCCATTGCGAAAAATGCTTTTGACAAGGCCAACAGCCTGAAGAGCATCTCTGTAGCAGAGGGGAACAAGACTTACACCTCCTCCGATGGTATCCTGCTGCTGCGGGAGACCGGCGACATCTACATCTGGCCTGCCGCCAATGAGATTACGGAATTCACCATTCCCTCTACCATGACGGCCATCCCCGATAAGATGCTGCAGAACAACAAGACCATTAAGAAGCTCTACATTCCCTCCACTGTGACTACCATCGGCGCTTACGCTTTCCAGGGGTCTGCTTTGGAGGAGGTCTACTTCGAGACTTCCGCCAACGGCCTGACCATCGATGACTACGCCTTCCAGGGTTGTAAGTCTCTGAAGGTCCTGAGCCTGCCCTACGGCCTGACTGCCACCGGCTCCTATGCCTTCTCCGGCACCGGTCTGGAGGAGCTGAATCTGCCGGACACCCTGACGACCATGGGTTCCAACGCACTGTCTGAGAATGCGTCCCTCAAGAAGGTGAAGCTTCCCGCATCCCTGACTGCAATCCCGGAACGGGGCTTTACCAATTGCGAGGCCTTGGAGGAAATCACTTTCCCGGCTTCCGTCACCAATTGGGGTGCCGGTGTTTCCACCAGTGCATTCTTGGGCTGCACCAGCCTGAAGAATGTGTATGTGGATAACCGTTCGCTGTCCTTCAAGAGTGTGGACGGTGTCCTCTTCGACTACACCGGAAAAACGCTGGTATTCTACCCCGCAGGACGCGATGCGGAGCAGTATGTGATCCCGGAGGGAACCGTTCGCGTAGGTGCCCATGCCTTCCGTGGCAACACCTACCTGAAGAAGGTCACTTATCCCAGCACCTTGGTGCGTATTGGCAACCACGCCTTCTTCGGATGCTCCAACCTGAAGGATTACTACTTCACCGGCATGACTGCTCCTCTGCTGGAGACCACTGCTGCTACAACCGGACCCGTGGCCAACTTGGCTCTGTACTGCAACTTTGTGGGCATCTGGGCTGACTATGAGACCGGCGTGGGCTATGTCTACAATGACTTCGGCCTGAACCTCTACTATCCGGAGGGCGCAACCGGCTACACCGCCTACGTGTGGGAGAAGTACTTCAACACCGAAAAGGGCAGCGTCACCGTTATGGAGTCCAGCTACTTCACGCCTATCGACCTGACCGTCACCGAGAGCGGCAAGCACAATGCCGCCCTGACCTGGACCGCTGCCAAGCAGGCGGACCTGGAAAGCGTCACCTACACCGTGGAGCGCTCCCTGGCCCATAAGGTCTCCGACGGCGAACAGGATACCTGGGTGTACGACGGCTTCGAGACCCTGGCTGAGGGCCTGACCGAATGCGCCTACACCGATTCCACTACCCTGAACATCGGCTGCACCTACGCCTATCGGGTCACCACTTTTGCAGGCACCAAGACCGGCCCCGGCGCCATCGCCACGCTGTACATTGACGCTTCTGCCGACGATCCCGATGAGCAGGCGGTTCTGGAGATCATCAAGAAGATCGAGGCTTTGAAGCCCATCGACCTGCTGACCGCCGCCGACGAGCAGAGAGTCCGGGAGCTGCTGGCCGAGTACAATGCCCTGACCGATGCCCAGAAGGAACTGGTATTCAACTACCAGACCCTGCTGGATGCCATCGAGCAGGTGGGCCACAACCCCAAGCGCACAAACGTGAAGGATGCAACCTGCACCGAGTCCGGCTACACCGGCGACCTGGTCTGTGAGGTCTGCGGCGAAGTCCTGGAGACCGGCAACGTGATCGATCCTCTGGGCCACAGCTACGGCGAGCCCAGCTGGACCTGGACCGAAGACGGCACCGCTGCCACCGCCACCTTCACCTGCGGCAATGACGCAAGCCACACCGTGGTGCTGGACGGCGACATCACCAGCGAGATCACCAAAGAAGCCGCCTGCGGCGTGGCCGGTGAGGAGACCTTCACCGCAACCGTGACCTTCGCCGGTAAGACCTACACCGACAGCAAGGTCCTGGCTACCGCCGCTCTGGACCACGATCCCGAAGTGCGGAACGCCAAGGACGCCACCTGCACCGAGGCAGGCTACACCGGCGACACCGTGTGCAAGCGCTGCGGCGAGACCCTGGCCACCGGCTCCGCCATCCCGGCCCTGGGACACGACACCGAGGTGAAGAACGCCAAGGCTGCTACCTGCACCGAGGCAGGCTACACCGGCGATACCGTGTGCAAGCGCTGCGGCCAGACCGTGGCCACCGGTTCCTCCATCCCTGCCACCGGCCACCACTACGGCTCCGACGGCAAGTGCAAGGACTGCGGCGAGAAGCAGACGGCCACCCCGGCCACCGGCGACACCTTCGATGTTGCCATGACGACCCTGGTTCTGATGACCTCCGCCGTGCTGGCTGCCGCCCTCTGGTTCTCCATGAGAAAGCGCAGCAAGTAATTCCATAACCCATGGCAAAGCCCCCGGTTTTTCGGAACCGGGGGCTTTTTCCGCTTTAGAGAAAGCTCTGCATCTGCCGGATGCCTGCGTTTTCGCAGTCCAGCAGCTTTTGGGACAGGCCCGTCACCTGGGGATCCGGGCGGTTGAACTGGTGCAGCTGCTGTAAGCCCTTCACCATGCCCTTGGTGCTGCCCGTGATCATCATGGCGGCAATGCGGGAGTCTGTGCAGCCGCCGCTGAGCCGGGCCCGGGTCACCATATCCGCCATGCCCTTGGCCACCGGCTCCAGGTCCCGCAATTCCCAGCCACGGCTTTCGGCAATGGCCTGGGCCTCCCGTTCGATGCCGTCGTACTCCGAAAGCTGGGTCTCCAGGGCCCGGCGGAGGGTGGGGCGCATGGTGCTTTTCAGGGTGGAGCGGATGCCTGTCTGGCCCACCTGGGCGGTTTTCAGAATGGAATTCAAGAGATTTTGACTTTCCTGCATGATTCATCACCGGCATTAGCATAACCGCCGGACCGAAGGCTCATGCACACGCCCCGCTGGAAAAGCATACCATGAAAGGGAGAAAGGTGGGGTCAATGATGTGCGCCATTGCGGGAATTTTTGATGTTCCCTTTGACGGGAAAATTCTGAAAAAAATGCAGAGGACCATGCGCCGGCGGGGGCCGGACGGACAGGGCGTTTATGCCGAAAAAAATCATGCGCTGCTCCATACCCGGCTGGCCATTGTGGACCCGGCGGGGGGCGCACAGCCCATGGCGCTCCAATGGGCCGGGGAACGGTACATTCTGGCGTACAACGGGGAACTGTACAATACGGCGGAGCTGCGGGGTGAATTGGAAGGCCTGGGCCACGAATTCCGGACCCATTCGGACACGGAGGTGGTCCTGCACGGCTGCGCAGAGTGGGGGACGGCGGCCTTGGACCGGTTCAACGGCATTTTCGCCTTCGCCCTTTGGATGGAGCGGGCGGAAAAGCTGCTGCTGGCCCGGGATCGGATGGGGGTGAAGCCCCTCTTTTTCCTGCAAAAGGGCAGGGGACTGCTGTTTGCCTCCGAGATCAAGACCATTCTGGCCCACCCGTCGGCACAGCCGGTGCTGACGGCGGAGGGGGCAGGCGAAATTCTCCTGCTGGGTCCCGGACGGACCCCCGGCAGCGGGGTATTCCGGGACATCCGAGAGGTGGAACCGGGGTGCTTCGGAATCTTTGAGAAGGGCATCCTGCACCTGCACCGGTATTGGTCCCTAAAGGACCGGGAGCATCGGGACAACTTCGAGGACACCGTGGCGCAGGTCCGTTTCCTGGTGACGGATGCCATCCGGCGGCAAATGGTGGCCGATGTGCCCATCGGGATGTTCCTGTCCGGGGGACTGGATTCCAGCCTCATTACCGCCGTCTGTGCCGAAAAGCTCCACGCCGAGGGAAAGACCGTGGATACGTTTTCCGTGGGGTATGCGGACAATGCCCGGTATTTTGTCCCCGGAAAATTCCAGCCCAATTCCGATGAGGATTTTATCGGCACCATGGAAACGGCGGTAGGGGCCACGGCTCACCATACCGTCCTGACCCCGGAGGACCTGTCGGCGGCGCTGGAAGCGGCTACGGCGGCCAGGGACCTGCCGGGCATGGCGGACGTGGATTTTTCTCTGCTGGCCTTTTGCGGGGATATTCGCAAAAGCGTGAAAATGGCGCTGTCCGGGGAGTGTGCCGACGAGATTTTCGGGGGCTACCCCTGGTTCCGGGACCCGGAGGTCCGGGCGGTGGATGGTTTCCCCTGGGCCCAGAATACCCGCTACCGGATGACGTTCCTGCACCCGGCTTTGCGGGAAAAGCTGGACGGGGAGGCTTTCGTTCAGGAACGCTACCGGGCGACCATCCGGGAAACGGATGTCCTGCCAGGAACGGACCCCACGGAGCGGCGTATGAAGGAAATGGTGAATCTCAATTACCGCTGGTTCATGCAGACTCTCCTGGACCGGAAGGACCGGATGAGTATGTACCAGTCCCTGGAGGTCCGGGTGCCCTTCTGCGACTATCGCATTGCCGAGTACTTGTACGGGGTCCCCTGGGCCTTCAAGGACTACCACGGGGAGGAAAAAGGCCTGCTGCGCCGGGCCATGGAGGGCTGGCTGCCGGAGAAGATCCTGCACCGGAAGAAAAGCCCCTATCCCAAGACCTGGCACCCCCGGTATCGGGACCTGATGGCGGAGCGGTTGGAAGCGCTGCTGGCCGAGAAAAATGCACCGCTTTTTGATCTGGTGGACCGGAAGGCGGCGGAGGACCTGCTTCATGGGGAGAATACCTGGCCCTGGTACGGCCAGCTTATGGGCGTGCCCCAGACCATGGCGTTCCTGCTCCAAACGGACTTCTGGCTGCGCAATACCGGCGTGAAGCTGGAATACTAGGGGAAATGACCAAAATAAATCTTTGACGAAGGGGGGAAAACCCCGAAAATTCGTCATTTTTCCGATTTGCAAGTTCCCGGAAATTCGGATATAATAAAGATAGATTTACAAAGGAGGCGAACGCTGTGTTTTCACAGGACGACATTTTGCTCTACGGAGCGCACGGACCCTGCCGCTATCTGGGCTTGGAGGAGCGGCGGGTCAACGGGAAACGCCAGGCATTTTATGTGTTGGAGCCGCTGGCCAGGGCAGAGACCCGGTTCTTGATTCCAACGGAAAACCCCGCCGCTGTCGGAAAGATACGGCGTCTGCCCTCCAAGCTGGAGGTGGAGCGGATGCTGGCCTCTGAGCGGGCTAGGGCGTACAGCTGGGAGGCCGATGAGAACAAGCGGAAAAATCTCTATCGGGCACTGCTTTCCGGCACGGATCGGGCGGGGTTGGTGTCCATGATCTGCTCGGTGGAGTGCTACCGGCTGTTCCTGCGGGACCAGGGGCGGAAGCTGCACCAGTGTGACGAGAATTTCCTCCGGGACGCTCAGCGGCTCATCGCCCAGGAATTGGCCATGGCCCTGGACCTGCCCCCGGACCAGGTTGGTCCCTGGGTCCGGGAGCAAATGGGGGATATGAGCGCATAAACTCAACAGCCGGGGCAGAAATCACCGCCCCGGCTGTTGAATTCCATACGCAGAAACCGGCGAGGCATTATCTGGTGCTTCGACTTAGCACCTACCGCACCTCATCCGTCTGCCCTGACGGGCAGCCACCTTCCCCCAGGGGAAGGCACTCCTCGGAAGTACCAAGCCCGGCGCTCAGGGGGAGGGCTATTCTCGGAATGTCCGAAACTCCTGCAAATCTAATTTCATGAACCGATCCTTGAAGTTTCACTCCCCCAAATAGCTTCGTCAGGTTGCACAAACAATATGTCAAATTGAACGAAGTTTTCCCTGACGGACAAATTTGGCGAAATGTGTCGAAAAGGCGTATTGACAAGGTTTTCTGCGGGTGATATGGTTATTTCTATGGAGAGAATCTGAGAAAATCAACAGGGAGGATCTTTTATGAGAAAAACCAATGTTAGCCGATGGAGCGCCATGATGATCGCCTTCGTGCTGATTTTGAGCAGTCTGGCCGCCCCGGTGCGGGCGGCGACAATCAACGAAGGAACACGGGCAGACCTTGTTGTGACAGGACTGGAGCCAGGTTCGACAGTGAAGGTGTACAAAATCGTCGATGTCCACATCAACGCAGGCGTGCCGGTGGACCCGATGTACACCTGGAACAGCAAGGTAGCGGACTATATCGCTGCCAATTACGGGCAGTACACCACGCAGGGGACCAATGCTGTCCCGGAAGCGTTTTTCAATCTTAATGGCGGAGAACGTGCGGCTTTCCTGAATAATTTGTGGAACGAGAACCAGACGCTATTTGTGGATCCGAATGAACCGGATGAGGAAGCGACTGCTGACAATAACGGTACGGCGACTGTCAGACCGTCTATGGGCTACTATCTCATTCGTGTGGATGGTGGGGCTGACTACCTCCTCATGACCGGTTCTGTGTTCCCCAAATATGAAAACGGCGCCTGGGTGGCCGTGGGCAGCACCGCCAGCGCCAAGCAGGAGGCCAGCAGCGACCTGACCCTGACGACCGATGGGACCTCTGTCACTGTGGGCGAGCTGGTCAACTACACCCTGACCCTGAAAGCGCCCAGCTATCCCGACGATGCCACCCAGACCGGCCTGTGCATCAGCGTGAAACTGCCGGAGCAAATGACCCTGAACGCCGGTTCCGTCCAGGTGACGGGCCTGCTGCAAGGCACGCAGACAGCGCTTTCCGGCTACACTTTGGAAACCTCCGCTCCCACCCGTCCGGCGGGCAGTACCAATGGCCTGTCCTTCGCCGTGACCTTCCCCAACCACACCGGTTACCTCGGAAAAGACACCATTCAAGTGACCTTCTCTGCCACTGCGGGGACCTCCATCCGGGACGGTGCCGGTATGACGGCCACGGCCTACCTGGATTACCATGCCAACGGCTATGAAGCCGCTTGGAGCGACACGGCCGCCTCCGTGACCAGCCACACCTACGGTATCGAACTGAGCCTCACGGACCCCAACGGCAGCGCTCTTTCCGGCAGCACATTCAAACTGAGCCGTGGCACGGCGGACCTGCCCTTTGTGAAGGACGGAAATGTGTACCGCCCGGCCCTGTCCGGCGAAACGGCGTCTGTGCTGACCACGGATGCCAGCGGCAAAATCCGCCTGACGGGTCTGGACCTGGGTACTTACGGCGTGACCCAGACCGGGGTCCTGGCAGGTTATCCCCAGCAGACCGCCACGGCGGATGTGACCCTGACCGACGAGAATTCCGACGGCATTCTGGACGGCGGCAGCGCCAGCTATTACGCCCTGCACCTGACCAATAAGCCTTCCAGCGGGATGCTTCCCGCCACCGGCGGCATGGGCGTGGCCCTGTTTGCGGCGGCCGGTGTGGTGCTGACCGGTACGGGCCTGCGGCTCCTGCGGAAAAAGAAATGAAACGGGCGTTGGCCCTGATCCTGGCGGGGCTGGCCCTGCTGACCTATCCCATTCTGGCCCAGTATTTTGCCCGGAAAAACCAGATGCAGGCCGCACGGGCCTACGCCTCCGGGGTGGAGGAAATGACCCGGCAGCGGCTGGATGCCCTCTGGGCGGAGGCGGAAGAAAAGCGGGACGACCCGGCGGCTTACGAGGAACTTTTGGACCCGGAGGGCAGCGGCATCATGGCCACCCTGGAAATTCCAAAAATCAATTTGACCATTCCGGTGTATCATGGCGTGTCCGACACTGCTTTGCGCCGGGGGACCGGCCATTTGCCGGAAACGGATCTGCCCTTGGGCGGCAGGGGTCGAAAATGCGTTATCACCGGTCATCGGGGCCTGCCCGGAGCGGAATTATTCACCCGGCTGGACGAATTGGAGCCGGGGGACCGGTTTACCCTGCGGGTTTTGGGCCGGACGCTGACGTATGAAGTGGATGAAATCAAAACCGTGACCCCGGACCAGACGGAGGTCTTGAAAGCCGTTCCCGGAGAGGACCGGGTGACACTGCTGACCTGCACGCCCTACGGAGTGAACACCCACCGGCTTCTGGTGGAGGGCATCCGGGTGGAAACGGCGGAAACGCCCACACCGGAGGAGCCGCTGCCCACTCTGGGCCGGTCCAACACCTGGGCCTTGCTGCTGGGTGTGGCTGCAGGGATGCTTCTTTTAATGATAACGGGTCTTATCCGGCGAAAAAGAGCCGGGCGGTAAGGCTGGCCATGCAGAAGCCCACCAAATCGGCGGTCAGCGCCGCCGGAATGGTGTAGCGGGTCTTGCGGACCCCAGCGGCCCCAAAATAGACGCTGATGGTGTAAAAGGTCGTTTCCGTGGAGCCGAGCATGATGGCCGCTGTGCGGCCAATTTCAGAATCCGGGCCGTATGCGGCCATCAAATCAGCCCCCACGGCCAGGGCAGCGCTGCCGCTGATGGGCCGGATCAGCACCAGCATGGCCGTTTCCGGCGGAATGCCCAGAAAAGAAAACACCGGCCCGGCCAGGGTCCCCAGAGTGTCTATGGCCCCGGAGGAGCGGAGCATGGACACGGCGGTCAAGAGCATGACCAACGTGGGAATCAGAGAAAAGAGCAGTTTTAAACCCTCTTTTCCGCCTTCCAAGAGCAGTTCGTAGGCGTTTTCCTGCTTCCTGAGGGCAACGGCACAGAGCAGAAGCAGGAGCATCGGAACCAGATAATCAAGCATCCTTCCACACCTTTCCCAGTATCCAGGCCATCAGCAGCCCCGCTCCGGCGGAGGTGAAGCTGGTGGCCCAAACCGCATAGAGAATGTCGAAGGGCCGCTGGCAGCCCAAAGAGGCCCGGATGGCGGCCACATTGGCGGGGATCAGCTGGATGGAAGCAGTATTCAGCACGATGAGGCGGCACAGGCTGTCCCCGGCGACCTTTGGCCGGGCCGGGTCGATGAGCCGCTTGGCCGCCGCAATGCCCATGGGGGTGGCGGCGTTGCCCAGTCCTAAGAGATTGGCGCAGATGTTGCCGCTGAGGGCACCGGAGAGGGAAGCGTCCCGGCGGGATTCCGGGAAGATCCGCCCCAGCAGAGGGCGCAGCAGCCGGGAAAGGGCCTTGGTTGCCCCTACGGCTTCCATGAGCCGCCCTACCCCGCTCCACAGGCACAGGGACCCGCCGATGGAAATGGCCAGGGTCAGACCGCTCTGGGCCCCCTGGGCCACGGCGGCGCTGAGGGCCGGGCCGGTGCCGTTCCACAGGGCAAAACCCACGGAACAGAAAATCAGCAGCCCCCATAGAATACTCATTGTCATACCATCGCCTCCCCCGAGCAAAGGCTATGCAAGGCACATTGGCAAAATGATTGTGAAAATGCACAAATATTGAATAATGTCCGATTTAATGAAAAAAGTTTTTGACATTTGTATTTCGACACGTTATAATCAATTCAGGACAGGCAAGGGAGGCCGAAACTATGCAAACGACTGGCATCATTCGCAAGGTGGACGATCTTGGGAGGATCGTGCTGCCGGTGGAGGTGCGGCGGGCCATGGGGATCCAGGTGGGAACAGAACTGGAGATCCTTGTGGAAAACCGCAGGATCGTTCTGGAGAAGATGGAAAATTGCTGTATTTTCTGTGGCGCAAGAGAAAACCTGCGGCAGTTCTTCGGAAAGAATCTGTGCAGCCGCTGCGTCGAAATGCTTCAGCAGAACTGAAAAAGTCCCGGACCGAAGGGAGATTTGGTCAAAAAGAGCCGGACATCCGCAAAAAGCGGGTGTCCGGTCTTTTCTATTAAAGTGCATTCAGATTTGCAGGGACGCTTCGTAGACCTGATTCCGGGGCAGCCCCAGTTCCTGAGCGGTCTGCTTCACGGCGTCTTTTCGGGAAAGACCGGCGTTCATCAGGTCCCGGACCCGGCTGAGGGCGTCCTCCGTGGTGGGCTTTTTCTCCACCACCGGCTCGGCCCCGGCCACAACCAGCACAAATTCCCCCTTGGGAGGCGTTTCCCGGTAGCGGTCCAAAGCCTCGCCCAGGGTGGTGCGGACCACTTCCTCATGGAGCTTGGTCAACTCCCGGCACAGGCTGATCTTCCGGTCCGGTCCGAAAAATTCCGCCAGGTCCTCCAGGGTGTTCACCAGCTTGTGGGGGGCTTCGTAGAAGATCATGGTGCGGCTTTCCTGCCGGAGGGATTCCAGATGCTCCCGCCGGACCTTTTTTGTGGTGGACAGGAACCCTTCAAAGCAGAACCGGCCCGTGGGCAGGCCGGAAATGGACAGAGCGGTAATCACGGCGCAGGGACCGGGGATGGCCGTAACCACGATGCCCGCCTCGGCGCAGGCACGGACCAGGTCCTCGCCGGGGTCCGAAATGGCCGGGGAACCGGCGTCGGATACCAAGGCGCAGTTTTCGCCGCTCAATATCCGTTGTAAAAGAGCGTCTCCCCGCTGGGCCTTGTTATGCTCGTAGTAGCTGACCAGGCTTTTTTTGATGCCCAGATGGTTCAGGAGCTTCAAGGTCACACGGGTGTCCTCGGCGGCAATGAAATCCGCCTGCTCCAGAGTCTCCCGGGCTCTGGGTGAAATGTCCCCCAGATTGCCGATGGGGGTGGGGACCAGATAAAGTGTACCGGCCATAGATACCTCCTTAGGGTTCGTCAAGATGATAAATGCGGCGGTAGTCCGCCGTGGGGTGGCCCTCCGGGTCCCGAAGGGCTTCCTCCTGAAAAATCAGGCCCTGTTTGGCTCCCTTTCGCATTTGCAGCAAAAGAAGGCTCACGCTGCCGCCGGATGTGTGGCGCACCAGCCGCAGGACCTTGGGAATCAAATCAAATTCCGCCCCCAGGGCGCACAATTCCCCCAGCCGCTCTGGCTTGTGGACCAGAAAGAAGTCCCCGCCGAACCGTAGACTTTTCGATGCGGCGGCGAACACGTCCCGCAGGGTACAGGCCTGTTCCTGCCGGGCCAGGGGGTGGGCGGCGCTGGCAAAGCCGCCGGAAAAATAGGGGGGATTGGAAACACAGCAGGAAAAGCTGCCGGGGAGAATTTCCGAGGGCAGCAGCCGCAGGTCGGCGCATATACTGCCAAGACGGCGGTCGATGCCGTTGCGGGCAGCGTTTTCCAGAGCCATGGCGTGGGCCTCCGGGTCCAGCTCGATGCCCGTAACGGTGCAGCTTTTATTTTTGGCGCAGAGCAGCAAGCCCAATGTGCCGCAGCCGGAGCCTAAGTCCAGCACGCCGGCGTTTGGCCGCAGCCGGACGAAATCCGCCAGGACCATGCTGTCCGTACTCAGCGGGAAAGCGCCGGGGGAGAGGGCCAGGGTAAAACCGTTGAACAGAGTTTCCATGGATACCTCCAAAAAATCGGCCTGCGCGCCGGAAAACCAGCACACAGGCCGACCATGGAATCAGGCAATTAGCCCTCCTCGATCGCTTCGACGGGGCAGTTCTCGGCGCAGGAGCCGCAGGAAACGCAAACGTCGGCGTCGATCACGTACTGGTCGTCGCCCTCGGAGATCGCCTCCACGGGGCAGTTCTCAGCGCAGGTACCGCACTTGATGCAGGTATCGGTGATTTTGTAAGCCATATGTAACCCTCCCATTATGTGTGTGATGGCGTATCCAAGATGGGATACATCCTTATTCTAGCATGGATTCCGGAAAAAGCAATTCCTTTTTTTCTTTTGCGGTATATTTTTTCGTCCCCACGGGAAAAATTTTCCGGCAGGGGAGGGAGAAGCGTGGGATTTGACGAAAGCACACGGGAAATTCTCCGCCGCAGCGGCGAGGAAGCCCGTGCCATGGGACATAGCTGCGTGGGGTCCGGGCATTTGCTGCTGGCCCTGTCCGAAAGTCCGGGCATCGCTGGGGAATTGCTGCGAAGCTGGGGCGCAGACCACGGACTCTTGCGGAGCCTGACGGCCCTGGAATTGGGCCTGGGGACCACGGACTTGCCCCTGCCCCAGGGATGGACCGGAAAAGCAAAAAGAATTCTGCGTCTGTCGGCCAGGGAGGCCAAATGCGCCGGGAGCCGGGTCATCCGGCCCATCCATCTGCTCCTGTCCCTGCTGCGGTTGGAGGGCTGTGCCGCCGGGGAGACGCTCTTTTGGGCGGGGGTGGACCGGACGGCGCTGTTTACCCAGGCGGTGGAGAATCTGCAATGGGGCGATATTGGGACAAAAAAGGAGGAGCGGATCCAAGTGAAGCTATTGGAGCAGTTCAGCGAGGACCTGGTGGCCAAGGCCGCCAATATGGAGCCGGTGGTGGGCCGGGACCGGGAGATCAATATGGTCATCGGCATCCTGAGCCGGAAGAACAAGAACAATCCCGCCCTCATCGGAGAACCGGGGGTGGGCAAGACTGCCATTGCCGAGGGCCTGGCCCAGCGGCTGGCGGCGGGCAGCGTGCCGCCCCAGCTGAAAAACAAGCGGCTCATCAGCCTGAATATGGCCAATCTGGTGGCGGGGACCAAGTACCGGGGGGAATTTGAGGAACGGCTCCGGGACGTGCTGGGGGAAATCCGCCGCAGCGCCGACGTGATTTTATTCGTGGACGAAATGCACACCATCGTGGGAGCCGGGGCGGCGGAGGGAGCCATCGACGCTGCCAACATTCTGAAGCCCGCCCTGGGCCGGGGAGAATTGCAGATGCTGGGGGCCACGACCCTGGAGGAATACCGGAAATTCATTGAAAAGGACCCGGCCTTGGAGCGGCGGTTCCGGCCGGTCCGGGTGGAGGAGCCGGATAAGCCCTCGGCGCTGGCTATTTTGCAGGGCTTGAAGCCCGGCTTGGAGCGGCACCACCGGCTCCGTATTACGGAGGAGGCCCTGCAGGCGGCGGTGGACCTGTCCGTCCGGTATCTGCCGGACCTGTACTTGCCGGATAAGGCCATCGATCTGCTGGACGAGGGAGCGGCCCACGCCCGGATGGAGGAACTGCAATGGGGCAAAAGCGAGGAGCGGCAGAATCTGGAACAGGCCCTCCACGAGGCGGTCCGGGAGAGCCGGTTTGAGGAAGCGGCCCTGATTCGGGACCGGATGAAGAAATCCGGGGAACCCAGAGAGAGCCGCCGGGCCCGCAGTGTTACGGCATCGGATGTGGCCTGGGCGGTGTCCGCCCGGACGGGCATTCCCGTGGGGCGGCTTACCGCCAGCCGGAGGGAACAGCTGCTGCATTTGGAAGAAGCGCTCTCCCGGCAGGTCCTGGGTCAGAGCGAGGCGGTGAACACCGTGGCGGAATTGCTGCGCCGGGGCTTGGTGGGGGTCAGGGACCCGGAGCGGCCCATTGCCTGTATGCTCTTTACCGGTCCCACCGGCGTGGGCAAAACGGAGCTGTGCCGGACCATTGCGGAGGAATTGTACGGCAGCCGGGAGGCCATGATCCGGCTGGATATGACGGAATATATGGAAAAACAGTCGGTTGCCCGGCTCATCGGCGCTCCTCCCGGCTATGTGGGCTATGAGGACGGGGGCAAGCTGACGGAGGCTGTCCGGCGGCGGCCCTATTGTCTGGTGCTGCTGGACGAACTGGAAAAGGCCCACCCGGACGTGACCGGGGTATTGCTCCAAATCATGGAGGAAGGGGTCCTGACGGACAGCACCGGCCGCCGGGTCAGCTTCCGCAACACCATCGTGGTGATGACCTCCAACGTGGGCAGTCAGGTCTCCGGGGAGGGCCTGGGCTTTTCGCCTTCAGGCCGGCGGGAGAAAATGGAGGAGGCCCTGCGGGAGTGCTTTGCCCCGGAGTTCCTGGGGCGGCTGGACCGCATCGTCTGCTTCCGGAAGCTGGATGAGGAGGCCCTGGGGTCCATTGCGGCCAAATATCTGAATCAATTTTTCGCCCGCTGCCGCTCCAACGGTCTGACGGTGCTGCTGCCGGAGGAAACGCCCCAGTGGCTTTCTGAGGGCTGCCGGGGGAAGGATGGGGCCCGGCGGCTCCGCCGGGCGGTCCAGGACCGGGTGGAGGCCCCCTTGGCGGCATTTTTGCTCCAATGCCCGAAGAAGCCCGCCCGCATCCGGGGGCGCATCCGGGAAAATACCCTGCAATTCTTCTGATAATCAAACGATTGTTCTAAATAACACAAAAATCTCCCGGTTTTTCGGAAAAAATCGAAAAAAATATTGATTTTTTCAGGCGAAGCGATTATACTGTCCTTAAATGGAGAAAAAGGGTAGTAAAATGGAGCGAAAGGGAGGGAAGGCACCATGATCGGCAAGTATCCGGCAAAGCTGGACGACAAAAATCGAATGTTTCTGCCTTCCCGGCTGCGGGAGGACCTGACCGGGCACTTCTTTGTGACCCTGGGTGTCAACTGCGGCCGCCGGTGCCTGACGGTGTACACCGAGGCCGACTGGCACACCCTGGAAGAACACTACAACGCCCTGCCGCTCTCTCAGCGGGGCGAGGCCACCAGTCTCATCTTTATGAATGCGGCGGAGTGCGTGCCGGACCGGCAGTTCCGCTTCACCCTTCCCGCCTACCTGCTGTCCTACGCCGGTATCCGGAAGGATGCGGTCATCGTAGGCCGGGCCGGACAGGCGGAAATTTGGGACGAGGCGGAGTTCAACGCCTTTGAACAGGAGAATCTGACGCCGGAGAAGCTGCTGGCGTCTTTGGAGGCGATCCGGCTATGAGCGAATTTCATCATGTTTCCGTGATGCTCCGGGAGTGCATCGACGGCCTGAATATCCGCCCGGAGGGCATTTATGTGGATGGGACCCTGGGCGGCGCCGGGCATTCTTACCAGATCGCCTCCCGGCTCACCTCGGGGAAGCTCATCGGCATCGACCGGGACAATGTGGCCCTGGCGGCTGCCGGGGAGCGGCTGGCCCCCTTCCATGACCGGGTGCAGCTGGTCCACAGCAACTTTTCCGACCTGCCCAGGGTCCTTGCCGACCTGGGCATTTCCGGCGTGGACGGCATCCTGCTGGACCTGGGCGTTTCCAGTCCCCAGCTGGACGACGGAGAGCGGGGCTTTTCCTACATGAGTGATGCGCCGCTGGATATGCGGATGGACAATACGGAAAATCTGACGGCAGCGGACGTGGTGAACACCTGGTCCCAGGAGGAGCTGCGGCGTATCCTCTACGCCTACGGCGAGGAGCGGTATGCCCCCCAGATCGCCGCCGCCATTTGCCGCCGCCGGGAAAATGCGCCCATTGAGACGACTCTGGAGCTGGTGGACATTATCCGCAGCGCCATGCCCGCTTCCGCTCTGCGGGAGAAGCAGCATCCGGCCAAGCGGAGTTTTCAGGCCATCCGCATCGCCGTCAACGATGAGTTGGGGGCCGTGGAGCGGATGATGCCGGAGGCCATCGAGGCCCTGAACCCTGGCGGACGGCTGGCGGTCATTACCTTCCATTCCTTGGAGGACCGCATCGTCAAGACCGCTATGGCGGAAGCGGCCAGAGGCTGCACCTGCCCGCCGGAATTCCCGGTGTGCGTCTGCGGCAAGAAGCCGAAGGTGAAGCTCATTACCCGCAAACCCCTGACGGCCAGCGAAGAAGAACTGGCGGAAAATCCCCGGTCCCGGAGTGCCAAGCTGCGGGTCTGCGAAAAACTGTGATTCTTTACGGAAGGATGAGAACGTATGCAGCGTGATCGTTCGGACATTCAATATATTCGATACTCTTACGAAGGCACGGCGGCACGAAAGCCGGAATTTCGCCTTCCCAGCCCGGGCGGCCTGCTGCCCAAGCCCGTGCGGAAGCCGAAAACCGTCCTCCGCATCGACCCCCTGGCTCTGGCGGCGGTGGTGCTGTCTGTCGTGATGGCGGTGGTGCTGTGCGTGGGCATGGTGGAATTGGAGCAGGTCCGCAGCGAACAGCGGACTCTGCAGCGCTACGTCTGGGACCTGGAGGACCGGAACGAGGTTCTGGAGCAGAAGTACGGCGAGCAGTACGACCTGAACGAGGTCCGTCAGGCGGCGCTGGGCATGGGCATGGTCCCGGCAGACCAGCTTCCCCACGAGGCCCTTTCCGTGACCATCCCCCAGGAGCCGGAGACCCCGAACATTTTCCAGCGGTTGGCGGACTTTTTCCGGGGCCTGTTCGCATAAATGCCCTTTCGGCCAATAGGATACTACCAGCAGTATGGGCAGCGGGGGCTCTCCTGCTGCCCACTTTTGCGAAAATGGGGGAGTGCCTGTGGCCGGGAAAAAAACGGAATATCGCCGCATCCGTATGGACAGCGGCCACCACCGCCGGATCAGGCTGACGGCCGCGGTTTTAGGGCTGCTGGCCTTTGTGCCTATGGCCCTGCGGTTGTACGATCTGATGGTGGTGAATTATGATTATTACGCCCGGGAAGCCCTCCGCAACCAGACCCGGACCACTTATGTTACCGCCATGCGGGGGGCCATTTACGACCGGAACATGAATACCCTGGCCGCTTCCGTGGGGGTAGAGAATGTCTATTTGGACCCCCATGAATTGAAGCAGTCCAAGGCGGATTTAAGTGCCATTGCGGCTTTTCTGGGGGAACTGCTGGATGTGGACCCGGAGAGCATCGAAAAGAAGGGCAAGGACCTGTCCAAGCGCTATCAGATGGTGGCGGCACGGGTGGACCGGGAGACCGGAGCCAAAATTCGCAGCTATATTCAGGAAAACGACATTTCCGGCATTCACCTGGAACCCAATTCCCAGCGCTGCTATCCCATGGGGACCCTGGCCAGTCAGGTGATTGGCTTTACTAACGCCTCCAACACCGGCTCGGAGGGGGTGGAGGCCGCTTACGACCGGTATCTGACCGGCGGGAACGATAAAGTCGTGACCACCAAGGGCAATAACGAAATGGATATGCCCTTTTCCTTTGAAAAGTTCGTCTCTGCCACCCCCGGATGCAGCGTCGTGCTGACGCTGGATGCCACGGTCCAGGCCTGTCTCGAAAAACGCATGGAGGAGGCCATCGCCCGCTATGACGTGCAGAACGGGGCTTTCGGTTTGGTGATGAACGTCAAGACCGGGGAGATATTGGCCATGGCCACCCTGGGTGGCTATGACCCCAATGATTATCAGACCATTCTCGACCCTAAGGCCGCCGCACAGGTGGAGGAACTGCGCCTTGCCTATTTGTGCGAGCCGGAGGGGAGCGAAGGATATACTGCCAAGAAAAAAGCCTATCAGGAGGCCATGACTGCCGCCAGATTAAAACAATGGCGCAACCGGGTCCTCTCCGACGGCTACGAGCCGGGGTCCACCTTCAAGGTCTTGACTATGGCGGCGGCGCTGGACTCCGGGTCCATCGACCTGGACACCAATTTCTACTGCAAGGGTGCCGAGCAGATACCGGGCCGGTCCCAACTGCTTCACTGCTGGCGTTCGGCGGGCCACGGGTCCGAAAAGACCCCGCAGGCCTTGCAGAATTCCTGCAACATCGCCTTTGCCCACATCGCCCTGAAAATGGGTGGGGAGACCTTCTACGAATACGTCCGGCGGTTCGGCATTCTGGAAAAGACCGGCATTGACCTGGCGGGGGAGAGCAAGGGCGTGTTTTTTGACAAGGCCCTGGTGACGGACACGGACAAGTGGGGCACGGCCTCCCTGACCTCCGGGTCCTTCGGCCAGACCTTCAAGCTGACCCCGTTGCAGCTGGCAAGGGCCATTTCCTCCGTGGTCAACGGGGGCTACCTCATGGAACCGTACATCGTTTCCGAGGTGCTGGATGCAAAGGGGAATACGGTCTTAAAGCAGGAGCCGACCATCGTCCGCCGGACCATCTCCCGGGAGACCAGCGACACCATGCGTGGACTTCTTCGCTCCGTGGTCACGGAAGGAACGGCGAAAAACGCCTCCGTGGCGGGATTTTCCATTGGCGGCAAGACCGGCACCAGTGAAAAAATAGACGTATTCGATGAAAACGGCAGCCGGGTCACGGATAAGATCGTGTCTTTCGTGGGGGTGGCCCCCATGGAGGACCCCAGCTATCTGGTCCTGGTGGCCCTGGACACCCCCTCCCGCAGTACGGGCATCTATATTTCCGGCGGCGTCATGGCGGCCCCCACCGTGGGGAGCGTGATGAGCGACATTCTGCCCTATCTGGAAGTGGAGCGGAATTATACGGAGGAGGATGCGGCGGGCCGGGAGATGGTTTTGCAGGACTGGACCGGGGAGACCCGGAAGAATGCGGAAAATGCCCTGAAAGCCCTGGGCCTGACGGCACGGGTCATCGGGGACGGGGAGACGGTCACGGGACAGATACCCGCCGCCGGGGAGACGGTCTCCGGGGATTCCCAGGTGCTTCTTTACTGCGGGGAAACGCCGGAGGCAGAGGACGTGACCGTGCCGGATTTCCTGGGCATGGACCGGATGAAGGCCGCTCAGGCTGCTCAGGATGCTGGATTGAACCTGCTGATTCTGGGCAACACGGACATTTCCCCGGAAGTGACCGCTGCGGAGCAGTCCGTACCGCCCGGAACGAAGGTCCCACGGGGGACCACCATCCGGGTGCAGTTTCTCAATACAAAAGCCGCCGATTAGGGCGAAAAAGGAGTTTCACTATGGAGCTGAAGGAATTATTGCGTGGCGTGGAGGTTTTGGAGACCACCGCATCGGAGAACCTGGACATTGCAGGCGTGGCCTACGATTCCCGGAAGGTTACGGCGGGAGGCCTGTTTGTGGCCGTTTCCGGCTTCCAGACCGACGGGAACCGATTCATTCCCATGGCGCTGGAAAAAGGTGCCGCTGCGGTGGTCACGGCCAAAAAGCCGGAGGGAGACGTTCCCTACATTCTCGTCCCCTCGGACCGGCTGGCCCTGGCCCTCATCGGGGCCAATTACTATGGCCATCCGGCGGAGCAAATGACCATGATCGGCGTCACCGGCACCAACGGCAAGACCTCCGTGACATTACTTTTGAAGCAGGTGCTGGAAAAAACGCTGGGGGCCAAGGTGGGTCTCATCGGCACGGTGGAAAACTGCATCGGGGACGAAATTCTGCCCACGGAGCGGACCACCCCGGAGAGCTTTGAATTGCAGGGCCTGTTCCGGCAGATGCTGGACGCAGGCTGCACCCATGTGGTCATGGAGGTTTCTTCCCATTCCATCGCCCTGGACCGGGTGGGGGGCATCCATTTCCAAGCGGCGGCCTTTACCAACCTGACCGAGGACCACTTGGACTTCCACCACACCATGGAGGCCTACTGCGATACAAAAGCGGAGCTGTTTGCCCGGTGCGACCAGGCCGTCCTGAACCGGGACGACCCCTGGTTCGACCGGATGAAGGCCAAAGCCGCCTGCCCCATCCTGACTACCTCCTGGCATCCCGGAGCGGAGCTGTATGCGGAGGATGTTTCCCTACGGGCGGACGGGGTATCCTTTACCGCTGTGCTGGGCGAGGAGCGGGCTAAGGTGTCCCTTCCAATTCCCGGCAGCTTCGCCGTGTCCAACGGTCTGACGGTGCTGGGGCTGGCTGCGGTGCTGGGCATCCCTCTTTCCCAAGCGGCGGCGGCCCTCAGTGAGGCCAAGGGCGTAAAGGGCCGGTTGGAAGTGGTCCCCACCCCCGGAAAGCCCTACACGGTCCTCATCGACTATGCCCACACCCCCGACGGGCTGGAAAACGTCCTCTCCTCTGTGAAGGGCTACTGCAAGGGGCGGCTTATCGCCGTGTTCGGCTGCGGCGGCGATCGGGACCCTCTGAAGCGGCCCATTATGGGGGCCATTGGAGCGAAGTATGCAGATGTGTGCATCGTCACCTCCGACAACCCCCGGACCGAGGACCCGGAGGCCATCATCAAGCAAATTCTGGCGGGAATGCCGGAAAATTCCTATATCGCCATAGAAAACCGCCCGAAAGCCATCGGGTATGCACTGGACATTGCGAAAAAAAATGATATAATTGTCCTGGCCGGAAAGGGCCACGAAACGTACCAGGAGATCAACGGTGTGAAACGGCACATGGATGAACGGGAGATCGTGGCGGACCATCTGGCGGAAAGGTTGAAAAGCAATGGGTAAAATTACCTTGCGGGAAGCCGCCCAGTGGTGCGGCGGACGAGTAGAAGAAAAATATGCGGACCGTACCTTCTTCGGCGCCTCCAACGACTCCCGGAAAATTCAGCCCGGGGAACTGTTCGTGGTGCTGAAGGGAGAGCGGGACGGCCATGATTATATCCCCGCCGCCATGGAGCGGGGGGCGGCAGCGGTGCTGGGCAGCCGCCAGGTGGGGGACTACCCCATGATTCTGGTGGAGGATACCCGGAAGGCCCTGGGCGACATCGCCCGGCAGGAGCGGCTGCGGCTCAATATGAAGGTGGTGGCCGTTACCGGCTCCGTGGGCAAAAGCACCACCAAGGAAATGATCGCCTGCGTGCTGGACGGCACCTACCGGGTGGGCAAGACCCCGGCCAATCACAACAACGACATCGGAATGCCCATGGCCCTGCTGGCCATGCCGGAGGACACGGAGGTGTCGGTGCTGGAAATGGGCATGAACCACTTCCGGGAAATTGCCTACTTGGCCTCCATCGGACGGCCCGACGTGGCGGTCATCACCAACATCGGCACCATGCACATTGAGCATCTTGGTTCCATGCAGGGCATCCTGCAGGCCAAGCTGGAAATTCTGGAGGGAATGCAGGAAAACGGCCGTATCATCCTGAACGGCGATGATCAGCTCCTCTGGAACCGGCATAAACTCTATCCGGTACATACCCGCTATTTCGGCATCCAGAACCCGGAATGTGACGTGCTGGGCAGCGATATTTCCCAGCAGGACGGCATTCTGTCCTTCCAGGTCCACTCCGGAAGCCTGACCTTCCCGGCAGAACTGTCCCTGGAAGGGGAGCATTATGTGCCGGACGCTCTGGCGGCTATTTCTGTGGGACTGGAAATGGGCGTGGATGCGGCGAAAATTCAGGAGCGGCTGTCCCGGTTCCGGAATATGGCCGGACGGCAGGAAATTCTGGAAATTCGCGGCTGCACGGTCATCAAGGACTGCTATAATGCAGGTCCGGAGTCCATGGCGGCGGCCCTGAACGTGCTGGGTCACAAGCCCGGACGGCACATCGCCGTGCTGGGGGATATGCTGGAATTGGGCGTCTGCACCCAGGCGGAGCATTACCGCATCGGCCGCATTGCGGCGGAAAAGGCCGACGTGCTGATGGCCTACGGCCCCAATGCCCCCCGTGTCATCGGCGGAGCCATCACCGGCGGCATGAACGACCGCTGCGCCAAGGCCTATGACGACCAGAAAAAACTGGCCGAGGCCCTGGGCCGCATTGCCCGTCCCGGCGACGTGATCCTGGTGAAGGGCAGCCGGGGAATGCACATGGAGCGGGTGCTGGACCTGTTCGGAAAAGAAGATACAAAGGCGGAGGTTTGAACCTATGACGAGAATTCTGATCACGGCGGCTGTGGGCTGCGCCCTGTCGGGCCTTCTGGGCTATCTGCTGCTGCCGGTGCTGCGGGCATTGAAAGCGGGCCAGTCCGTCCGGGAGATCGGACCCACCTGGCATAACAATAAGGCAGGTACCCCCCTGATGGGCGGATTGATGTTCATTTTTGCGGTCATTTTGTGCCTGGTGGGCAATCTGGGGTCCATGAAGGACTATACGGTCTTTTATGTGCTGGCCCTGAGCCTGTGCTTCGGCCTGGTGGGCTTCCTGGACGACTTCTGCAAGGTGAAGTACAAGCGGGACCTGGGCCTGACGGCCCTGCAGAAGGCCATGCTGCAAATGGCCGTGTCCGCCGTGTACCTGTATGTGCTGTACCGGGAGGGGACCCTGACCTGCGACATTTACGTGCCCTTCTTCAACGTGACCTTCTATGTTCATCCGCTGGTCTACATTTTCTTCGCCATGTTCGTGATGGTGGGCTGCGTCAATGCCGTGAACCTGACCGATGGCATCGACGGCCTCAGCTCCTCCGTGACCATTCCCGTGATGGTGTTCTTCACCGCTGCGGCCTACGCCATGGGCAAGTCCGACCTGGCCCTGATGCCTGCGGCCCTGGCCGGGGGACTGGTCGCCTATCTTTTCTATAATTTCCACCCGGCCAAGGTGTTCATGGGCGATACCGGTTCCCTCTTTATGGGCGGCGTAGTGTGCGCCATGGCCTTTGCGCTGGATATGCCGCTGGTGCTGATTTTTGCGGGCTTCGTGTATATCGTGGAGACCCTGTCGGACATCATTCAGGTCACTTATTTCAAGCTGACCCACGGCAAGCGCATCTTCAAAATGGCGCCCATCCATCATCACTTTGAGATGTGCGGCTGGAAGGAAGAAAAAATCGTCTTTGTGTTCGCCGGAGTGTCCGCCATCATGTGCGTGGTGGCCTGGCTGAGCATCGCCGGAAAAATCGGATAAGGTTCGGATAACATTCCCATCAAATCGGAAAGGAGCGCCCATGGGGACAGCGGCAGCTCTGTACCGTTTGGAGGACCGCCGGAGACGGCGGGAAGGCGCAGACCCTGTGTTCCTGACGCTGGTGCTGGCGCTGCTGGCCCTTGGGCTGGCGGTGCTGTACTCGGCCAGCTACGCCCAAAGTGAGTATGATACCCTTTACACCGTCTCCACCCGCTATTTGCAGCGGCAGGCGGTGTGCGCCGCCATTGGTTTAACGGCCATGGCGCTTCTCAGCCGGATACCGGCGGAATTCTGGTTCCGGCTGGCCTGGCCACTGTATGGGGTCAGCATCCTGCTGCTTTTGAGCGTGCTGGTGTTCGGGGAATCCGTCAACGGCGCCCGGCGGTGGATCAACATTGCGGGCTTACAGTTCCAGCCCTCGGAAGTGGCCAAATTTACGATGATTCTGGTCATGGCCCGGCTCACCGCCCAATACGGCGGCCGGGCGGAGCAATTCCGCTTCGGAGTCCTGGGCTTCGGTACGGAATTGCTTGGCATTCTGGTGCCGCTGGCGTTGGAAAAGCATCTTTCCGCCATTATGCTCATGGGCATGGTGGCGGCGGTGATGATGTTCGTGGCCGGAACGCGGGTCCGGTGGCTGCTGGGGGCTGCGGCGGGAGCCGTGGCGTTCCTGGTGGTGTATGTAAGCCTTATGGGCTACGCCGGGGACCGTATCACCGCCTGGCTCCACCCGGAGCGGGATCCCGGCGACACGGGCTATCAGATCCTGCAGTCCCTGTATGCCATCGGCTCCGGCGGCCTGTTCGGCCTGGGGCTGGGGAAAAGCAGGCAGAAATATCTCTACCTGCCCTTTCAGTATAACGACTATATTTTCGCCATTCTCTGCGAGGAGCTGGGACTGGTGGGTGCGCTGGGCATTATGACCCTGTTCGCCCTGCTCATTCTCCGGGGCTATCGCATTGCGCTGAATGCACCGGACCGGTTTTCTACCGTTTTGTCTGCGGGGCTTGTGACCCTGATCGCCGTGCAGACCCTTTTGAATTTCGGGGTCGTGACCAATCTTCTGCCATCCACCGGGGTGGCGCTGCCCTTCTTTTCCTACGGCGGTACGGCGCTGGCCGTGAATCTGGGGGAAATGGGCATTGTTCTGGCAGTTTCCAGAGGCCGATACCGCCCCAAGCGGCAGGAACGGCGCTTCGGTCTGCCCGACCAACAGGAGGAATCAGTATGAATGTGGTATTTACCTGCGGCGGAACGGCGGGACACATCAATCCCGCCATTGCCGTGGCCAATATATGGAAAGAACGCCACCCGGAGGGAAAGGTCCTCTTTATCGGCGGCGACGACATGGAAATGGAGTTGGTGCCCAAGGCGGGCTATGAGCTTGTGGGCTTCCCCAGCGCCAGCTTCTGCCGGGGGCTGAATATGCACGCCTTCCGGCACAACGCCCGTGCGGCGGGGCTTATCACCAGGGCCATTTCCAAATGCAAGCGTGTTTTGCAGGATTTTCAGGCGGATGTGGTCATCGGTACTGGTGGCTACGCCAGCTTCCCGGCGCTGGAGGCTGCCCGGCGGCTCCATCTCCCCACCTGCGTCCATGAAAGCAACGCCATGCCTGGGCTGACCACCCGGATGGTGGCGGACTGGGTGGACCGGGTGCTGATCTGCTTTCCGGAAAGCGCCAAGCACTACCGGCACCCGGAAAAGGCTGAGGTGGTGGGAATGCCCGTCCGGCGGGAGTTCCTGTTCAACGACCGTGCCAAGGCCCGGAAGGCCCTTGGCATCGGGGAGGACGAATGGGTGGTGCTTTCCGCCTTCGGCTCCCAGGGAGCCAGGGAAATGAACTACGCCGTGGGCCGGATGCTGGCTCTGGAGCAGGCGGACGGCTTTCCCTTCCGGCATATTCATGCGGTAGGCAGCTATGGCTGGGATTGGATGGGGGACTTCGTAAAGGACCAGGGCGTGGACCTTGCCAAGGCCCCACGCATCGAGATGAAGGAATATCTTTACAATATGCCCACCGTTATGGCGGCGGCGGACGTAATGATCAGCCGGGCGGGAGCCTCCACCTGCAACGAAATTGCGGCGGCGGGCATTCCCTGTGTGCTGATCCCGTCTCCCAACGTGACGGACAATCATCAGGAGAAAAACGCCCGTGCCTTGGAGCGGGGCGGGGGAGCGGAGGTCCTGCTGGAAAAGGACTGCACCGCTCAGGCCCTGTACGGCATGGTGACGGACCTGTTGAAGGACCCGGAGAAGCGCCGGGGAATGCGTGCGGCGCTCCATAAAATGGCCGTCCCGGATTCGGCGGAGCGCATCTGCGACATTCTGGACCGGCTGGCCGCCGGAAAACGATAAAAGGAGCGATGGCCATGGATACAAAAGAACAGCGCCGTCCGGTCAGCGCGGGAAGAAGGCCATCGGCGGCAAAACGCCCGGCGAGAAAACCGGTGCAGAACGCCCGGACCCGGGCCCAGACCCGTTCCCGGACGGCTCCGCAAAACCAGGCGGCCCAGCGGCGGCCGGTGCGGAAGCGGAATGCCCCCCAGGTGGTCTACACCCCGGCCCAGACCATTTCCTTCCGGCGGATGCTGCTGCGGATATTGGTGGTGGCGGCGGTGGCTCTGGCCCTGTGCCTGAGCCTGGCCATATTCTTCAAGGTCAGGACCGTAACGGTGGCCGGGGCGGAAAAATACACCCCCTGGTCCGTGATGGAGGCCTCCGGTATTCAGGAGGGAGAAAATCTCATCTCTTTGAATACCATCAGCGCAGCCGCACGGGTCCTGAAGGCCCTTCCCTATGTGGAAAGCGTGCAGGTGGGAATAAAATTGCCGGATACGGTCAATATTGAAATCAAGGAATATGAAGTGGCCTACGCCATCCGGGACCAGGGTGGTTACTGGTGGCGCATCACCTCCGACGGCAAGGTTCTGGAACAGGTCAACGGCGGCCAGGCCACGGAGAACGCTCAGATTCTGGGCGTGGTGCTGGTGTCCCCGGTGGTCAACGAACAGGCCGTGGCGGGAAAGGCAGCTGCGGCAACGGCGGCCACCGACGAGACCACGGAATCCACGCAGACCGTGGCCACTCAGCCCAGCCTCATCCAGCCGGCCCAGCGGCTCAGCGCCGTGCTGAGTATTCTGAAGCAGCTGGAAGCCAATGAAATCCTCGGCCAGGTGGCCAGCATCGACGTCAGCGACATGAGCCGCATCGTCCTCTGGTACGGCACCCAGTACGAGGTCATTCTGGGCGACGAGGCCCAGATGGAGAAAAAAGTCGCCGCCATGACGGCGGCCATCCGGTCCTCTTTGCAGTCCTACGACTCCGGGACCCTGGATGTGAGCTTCACCATCTGGCCCGACAGCGTCGGAATCACGCCCTTTGCCCAATAAAGAAGGACAATGTGTAAATTTTTTCACGGATGGGCAGAATTTCTATTGACCAAACGGAAATTTCACGATAGAATATAGGAGTACGAATATAAAAATCGTTTACGGGGTGTCTTTGCCCCGGATCGGATACATAGGAGGATAAGTAGTATGGCGGAAGCATTTCAGGACCGGGTCGTAAAGATCAAAGTCATCGGCGTGGGCGGCGCCGGAAACAACGTTATCAACCGGATGATCGAGTCCGGGGTCAGTGGCGTGGATTTCATCGTCGTGAATACCGATAAGCAGGACTTGAACAAGTCCATCTGCAAGAATAAAATTCAGATCGGCGAGAAGCTCACCGGCGGCATGGGCGCAGGCTCCAAGCCGGAGATCGGCCGCAAGAGCGCCGAGGAGAGCAGGGCACAGATCGCCAAGATTCTGGAAGGCACCGACATGGTGTTCATCACCGCTGGTATGGGCGGCGGCACCGGCACCGGCGCAGCACCCATTGTGGCGGACCTGGCCCGGGAGGCCGGTATCCTCACCGTGGGCGTGGTCACCAAGCCCTTCAAGTTCGAGGGCGCCAACCGGATGCGGCAGGCCGACCAGGGCATCGCAGACCTTTCCGAGAAGGTGGATTCCCTGATCATCATTCCCAACGACCGGCTGAAGTACGTCACCGATCAGAAGATCACCTTTGCCAACGCCTTCGGCATTGCCGATGATGTGCTGAAGCAGGCCGTGACCTCCATCTCCGAGTTGGTGGGCTACTCCGAGCAGGTCATCATCAACCTGGACTTCGCCGACGTGTCCGCCGTTATGCGGGACGCCGGTCGGGCCCACATGGGCGTGGGCATCGCCTCCGGCCGGGACAAGGCTGAGCAGGCCGCACAGGCCGCCGTTTCCAGCCCCCTGCTGGAGACCTCCATTGACGGCGCTACCGGCGTGCTGGTGAACGTCACCGGCTCCTCCGAGCTGACCCTGGACGACGTGGAGAACGCCGCCGGCATCGTGCAGCAGGCTGCCAACCCCAACGCCAACATCATCTTCGGCGCCACCTCCTCCGATTCCTTCCAGGATGAGATGCGGGTGACCGTCATTGCCACCGGCTTCGATACCTCCGACAAGCCTCAGACCGAGGAGGCCGCTTCCACGGAAGCCAAGCCGGAGGATGCGCCCAAGGGCGACATCAGCGACATCGACGAGATCTTCAAGATCTTCAATCGCTAACATCATCGGCATCCCGGACGGCTCCCGTCCGGGATGCTTTTTTCAGGAGAGACTATGAACGCTTACCATGAACTTGCCCGCAGCTACGACCGGCTCACCAATGACGTGGACTATGCCGCCGTGGTGGATTTTTACCGGGAGATTCTGAAAAAAGAGGGCTGCCGCCCCCGGACGGCGGTGGACCTGGCCTGCGGCACCGGCTCCGTGAGCCTGCTGCTGGCAAAGACGGGACTGCAGGTCATCGGAGTGGACTGCTCCGAGGAAATGCTCACCGTGGCCCAGCAGAAATGCGCCGATTTGGAGAAAATGCCGGTGTTCACCTGCCAGCGGCTGGAAAAGCTGCGGCTTCCAAAAGCCGTGGACCTGGCGGTGTGCGCCCTGGACAGCCTGGACTATATTCTCGACCCTGCCGACTGCGCCATGGCCCTGCGCCGGTCTTATAAATACCTGAATCCCGGCGGCTGCCTTATTTTCGACGTGAACACCCCGGAAAAGCTCCGGGCCATGGACGGCCAGGTGTTCCTGGACGAGGATGATGACGTGTACTGCGTCTGGCGGGGCGAATTTGACGAGGAAACGAATATCTGCTCCTACGGCATGGACCTGTTCCAGCGCCGGGGGGAGTTGTGGGAGCGCTCATTCGAGGAGCATCAGGAATACGCCTATTCCGAGGCTACCCTCCGGGGATTCCTGAAGGATGCCGGGTTCACCCGCATCGAAGTGTTTGCGGATCGGAAGCTGGAACGGCCCGGTCCCGGCGAACAGCGCATTTATTTCAAAGCAAGAAAGGGGACCATCCGATAATGGATTATTTGGTTCGGGGCATGAGTAAGGACGGCTTCGTGAAGTGCGTGGCCATCCGTTCGACGGAAACGGTCCGCCGGGGGGCGGAAATTCAGGGGACTACTCCAAACGCCACGGCAGCATTCGGCCGGGCGCTGACGGCGGCCTCCATGATGGGCAATATGCAGAAGGTGGAGAACGGCTCCATGACCCTGCAGATCAAGGGCGGCGGCCCCATCGGCACCATCGTCTGCGTGTCCGATGCGGTGGGCAACGTCCGGGGCTATGTGACGGAGCCGAAGGTCCCGCTGGTGGAAAAATATCCTGGAAAGCTGGACATAGGGGCAACGGTCGGCACCGACGGCACCCTGACGGTCATTCGGGATCTGCAAATGAAGGAGCCGTACATCGGTTCCGTGGCCCTGGCTTCCGGAGAAATCGGTGACGACGTGACCGCTTATTTTGCCCAAAGCGAGCAGACCCCCACCGCCTGCGCTCTGGGGGTGCTGGTGGACCGGGACCAAAGCGTCAAGGTGGCGGGCGGGTATCTTTTCCAGCTGCTGCCCGATGCGCCGGAGGCCACCATCTCCGCCCTGGAGCAGGGCATCCAGAAGGCCGGGGCCGTGACGCCCATGCTGGATAAGGGCATGACCCCGGAGGAAATTTTGCAGACGGTCTGCGGCGAGCTGGGTGTGGACATCCTAGAAAAGCAGGAAATTGCTTACAAGTGCTATTGCTCCCGGGAGCGGGTCAGCGCTGCGCTGCTGAGCCTAGGCCGGGGAGAATTGGAGGAAATTATCGCCGAGGACAAGGCCTTCCCGGTGGAGTGCCAGTTCTGCGACACGGTGTACACCTTCACCCCGGCGGACATCCGGGAAATGCTGGAAAAAGCCTGATGCTTCAAAAGCCGTCTCATACGAAATCTACGCCGCTGCGGCGGCTACGAAAACAGAAATGTTTTCATCAGATTTCTGTATGAATTCCGGTGGACAATCGGGGCGGCTTGTGCTATACTGGAAGAAATTTGAAGAACGAGGTGTTCGTCTATGAAATGTGAAAAACTGGCGGGCCTGCAGCCGGAAGGCGTGTTTGCCTGCTTTGAAAAGCTCTGTTCCATTCCCCATGGCTCCGGAAATGTCGAAGCCATCAGCAATTATCTGAAGGAATTTGCCGAAAGCCACGGCGTTCGGGTCATTCAGGACAAGGTAGGGGACATTCTCTGGTTCCAGCCTGCCACCCCCGGCTATGAGGACCACGCTCCTGTGCTGCTCCAGGGCCACATGGACATGGTCTGCGAGAAGGACCCGGACTGCACCATGGATATGGCCAAGGAGCCCTTGGACCTGACCCACGACGACCAATTTGTCTTTGCCCGTGGGACCACTCTGGGCGGCGACGACGGCATCGCCGTGGCCTATGCCATGGCCCTGCTGGAGGACCCCACCATTCCCCACCCACCCATTGAAGTCCTCATCACCGTGGACGAAGAGACCGGCATGACCGGTGCGGAGAACATCGATATGTCTCAGTTCTCCGCCATGCGGCTCATCAATCTGGACTCCGAGGACGAGGGCATTTTCACCGTGTCCTGCGCCGGCGGCGCCTCCGTGCTGACCAAGCTGCCCGCCAAGCGGAAGGCGGTCTACGGCCCCTGCATCCGTCTGACGGTGGAGGGCCTGAAGGGCGGCCATTCCGGCGTGGAGATCAACGAGAACCGGGCCAACGCCAACAAAATGCTGGGCGAATTCATGGGCCGGGTCCAGAAGCTCATGCCCCTGTGCCTGACCAGCATCTCCGGCGGCAATAAGAGCAACGCCATTCCCCGCTCCGCCAGCGCCACTATGGTGGCCATGGGCATCGGCCTGGAACGCATCAACGACATTGCTGCCGCTCTGCAGCAGGAGATTCGGGACACCTACGACGAGCCCAACGCCATCGTCCGGGCGGACGATGTGGATGTGCTGGGGGGCAACGCCCTGTCCACCCAGGATACCGCCAAGGTCATCGGTTTCCTGTGTGCCTGCCCCAACGGGGTCCAGGCCTTGTGTCCGGATATGCCGGACCTGCCCCAGACCAGCCTGAACATGGGCATCGTGTCCATGGACGAGGACAGCGTGAATGTGCTTTGCTCCATCCGGTCCAGCGTCAACGAGGAAAAGATGGCTCTGGGCAAGAAGGTCATGGAGCTGGCGGAATTTTATGACGGAAAGGCCGAACTGATGGGCCACTATCCCGCCTGGGAGTATAAGCACGAGTCCGCCCTCCGGGATACCATGGTGGCGGTCTACGAGAAGCTCTACGGCCAGAAGCCCCAGGTGGTCTCCATCCATGCGGGCCTGGAATGTGGTCTGCTCTCCGACAAGAAGCCGGGCCTGGACTGCGTTTCCATCGGGCCCCAGATGCACGACATCCATACCAGCCGGGAAAAGCTGGACATCGCCTCCACCGGCCGGGTGTGGGAATACCTGCTGGCCCTGTTGAAGGAACTGTAAGAGAATCGGGGAGAGAAGGGGATTCATGGATACGCTTTACAATGTGTTTATCACAACTGCGGCCTTATCGCTGATTGGTTTCTTAGGAGTAGGAGTTGTTTGGCTCTTGCTGCTTGCGGCTAAGGGACCGACGAAGAAACTTGGCAAGATTGAACTGATTATCCTTTGCATTTTTGCTGCGAGTTTTGTCGGCACAATTTTTTCCACAAAATCACTATACTGTGACCATGAGTATAAATATGTCGAAACGATCGAGCCGACTTGTGAGAAGCAGGGAGCACGTGTCTTTCATTGTGACTTGTGCGGCAGTGATAAGCGGGAGAAGATAGATAAACTTGGACATGATTTTCAGGAAAGCAGACGTACAGAGCCTAGTTACGAACAGTATGGTGAAATCGTTTGGACGTGTAGTCGTTGTGGCAAGGAGAAAAGTGAGCGAGTTGCAAAATTGAAGAAGCCAAAGGAAACTTCGACTGCGACAACACAGCAACAACCAGAAACGACGGTGACTATAGAGACGGAAGCACCAGAGACGACAATCACGCCGGTGGTTCCGGCAACGTCTACCCCTACCACCGAGGAGGCCCAGCAGACAGTTACATACAATGAAATATACAAGGCATATGAAGAAAATGAATTAGTAGCGAATGACATCTATAAGGGAAATCGCTATCAGGTGACGGCAGTTATCAATGGTATTTCGGATGGCGGGCTACTCGGATTGTCTGGTGGGGCTACCCTGACAATGCAGACGATGGTTGGAACGACGTTGGTGTTCTTCTACACAGATTTTGATAAAGCTGAAAAAGAAGCGTTGAAAACCGTTAAAGTGGGAGACACAATTACCTTTGAAGGTGAATGCCGGAGTGCATATAGCTGGGAACATTGCAAGATAGTATCAGTGAATCCGTAAAAGTATAATTTCAAAAAATCCTTCCGAAGCAATTCGGAAGGATTTTTTTATGCTTTTCTTGCGGGAATTTGTGTCAAAAGACTTCGGAGCCAATGAAGGTCGTCCCGGTCCAGGATCCCTAGCAGGGTCAGGGCGGCAAAGAATGCGGCGACAAATGCCCCGGCCCGGACGCCGGGGACGGACAACAGGCGGCAAAGGGCTGCGCTCCCGGCTGCGGCGGCCAGGGTTTTCAGCACTGCCGCCGGGGACAGGACCACCCCGGAGACCCGGAGCAGCAAGCGGATGCTCAGGAGGAAATTCAGGGCATGAGTCAGGAAAAAGCTGGCGAAATACCCGTGAAGCCCGAATTTTGGCAGGAGGAAGTAGAGAAAAACAATGTCCAGAAAGCCTGTGAAAATGTTGTTCCGGACGCAGATTTTTTGCTGGCCCAGTCCCTTACACATGGCATCCGTCACGGCGTCGCAGTAGAGCATGGGGACCAGCAGCGCATAGGCGGCCATTTGCTGCCCGGCCTCATTGCTTCCGTAGAGCCGCAGGCAGAGGGGCCTTGCCAGCAGCACCAGCAGTCCCCCGGCCCAGCAGCCGTAGAGCAGACCTGCCCGCAGGGACCGTTTCACCAAATATTGGATGCGCCGCTGGCTCCCGGCGGCAGCGCACCGGGCCAGTTCGGGAATCAGCAGCTCCGCCAGGCCAAAGAGAATGGCGGCGGGGAACATCATCACCGGGAACACCATGCCTGTGAGCATCCCGAAGGCCGCCAGCGGCTCGGCCACCCCTAGCCGCTTGGGGACCATGAGATTTTCCGCCGTGGACAGGCCGCTTTTCAGATCGTCCGCCAGGGCCAGGGGTACGGCTGTTTCCAGAAGCCGCCTGGTCACGGGAATCCGGGGACCCTTCGGGGCCTTTTCCCGGAGCCGGAGAATACAGAGCAACGTCAGCGTCAGGGCAGCGCCGACCCCGCTGCCGAAAATTACGCACTGGCAGGCCCGGACCGGGTCCGACCCGGCGTAAGAAAGCAGCAGACCGGCGGTGACGGCCATGGACAGCAGCTGTTCGGCCACCTCCACTGCCGCCAGGACGCTTATCCGGTTGGCGGCGGTGAAATACCCGCTCATGCACCCGCACAGGCAGGTGACGGGCAGAAAGCAGGCGAACAGCCGCAGGGCCGGGGCGGCAGCGCCGTTTCCCACCCAATGGACGGCAATGTAGGGCGCACCCAGGGCCAGGATCGTGGCCACGGCCCCGCTGCACAGAAGGCTGTACAGCCCTGCGCTGCGGAGCATCCACCGGACGTTTTCCGGCTTTTTCCGGCCCAGTTCCCCGGCGCACAGGTACATGGCCGACGTCCGCACCCCGGCCATTCCGGCGGTCATGGACAGCATTCCAACGCTCATCACCAGCTGCAGCAGCCCGATTCCGGCGCTGCCCAGCAGGGAAGAAAGAAACACCTGAAAAGCGGTGGAGAGAAATCGCAGCAGCAGATTGACCCCGGTCAGCAGCAGGGTGGCGTAGAAAATGGGCAAAAGAATCCCCCCTTGTCCCAAATCTATGGGACAAAGGGGGCGTATATGCGTTATTGACCGGTGACGGCGGAGCAGAAGGGGGACAGGGGACACTCGCCGCACTTGGGGGACCGGGCGGTGCAGACCTCCCGGCCGAACATCACCAGCCGGTGGCAGAAATCCGAGGATTCCTCCGGGGGCAGGATGGAGCGCAGCTGCCGCTCCACTTTTTCCGGCTCCTTGCCCACGGTCAGCCCCAGGCGGCCGCAGATACGGATGCAGTGGGTGTCGCAGACCACGCTGCCGGGCACGCCGTAAATGTCTCCCAGCAGCAGATTGGCGGTCTTGCGGCCCACGCCGGGGAGCCGCAGCAATTCCTCCATGGTGCCGGGGACCTTTCCGCCGTAGTCGGACAGGAGCATCTGGCAGGCCAGCACGATGTCCCGGGCCTTGTGCTTATAAAATCCGCAGGAGCGGACCAGCTCCTCCACCCGCTCGATGGGAGCGCTGGCCATGGCCTCCAGAGTGGGGAACTCTGCGAACAGGGCGGGGGTCACCTGATTGACCCGTGCGTCGGTACACTGGGCGGACAGCCGCACGGAGATCATCAGCTCGTAATCTTTTTCGTAGTGCAGGGCGCACTGGCTCTCCGGGTAGCGCTGCTTCAAAAGGTCGATGATGGCCTGAACTTTTTCCTCCATAATGCCCTTCCTTTTTGCGTTTTTCTCCATTATACCACGCCGCCGGGAAAAAGAAAAGCCCCGCCGCACAAAAGAGCGGGGGCGTGCGTAGCATGAAAGGGCGCAGGGCTGCGGGGGAGGCTCTGCGTGGCTTTGGAGGCGGCGGGAGCCGCCTCCGGCTTGAAAAATTTATTCTTCCGGCTCCGGGAACCAGGCTTCCAGTGCGGAGACCTCGTAGGCGGTCCGCTCCGTGGCTCCGTCGGGGGTCAGCTTTGTGTAAATGCGGCTTTGGAGCCGCCCACGGATGGATAAAAGGTCCCGGACGTGGTGGTCCCGGGCCTCCTGAGCCAGCCGACCCCAGAGAATACAGGGAACGTAATCCGCCCGGTGAAAGGCCCGGGGGACTGCCAGCATTACGTCGCAAATCTCCCGGCCCAGGGGCGTGCGGCGATAGACCGGCTCCCGGCATAAAATCCCCGTCAGGTCCAGATCATTGATGGCTTCGCCGGATTCAACGTTTACCTGCGCCGCAAATACGAAGATCATCAGCCGCCGGACCCCATTCTCACGGCGATTGTGGGAGCGAATCTGGCCGGTGACGGCGATCATGTCCCCGGCGCTGGGGTCCAAAGCGTGGACCAGGGCTTCCTCTGCCACAATGGGCAGCAGGTCTGCCGCTCCGGATAGCCGCCGGACCTCGAGAAGAAAGCGGCAGAAGCGTTTTCCGTGATTTTCGTGGGAAAATTCCGGCAGTCCAGTCAGTTGGCCCCGGAGGGAAATGGCGTTTTCCGTATGTTCCATAGTACCACCTCAACGTTCGATGTATGGAACATCTTATGCGCCAATGGGGAAAAAATTACGCTGTCTCGAAGGCCGTCAGCACACCGCCCCGCTCCGCATAATAGCTGCAAAGGCCCCGGCAGGTGCCGATCTCAATGTCTGCCGCCGGAAACTTTTCCAGCAGCGCCGCCTTGACGGCCTGCGCGGTCTCCGGATTTTCTGCATGGTGGATGCGGACCTTGCCGCCCTTGTACCCGGCCTCCAGCATTTTCGCCGCCATGGCACTCTGGGCTTTTTTCTCGCCCCGGCATTTTTCCACAGGGGCGATGGTGCCCTCCGGGCTGGCGGTGGCCAGAATGCGGATGTTCAGGATGCCGATGGCCCCGGCCACCAGCTTGTTCACCCGGCCGTTCTGAGCCAGATTGTGGAGGGACTGCAGACTGAAAAACATCCGGGTAGAGCGGAGATAGGCCTCTCCGGCATCCCGGATCTCCTCAAAACTCAGGTCCGTATCCAGCAGGGAGGCCAGCTTTTCAATGAGCAGCTGCATTTCCGGTCCGGTGCTCAAGCTGTCGAACACATGGATTTTGACTTTGGGGTGGACCTGCTCATAGAGGTCCTTGGCGGCCATGGCGGAGCCGTAGGTTCCGGACAGGCCGCTGGTGATGGTCACAACGAAAATCTCGTCGGCCCCGGCGAAAGCGTTCATCCAGCCGTCGGGACCGGGGCAGGCGGTGCCGGAGCGGCCCTTGAATGTGGAGAGATAGTCCATCATATCCCCGGTGTCCAGCCGGGCGTCGTCCAGAAAATCCCGCTCCCCGGCGTGGATGACCATGGGGATGGACTGGAAAGCGGCGCCGCTGAGGCTCAGCAGGTTCGCCGAAGAATCGGCAATGATCTTTCGCATAAAAATGCCTCCTATGGAATCGGTTTTTTAAAAACCGGTGATGTGGTCTTGTAAATCCTTATCTATCATAACACGATTTTCAAAAACTGTCAATCGGTTTTTGAAAAACGGATTGACAAAAGCCGAAATTGGGAATAAGATATAGAAAAATACCAAGGAGGAACCTATGGAAGAAGCATTACGTGCCCGGCTGGCGGAGGCCGTCCGGTCGTTTCATATCCCCAGGCTCCATGAAATTCCCGACGTGGGGCTGTACTTAGAGCAGGTGACCCGGTATGTGAACGGAGTGCTGGAGGGCTGCGGCATCCCGCCGCTGACGGCTTCCATGGTCAGCAACTATGTGAAGCAGCACATCATCCCCGGCCCGGAGAAGAAAGCCTACCGGGCGGAGAGCATCGCCTATCTGATTTTCGTGGCCTGCGTGAAAAATGTGGTCAGCATGGAGGATATCCGCTCCCTCATCGACATTCAGAAGAGCAGCTATGAATTTGAAGTGGCCTACAACTATTTCTGTGCGGAATTTGAAAATCTCATGCAGGTGATTTTCGGCTGCCGGGAAAAGCCGGAGCAGGTGGGTATTTCCCAGTCCAACGAAAAAGAACTCCTCCGTGCGGCCCTGCTGTCCGTGACCTTCAAGCTGTATTTGGATACGACTTTCCGGTTGCTGAAGGAGGAGTGAGACAGCTGTGTAATGCGGCTTTCCCGGCGGGCTTTTTCGCCGATCTCTGCCGTTTTGACATCGCTGCCCGGCGGGCGGGGCATGCTGCCGCCCCTACAAAGCCACGCCGTCAGGTTTTCCCGCCCCGTTCCTTTTTGGAGCGGGGATTTCTCTTGCAAAAGTTTGGAAACACTGTATAATGAAAGCAAAGGAAGTGACTGCCATGAAGATCGCCATTTGCGACGACTCCGCCGTGGACCGGGACTATACCGCCGGGATGGTGGAGGCCTGGGCCAGGGACCGGGAAATTTCGCTGATTCTGCGGAAATTCCCCTCTGCGGAGGCCTTCTTGTTCCAATATGCGGAGGAAAAAGACTGGGATATTCTGCTTTTGGATATTGAAATGGGCGCTCTGGACGGGGTCTCCATGGCGAAATCCGTCCGGAAGGAAAACGAAGCCGTTCAAATCGTGTTTCTTACCGGCTACTCGGATTATATCGCCGAGGGCTACGAGGTTGCGGCGCTGCATTACCTGATGAAGCCCATCAAATCCGAAAAACTCCGGGTAGTCCTGGACCGGGCAGCGGAAAAACGGAAGCAGCAGGACCGGTGCCTGAATCTGGAACTGTCCGGGGAAATGGTCCGGCTGCCTTTTTATGAAATTCGTTACCTGGAGGTCCGGCAGAACTATGTGACCCTCCACGCCAAGCGGGAATACACCGTAAAACGGACCCTGGGGGAGTTTGAAAAGGAACTGGACCAACGGTTTTTCCGGGTGGGGCGAAGCCTCATTCTGAACCTGAAAGACGTGCGCCGGGTGACCCGGACGGAGGTCCGGCTGTCCGACGGCACGGTGCTGCCCCTGCCCCGTGGGGCCTACGAACCTCTGAACCGGGCCATTATTGAGCGGACCTGAGGAGAAAACGATGTCATTTCTATCCAAACGCATTGACCGGCGGCTGGCCGCCTATCAGCAGGAGCTGATCGAGACCCACTACCGGGAAGTGGACAATATGTACCGGCAAATTCGCGGCTGGCGGCACGATTACCGGAACCACATCCAGACCATGAAGGCCTACGCCGCCCAGGGGGACCTGGAGGCCATCAAGACCTACTTAGACGCCCTGGACACGGACCTGAACACCGTGGACACGGTCATCAAGACCGGCAACGCCATGACCGATGCCATTCTGAACTCCAAAATTTCCCTGGCTAAGAGCAAGGGCATCCGGGTGCTGGCGGATGCACACATTCCCGTGCAGCTGCGGACATCCGAAATTGACCTGTGCTGCATCCTGGGCAATCTTTTCGATAATGCCATGGATGCCTGCGCTGCTCTGCCGGAGGACCAGCGGCTCATCCGGGTGTACATGGACATGAAGGGGACCCAACTTTATATCTCCTTCACCAATTTCACCGCCGGGAAGAAGCTGCCCAAGGCCGACGGCCGGTTCCGGACCACCAAGGGGGAGGGCCACGGCTTCGGCCTGGTGCGCATCGATGCCATCGTGGCCCGGCTGGACGGGTATCTGAGCCGGAATTCCGAGGACGGTGCCTTCACCACGGAAATCCTATTGCCCCAGGAATAACGGTTCGTCACCAAAGTTTTACCATTCGTCCCCGAAATCCTCCGGGGACGATTTTTCATGATAGGATAGCACCACAAGGAGGGAAGGATATGAGAAAAGACAAAAGCGTTTATTCAACACCCCATTGCTTGGGGTACATGGTAAAGACCGCCTGGAAGCATCAGCGGGATGTCCTGTGGCGGCTTATGTTGGCAGTTGCTTGCGCAGTGGGGCTGCAGGCCATGCAGCTTTACGCAGCGCCGGAAATTCTGGCCAGTGTAGAGCGGCAGGACAGCATTTCGGACCTGCTGCGGGTGATCTTAATGTTCTCTTTGGGAATGCTGCTGGTCAGCACGGTCAAAACATATTTTGCGTACAGCGCACAGCTCAGACGTATCGCCGTTCGCAGCGTACTCATTGACCGTGTGATCGAGAAGGCCTGCACCATGTCTTACTGCCTTTGCAGCGATTCTAAAGCCATTGAGGTCAAAAACGGAGCGTATATGGCGGTGGGGGACAACAACAGCGGCACGGAGCATATTTGGGTGACACTGGAAACGCTGCTCTCCGGCGTCGGCTGCTTTGCCGTATATCTGACGCTGTTGACCGACCTGAACCCGGTGCTGGCCGTGGCGGTCATCGCTATGGCGCTCGTGGGCTACCTGGTCACCAGACGGCTGACCCGTTGGCAGCAGGACCACCGGGAGGAGCTGAATCGCTGCTATGTGCGGGAGAACTATGTGGCGAACAAGGCAGAGTCTGATAAGCTGGCCAAGGATGTCCGTTTATTTGGCCTGCGGGACTGGCTGATGGAGCTTTACGAGAAAAGCATCCGGCTCCATAAGGACTTCGTTTACCGCCGGGAGCGGGTCCTGGTCTGGGGGGATCTGCTGGATGTGCTGCTGACGCTGCTGCGGAATGGCCTGGCCTACTGGTATCTGATCTCCATGGCCATCGAAGGGCAGCTTACCACTGCGCAGTTCCTGTTGTACTTTGCCGCTGCCAGCGGTTTTGCGGATTGGGTCGGACAGATTCTGAATAACATGGTAGAGGTCCAGAAGGAATGCCGGGAGATCAGCTCCGTACTGGAATGGATCGAATACCCGGAACCCTTCCGCTTCACGGGGGGCAAGCCCATTCCCAAGGGGGACGGCTATGAACTGCGGCTGGAAAATGTGTCGTTCCGGTATCCGGAGGCGGAAAAACCCGTATTTGAACATTTGAATTTGACCATCTACCCCGGAGAAAAGCTGGCGGTGGTGGGCCTGAATGGCGCAGGCAAAACGACCCTGGTGAAGCTGATCTGCGGTCTTCTGGACCCCGTCGAGGGGCGGGTGCTGCTGAACGGCGTGGACATTCGGGAGCTGAACCGGCGGGAATACTATGCGTGCATTTCCGGCGTATTCCAGGATAATTCCCTGCTTCCCGGCTCTGTGGCGGAGAATATCACGCTTTCGGAGACGGTAACGGACGCAGAAAAGGTGAACGACTGTATCGAAAAGGCGGGACTGACGGAATTCGTATCCGCTCTTCCGAAGGGGCTGAACACCCATTACGGTAAGGAACTTTACCCGGATGGTGTAGAATTTTCCGGTGGACAGACGCAACGGCTGCTGCTGGCCCGGGCACTTTACAAAGATGGCCCCATTCTGGTGCTGGATGAGCCTACGGCAGCGCTGGACCCCCTGGCCGAGAGCGATATTTACCAAAAATACAATGCCATGACCAAGGGCAAGACCTCTGTGTTCATTTCCCACCGGCTGGCATCGACCCGGTTCTGTGACCGGATCTTGTTTCTGAAAGATGGCGTGATCGCCGAGGAAGGCACCCATGAAGAATTGCTGGCGAAAAACGGCGGCTATGCCCAGCTTTTTGAGATACAGAGCCGCTACTATCAGGAAGGGAGGGATTTCCGTGACTGAGAAGAAAAACGGTTGGAAGGATTGTTGGAAATATACGCTCCGGTGCCTGCGGGATGTGGAGCGCTGCGTGCCGGGGCGGCTGACATCACTGCTGCCGGTGAGCCTGGTGGTGGCCCTGACGCCCTATGTGACTATTTGGTTTTCGGCCCAGCTGGTCAATGAGCTGGCCGGGGCCAGACGGCCGGAAATGCTCTGGCGCTGGACTGCGCTGACTTTGGGCGTGAGTGCGCTGCTGGGCCTGCTGAAAGCAGGATTGATGCGGTGGATGAACGCGCTGAACAGTATGCACAACCCCATGAAGGAGCGGCTGTTCCTGGAAAAAATGCTGAGCATGGATTTTGCCGATGCGGATTCTCAGAGGGTCCGGCAGCTTCGGACAAAAATACGCGAGAATGAACAATGGAGCGGATTCGGTATCAACGAGGCAGTGCAGAGCACTTTTCGGCTTGTTCAGGCAGTGCTGGGCATTCTGGGTGCAGCCGTGCTGACGATGAGCCTGTTCACGGCCAGGGTAACCCAGGGCGGGATGCAGTTCCTGAATAACCCGTTGGCGGCGCTGGTCCTCCTGCTCGTTATGGGCGGGATCGTCGTGCTGCAGCAGCGGGTTGCGGCCGTCGGCAACCGACTCTATGCGCAGCGGTCGGAGGAAGCGACCTTCGGGAATCGCCTTTTCAACGTCTTCTTTGACCTGCCGCGGGAACGGAAACGGTGGATGGACCTGCGCCTTTATGGACAGTACCCCCTGATGCGGGAAAAAAAGGAACGGGAAAATCCCTTTGCACCCGGAAAGGACCTTGACCGTATTTTCAGGGGTGTCTATGGTGTCGGAAATGCCGTTACCCAGTCTGCCAGTGCGCTGTTTTCCGGACTGGTATATATCTTTGCCTGTCTGAAAGCCCTGGGCGGCGCTTTTGGTGTGGGCAGCGTTACTCAGTATGTGGGTGCAGCCACGGCCCTCTCCTCGAATCTTTCCGAACTTCTGGGGGCTTTGGAAATGCTGCGGCAGAATACGGAGTTCCTGCGGACCACTTATGAATTTCTGGACATCCCCAATGCCATGTACCAGGGCAGCCTGACCACGGAGAAGCGGTCGGACCGGAATTATCAGGTGGAATTCCGGGATGTTTCCTTCCAGTACCCCGGGGCGGAAACCTGGGCATTGCGGCACGTGAATTTTACCTTTGACATCGGCAAGCGTATGGCAGTGGTGGGGGAGAACGGCAGCGGCAAGACCACGTTTATCAAGCTGCTCTGCCGGCTCTACGACCCCCAGGAGGGCGAAATTCTCCTGAACGGCATCGACATCCGTAAGTATAATTACCGGGACTACCTGGACCTTTTCTCCGTGGTGTTCCAGGACTTCCAGCTGCTGGCCCAGCCTTTGGGGGCCAACGTGGCAGGCCGGAGCCAATATGACCGCCGCCGGGTGGAGCAGTGCCTGACGGATGCGGGCTTTGCCGACCGGCTGGCTGCCATGCCTCATGGACTGGACACGGAGCTTTACAAGGACCTGGATAAGGACGGCGTGGAGATTTCCGGCGGCGAGGCCCAGAAAATTGCCATCGCGCGTGCCCTCTATAAGGATGCGCCTTTCCTGGTGCTGGACGAACCCACAGCGGCCCTGGACCCCATTGCCGAAGCGGAGATTTATGAAAAATTCAACAGCATCGTGGGTGATAAGACCGCCGTGTACATCAGCCACCGGCTGTCCTCCTGCAAGTTCTGCGACCAGATCACCGTTTTCGACCATGGGTCCGTCATTCAGCAGGGGAGCCACGAGGCCCTGCTGGCAGACACCGATGGCGAATATGCCCGTCTCTGGCAGGCGCAAGCGCAATATTATACAAAGTGACGAAAGAGTTTTCTTGTAATTTTTGCCCCGGTATGGTATGATTTCCCCAAGAGAGAAAAGGGGGAGCGCCCATGAAACGGTTGTTATTCGTATTCGTGCTGCTGACGGCTGTTCTCTGCGGTTGCGCCGCCCTGTACCGGTTCCCGGAGGGAGCGGTCATCGGCGGCGTAGACGTGGCGGGACTGAACCTGGAGGCAGCGGCTGCCAAGCTGGAGGCATTGCCGGAGGCGTACACCCTGACGGTGACGCTGGATGGGGAGACAACGGTCCTTACCGGGGCGGACCTGTCTATGACCTGCCATCTGCCGGAGGACCTGCGCAGCGCCATCGGCACGAAAGCGGAGGATATTTACGACATCACCCTGCCTTCGGATATTCTCACCCGGCTCCGTGGGGTGGACACCTCCCGGAAGGACGGCACGGAAAAGGCCAAGCTGGTCTTTGACCCGACCGCCCAATCTTACACCACCCAGACCGGCAAGGACTGGACCTGGAACGACTATTCCCCGGCGGTGCAGGCCCTGTCTGCCGCTGCACGGGAATTAAAATCCGAAGTGACCGTTGCCCCGGAGAAAATCGCCGTCTCCGGTGAAAAAGACCCTCTGCCCGGTGCGGCCACGGCCAATACCTGGCTGGATTCTGTTCTGACGCTTTCTTTCCCGGACGGGGAGGAAAAAGTGGACCGGACGAACATCCTGGAATGGGTCAGCGTAGATTCCGACGGCGTGACGCCGGTGCTGGACGAAAGCGCCATCGGGGCTTATGCCGCCAATATGGCCCAGGCCCATTCCGTGGCGGCTTCGGACGCACGGGTGTTCGTGACCACGTCCGGGAAAAACATCTATTTGCAGAATGCCTACGGCGGCTACAGCGTGAATGCGGAAAGCCTGACCGAGGCCCTGCGTACCGGCATCCTGTCCGGGGAGAAAAAGACCATCGAGGCGGACATTCTGCCCGGAGAGCCGGGGAGAACGGTGGTGGACAACTTCGGCGGAGACTATGTGGAGGTGGACATTCCCAACCAGACCGTGTACTGCTACCGGAATGGCGCTCTGGTTTTGCAGACCGCCTGCGTCACCGGCTGCCTGGCCAACGGCGACGCCACCCCCACCGGCGTGTATTCCTTCTATGACCTGGACCGGGACGTGTGGCTCACCGGCCCAACCTGGAACGACTGGGTGGATTGCTGGATGGGCTTCTACGGCAGCTACGGCCTTCACGATGCCAACTGGCGGACGGAATTCGGCGGGGACATTTATGTGAACAACGGCAGCCACGGCTGCGTGAATTTGCCCCCGGAGGTGGCCCCGACGCTGTATAGCTATCTCTATTACGGCATGACCATCATTCTTTATTAAAAGTGCAGAAAAATCCCGGAGTTTGAGAAAAACTCCGGGATCTCTTTATCCGTTAGTGGCGGATTGAATCAGATTGATGGCCCGCAGGACGCTGTATGCGTTGTAGCGGGAGTCGTTGGATTCCGACAGGAACACCAGCCGGATGGGGGCATCCTCTCCGAAGCCGCTGCTCTCGGCGGTCCGGGAGGCGTTCACGGCGGAGACATTGGCCACATACTGACGGCTCCGGCCCTCCGGAATGGTCAGGTCCCCAACGTCTGCCTGGAAGGATACGGTGAAGGTGGAACTGGCGCAGGTGGAGACCAGGCTGGCTGCCGCCGCATCCAGCACCGCCTGCCGGTCCTCGGCATTGTAGACGATGGAAGACATATCCGAGGGGAAGCAGAACTGACTGAACACCACTTCCCGGAAGCCCAGGGACTTCAATTCGCTGACGGTCTGCACCAGCTGATTCTGGGCCGAGCTGGAAGCCGGGTCCAGCCAGTAGCAGCCCTCGTCGTCCATCCACAGGTAGCCTGCATCCACGGCCAGGCCCGCCGGTACGTTGTTCAGGCCGTAATAATAGTTCTGGAACGCCGGGAGCCGGGCGATGAGATAGACATTCCGGGCTTTCAGGGATGCGATCAGCGCATCCACGGCGGTGACGTTCACGCTGTCCGCCGTCGGGGCGACGGTGGAGGAGTAGTAGGCATAGCCGTAGGAACTGCGGACGTCGATCATCACGCTGCTGCCGTTGGGAATGCTGTCCGCCAATTCCTGGACCGTGGCCAGATCGTCGGTCAGGTCAAAGGCGCTGATGAAGAAGCCGTTCAGCTGGGTCATTTCCGAGCCGGTGTCGATGGCGTCCTCGCCTTCGTTGTACACCACGCTGACGGTCTCCTGGGTGGGCGGCTCCTGAGCCACTACGCCGTCGATCATCTCGGCGCTGCTGTTAAAATCCAACGTGGCCCCGTCCCGGGTATAGACCACATACCGGCCCAGCCACACGGTCCATACAAAAATCATCAGGGCTGCCAGCACGGCAATGGCCAGGGCGGCAATGCCCACCCGGTGCCAGGTCCGCCGGGCCCGATAGGATAGTTTCATGCTTGTCTCCTTTTTGCGGTCAGGCAGCGCCATTCTTCCTTGGCCTTCCGGGCGATGATGTCCATGCCGGAGCGGGTCAGGGCCTGCTCCACCTCTGCAAGCCGGGTGTCCAGAATGCCGGAGAGGATGACCGTGCCCTTGTCTCCTGCCAGCTTGGGCAGTACGGGGGCCAGGGAAATGATGACGTCTGCCACGATGTTCACGAAAATAAAGTCATGGCCGTTTCCGGCCAGCTTTTCCATCAGCGCCGGGTCCTCAGTGACGCTGCCGGTGCAGGCCTGAAATTCCGGGAAGCCGAAGCCGTTCAGGGCGGCGTTCTCCCCGGCAGCCTTCTCGGCCTTGGGGTCGATGTCCACGCCTACGGCGCTTTTTGCCCCCAGCCGCAGGGCGGCAATGGACAGAATGCCGCTGCCGCTGCCCAGGTCCAGGCAGGTGCAGCCGGGAAAGAGCCGGTGCTCCATTTCCTCCACCACCATCTGGGTGGTGGGATGGTAGCCGGTGCCGAAGGCAATGCCCGGGTCCAGAATGATCTTTTTCCGGTTCGTTTCGTAAGAATCCGCCAGCCACACGGGCAGGACTACCAGCGTTTTCCCAATCTCCTGGGGCGGATAGTTCTCCTGGCCGCTTTGCTCCCACTGCTGCTCGGCCAGTACGCTCTCCACGGGGGTAATGCCGTGGGCGGCGCACAGGGCGCAGAGCCGGTCATGGGCGGCGGTGTCCGCCTGGTCCAGGTACAGCTTGATGCGGGACAGACCCTGCAATTTTTGCTGCAATTCCTCGTCGATATAGTCCCAGCAGTCCCGGTTTTCCTCCAGGAAGGACTCAAATTCCCCCTGGTCCTCCAGCACCAGTTCCTCAAAGCCGTTGGCGGTCAGCTCGGCAGCCAGGGCTTCTACGTTGCCGGGGGCGGTATTCAGGGTGATCTCCAACCAATTCATGGAAATTTCCTCCGATTGTCATTCGTGTTTTATCCTATTGTACTCCATGAAGGAAAAAATCGCAACCAAAAACTCTTTAATTTTTCGTGTACCACTTTCTATTTGCGGCGAATGGTTGTATAATAGCTTCTGTATTCTAACCATCAAAGGAGTACCTATGATCGAAACAACGGAACTTTTTCCGGGGGTGCGGCTGCATTTCATCCGTGACCCCCGCTTCAAGCAGAGCCTGATGACGGTGCAGTTCCTCCGGCCCATGTGCCGGGAGGAGAGCGCCAAAAACGCCCTTTGGAGCAGCGTTCTGCTCCGGGGCAGCCGGAATTACCCGGACCTGCGGGATATTACCATCCGCCTGGATTCCCTCTACGGGGCCGGCATGGGGGCCATGGTCCGCCGGGTGGGGGACGTGCAGGCCAGCGGCATGAGCATGACGTTCCTGGCGGACCGGTTCGCTCTGGCCGGGGATGCCATTTTCCGGCCCATGGCGGAATTCGTGGGGGAGCTGCTGCTGGAACCCCGGCTGGACCAGGGAATTTTTCGGCAGGACTATGTGGAAGGGGAAAAGAAAAATCTCATTTCCGCCATCGAGTCCCGCCGGAACGACAAGGCAGTCTACGCCATGCAGCAGCTGCTTGCCCGGATGTGCCGGGAGGACCCCTACGGCCTGAGCCGCCTGGGGGAGCCGGAGGACATTGCCAACCTGACGGCGGCGGAGCTGTATGATTACTACGTCCGGGTATTGAAGGAAAGCCCTGTGGAGATTTTCTGCGTGGGCGATCTGGATGCGGATACCGTGGCGGCGGGGCTGATGCCCCTGGCGGAGGCCCTGGGTCCCCGGAAGGGCTACGCTCCCGGCAAAATCCGTTTCCACGATGCAGGCGGCGGCACCTGGGCCGAGCAGCAGCCTCTGACCCAGACCCAGCTGGACCTGGGCTTCGTGTCGGATGTGACGTTGGACCACCCTCTGTGCATTCCTATGCGGCTTTTCAATCTCATTTACGGAGCGGGGATGCAGAACAAGCTGTTCCGGGTTATCCGGGAGACAATGAGCCTGTGCTACGACATTTCCTCGGCCTATCACGCCGGAAAAGGCTTACTGACCGTCAGCACCGGCATCGAAAATGCCCAGACCGACCGGGTCCGGGAGGAAATTTTCCATCAGCTGACCCTGTGCCAACAGGGGGACATCACGGCGGAGGAGCTGAACAGCGCCAGGGAAGCCATGCAATCCTCCCTGCGGGCCACCTTTGACAGCGGCAGCAACATGGAGGGTTACTATTTCAACGGTCTGCTCACCGGCAGCCTGCTCCCGCCGGAGGAATATCATGCCCGGCTGGATGCGGTGACGCTGGAGGAGGTGGTGGAGGCCGCCAATCATGTGCGCTTCCACTCGGAGTTTTTGCTCAGGGGGGTGAAGGGATGAAAGACTATCCTGCCATCGGCGAGCGGCTCTATCGGCGCGCTCTTCCCAACGGACTGACGGTGCTGGTGGTGCCGAGACCGGGCTTTACCCGGAAAAGCGCCTATTTCGTCACAAATTTCGGTTCCCTGCATACGGATTTCCGCTTCAAGGGAAAAGAATATCACGCCCCGGCAGGGGTGGCCCATTATCTCGAGCACAAGATGTTCGACCTGCCCGGCCATGACGTGTACCCGGAGTTCGCCGCCATGGGCGCCAGCGCCAACGCCTTTACCAGCCATGACCTGACGGCCTATTACTTTACGACCACCCATCATTTTGCGGACTGCCTGCGGCTGCTGCTGACCTTCGTGTCCACCCCGTATTTTACCGAGGAGACCGTGGAGAAGGAGCGGGAGATCATTGGTCAGGAGATCGACTCCAATCTGGATTACCCGGATTCCGTCAGCTTTGACAGCCTGATGGAGGAAATGTACCGGAACCATCCCCTTCATGTGCCCATTCTCGGCACCCGGGAGACCATTGCCGAAATTACCCCGGAATGGCTGCATCTGTGCCACGAGGCCTTTTATGCCCCGGCCAATATGGTCTTGTGCGTGGTGGGCGATGTGGACCCGGAAAGCGTTTTGGCCCTGGCTGCGGAGGTGCTGGGGGACGAACAGAAGGAAGTAGGAGAGAAGCTGCCCTTCCTGGCGGAACCGGCGGACTGCCCCTTCGGTCCCAGGCACATCCCCATGGATGTGGCCATGCCCATGTTCCAGATGGGCTTCAAGCTGCCCGCCCCCAAGGACGGCCCGGAGGCCATCCGGCTGGAAATTCTCGGCGACCTGGCCACGGAGGCCCTGTTCGGAGAAAGTTCCCGGCTGTATCTGCGGCTCTATGAGGAGGGGATCATCGATTCCTCCTTCGGCGGCGGCTGCGAGAGTGTGGACGGAGCGGCTATGGTCCTTTGCTCCGGAGATTCCCGGCAGGCGGAGCAGATTCGGGAGGATATTCTCGCCGAAAATCAGCGGCTGTGCCGGGAGGGCATCCCGGAGGAGGCCTTCCTGCGTATCCGGCGCAGCGCCCTGGGCCGCCGTATCCGGGACCTGGACAGCTTCGAGGGCACCTGCTACCGGCTGTGTGCCTACGCCCTCAGCGATTACGACTATTTCAACTTCCCGGAGCTGTATGCTTCCCTGACGGCGGAGGACCTTCGGAAATTCCTGGAAGATTCCATCCGCCGGGACAACTGCTCCATGACCATTCTGGACCCCATTGATAAGGAGGAACCGTAATGACTGCTCTATCCTATACCCTGATCTCCTTCCCCGGCCTGGGGTTGGAATTGGACCCGCCGTCCACCATTCAGCTAGGTCCTCTGACCATCCATTTTTACGGCCTCATCATCGCCGTTGGAATGCTGCTGGCGGTGCTGTACGCCAGCAAGCGCAGCAAGGAATTCGGTCTGAAGGAGGACGACCTCATTGACGGCGTGCTTTGGGTGACGCCCTTCGCCATTATCTGCGCCCGGCTTTACTACTGTATTTTCGAGTGGGATCAGTACGCATCCAATCCCATTTCCATTCTCTACATCTGGAACGGCGGCCTGGCGATTTACGGCGGCGTGCTGGGTGCGGTCATCGGCCTGAGCGTGTTCTGCAAGGTCCGGAAGATCAAAGCCACCGCCATGATGGACGTGGTGTCCCTGGGACTGCTCATCGGCCAGCTGGTGGGCCGCTGGGGCAACTTCATGAACCGGGAGGCCTTCGGGGCCCCTACGGATTCCTTCCTGCGGATGGGCCTGTACAACACCGCCACCGGGGCCGTGGAGTATTACCATCCCACGTTCCTCTACGAATCCCTCTGGAATTTCGTGGGCTTCCTGCTGCTGCATTTCCTGTCGAAAAAGCGGAAATATGACGGCCAGGTGGCCCTGGGCTATGTGGCCTGGTACGGCCTGGGCCGGGCTTTCATCGAGGGCTTACGGATGGACAGCCTGTACTGGGGACCCTTCCGGGTGAGCCAGGTGCTGGCGGGCATCAGCTGCGTGGCGGCGGTGGCCGTGCTGCTGTGGCAGGGCTTCCGGCCCCATGACCCGGCGAAGATGCTGGTGAATCAGGCCAAAGAAGCAAAATCCGAGGAAGCCCCCAAGACTGAGGACGAAACCCATGAAAACGAAGGTTAAGACCCTTCCCTACGAGCAGGTCCTGGCCCTGCCCCGGCCCAGGCCGAAAGCGCCCCGACGGCCCTCCTGGCTGCTGGGAGCGGCCATTCGGCTGATCTCCGCAGGAGAACTGAGAAGCGTGGGCTTTTCGGCCAGCTATCGGGACATGGACAAGATCGGCCCCAAAGAGCCGGTGCTGATTCTGATGAATCATTCCTGCTTCCTGGACCTGCAGATTGCCAATAAGCTGTTTTTCCCCAGGCCCTACGGCATCGTCTGCACGTCGGACGGCTTTGTTGGAAAAGAAGGACTTATGCGGACCCTGGGCTGCATTCCGACCCGGAAATTCGTGACGGATCTGGGACTGGTGCGGGATATGGACACCTTGCTGCACAAAAAGCACATCAGCGTCCTGATGTTCCCGGAGGCCAGCTATTCCTTTGACGGCACGGCCACGCCTCTGCCGAGAAAAATGGGCGTGCTGCTGAAAAAACTCAACGTACCTGTGGTGACGGTCATCACCCATGGGGCTTTTTTGCGGGACCCCCTGTACAATATGCTCCAGAAGCGGAAGGTCCAGGTCCGGGCGGAGGTCTCCTGCCTGTTTACCCCGGCGGAGATTCAGGAAAGAAGTGTGCCGGAACTGGATGCGGCGCTGGATAAGGTCTTTTCCTTCGACAATTTCCGGGAGCAGGAGGAGAATCATATCGCCGTCACGGAGCCTTTCCGGGCGGACGGCCTCCAGCGGGTCCTGTACCAATGTCCCCACTGCGGCCGGGAGGGCCACATGGAGGGCAAGGGGACGACCCTTACCTGTCACGCCTGCGGCAAGACCTACGAGCTGACCCCCACGGGCTATCTGAAAGCCCAGGAGGGGGGCACGGAGTTCCCACACATCCCGGACTGGTACGCCTGGGAGCGGGAAAACGTGCGGAAAAGCCTGCTGGACGGCAGCTATTTGCTGGATATTCCCGTGAAGATCGCCATGATGGTGGACTACAAGGCCATTTACCGGGTAGGGGAGGGGCGGCTCCGGCACGATGCCAACGGCTTCCGGCTCGCCGGCTGCGACGGGAAGCTGGATTATTCCCAGCCGCCGCTGGCTTCCTATGGCCTTTACGCCGACTACTTCTGGTACGAATTGGGGGACATTATTTGCATCGGCAATCAGGACGTCCTCTATTACTGCTTCCCCCAGGGCGGCGATGTGGTGGCCAAAACCCGCCTGGCTGCAGAGGAGCTGTACAAGCTGAAAAAACAGGGCCGAAAACGGATGAATCCGGACCTGGACGGGTCAAAATAACGAAGCACATGGCCGGGGGAATGCCTCCGGCCATGTTTTTTCAGAAAAAGCAGGAAAAATGCAAATTGACTCTTTCTTTTTTCACCCATTTGTGCTATTATTAAGAAAACAAAAAAGAAGGAGGGTGTCCCCATGCCCAGAACCACAGACAAAGCAGATAAAATTCTGGAATTTGTCAACGACTTCATCCAGGAGAACGGCTATGCCCCCTCTGTCCGGGAGATCGGCCAGGCCGTTGGCCTCCGGTCCACCGCATCCGTCAGCTATCACCTGAACAACATGAAGGAGTCCGGGAAGCTCCGGGCCACCGGCACCAAGGGGGCCAAGCGGGCCACCGTCACAGCCGCCCGGCCGGGGCAGATTCCCATTCTGGGGGCCGTGCGGGCGGGGCTGCCGAATTTGGCCTTTGAGGACCAGGAGGGCAGCATTCCCTGGAACGGCGCTCCCGGCTGCTTTGCATTGCGTGTGGTGGGAGACAGCATGATCGGTGCCCACATTCTGGAGGATGATCTGGTGGTGGTCCGGCCCCAGCAGACCGCCGAGGACGGGGAGATCGTGGTGGCCCGGTTTGAGGGCAACGCCACCGTCAAGACCCTCCGCAAGCGGAACGGCGAAATTTGGCTCATGCCGGAAAACGACCATTATCCCCCCATCGACGGCCGGGAGGCCACCATTGTGGGTATTGTGAAGGCGGTCATCAGAGAATACGATTAAACCGGCGTCCCCCGGATACGGCAGCGTATCCTGGGGACTTTTTGCGCAAAAAGGGGCGCTCCGGGGAGGGAGCCCCCGGAGCGCCGGACAAAAGGGAGAGGGAGGATGCAAAATCAGATCTCACGCAGCAGCCGGGAGCGCTTCAGCGCAGGCCGCAGAGCCAGGTACAGCACGGAAGCCACGACCACGGCCACCAGCGCATTGACGGCGGTGGTCACAGCGCCCATCTTGGCCCAGATGGTGGCGACCTCCTGGGGAACGCCCAGCACGTACATCTTGTAGAAATAGCCCGCCAGCGGGTCGGCCACGATGTTGAAGGCCATGCCGCCTGCGCAGGAAAGAACCACGGCTGCGGGCAGGGGCAGCTTCCGCTCAGCTTTCTCATGGCTGATATGGAAAACCTTATGGGCCAGCAGGCCGGTGATGAGGCCGATGCCCAGCTTCAGCAGGAAGGTCTTGGGTGCGGAGGTCACATAGGCGGTGGTCAGGTCTGCCAGGGTCATGCCGATGGCACCGGCCATGCCGCCCCAGAAGCCGCCCACGAACAGGGCCGCCAGCACGCAGAACACGTTGCCCAGATGAAATGCGGTTTTTTCCGTACCCACGGGAATATCGATGCGCAGATAGGTAAATCCTACGTAGCAAAGGGCTGCAAAAATGGAAGCCAGGGTCAGGGTCCGCACGTCGGTGGATTTGCGCTCCGGCAGCAGGCTGACAACAGCACCCAACAGGCCCAGCAGGGTCAGGATCAGGCCCAGGGCGAAGGGAACGGTAGCGGATGCCGCTGCGCCCTTGACGATGGCATCGGCACGGGTCTGCAGGGTCACGAACAGTCCTGCGGCAAAGACAACGATGCTTGCCGCCAGGGCGGTCCAGGTTTTCTTGTTCATGGGGATCGCCTCCAAATGGAATCTGTGGCCATTATACCCAATTCTGACAATAAATCCAGTGCCAATATAATACTAAAAAATAAGGGCAGCAATTCAAATTTATACCACCGAATTTTCTTCTTGCCGGAAAGGACTATTTTTCTGGAAACACTGTACAAAACGCAAGTTTAATGATACAATGGCTTTGTAAATAACAGACGAAAGGGGTCCGCATCATGCGTATCATTTCTGCAAAAGATTATTCCGATGTCAGCCAGAAGGCAGCCGACCTGATCGCCGCTCAGGTCCTGCTGAAGCCCGACTGCGTGCTGGGTCTTGCCACCGGCAGCAGCCCGGAGGGAACTTACGCCGAGCTGGTGAAGAAGTATGAGGCCGGGGAACTGGACTTCTCCCAGGTCCGCACTGTGAATCTGGACGAATACGTCGGTCTGCCCGTGACCCACGATCAGAGTTACCGCTATTTCATGAACGACCACCTGTTCGACCATGTGAACATCGACAAGGCCAACACCAACGTGCCAAACGGCATGGAGCCCGACGAGAAGCGGGAGTGCGCCCGCTACGAGGCCCTCATCGCCTCCCTGGGCGGCATCGACTTGCAGCTGTTGGGCCTTGGCCCCAACGGCCATGTGGGCTTCAACGAGCCCTGCGAGGAGTTCATCGCCGAGACCCATAAGGTCCAGCTGACGGAGACGACGATTCGGGCCAACTCCCGGTTCTTCGCTTCCGAGAACGACGTGCCCCGCTATGCTTACACCATGGGTATCCGTGGTATTCTGCAGGCCAAGCGGCTGGTGCTGGTGGTCAACGGTGCCAAGAAGGCTCAGGCCGTGAAGGACGCTTTTTTCGGACCCATCACCCCCAAGGTCCCCGGCTCCATTCTGCAGCTGCACCCCGACTGCACCATCGTGGCCGACGAGGAAGCATTGTCCCTGGTGAAGGACCTGCTGTAAACAAAATTTTCTTTAGAGGCTCCTGCTTTGTAAAGGCAGGGGCCTCTTTCTGCTTGCAATGGGCGCTGCTATCGGTTATAATAAGAAAAAACCGATTCAGAAAGGTGCTGCAAGCAATGCGGATACTGTTTTTGTCCTGCAATACCGGCGAGGGCCATAATTCTACGGCCAAGGCCATTATGGAGGTCCTGGAGGCCCAGGGTGCCAGCTGCGAAATTCGGGATGTGCTGGCCTGGCTTTCCCCCCGGTTTTCTAAATTTATCTGCTCCTGGCATACCCGTATTTACCGCTATGCCCCCCGGCTCTTTGACGCCAGCTATCGGGCCATGGAAAAGCGTGGGGCCGGTGCGGATACGTCTATCTATGATATTCTCTCCCTGGGTGCCGAAAAACTCTGGGAGCTGCTGCTGGAGGAGCAGTATGACGCCGTGGTCTGCGTCCATGTATTCTCCGGCATGATGATGACCGAGGTCCGACGGACCTGGGGCGTGAAAATTCCCTGCTTCTTCGTGGCCACGGACTATACCTGCTCCCCCACGGTGGAGCAGTGCATTATGGACGGCTATATCATCCCGGCGGCGGAACTGTCCGGGGAATTTGTCAATGCCGGTTTGCCTGCGGACAAGCTGCTGCCCCTGGGTATTCCCGTGCGGCAGGCCTTTTATAAAAGCGCACCCCGGAAGGAAGCACGGGAGAAGCTGGGCCTGCCGGAGGGCGGCGTGCTGGCGTTGGTCATGTGCGGCAGCATGGGTGCCGGTCCCATGCACAAGATCGTCCGGAAGCTGACGGCGGATATGCCGGAAAACGGCCGTGTGGTTGCCATTTGTGGCCGGAACGAGCGGCTTCTGGAAACCCTGTCCGAGGAAAAAGACCTCCGGCTGACGGCCCTGGGCTACACCACAAATGTGGACGAGTACATGGACGCAGCTGACTTCATAATTACAAAACCCGGCGGCCTCAGCTCCACGGAGGCGGCTAATAAGCACCTGCCCATGGTGTTCATCAACGCCGTGGGCGGCTGCGAGGGCCGGAATTTCGACTTCTTCCTGAAAAGCGGCTTCGCAGTGGGCAGCGAGGATGCCGATGAAGTGGTGACCATGGCCACAAGCCTGGCCCACGACCCGGAGCGGTTGGAGACCATGCGGCAGAACCTGTCCAAGGCCTTTACCACCAACAGCGCCGCAGAAATCGCCGCCTGCGTGACCCGTGCGGCGGAAAACTACCGGGGCATCAAGAAGGAAGCCCTGCCCGCCGAGACGCCTGCCCCTGCGCCGGAGGCGGGAACGGCACCGGCCCCGGAGAAAAAGACCGCTGCCAATCTGGCCCGTGCCATTCTGGGGGAGTCCCAGGCCCGGACCCGATATACCGTCTATGCGGGTATCGCCCGGCAGGAAGGGAACGAACGGGTGGCCCGGCTTTTTGAGGAAACTGCCGCCAACGAAGCGGTCCACGCCGAGTGTTTCCTGCGGGAATTGCGTGCGCTTGGCATTCCGGGGACCGTCCCGGACCTGACCGAGTCCTTCTCCATGGAGACCGGAACCACTGCGGAAAACCTGCGCTATGCGGCGGAAGGGGAGCGGCAGGAGTACAGTGTCCTCTACCCGGAATTTGCCCGTGTGGCCGCCGAGGAGGGCTTCGACAGCGCCGCCCGGCTCTGGGCGCACATTTCCCGTGCGGAGGAAGGCCACGAGCGGCTGTTCCGCCGGTTGGAGCGGGGAATGAGCACCGCGGAGGTCCCGGAGGGAATGTGGCGCTGCATGAACTGCGGCTACGTCTATGAGACCGCCGAATTGCCGGAGCATTGCCCGGTCTGCGGAAAAGGCCCCGGCTGGCAGCAGCCGGAAGGGAAAAAATGAGCTTTTTCGGAACTTCCTGTTTACACTTCCCCCGGAATGTGATAGGATAGGGAGAGAATGTGTAAAGAGGTTGCGGCTATGAATTATATTGTGCTGGATATGGAGTGGAATCAGCCCTGGCCCGGCTCTCCCTCCGCCAAAAAAGTTCTGCCCGTGTCCATCCGTGGGGAGATCATCCAGATCGGCGCCGTGCGCTTAACGGCGGACCGGCAGGTGGCGGATGAATTTCAGGTGATGGTGCGGCCGAAATTCTACCGGAAATTAAATAAGCGGGTCAGCAAGCTCACCGGCATCAAGGAGACCCGGCTCAAAGAGGAAGGCATCCCCTTCCCGGAGGCCATGGAGCATTTTGAGACCTGGTGCGGGGAGGACCCGGTGTTTCTGACCTGGGGCTTCGACGATATTATGATTTTGCGGGAAAATCTGCGGCTTTTCGACCTGCCGGAGGGTTGGACCGAACGCTGGTACAATGCCCAGATGATTTTCAACGCCCAGACCGACGGCTCCACCGCCCAGAAGGCGTTAAAGACCGCCATGGAGATGTTCGGCATCGAAAGCACCCGCCCGGCCCATGACGCTTTGGGGGATGCGTACCATACGGCCCTCATTTGCGCCCGGCTGGACCTGGAACGGGGCATCCGGGAGTACGGACGGGCCCTGAAAAGCCATGAGGACGGCTTCCACGGGGCAGAACTGCCCGGCTGTATCGCCCGGAAGGTCTACTATGGCTACGAGAGCCGGGAGCAGGCCCTGTCCGCCATGGCCACTTCGGAGAATAAATGCCCCATTTGCCAGCGGCAGATGCTGGGTTCCCGCTGGTTTGCCCAGCCGGGACACCGGTATATGGACCTGGCCGCCTGCCCGGACCATGGGAAATTCCTCATCCGGGTCCGTATTTCCGACCGGGAGGACGGCACGGTCCGGGTCAGCCGCCTGACCTATGAGGCGGATTCCCAGGCTGCCGAGGCCTACGCCCGCCGTGCGGACAAGGCCCAGCCGGAAGCACCCCGGCCTCGCCGTCGCCGCTATCGCCGCCGTTCCGGGGAGAAAACATCGAAATAAGCGAATCGCCGCCCGAAATTGTTCGGACGGCGATTTTTTCAGTCATTATAAAAAAGCAGCGAGAACCAACTGACCACGTTTTCCCCGTACTGGAAGGGGACCCCCAGGGTCTCCAGAGTGGGCAGGATGTTGATGCCGTGGCTCTCCACGCAGGGGTGCATTTTCCCTGGCAGGCGGCAGGGCAGGCCGTCCAGATAGGCGCAGCGCTCGCAGATGGCGCAGGACTCCGTGGACAGCACATAAGGCTCCACCCCCTGCTCCCGGAACAGGTCCCGGACCTGATTGGTGACTTTTTCGTGGTCCGGCCGGGTGGCCAGACAGGCCTGGGTGTCCGCAATGTCGGGGACCTCGGTGATGGTCCCAATGAGCAGGCAGTTGGCGTATCGTTCGCACTTCTGTTTGCAGCTTTCCACGCTGCCAACCCCCGGCGGGCAGGCCCAGCTTTTGCCGTACATGGGGCAGTCGTGCTCGCAGATGTACCGGACCCGCTGGGCAAATTCCAGGCTTTTCGGGTCAATATCGCTGTAAATATACAGGGGAAGTTCGGAAAGCGCCTGTTCCAGGCGGTTTTTGTCCATCATTTGAATTCCTCCAGAATGGCGCTGCAGCCTTCCACCAGGTCCGCCCAGGTGGCGGAAAAGTCCCCGGTGTACCAGGGGTCGGCCACGTCCCGGTCCAGCAGGGGCCGGATTTTCTCCGGGTCGGCAGGGAGCATCCGGGCCAGATACCGGGCGTTGCTGCGGTCCATGTAGTAAATGCGGTCGTAATCGGCGTAGTCCGCCGGAGTCACCTGCCGGGCGGTCTTTCCGGCGCAGGAAATGCCGTGCTTGGCCAGCTCCCGCCGTGCGGGGGGATAGACCGGGTTGCCCAACTCCTCCCGGCTCACCGCCGCCGAGGCCACTTCAAAATTTTGCCCAACCCCGGCCCGTTGGGCCATATCTTTGAGAATAAATTCCGCCATGGGCGACCGGCAGATATTGCCATGGCAGACGAAAAGGATCTTGACCATATAGAACTCTCTTTCAGGAAAAGCGGGCGAAACGCCTCGCAGCTTTGTCTTTCCTCATTATATCACAGAACCCAGGAAAAAGCACCCTCTTTCTTATCAGAAAAAGGGGTTCCGTGAAAATCCCCCGTTGCGATTCCGCCCTGCTCCTTCGGGAGCGGGGCGTTTTTGTCGAAAGAGCGGGAAAACGGCCGTTCCGTTCCTTCCAAATTCCCCCCGGAACAGGCGGTGCAGCTTGCCGTTTGTACCGGATTTCTTGCCGTATGTGGCAATGCGTTTGACAAGCCGCCGGCGATTATTGTACACTAGAAACAAATCCGGGCGGTAGGTGTACCGCTCTTTTGCAAAAATCATCGGGAGGAGCGCATATCACATGAACGAAAAGCTGACGCTGGAAGAAAAAGCGGCGCTGCTGCAGGGCTGGACCACCTGGACCACCCGGCAGGTGCAGCACGCCGGGATTCCGGCCATGTTCCTGTCCGACGGTCCCCACGGCCTGCGCAAGCAGGCGGAAAAGGGCGACCATCTGGGCCTGGGGGCCTCCGTGAAGGCCACCTGCTTCCCTACGGCAGCCACCATGGCCAACTCCTGGGACCCCGCCCTGGGCGAGGAACTGGGCAAGGCCCTGGGAGAGGAAGCCGCCGCCAACGGCGTGAACGTGGTGCTGGGTCCGGGACTGAGCATCAAGCGCAGTCCCCTGTGCGGCCGGGACTTCGAGTATTTCTCCGAGGACCCCTATTTAGCCGGCAAAATGGCCGCCGCCTACATCCGGGGCATTCAGGCCAACGGCGTGGCCGCCTGTCCCAAGCACTTTGCGGTGAATTCTCAGGAATTGCGCCGCATGAGCATGGACAGTGTGGTGGACGAGCGGACCCTGCGGGAAATTTATCTTTCCGGCTTTGAGATCGCCGTAAAAGAAGGCCACCCCAAGGCCATCATGTCCAGCTACAACCAGGTCAACGGCACCTACGCCAACGAAAATCCCCATCTTTTGCAGGACATTCTCCGGCCCGACTGGGGCTTTGACGGCATGGTGGTCACGGACTGGGACGGCGACAACGACCATGTGGCCGGTGTGAAGGCCGGGTCCGACCTGGTGATGCCCGCCCCCGGCGCCAACCTGGCCCGGGATCTGGTTCAGGCGGTCCGGGAGGGCCGTATCTCCGAATCCGTGCTGGATGCCCGGCTGGCGGAGCTGCTGCCGGTGGTCCGGTCCACCAGCGCCGCCCTGGCGAAAGCACCCAAGGAATTTGACCGGGAGGCCCATCATGCCGTTGCCCGGAAGTGCGCCGCCGGGTCCATCGTTCTGCTGGAGAACGACGGCATTCTGCCCCTGGAAATTCGCAAAAATGTGGCCCTGATTGGGGATTTCGGCGCAAATCCCCGGTATCAGGGTGCCGGTTCCAGTATGGTGAACCCCACACGGCTTTCCAATTTGCAGGATGTGTTGATGGCCCAGGGGGTGGACCTGCTGGGCTGCGCCCCCGGCTACTCCCGTACGGACCCCAAGGCCCAGCCGGACCTTATCCAGGCGGCGGTGAAGCTGGCAAAGCAGGCGGAAGTGGTTCTCCTGTGCATCGGCCTGGACGAAATTGCCGAGTCCGAGGGCCTGGACCGGTCCCATCTGGAGCTTTCCCAGGGCCAGCTGGACCTGATCGAAGAAGTTGGCAAGGCCAATTCCAATATCATCTTCCTGCTTTCCGGCGGCGCGCCCTTCCGCATTCCCCGTCTGGACAACTGCCGGGCCATTCTCCATGGCTACTTGGGCGGACAGGCCGGGGCCGAGGCCATGGCGGATGTGCTGCTGGGCAACGAGACCCCCAGCGGCAAGCTGAACGAGACCTGGCCGGAGAATCTGGAAGATACCCCTGCTTATAATTACTTCCCCAGCAAGGAGCGCACGGCGGAATACCGGGAGAGCGTGTATGTTGGCTATCGGTATTACGATACGGCGGGGGTTCCGGTCCGGTATCCCTTCGGCTACGGCCTCAGCTACACGACCTTCGCCTACTCCGACCTGACGGTTTCCGAGGAAAAGGTCACATTTACCCTGACCAACACCGGCAAGCTGGACGGGGCCGAGGTGGCCCAGCTGTATGTGTCCGCACCGGGAAAGGACATTTTCCGGCCCCAAAAGGAATTGAAGGGCTTTGCAAAGGTGTTCCTGAAAGCGGGAGAAAGCAAAGTTGTGGAAATTCCCCTGGACGACAAGGCGTTCCGGTATTTCAACGTGAAAACCAACCTCTGGGAGGTGGAAGCCGGGGAGTATACCTTGGCCGTTGCCGCCAGCGCAGCGGAGGTGAAGCTGGAGGGCAAGCTGACTCTGGCTGGGACCAAGGCCCCGGCGCCTTACGGGGACCTGCCCCATTATTGCTCCGCCCAGGTGAATCAAGTCACGGACGGAGAATTTGAAGCCATTCTGGGCCGCCCCATTCCCGACGGCAGCTGGAACGGCCTGCTGACGGAGAACGACGCCATTTGCCAGCTTTATTATGCCAAGGGTGCCGTGGCCCGGTTTGCCTATAAAATCCTCAAGCACCTGAAGGACAAGTCCGAAAAGAAGGGCAAGCCGGATCTGAACATCCTCTTTATCTACAATATGCCCTTCCGGGCCATGGCGAAAATGGCCGGCGGCATGGTGGATGAGAAGATGGTGGCGGATATTCTGCAGATGGTCAACGGCCACTTCTGGAAGGGCCTGGGCAAGGTCATCGCCGACTTCTTCCGGAATCAGAGCGCAAACAAAAAATTTATCAAACAGCTGGAGGCACTGGAACATGAATAAAGTAACTTCCCTTTGGAGCCGCTTCGCAGAAAAGCACCCCGCCGCATCCAAATGGATCCGGGAGGGCGGCCTGTTCGTCATTGTCAGCAATCTCATCACGGTCTTTAAATACCTGCTTCTGACCTTCCTGCCCGCTGCCTTTGCCTACCTGGGCAAACGGGACTTCGGCTTCCCTGGCATTGATGTGACCCTGTTCGGCATCCCCTTCAAGTGGTACATCATCGGCTACGGTGCGGACCAGGGCGGTGTGGCCTACTTCACCGCCTACATGATTGCTATGGTCATCGGCGAGGTCATCAACTTCTTCATTCAGCGCAGCTTCGTGTTCCGCAGCAAGGGCAACATGGCCTATCAGGGGATGTGGTACGTTATTGCATTCTGCATCGTCACCTGCATCGTGAACTCCATCAATTGCGTGTGGGCGGCGGTGGCCGGACATTTCGTGGCCCCGTGGCTCTACAACATCGGCACCACCGTCCTGAACGGCGGCGTGAGCATGGTGATTTTCTTCTTCGTGAATAAGATCATCTTCCCGGAAGGGGAAGCCAAGAAAGAAAAATAATCGGAAAGGCGGGGGACTATGGAGCCCAGCACGAAAACCATTTATGAATATTTGAATGAAAAAACCAAAAATCAGCCACTTTTTCGGGATGATTCCGGGGAGTCCCTGACCTGTGGACAGGCCAAAGCCAAAGTGGACGCCATGGCCGCAGGCTTGCAGGACCTGGGGGTCCGGGCGGGGGACGTTCTGGCCCTCCGGTTCCCCCGGACCGCTTCGGCAGCACTGGTGGAGTTTGCCCTGCTGACCCTGGGGGCGGCGGCGCTGCTGACGGACCCCCACGCCACCAAGGAAACCTATCTGGCAGGGGGCGATTTTGCGGGCCTGGACGGGTATCTGACAGACGAAACGGGCCATTGGGTGCTGATTCGGAACGATGGCACGGAGCGGCCTTTGACGGAATCGGACCGGCCCTTTGCTGCGCCGAAGCAGGACGCCATGGCCCCGGCGGTGCTCATTTCCACCTCCGGCTCCACGGGCAAGACGAAAACCGTGGTCCTGAGTCAGTATAACATCGTCAACAATCTGGTGGACGCTGCGGCGTTCGGGGATTATGTGCCGGGAGACCTGGCCCTGGGGATTTTGCCCCTGTTTCACATTTTCGGCCAGGTGCTGCTGTTCGGAGGTCTGATTCTGGACTATGCCATTCTGTTCCCGGAAATCGTTTCGGCGGACGCTGCCCTTCGCTGCGTGGAGACTTTCGGCGTGACCCGGATGAACGGCGTGCCGAGTTTGTATAAGGCCATGGCTGAAAAGGCCGGGGACTACGATGTTTCCACCCTCCGGGTGGGCTTCATCGGCGGCAGCCCCTGCACGGTCCGGGAGATTCGGGACATTGAGGCAAAGCTGGGCATGAAGCTGCTGAACGCCTACGGTATGAGCGAGTGCGTGAGCATCAGCATCAGCAGCGCGGAGGACCCTCTGGAAAAGCGCATCGGCGGTGTGGGGCATATTTACCCCCTGAGCCGGGTGAAAATCCTCGGGCCGGATGGCAGGAAAGTGGAACCCGGAGAACAAGGCGAGATCACCGCCCAGGGCGCCAGCCGGATGCTGGGCTACTTTCGGGACCCGGAGGCCACGAGAGCCGCCATTGATGCCGATGGCTTCCTGCACACCGGGGACCTGGGCTATCTGGACGGGGACGGCATCCTACACATTACCGGTCGCATCAAAGAGATCATCATCCGCAACGGCGTGAACCTGTCCGCCCGGCGCATTGAGGAAGCCCTGCTTTCGGTCCCCGGCGTGTCCGCTGCGGCGGTGGTGGGCATCCCGGACGCAAAGCAGGGCGAGGTCCCGGCGGCCATGGCGGTGTCCGACCGGACCGAGGTGGAATTATTGGCTGATTTGGCAGGGAATCTGCCGAAAAATGAGATTCCGGTCCGAATCTGGCTTACGGAAAGCATTCCCCTGACCCCCTCCGGCAAGCCGGACAAGCAGACCATTCAAAAATTGCTCCAAAAGGCATAAAAATTCCCGGTGAAAGCCAGAATGCTGGTTTTCACCGGGGATTTTTTACTTTTCCGGCACAATGACCGTGGCGAAGTAGGTGATTTTCTCCGGCAGGTCCTCCATGGTCCGGAACACCTGCTCCGTGGGAAGGCCGCAGTCGGCTACCATGGCGGATTTGTCCGCCAGCCCCTGCCGTTCCAGGGCCTGGGCCGTGGCGGCCATGGCGCTGCCGGACTTCATCAGGACTTTCGTCCCCGGCTGGGCCAGGGCGGCATCCAGGTCGGTTTTTCCCGCCGGATAAACGTGCAGGGGGGCCTCCGGCTCTGTCAGGCTCCGGCCCAGTGCGGCGGCCACGGCGCAGAAGCTGGGCACGCCGGGGACCATTTCTGTCCGGAAGCCCATGGACCGGACCACGTCCAGCACATAGTAGGCGGTGGCGTAAATGGACACGTCCCCCAGGTTCACCATGGCCACATCCCGGCCGGATTCCAGAACGGCTGCAATCTGCTCCGCCGCTTTCCGGTAGCCTGCTTGCCGGGCGGATACCTGCCGGGCCATGGCAAATTCCAGGGGCAGAATTTCTTTCCCGGTCAGGTCCACTGCGCCCTTGGCAATGTCCAGGGCCAGCATTTCCCCGGAAGCGGTCCGGGGTGCGGCGATCACTGGGCAGCCTGACAGGATTCGACAGGCTTTCCGGGTCAGCAATTCCGGGTCTCCGGGGCCGACGCCCAGGGCGTAAAAGGTTCCGTTGTCCATAAAGGTCCTCCAATCAAAGGTGTTGTATTGAAATGCCCGCCGCTTTGGCCATGGTCAGCAGGGGCGCATTGGGCAGTTCCGCTTCCGGTCCGGCCAGGATGACCCGGCGGCAGCGGCGCATGATGTTCAGGGCTTCGTCCAGCGTTTCCTCCGGGATGGGCCGGAAGGGCGGGGCGGAAATCACTTCCGCCGCCAGCAGACGGGCCAACCGGTGGTCCAGGTCGTTGGTGTATAAAATTCCGGTGGCGAAGGGGATGTTCTCCCGCTGGAGTTTCCGGTAAAGGGGGATGCCCGTCCCGGCACCCGCCAGTACGAAGATTTCCGGGGTCTCTCCGGCGGGCTTTTTCAGTTCGATGCTGCCGAACAGCGGGTCAAAATAGCCGTCCTCAATGTCGTAGAGCCGCCGGATGGCCTGCTCCTCGAAAATCTCACCGGGCTCTCCGTAGCCAAATTGCGTGTCCCCCTTGACGGTGAGAATACGGTCGGCTACTTTCTCTGCCAGGTCGATTTCGTGCAGGGACATGATGACGGTGATGTTTTTCTTCCGGGCCATGCGGGTGAGGATGGATAATAGGTCCAGCTTGTGCCGCACATCCAGGAAAGAAGTCGGCTCGTCCAGCAAAATCATCTCCGGCTCCTGGCAGATGGCCCGGGCCAGTAATATCCGCTGGCGCTGGCCGTCGGAAATGGCGTTGAAATCCCGGTCGGAAAGGTCCAGGGCGTGGACCGTCTCCATGGCCGCATCTACGACCGCTTCGTCCTCGTGGGTCAGCACGCCCAGGCGGCCGGTGTAGGGATAGCGGCCCGTGGCCACAATGTCCCGGCAGGTGGTCAGGTCCACCTTGATGCGCTCGGTGAGGATCACCGCCAGCTTTTTGGAAAGCTCCCGGTAGGAAATGGTCTGCATATCCCGGCCTTCCAGATAGATGGAGCCGGAAATGGGCGGGAGTTCCCGTGCGATGGTTTTCAGCAATGTGGATTTTCCTGCCCCGTTTGGCCCGATCAGGGCGATGATTTCGCCTTTCCGGACCTCCAGGGAGATGTTGCGGATGACCGGGACCTTATGATAGCCGATGGTCAGGTCGTCAATGGAAAAATAGGCCATTACCGCCGTCCTCCTTTCTTCCGGAGCATCATGTAAATGACCACCGGTGCGCCGAAAATAGAGGTTACGGTGCTGATGTTCAATTCCGTGGGGGCGAAGGCCGTCCGTGCAATCAGGTCGCAGAGCATACAGAACACGCCGCCCCCCAGAAACGTAGCTGGGATGACCACCAGGGGCTTGGAGGTGTTCAGGCTGTGCTTCATCAGGAACGGCACGGCGATGCCCACGAAGGAAATCGGCCCTGCGAAGGCCGTCACCGTGGCGGAGAGAATGCTGGAAAGCAGGATGAGGGCCGTGCGGAACACTTTGATGTTCACGCCCATGCTCTGGGCGTAGGCTTCGCCCAGCTGGTAGGCCCCAATGGGCTTGGCCATCAGGAAGGTGATGAGGGTGGTAACGCCCACCACGATGGCGGCCACGCCCACGTTGCTCCAATTCATGCCGGAGAAGCTGCCCTTGGACCAGTTGTGGAGGTTCACAATGTCGGAATCCGCCGCAAAGGTCACGGTGAAATCCGTAATGGCCGTGCAGATGTAGCCGATCATAATACCGGCCACCAGCAGCGTGGACATATTCGGTATTCGCCGGGAAAAGAGCAGAATAAAGCCCACGGACAGCAGGGAGCCGATGAAGGCTGCCAGAATCAGCGTGTAGGAGGAAACGATGCCGAAAACTTCCATGAAGTAAATCATGGCGAAGGCCACAACCATTTTGGCACCGCTGGAAATACCCAGCACGAAGGGGCCGGCAATGGGGTTTTCAAAGAAAGTCTGCAGCAGGAAGCCGGACAGGGACAGGGCCCCGCCCAGAATCGCCGCCATGAGAATCCGGGGCAGGCGAATCTTCCAGATGATGTTGACTTCCGTGGAATTGCCGGTTTTCGTCAGCAGAATTTCCACGATGCGGGAAAGGGAAATGGGCACGTTGCCGATGTTGATGTTCAGCACGGTAATGCAGCAAAAGGCCAGGATGAGCACCAGAAAGACAAGGACGTACCTGGCCCGCCGCCGGGCCTGAGAAACCCGGTACGCCCCGGCCGAAGCCGGGGCGGGGGCAAAAGTGTTGTTTTTCATGTCAGGAAACCTTTGTCAGGAAGGTCATGGCGCTTTCGTCGCCGTCGGTGAGCACATGATGAATGTCCCGGATCATTTCGCCCACGATGTCCGTAGCCTGATAGAAGGACTTGCCGGTACACCAGACGTTGCCCTCCTTCACGGCCTTGAAGTCTGCGAACAGGGCGTCCTTGGCCACCAGTTCTTCGATGGAGGAAATGGGGGCATCGATGGAGGCGTTGTAGATGAGTACGTCCGCATCCACTGCCGTGGCGTAGAAGTTCTCCATGGTGATGGAGATGGACGTGGCGGTCTGGTCCGTTACCAGGTCCTCAAAGGCGTATTTTCCGCCGGCCAGAGCGATCATCTTGGGAATGTAATCGGTGGGCTTGCGGATGACTACGGAGCCGTCGGAGTTCACATAGAAGAAGGCCACGGTCTTGCCGGTGTTCTCGAAGTTTTCCAGCTGCCGGATGATGCCCGCCTGCCGGTCGAAGAAAGCAGCGGCTTCCGCTTCCTTGCCCACCAGAGCGGCGTAGAGTTTGATCCACTCGGTCCGGCCCAGGGGGTGGCTTTCGTAGCTGGAACGGTCTACCAGCACGGGAATGCCCAGGTCCTCGACCATTTCCTTCACCTTGGGGGTGTGGTAGATCATGGTGGACTCGATGGCCAGGTCACATTCCTGGTCGATAAGCATTTCGTAATCCGGGGCGCTGTACTTCCCGGCGAAGAGAATGCTGCCGTTGTTCAGCCCCTCAATGGCGGCATCGATGTACCAGCCGGAGGCCTGCACGCCGGTCATGCGGATGGCATCCACGGCGTCCATGGCGCTGAACAGGGCCATGGCAGAGGTGGCGGCCAGATAAATCCGGTTCAGAGGCTGCTGCAGCACGGTGATGCTGCCGTCCAGGCCGTCGGGGACCGCTGCCCCCTCCGGGACCACCAGGAAATCGCCGCCGTCCACAATGCGGATGAGGGTGTAGCCGCCTTCATAGCGATAAAGGTGGAAGCACTGGGCGTAGAGCAGTTCCGTTTCCTCCCGGAAGGTCAGCCCCGAAATCTCCGGGGCCGCCGCCTCCGGCTCGGTGGCCGGGGCGGTGGTGTTTTCGGTGGAAGAAGAGACGGAGGGCTGCGTGGCGGGGGTGGTGGCGGCATCTGTGGCCTTGGGGGTGTCGGCTGCGCAGGCACCCAGCGCCAGAGTCAGGACCAGCACCAGAACCAGCGCCGTCAGGCGCTGAAAAGCTTTGTTCATGCGTTCTTTTCCTCCTGAGCGGTAATTTCTTTGATCATTTTGTCGGCCAGGTCCTCGTTGCCCAGCAGGATGCCGTAGAGCCGCAGCCAATCGGCCTGGGCCAGGACGTCCTTCTCGTCGGCGGAACGGTCAATGAGCATGGAGATGTCCAGCACGGCGAACCGGTCGGCCAGGGCGTAATAGCGGTCCCGGAATTCCACGGCGGTCAGGTCCTCCCGGTCCTTGCCGGCTTCCTGCTTGCGTTCCTTGAGGGTCTCCTCGCTGAGGGGCAGCAGCTTGCCGGAGGTCAGGACCAGGTCGATCTCCGCCTTGATGAGGGCCTTGTAGTCGGGCTTGTCCCAGGTGCCGCCGTAGACCAGGTCGCCGTCGGCAAGAGCCTTGGAAAGGGTCTTGTTCTCGGTCTCCTTCACGCCTAGGGCCTTGATGACACCCAGGGAGTCAAAGGCTTCCAGAGTGTCCAGAGGGGCTTCGTCCATCAGGAACAGGCTCTTGGAGGGCAGGGTCACGATCAGGTATTCCTTTTCCAGACCGGCGGGCAGCTCCGTGTCCTCAGGGACCAGCAGGTAGCGGAGGATGGGCTGCTTGTACAGTTCGGAAATGTAGTCGGCCTTGATCTGGGCGTTGTCGGTGGATTCCTCCTCCGCAGCCACCGTATTGCCGGAGGCAGCCTGAGCGGCCTTGTCGGCTTCGGCCAGGGCCTTCCGGGCCTCGTCGGTGTCCAGAACAGTGTCCTTGGTCAGATCGATCTCAGCAAGAACGATGCCGTCCTCATAGCGGAACAGCTTCAGATACTCGGCGTGCTCCAGCTTGATCTCCTCCACGAAGGTCAGACCCATGATCTCGGGGGCTTCGGTGCTGAGGGTATCGCTCTTGGTGGTGGTACTGGGCTTGGCGTCCTTGTCCTTCAATTCCACGAAGATAGTGTACTCGATCTCGTGGGCGGCGGACATCTTGGTGGTCATGCCCAGAATGTGGTTGTTCTTGTTCAGCTCCACAGGGATGGTGAAAATGGAATTGCCGGCGGAGTAATAGATGCTGCCGGAGGCCTTCACATAGGCGTAAGCCGTGGGAGAGCCGCTGGCGCTGACGAACTGGATGGTGGCATAGGCCTTGCCGTTCTTTACCGTCACCTTGGTGCAGACGATGCGGGCCCGGCCGGAGCCACCGGAGAAGGAGAAGTTGTCAGGGGCATATACACCGTCCTTCAGGCGGGTGGAGTTGTTCACGACGGTGGTGGAACCGGAGGTATCGATCTCGTTGCGGGACTCGTCGTCGGGCTTCTCCGGGTCTACGGGGGTCACGGGCACGTCGGGTTTCGTGGGCGTGGGCGGCACGTCGGGGGTGTCCACGTCGCCGATCTTCACCAGAGAATCGGACAGGAAGGTCACGGTTCGGTCATACCACTTGTTATTTTTCTTGCTGTGGGCGGCGATGCTCAGCGGGGCATCCAACTCGGAAACAGGCACGGTGTAGGTGTACTTGCCTTCTGCATCGGTCTGGAAGGGGGACCAGGTACGCTTGTCCGCTGCGTCGGCCTGGGCACTGGTACCGGCGTAGAGGTAATCGTAGCCCTTGCCGCTGAGGGTCAGGGTTGCGACCATTTCACCGTTGAGCACATCCAGCTTGGCGCTGACGATCTTGAACATGTCCGCATCACACTGGGTGGTGACGGTGTAGCTGCCGTCGGCGGCGGTGCGCTTCTTGGCGGACAGGTCCAGCGTCACGGAACGGTCGTACCACTTGTTGTTCTTCCTGCTGTGGGAAGCAATGGCAATGGGCTTGCCGGGGTCCTCCACGGTCAGGGTGTAGGTGTAGAAGCCGCGGGTCTCGCCGTTGATGGTGCAGTTGATGATCTTGGCCGGGGCCCAGTTGGCCTGATCGCCATCGGCCTGGGCGCCGGTACCGGCGTAGAGGTAATCGTAACCCGTGCCACTGAGGGTCAGGGTCAGGGAATACTTGCCGCCTTCGGCGGTCAGAATGGCCCGGACCACCTTGAACATATCAGCGCCGGTCTGGGCGGGCACATTGTACACGCCATCGGCCACGGTGTCGCTGGGGGTATCCGGATCGCTCGGGTCCACGGGAGCGGAGCCAATGCGGGGCAGGTAGTCGCTGAGGATCAGGTAATCCTGCTTTTCCAGCCAGCCGGAGGAGCTGTGCCGCAGGAAGGGAATGGGGCTTCCCAGGGCGCTCTTGGGCAGGGTGACGGTGTAAATTTTGTAGCCGAAGCCAATGGGGGTGTAGTCCTCATAGGTCACGGCCTTGGCGTCCCGCAGGGAAGCATCGTCAGAGAGCAGACCGAAGTACAGCTTGTCGTAGGTCTTGGACCGGCACACCCACAGGATGGTGACGGTATCGCCGGAGACGATCAGCTTGGAATCGCTGTCCACCGGGAAGCTGCGGTTGCTGCTCCGCTGCAGCTGGGCATAGGCATTGCCGAACAGGTCGTAGGTGCCGTCGGTGTAGTAGGACAGGTCAAAGGTCCGGCCAAAGTTGGGAATGTTCAGGAAATAGGTCTGGGTGGTGTCCCAGCTGCCGTCGGAGAAGCCGGTGACGGCGGGGATGGACACGCCCTGCTTGTCGCTGGACACGGTAAAGACAAAGGTGGTGGTGCCGTCGGCGTTCACCGTGCCGGTCACATAGCCACTCTTGTCCTGGTCAAACCGGCTGCCCAGATACAGCTTGTCGGCGATCTTTGCGGAGTTGTTGCCCGCTGCCTTGCCGGTGATGGTCACGGTGATGGTGTCGCCCTTCAAAGCTGCGGAGGAGGCGCTGATCTTGAAGCTCTGCTCCACCTCGCTGCCACCGGCGATCATGTGGATGCCGGCATCATCGATGCGGGTCTCCGTATCGTCCCGAAGCCGGGGCAGATAGTCGGAAAGCACCAGGTAATCCTGCTTTTCCAGCCAGCCATTGGTGTCCTGGAACCACAGGGGAGAGTGACGCACGAAGGGGATCTTGCTTCCCAGGGCACTCTTGGGCAGGGTGATGTAGAACACCTTGTAGTTCATGCCGATGGGAGTATAGTCGGCGTTGGAAATGGCGTTGGCCTCCCGGGTGGCCATGTCGTCGGTCACGAGGCCAAAGTAGAGTTTATCCGTGTCGCTGGCACGGCTGACCCACTTGATGGTGATGGTGTCCCCAGAGACGGTCAGGGTGGAGTCGGTATCCACCGGGAAGCCCCGGTTGTCGGCTTTGTCCAGGTAGGGGTAGGCGTTGCCGTACAGGTCATACACACCGTCGGTGTAGTAGCTCATGTCAAAGCTGCGGCCGAAGTTGGGAATATTCAGGAAGAAGTCCTGATTGGTGTCCCAGCTGCCGTCGGTCATGCCGATGACGGCGGGAATGGACACACCCTGCTTGTCGGCGGACACGGCGAAGGTGAAGGTGGTCTCCTTGCCGTTGACGGTGCCGGTGACGGCGGAGGACTTGTCCTTATCGTCCCGGCTGCCCAGGTACAGCTTGTCGGCAATTTTGGAGGCCAGAGAACCGCCCATGGTGCCGGTGATGGTGCAGTAGATGGTGCCGCCGATGAGGGTGGCGGAGGAGGAACTGACATGGAAGCTCTGCGCCACATAGCTGCCTGCGGCCAGGAACTGGATGCCCGCATCGGACAGTTCTGTGCCGGAGTCGGCGGGACCGTCGGCGGGAATGGAGAGGACCAGGTCCTTGCTGGTGTACCAGCTGCCGTCGGGCTTGCCCAGGCAAATGGGCATCTTCGCGCCCCGGTAGGAGACGGGTACTTCAAATTCAAAGACCCAGCCGCCGCCGTCACGGGTGACGCCCTGCACATAGGGGGACTTGAAAGCATCAGCCTTGGAGCCAAGGTACAGTCTGTCAAAGGAGGTATTGGCGGTCTCGAAGTGGATGAGCAAACGGCTGTTCAGGACCACCATGCCGGTCTTGGCGGCGGAGAACATTTTGAACTCCACACCATCCTCCGCCTTCAAGACCTTGATCTGGGCCTCCTGCAGGTCGGAGGGCAGGGTGGGGATAGCGGGGGCAGGGACCGGCTTCTCGCCGGGCTCCGTGGGCTGAGTGGGGTCAGTGGGTTTCGTGCCCTCAGGAATGTCAGAGGGAATGATCAACTCCAGTTCGCTGGAATTGTAGGGGCTTCTGGCAGTCAGGTCGCTTTTCAGAATGCAGACCGGTACCCGGGTGCCGGCGGCGGAAGCGGGGAGCGTAAAGTGATAGGTCTGCTTCTCGCCGGACACACCGGCAACCACGTCAAATTTACCGCCCTTGTCCAGCTGAGCGATAAGCGCCGTGCGGGTGCCGAAGTACAGGTAAGAGTAGGTGAACGCCCCACTGGCGGCGGCATTCACGTACACGGTG
>QWCN01000056.1_pt1 | contig 155268 bp, 151 predicted proteins | sample 1972711 | NCBI WGS metagenome assembly QWCN01 (sample SAMN09866707, study PRJNA288562) | Human gut metagenome isolate term1_stool, whole genome shotgun sequencing... | isolation source: gut | host: Homo sapiens | place: USA: California | reverse complement strand
GCATGGGCGAAACGGCAAGGATACCCTGATCAAGCTGGTGACGCACGTCCTCGGCATGGCGTTGTCCGGTGACGTGCAGGTTGAAATGTTCCTCCAGCAGCAACAGGCGAAGAACAGTTCTTCCCCTATCCCGGACGTGCTGGCTTTGCGCGGCATGAGCATCGCATGGCTCAACGAGGCCGAGGATGGACAGACGTTCGCCTTGCCGAAGCTCAAGAATCTCACGGGCGGCGGGTTCCATTACGCCGCAGGTTTCTCCGTCGAGCAAGCGAGCATACATCGACGGCGCCGTCATCCGCACGTCAGGCGGAGAGCTTGAGGAAGTTTGGCTCGGGCTCGACCGGAACAACTACCTGAACGGGCAACGCGTCATTACCGCCAGCAACTTTGACGGCGGCTGGAAGTTCTGGGGCAATCGCACCGGATGTTACCCGAGTAATACCGTCCGAAGGACTCCTTCCTGCCCGTGCGCCGCTTTTTCAACTGGTACGCGACCTCTTCATCCTGACCTATGACGCTCATTTCTGACCCCGTACTGACGCTGGACGAGCTGCTGGTGCAGGCAAAAGCAGATAAGCTCGCGGAAATCGGGATTGCCTTTACCGCCGCCACGCGCCGGAGCATCGTCGCATCGACGGGCTGATATACCTCGTATCCTCAGGCTCGCTCCCGGCCCCAGTGACCTTCCACGACTACGACAACGCCTCCTACCACTGCCTGACCCTTGACCAACTCAACAACTGCGATTGGAAGCGAAAGGAGGTGGGCCCTTGCTCTACACCCGGAAATGGGAACAGGAGGCCGCCGTGGACGCCGCCGAAACCGTGCAGGCGGTGGATGCTTCTGGCTGGCCCGGAGTGGTCGCATGACCTACGGCAAACGAACCCTGATCGCCGTCGACCAGCTTATCAATACGCTCCTCGTCGGCTGGTCGGACGAAACCCTGTCCTCGCGCTGTTACCGTTGGGCGCGGGATGGTGTGCGGGCATGGCCCCGGAAGATTGTGGATGGACTGCTGTTTTGGGACAAAGACCATTGCCGGGAGAGTTATGAGAGCGAGCGTGTGGGGCGACAGTTGCCGCCGGAACTGAGAAAAGGAGGGGGCAATGCGTGCCTCATATTTGCTGGCGCCTTCGGGAACTCTTGAAGGCATCACGAATAACTATTATTGTGGGATAATCGCCAACCATTGGAAATCATTGAGCCAAATGGCAGCATCTGTGCAGGTGCCATCCGTTGCAAAAAGGGCAGACGGTACAGGTTTGAGGAGGTGAGGCAGGAATGAGCGGCATCGGACAAGGCGCGTCATGGCGGACGTGGAACGAATTCCGCGTTGAATGTGGGAAGGTAGGCAGTGCGTGAAGTTCAAGCACATCCGGTGCATCATTGGACACCTTGTCGGTACGGTGGGATGAAACATTTTAAAGTTCAACTTGAAAGTTGGAAAAATGAAAGTAGAAGAGTTGATTAAGCAGTTACAGACCATGCCGCAGAATTCTCATGTTTCCGTTCTGGACGGCGGTGGGCTGGAGGATGTGGAGGAGTGGACAGGCATCATCGGCGATCCGTTGAATGACGAACTCGACGGTGTCATTAGCAGGCCTAAAGAGCACGAAACGGCATCAGAATAACTCATCGGCACCGATACCACCCCCGCTCGGGACAACCGAATGGGGATATTTTATAATTGTATTTATTAACTTACTTTACGACTACATTACCTTCGACCAGTTTTGCTCCTGCGGGTGCAACCCCGACGACTTCGACGCCCACTTTGAAAACATGCAGGGCGCCCTGCGCGGCGGGGCGATGGGAGAGGTCGTCAGCAACCTTTCCTCTACCATCGAAGACGTCGTGTTTAATGTGCTGAATGAGTGCAAAACCTTCCGGACCGAAGCCGAGTAACTGAAACGGCCTCCATAACGGGGACCAAACCTTAACCCTAAAAAAGAGCCAAGTTCGCCTAATGGAATAAGAACAAGATGCTTTCCGAATGCTACATCGGTTCAGGACGCCTTGGCGTTTCTGGCTAGTATGAGAAAACGTTCCGCAAGAATTCCAGGTGCGATGAAGCGGCGAGCGTCAAAGCTGGTTTCGAGAGTGTTGGATTCATCCATTGGCAGGCTGCCGTAGGCCGCTTTCAATTCCGCTTCGAAAGCGTCGCATAATTTTTTGAATGATTGTTCGACTTCGGGATAGTCGTTTTCTTCGCGCCAAGGAAGGCGCAAGCTCTGTTTCCAGAGGCGTCCTTTGTGGGAAGGGATTTCCAGATCATAAGTTTTGCCGGATGCCGGATTCTCCGCACGTTCGTGCTGCCCCGGATAGCAGAACTCTTGCCACGAGTCAGGCGGCTCCGGGATGGTCGAAACGACGCGGATGAACGGCAGCGCCAACTCCCGTTCGTGTTCCTCAAGCGTTACCGTGTAATGAAGAACAGGACGGATGTTGCCGCGCCGCTTGGTGATGTTCCATTCGATATGCATGGCGTTGCTCCTGTGTCGCTAGGCGGATGGACGTTCTTTGAGATACCCTGTTTCCCCAAAGGGGGGCGTTGTCCCGTTCGGCTGTTCCGCGAGCCAAAGGACGGGAAAGGCGGGCTCCTCTGGAAACCTGTCGCATTCCAGATCGGTAAACCAGATCATGCAGGTGGGGGCGAGATCGTTTTCCTCGATATAGGCGGTAACCGGCCTGTAATCCGTTCCGCCGCCTCCTGCGGGGGCCAGCCGCAACGGCAAGTTTTGCCGGGTGAACGTCTGGACGGATTGGACCCGCGTATCATGGAACAAGACGGTCAGAAGCGTGTCGTAGCTTTCCAGAATACCGGACAGCTCGGTGCAGAACATTTCAAGAAGGGCGTTGTCCACGGAACCGGAGCTGTCCACGGCGAGCACAATATGGGGGATACGGGGCTCCTGCCGCGAAGGGAGGTAGATGCCCTGGTAAAGATAGCGGTGGTTCGGAGTGGTCCATGTGGAGTCGCCGTCCGCACAGTTTTCGAGGAAGCGTTGAAGGATGCCCCGCCAGTCCAGCGTTGGGTGCAGCCGCTTTCGGAACAAACGGAGAAGGCCTGCCGGCATGTCGCCCATATGCTTGGCGCGTTGCATGGCTTGGACAAGTTCAATGTCGGCTTCCTGTTCCGCCTGTTTTTGGGCTGTCCCGCTGCCACCGTCCAATACGGGATGATCACGTACTTCTCCCGTAAAGGCCACGGGCTTCGTACGTTGCCCTTTTCCCTTGTCCTGGCTGCTTTCAGAAGCTCCGTGTCCACCCAACAGTTCGGCCTCGCCGCGTTCGCCTTCGGTGGAATCCTTCTGGCTTTTCCCTTCGCCTTTCCCTTCGCCCGGCTGCCCGCCGCCTCCTTCCGTTTGTTCGGTTTCCTCCTGCGCTTCCGGTCGCTCGGCACCTTTATTGGGGGCCTCGTCCTGAAGGCGGGCCAGCTCCGAATACAGGGCCTCAACGGAAAACCCGGCATATGCCGGATCATGCACGGAACCCTGAGGGAGGGAGAATCCCGCATCCAGTAAAAGCTGGTTGACGACAAAGTCGCAGGCCTTGTTCCAGAGCGCTCTATCGCGTTTTCCGCGGCGGACGTGATGGGCACAAGCCAGATGCATGACTTCGTGTGCCTGTGCTCCTATGAGTGCGGCCTCGGACAATGCGGTTGCGTAGGACGGATTGAAGCCGAGCGTACGCCCGTCAGTCCAGAGGTCGCTGCATGTGGGATCAGGTTTCAGCGTCAAGCGCAGGGCGATGGAACCGAAAAACGGATGGGCCAGTACGAGCGCCGCACAGGCGCGGATCATGGCGAGATGGGCTTGCCGTTCGAGTGCTGTCATAATGTTACATCAATACATGGGCGTTGGCTTGAGCCCAGTCGGCGAAAGCGGATGTGCGGACAATGCGCTCGTCGCGGCATACTGCGTCACGCATGAGCAGGACACCAAATTCGGATGGTAGGCGTCCGGCATAGGTCACAAGGGCGTTGACCGTTCCATCGGCGGCTTTTTCTGAGAGGGCTTCGCACACGGCATACAGCGCTGCCGGGTCATCGGGCACGAGAGCGTCAGCCGGATTGGCAAGGATGTCTTCTACTGAGGGGAGTTCGCGCCAGACACGGAGGAATCCCATGAATTCCGCAGCTGCGCCGTCCCCCACCGTTCCACGGAACAGTTCGTATTCCACATCCGGATCAGGGTTGGCATCAAGAATGCCTGATAGAAAAGCCCATGAACGAGGAGAGGCGAACGCCTTGCCGGAGGAGAGCGGATCAAAGTCATGGAGCAGTTTGGGGCGGAATCGCAGAAAAGCGATTACTTCCCGCCTGATGCCCGCTTGCTGCGCCCACAGGATCCAGTCGTCAGGCGAAACGTCAAATTCAAGGTGCACCATGCGGTTCGCCAGCGCGGAAGGCATCCGGTGGGTAACGGCCTTGTCCTTTTCGCGGTTGCCCGCCGCTATGATACTCCAGCCGTCGGGCAGACGGTATTCCCCGATTCGCCTGTCCAGTACGAGCTGGTAACAGGCGGCCTGAACCAGTGGCGGCGCAGCGTTCAGTTCATCAAGGAAGATGATGCCCTGTTCCGGATCGTCCGGTCCCGGAAGAAAAGCGGGCGGACACCACTCCGCGCGTCCGTTTTCAAGACGGGGAAGCCCTCGGAGATCGACGGGATCGAGCAGAACCGCGCGGATATCACGCAGGGCCATGCCGCGATCCGCAGCGACTTTGGCCACAACCTGGCTTTTGCCCACGCCCGGTGCGCCCCAGAGAAATACCGGTTGGTGAGCGGAAAGAAGCGTATGGAGCGCTGAGAAAATCTGAGAAGGAGTCATGAAGCCGTCCATGAAAAAGGGTCATTATTCAGGAGTGGACTATAGCTATATGAAAATGAAAGTCAATATCCAAAGTTTCTTTCAAAACGTCTCCAGCAGAGGTTGACAGGTGCATAGTCATGGCTCAGGACGCCTTTTATCACCGTCGGGGAATCCGTGAGCTTCCCCTCCTTCGACACTGGAGCAGGTAGGCCGTGGCGCAAAAAGAGCTTGAGGACGGATCCGTGGACGCTTCCCGATGCGCCCGATATGGATATGACGCCGGTGCGCATTAACATCAGCCTCCCCAAGTGCGTGCTGGAGAACCTGGACCGCAAGGCTAGCGCCTAGGGAAGCGCCCCCTCGGGGCTCATCGCCAAGGCTACACAGGTGTGTATGTAGCGGGCTGATTCGCTGATAGAGGGCAAAGAACGAAGCCCCCGGACAATCTCCGGGGGCTTTTCGCATCTGATAAATCGGTCTTCCTAATATTTTAGTATTCCGAAAGTGTTGTAAAAGTATGGCTGTGCTAAACTTTGCTGTGGTATTCTGAAGCAAAGAAGTGTCGCCATGAAAGAGGCCAGCATCGTGGAAATAGAGAGAAAAGCTATAATATTCAACGGGACTCAATGTCCCCCGTAGCTCATTCAATCAGCCCCGGTGAAACCCTAGAGCCTAGGCGGGCACGGCGCTTAGGTGCGGGTGGAGAGCTCGGCTTTGACATCGGCTGTGAAACGGTGTCAAAGGATAGAAAGGACTATCCAAAAAGGGGAGGCGAAAGCCTCCCCTTGTGTCCCTAGCGTTGTGTGTGTTTGTTCACTTTTCCAGCACAGCCTCGATGCGCTGGCGCATCGGCTGTTTTGCGGGTATTACCCCGGGCGTAGGTTCGGCCCATCTGCCACAGTTCGCCTATGGTATCCTTACAGTCGTGCTGTCGGGACTAGGAGCAGCGAGAGCCGCTGGCTGTTGATCCTGAAGGTTTTAGTCATGCCCGGTACGTCGGCATCGGTGTCCGCGTGTCGCCTCCGGAGGTGCGTGAGCCCGGCAATCCCGTGGGGCGTTGGCTTGCTCACTATCCTGATCAGAGAGAGAAAAAAGATTGACAAGACTGTGGATAGGGGCATTAGTATAAAAACATGTATGCAAAACAAGTTATGCAGCGAATCTTTTTTGTCCTTCTCCTTGTCCCGCTATTTTGCGCTGTTCCCGCGCACGGTGGTATGTATATTGTACAGAATGAACCTCACCTTGCACATGCACGCGCTCTTATCCGAGCGGCTCTTGATGCCGTAGGCTTCCAGGCCGACTTTCAGGATGCCCCCATCGGAAACGAACGCCGCAATGTTCATCAAATCAGCAGCGGTGCCACACATGTGGATATGATGCCCGCCACGCCACAGCGTCTTGAGCTTGTGCGCCAAGGTAAACTGCGCATGATCCCCGTGCCGCTGGATAGAGGGATTCTTAGCTATCGGCTCAACATACTGCTGGAGAGCCAGAAGGATATACTGGCAAATGTGCGAGAACCCAAAGACCTGCATCGCTTTGTCATAGGGCAGAATGAAGGCTGGATGGATGTAGCGATCTACCGTGCCGCAGGCATTCCCACCAAGGAAGTGCGCAACTGGTCCAACGGGCAGTTCGCGGAGCAGATGGAGGCCGGGTTCATCAATCTATTCCCTCTTGGTCTGGAAGAAACCCTGACCTTCTTCCTGCCCCATTTTCGCAAGAGCTACCCTCAGCTCACGATAGACGAGCATATTCTCGTACGCTACCCTTGGTTTCGTTTCGTCTGGGTTTCTCCCTCTCCCGATGCCGATGAACTCTATGATGCTCTCGTGCGGGGCTTTGATGCCATTGCGCGAGACGGAACATTCATGTCGATCTGGCTACGCTACCGTGCCGAACCGGATGTGAAACTGTTCACCTCACGACGCATTATTGATATTGGCAACCCTTTTTATGGGGACGATCTCGTTCCTCCACAGTTCAGCCATCTCATCCTCAAGGCGAACCCATGAAACAGACTGCTTACAAGAGTCTTTTTCGCCAATTTATAAATAGGCTGATCCCGCCCATGGTCCTGACTGTAGCTCTGGCTATGACGGCGAATATCGTTGTCGGGCACAACATGGCACGGATGGAGCAAAGCCGTCGCCTGCAATTTCTTGGCGCCTCTTATGCCGAGGCGCTCATCAAACCGTTGTGGGATTGTGATGATACTGCGGCTCAGGCCATCATGAATTCCATGCTCCAGTCTAGGGCCATCAGCGGCGGACGTCTGCACAACGCCTGCACAGGCAGTACTCTGGCCAGTGGAGTGCTTTCGAACGGGGGCATGTCACCCTATGTCAAGCAACTTGTCTACGACGACGGTGCAGGGCACAGCTTCAATGTCGGAACGCTTGAAATAGAATTCACCCCGGTCAGCATCATGCAAAGAGCCACGGATTCCCTCTGGGAGTACTTGTTCGTGACCACCGCCATGACTCTTTGTCTGGCCGTGGTCACGCTGCTGACCTTCCGCCGTCTGATCAGTCAGCCGCTCAGGGCCTTCCAGCAACTCATTGATAAGCGAAGCACCAGCCGCGACAGTCCTGCATTGGCTGCGGAGCTCTCGATTGCCCGTCGCAATGACGAACTCTCCGGCCTGATCAAGGCTTATGACGAACTTATGGAGACAGTAGCCCGCCAACAGGCTGAACTAGAACAACAGGCCCGCATCGATCCGCTTACAGGCCTTGGCAACCGCCTGAAACTGGCCGAATGCCTCAATGCGGCTCTAGCCAGGGCCAGACGCTACGGTGGACAGGGATATATTGTTCTCATTGACCTTGATGACTTCAAGCCCATTAACGATACGCTCGGACATGCCGCCGGGGATTTTGTCCTCTGCGCTACCGCCAGACGTCTGCTGCGCATGGTTCGAGCCGACGATACAGTTATCCGGCTTGGCGGCGACGAATTCGTACTGCTTATCGAAGCCCGTATGCCGCCGATAGAGGTGAGCAAAGTCATCGAACGTATTCTGAGATTATTGAAGGAACCTCTGGTATACGAAGGGAATAACGTGGCAGTGAAGGCAAGCATCGGGGTGTCCGCCTTCTCCGGAGACGAAAATGGCGATGAACTGCTGACTCAAGCTGACCAACTTATGTATGCCAATAAATGCTCCCGCAAAGCGGGACACGATTGAACGTACCCGGAGCCGAAACAGAATTATTCGCGAGCTCCACGTTTCCGCTGAAGTGTGTAGTACCAGTTGACAGAAATGACGATAGTGGGCTTGAGAGAATTTCGACAAACAGGATTTATGCTAAATTTATTAGTTATAATAACACGAATAATGTTAGAGGTAAAAAAGTTATGGCTGAGGTAGAATACTCCCAAAGTGCAAGGGGGTTCATCTCCCGGCCCTCGCATGGCCCGGCACGGTGCAGGACAAGCATGAAGCGACACGGTGACTGTGGCGCCAACTTGACCTCGTCGTGGAAGTGGCGGCAGAAGCAGAAATGAACAAGGCCCCGGATAATCTCCCGGGGCTTTCTTTTGTCAAATGCCTTCGGCATATTCACCGAGTTCATCAAGCACATTTTTTCTATCCGAGTTGCTGTCGGCAAGGCAGTGTTTCGCATAAAACGTCTGCAAACCAAGATGGATGAGGAGTCTGGGAGTTTTCTTGACGGCAGGTGATACTTCCGGGTCGGCGTTTAGTTCGATTTCAAGTTTTTCCAGTCCCTCTTTCCAGCTTTTTCCTGGGTCTTGAGCAAAGCCATAGGACAAAAAAGGGTCGGTGAAGCACATATCGTCAAGGAGCGTGAGGTATGCGGCAACTTTCTTTTGGGCTTCAGCGGTGGGAGTTTCGGCATAAGCCGATGAGCCCATGCAAAGCATAATAATGAGTGCCAGAACGCGGCACATCTTTTTTCTCCCTTTCATTCGCATTTTAGCTCCCCCTCGTTAGTCTTCCAGCACAGCCTCGACACGCTGGCGCAGTTCGGCTGCTTTGCGAGCATTGCCTCGGGCGTAGGTCCGGCCCATCTGCCACAGTTCGCCAATGGCATCTTTAAGTTGGGTCGGGACGTCCTCACGCCGCATGGCCTGCCGCTGGAGCGTTTTGATCCTGTCGCGCCATTCGCTGCCCGGATTCTCGCTACCGCATCCATAGACACACTGCCGGAATATCTCCGAGTCCTTGAATCCGTCGAAGTCGTCCAGAAGGTCGTTTATGGCCTCCCGGACGGCTTCCGTGGCGTCTGATGCTTGCGCCCGTGCCGCCGGAGAGGAGAAGGCGATGCAGGCAACGAGGCACAGTGTGGCTAGGTTCCGTTTCATTTGGATATGGCGCTTACTGTTCTCCAAGGTAATAGCCCACGGTCGTTCTGAGGAGAGCAGCATACTGGTAGATGTCGTCGAGTTTTTCGATCTTGTGTTTGGTTTCGTTCTTGTCCGCGTCGAAGGTGCCTATGTATTTGACCGACACGGAGTTGAAATGCATACGGCAGAGCGGCTTCCTGTTGTTATCGTCAAGGAGGATACCGCAATACGTCTGCCGATCGCGCATGACTACGCGGGCCGGGTCGACGACGCTGCACAGGATGGCCTTGATGATGAGGTAGCCTTCAATCTCTTCCTGCGTCGTCACGATGCCGGATTCGTTCTCCACGGCTTCTTCTGCCTGTTCCTTTTCGGGCTCGGCGGGTTCGTCCAGTACACTGGCATAGGTATTCGGGCGGGCTATGCCCTGAATGCGGGACAGCAGGATGTCATTGATGTAGTGGTCGAACGCGAGGGAGACTTTGGGGCGGAAGTCGTCAAGGACGCTGGCCCTGAGCTGCCCGTCATAGATTTGGGCGACAAAGTGTTTCACAAAGGTATCTGAGGGAGACGCCAGCTCTTGGGCGATGAGTTGCTTGATCTGCCGGAGATGTTTTAGGTCCTGTGCGGCGGACAGGGCGACATCGACGTCGAAGGAGTCGTTGGCGAGCTTCTTCAATTCGGGGATGAGGGCCTCTTCCAGCTTATCAAAGTTGAATATCATGAATGGTTTGTCATCCATGATGTTCGGCTTGTCGAGGTCGGAGAAGAACTGGTATTGCACGCCGTCCGTCAGGATGGCGAGGCGTGCGGTAGGCGTGTTGTGGAAGTAGCGGTGGAGCTGGTCGGCCTTGCCGGAATCAAGGCAGGTCCCGGCGCACTTGGCTTCGATGAGGATGATGACCTCTCCATCGCGCTTGATGGCGTAATCCACCTTTTCACCCTTTTTAATACCTACGTCGACCGTGTACTCGGGGACGACGATGCGCGGGTCAAAGGTGTCATAGCCGAGCGCTTGAAGGACCGGCAGGATAAGCGCGTTTTTCGTCGCTTCTTCCGTGGCGGATGCGTGTTCCCTCAGTTCCTGAATGCGTGTTGCCAGTGCCTTGACTCGATCTGAAAATTCCATGTTTCCCACATGATGGTTTCGGCAGAGCAGCTTGTCCTCATATTGTTCGCTGCAAGTACCCCCTTTTTGAAAAGCAGCAGTGTCCGGCATCCGTTCTGGGTGCTCCAGCGCAACTGCCGTCATCTCCTCTGTTGGATTTTCAGTTCTAGCTTATCAAAACATTGTTATAGACACAACCATGAAGGGGAAAATTGGGGATAGGTGTTTGGGATACTCCCCTCTTTGACAAGAGTCTTTTTTATAGCTAAATTTATTGTTATAAAAATACGAATAAAGCTAGGAGTAAAAAAGTTATGACTGGGGTAGGATGCCCTCAAAGTGTAAGGGGGTTCATCATGGATGAAAAAATGAGGCCCATCTTGGAACGGGTCACGGCTGAACATCTTTTTGTGGATGCCAGAAAGAAAGCCGGGATGACCTTCGACAAGTTGGCTAGTGTTGCCTATCCCAGTCAAAAAATTGAATCATCCCGAATGAAAGTGCACCGTTTTTTGAAGCCGCAAGTAAACGGATTGCCTAAGAATATGTATTTATACGACTTCATCTTGTTTTGCGAGGCGTTGAATGTCGACCCTGTTCGTACTTTGGCAGAGATTCTCAACAAGGTAGAGCACGAGGTACAAACCGAAGAAAAATAAATCTCCACTCGCTATAAACATTAAAATAAGCTACTTCGGTAGCTTTTTTTGCGCCCTTATTCTAGCTATATTAGATAATTTTGTTGACTTAAACTAGTTAATAACGTTAATTCGATTTCAACGGCAGAATACAGGGGTATTCCCGTTCGGTTCCTTGACAATCAGCCCCAGCAAACCCCTAGAGCCTAGGCGGGCACGGCGCTTAGGTGCGGATGAAGGGCACGGTCGGCTTTTGACGTCGGCTGTGAAATGGTGTCAAAGGATAGGAGGGACTATCCAAAGAGGGGAGGCGAAAGCTTCCCCTTGTTTTCTCGGATGCTGCTCAGAAGATCATTCCTTATCGATGGGCCTATCCAGAGCCCGAACCTTCTCGATGAACGCCTTGAACTCGGGCGTATCCCGGATGGAGTCCAGATCAGAGTCATCCTGCATATGGCGTAAGGATGGGAGTTCCTCTCCTTCAAGGGAGATATTCAGGTAGTGGAGAGCGTCTTCTAATGATCTCTTGCGCAGGACTGAGAGGCAAGCTTGATTGTAGGCAGGCAGTGCAGGTTCAATGGATGAGGATTGGATATATTTGGTTTCTGCCTCGTCCCAGAGCGTATTTTTTCCTCAGGAGAGGATGCCGCATCGGCGCGTGCAGAGAGGAGGTTGCCCCAATTGCACAATACGCTAGAATTCCGCATTGCATCGGAAATTTTTTCTATATTGCGGATTCCTTCTTCCAGTAATTGTTTTTTTTCTACAGTGTTTTTAGAAGGTTCTCGAGCGAGATTACCACACGCAAGTGCGAGCCCAAAGAGGGCATTTTTGTTTCGTGGGGAGTCTTCAAGAATGGTTTTCCAGAAAGTATACGCCTTCTCCCATTCTTTATTTTCTTGGGCAAGGATCGCTTTTCCCCAGAGTACTTCAATACCTTTACCGGATTTGACAGCTTCTTGAGCACGATTGAGGATATCTTCGGAATAATTGGGAGTGAGTCCTTGCCTGCTGGCTTCGTCACTGAGCAGATCGACTTTTTCTTTGGCTCTTTCGATAAGCTGGCCTATTTCGGCTTCGTATTTATCAAACGCATCTTTTTTATTCTTTATTTGCTCCCGATACGTCTGTGTCGAAAAATAGGTAACGCCAATGCCCGCAAGGGCGAGTATTGCCGCGACAGCGCCGAGAGCCGTAAAGCCGGAGTCGATGAGGCCAAGATTTCTGTCCGTGATGGATTCAGCTTGGCTTTTGGCATTATTGACGAGTTTTGTGACACTTTCTTGGCGTTCTTCCAACGCATGGATGGAACCTTTTAAGTCCTGCGCTTCTTTCTGAATGTTTTTTAGGGCAGAAAGCGTCTGTTCTGTTTGCCGTCCCAAGGTCTGCTGGAGGCGTTCCATCGCTTGGAGCATTTGCTCTAAGCGTTCTTCCTGCTGACTGGAAGACGCTAGAGGAGGCTCCTGTGCCATCGTGATAGGTGCAATGGGTTCCACTGGGGGTTGTCCTGCAAACGCGCTCCCAGTCAGCGTGAGGAGCAAAACGACAAGGCCAAAGTGTCGCATGGCATTTTTCCGGGAAAGAGTTTGAACGCCTCCGTTAACACGGAGGCTTTTTGCGAAGCCACAGTGGAATGTTGAATATACCCAGAGCGGAAAGACTTTACTCTTCCAACACAGCCTCGATGCGCCGGCGCAGTTCGGCTGCTTTGCGGGCATTGCCTCGGGCGTAGGTCCGGCCCATCTGCCACAGTTCGCCTATGGCGTCCTTGAGGCGGGTTGGGACGTCCTCCCGTGGCATGGCCTGACGCTGGAGTGTCTTGATCCTGCCGCGCCATTCGTTGCCCGGATTTTCGCTGCCGCACCCATAGACGCACCGCCGGAATATCTCCGAATCCTTGAATCCGTCGAAGTTGTCCAGAAGGTCGCTTATGGCCTCCCGGACGGCTTCCGTGGCGTCCGATGCGCTTTGCGCCCGTATGGGCGACAGGGCAAGCAGAAGCACGATAGCGAAGCAGGGCGCAAGAAAACGCATCAATGCTCACCTATATAAATTAGAGTGCGGCTCCGAATGCCATCACAGTTTCGTCACTGTCGCGCCCAGAGACGGCCTTGCCCGTCGCCGCTTCAATCATGTTGAGCAACAGGATGGCCCGTTGCCGGATGAAATCGTCAAAGGCGTCTCGGCGAAGCTCGACCACCGGAATGCCATGCGAATGGAGACAGACATCCAGCGTTTCCGCCGGGACATCCTTTTTTTCTTCGATGCGTCTGATGTAAACGCTTGGCGCGTCGCCGCCGAGATATTGGTTGGTTTTTGAGGAAAGCGGCGTTTTATTGATGACGCTGTTCCATTTTTCCTTGGGGAGGGTTCTCGCGCTGCACCATGCCTTGGAAAAAATATGGTGGATGTCAATGGCGTTATCGAAATAGGTGTTGAGATCGATGGGCGTCCCGGAAACAAAATCTTTGCCTCCGCTCTGCATCAGGAGCACGGTCAGGCCTTTGTAGGCTGCGGAGCCTCGAGTCTGCAACGAGAGGAGACGGCGGGGTGCGAAGCTGGCATCTTTGATGGTGCGGGGAGCGTTTCCGCCGTTCACCCACGCGACGACATCGGGGAGGTCTTGGCTGAACCGGGTTTCGTTGGCCCCGCCGTAGAGTTCGCCGAAGACCCCGCACCAGTACCAGTGCAGGATTTTCTTTTTGACGCTGGCGTTGTCGATGTCTCCGGAGAGACACGCACAGATGCAGGAAAGGGGGATGAACTGGGTCGCATAGGGAAGGAAGCGGGCATCAAAGATTTTTTCTTCGGCGAGAAGCTGTGCGGCTTTCTTGAAGCCGTTTTCCAATTCATCGGCGAATTGTTGGTAATCGGAAACCGCCAGTTCCAGGACGTCCCGGCGTTTACACGTGACGGCGCTTGATCCGGACTGGGCCTTTCGGAAGCTCACATACAGCGTGAGCGCCGTCAGGAAGGTGGTGCCGTCCACTGACTCGAGAACGCGGTGTTTTTCACTCATGCGCTCGGAGCGGGCTTTCCAGTCCTCAGGAAGGTTGAAGTGGCTGGCGGCAAAGGTCGCGGTCACGAGCTCAAAGACCGTCAGGGTGACGCCGCCGGTGTTGACCTTTTCGAAGACCTTGCAGACCGCTTCACGTGTCGTATCGGCCCCTAGTTCAATGGCTGGTACTTTGAACTGTTGGAAGGGAAGCCACACGGCGTTTTCAAACTGCATCAGGAAGATTGAGGCATTGGCGTCGCCGTTATGGTATTGGTTGTAGCCCATCCGCCACTGCATCCAACGTTCCGAGTTGAAAAGCAGGGACACGGGAAACATTTTCTTCGCGTACTGCTGTTCCGAGGTGGAAAGATCCAGTTCGACTTTTCGTCCGAAGTCGCTGGTGAGGATGAGTTTCTCGGAAACGGAAACAATGGCGTCTTCCCGGTCGACATGCGGATCAAGGCATTTTTCCATATCTAGAAAATAGACGCGCTGGGCCTTCTCTCCCTTGTCCGTTTTGGTTTTGACGGGCTTGCCGCTGTACAGAGCGAGATACATGGATGTGAGGCGCTGCTGCCCGTCGAGAACGAGTTTTTTTGGGGCAGGCGCGGGGGACAGCTCGACTCCTTCAAACAAGCGTGTTTGGAACGGGACGCCTCCGGCCTCTAGGAACATGACGGCGCCGATGGGGAAGGAGAGCGAGACGCTGGCAATCAGTTCGAGGATATGTCGGTCATCCCACACCCACTCGCGCTGGAAGTCGGGAAGCTGGATGATTCCGTTGTGGATGTCGGCAAGGACGTCTTTCAGGTTGGGTTCGGCGGTGCGGAAGGACATGGCGGCTCCGGTTTCGTGAAATATGATTGGTCCTCTGCATGAAATTCTCGGCATTACATTATCAGAAAGTTGTTATAGCCTCAACAACCTTATGGAGTCTGTAGGAAAGGATACCCAAACTGGAAGGAGATTTTGGACGTCCCGCAACGGCTGGAAGAAGCTGGTGCAGGACGCCAAAGAAGCGCGGCGGGGCCTGTGGTCCCGAAAGAACCCGACCCCGCCGTGGAAGTGGCGGCAGAAGCGGAAATGAAAGAAGGCCCTCGGAGATACCCGGGAGCCTTGCTTTTATTGCTTGGGCATGGGGGAAACGCCAATGAGTATCTTTCCGGCATTTGCGCCGAAGACAAAATAAATGTCTCCTGCGCGGGCTTGGATTCGTCCAAGAGCCGAGTAGTCAGGTTGGAGGATACCGAGCGAATTTATGAGAGATTCGCGCTCGGCTTCGCCTAGATCGGGTGTGAAAGCCTGTACCAGACTCATGAAGGTTCGGGCATAGGTTTTTTGCGTTTGGGAGTCTGGTCTATCGTCGGCCCAGACTCGAACCCGTACAGGCTTTCCTCCGTCATGGTTGTACATGAAAAGTATATCCATAAATGGATTCAGCCGATAAGTGCAGTATAGGGTACGTTCCCTGTCGTATTTTGGCAATACACAGTGGGGTCAACTTCTGGCAGGTTGAACTCTTTGGCAGTCTGATTGTACAGAGTAAGGATTTCCCTTTCCGTTTGACCGAATTCAGGCAGATCGGCTGCAAAAGCCGCTGGAGTGCTGATAAACAGCGCCACCAGCAACGCTACCACTCGAATCATCTTTTCCCCCTCATTGATACGGCCCTACACACCACAGTCGGTAACACCACTCGCAGATCTGTCCGAGGTGGCATGTTGAAGATTGTCCTAGCGAGCCTCGGTGGACGTCACTACGGCGCTCATCGACTCGGCCAAGCGTTTGTTTTCTTCATGCAGCGCAATGATCTTGTCCTTGGAGGCTAGGAGCTCGTTTTTGGTCTCAAGGAGTTCGTCTTTGGTTGCAAAGAGTTTTTCGGTTAGTTCTTCGTTTTTACATTCTAGTTGGAGCATCCGGTCGTTCGGGGTCGTCTCTAGTTCGGATATGAGAGGAGAGCGCGAAGGTTCTTTCTCGGATTTCCCCTCCTTGAGCATCGTTCCTTCGCCAAAATAAAGCCATTCCCGAGAGATTTGAGGGTACACCTTCAAGATGTCTTCGAGAAGAATTAGCCGGATTTTTCTTTGACCTTCTTCGTTCATATATCCATTGAACGTAGACTGTTGACAGCCAATCTTTTTAGCAAAAGCGGTTTGACTGTTGTCTTCAAGTGATTCAACAAGTTTCAAAATACGCTCAAATATCTTTTTCATTGAATAAATATTTTTTCGGTTGATTTATAACCAAAAATACGGTTACATGAACTTGGCAAACAAGCTAACAAATAAACCTAACACTGAAAACAACCTATGAAACCTAATAGCAAAACCTAATCAAAGGAGCAACGAAAATGACGCAGCCGAGAATTGAGCGTCTGCGCGACTGGATGGCGGAGGGCAACATCACATACCGGGCAATCGGTGAACGGATTGGGGTCTTGACGCAGGGAGCGAGGTTGCTTCTGGTGCGTGAGACGATTCCTGTAGAACGGTACAAGGCTCTGCGTGTTCTGGGTTTCCCCGAAGACCTGCTTCCACAGCCCTGTGACATCCCAACAGGCCCCCGTCCGAGAATCCCACGTTTTCCCTGTCTCGTGACTAATAACTAGCTATTTATATTGTTCTGAGTGGTTCAGAACGCCACCGATGGGAAAACTGGTGGGCGCACCCATCGATGGCAGTCAAGTTTAACCCGGCATCCCGCCGGAATCACGCAAACGGAAAGGAGAGTTTGGCATGAAAGAAGGCACTCCGAACATCGGGGCCGTCTGCCAGCGGCTTGCCAAGCACGCCCCGTCCGGGCTGTCGGCGGAACAGATCGCCTATCGGCTAGGGCGTCCGTACAACACGCTGATGCCCGAGCTTTCGCCTCTGTGGGACACGCACAAGTTCGACGTGAACCTGCTGATACCGCTTATGCGGCTGGCGGGCTCCACGGAGCCGCTGCACGTGATGGCCCGCGCCCTCGGCGGGGTGTACGTCGACTTCCTCCCGGTGTCGGACGCAGCGCATCCGGTACATGGCCAGTGTATGGCCTCGGTGAAGTCGTTCGGGGACATGATGGTCGGCACGGCGAAGGCGCTGGAGGACAACATCATCACCAGCGAGAAAGAAGGGAACTCGCCCGGCTCGGCTACAGGGCCGTGGGCGACATTTTGGCCCTGCTGTTCCAGAGCGACGAAGCGGAGGCTCGGGATCGGGGCAGGGCGTAAAAGAACGCCCCCCGGAGTTGCGGGAACAACGCCGAGGGCAAACATCCAGTGAGGACTGCTCAAATGGATAGAAATGAAATTTACACGGGCAAGGCAAGGCTTGTCAATCGCGGCAACGGCATCGTCCTGCGCTGCGCGACGAAGGGTGAGCTTGCGGAGCTTCTGGCGCTGCTCAGGGCGCTTTTCCCGCATGGGGGACGCATGAAGGATTCATGGGAAGGGCTGCGGCATGAGGTACGTTATCGGAGACAGCGCCCGCCTCGTGACCCCTTACCGCGGTTACTCGTGGGTGACGATCATCGGTTACGAATGTGGCGGGTATGCGTGGAACTTACTTCCGGCCTCGAAATCGTCGTCCGGGAAGACGAACTGGAGGACGTATGAAAAAACGTGAAGTGATGGAAACCGAGGCAGGAGTACACGATGGAGCGGCATGAGTTCGACGCGGCCTACGCCCGCATCTGCGAGGTCTGCGGCATGAAGACGCAGACGGAGCTTTCCGCGTATCTCGGTATCCGCCAGAGTTCCATTTCCGACGCCAAGCGGCGCGTGGCCGTCCCCGCAGCATGGCTGCTGACCCTTTTGACCCGCGAAGGCGTGAACCCTACGTGAATTCTGACGGGCGGAGGTTCCAAATTCTTGGTTCCGGCCTCGTTGCCTCCGAGCGCGCCCACGCTGCTGCTGGCTCGCCTGGCAGGGCCGGAGCTGGAGCAGCGCATCCGGGCGGGGCTGATGAGCGCGACGGAATGTATCGCCGAAGAAATCCGGGCTTTCGCTGAGGGCAAGGAGGAGAAAGGGAAATGATCGACCTGCTCATTGAGTACCGCCACTGGCTTGCCGGGATGGTCATGGGCGTCGGCTTCGTTGGCCTGTTCATCCGGCAGGAGGTGGCCCATAAGCGCCGCCTTCGCCGGATGGCGAGGGAGTGCCGCCATGAATTAGGGCAGGAAGGATAGCCCCTCCGTCTCGCCGTCCGAATCCTCGGAGGCATGGCTTGAGTCCCATGCCTCCGAACTGGTGGACTGCGGGAGGATGCGTTACCGGATGCTGTCCCACCATTGTGGGACGCGGGAAAGCTGTTTCCACGGCGGGCGGTGCCCGAAGGCTTTGCGGGGCTCAAGCCGCCGAAGACACCATCAAGACAGCCGTGCGCGTCCCGGCTCTTATCGGATGCATGGAGGAGTGAGCATGTCGCAATCGCATGAAAAGCAGCTTATTGAAGCCCTTCGCGCTGTGTGCAAGCCGAGCGGGGATGATGTGCCGCCCGGCCTGGGAGGGGAGAGCGTCAGGGCCATCAGGCGGGAGCTCGCCCCGCTTGTGGAGCTGGCCGCGATTCCTCATCAGGGCTATCTGGATGAAAATGCGGCGGGGCTGTATTGCAGCATTCCCGTCAAGTCGCTTCAAAAAAAGAGGCATCTTGGTCAGGGGCCGGCCTTCATTAAGGACGGCAGCAAGGTCTTGTATGCCCGCAAGGATCTTGATCAGTATATGGCGCAAAAGAAGGTCAAGACTTATGAGCGGTAGCTTCTGCTCAATGACCTTGAGGGCCTCCCACTTGGCGTCAGGGCTGAGTTTCGCATACAGCTGCGTCGAAAGGGTGTTCTTATGGCCCACAAGCGTACCGATGGTGTACAAGGGAACGTTTTTGCTTGCCAACCACGAGCAGAACGTATGCCGCAACGTGTGAAAAACGACTTTGTACCGTCTGTCGGTGATACCGTCGTTGAGGCCAAGCGCGGATATGGCATTGGTGAAGGTGTAGCGCAAGCTGCTTTGCGTTATCTTATTTCCTTATCGATCAGGATATGGTTGATCGTACCCGGTGCAAGAGAGTACCCCAAGGGGAGTGTTTTGTCGTCCTTCGCCCTATGGACAGCCTCGGTTATCAGGGGGTCAGCCTTGAAGGACTCAAGCTGAAACGAGGTGATCTTACTCTGGGGCACGTTTCCAAAGACCGGGCCGATGTGTGTTTTGTAGCGATTGATGCGCGCAGCATGGTTTTTCAGGGATGGAAAACGCTTTTCCCTGAAAATTTCCCATGCCTGTGCATAAGGTCAAATCTTGAACCCGAGGCTCGGGAAAGAGTTCGGGGTGGCGCTTCTTGCGTATATGTTCACCCCGTATTTCACTTGCCAATACAGCGGTATAGCCTTCGCTACGCCAACCGACCTTCTCCCATATCAACTTCCCATCGAGCTTGTAAGAAGCGATGTCGAAGCAGACGTCAGGCTTGCCGTCATAGCGCTTTGTGCTACTTGTGCGGTAATGACGCCAGTGTACTTTGTCTTCTCTCGATGGGCCATTTGTGCTTACCCTTTGCTAACCTTGGGGCGGAAATGCTAACCAGTTGGCCAACCACGAGCGCATACTGTGGGAAAACACAGAAAAGCGCAAACACTGTCTTCTCCGATGGTTGCATAGTGCAGCAAAATAGGGCAAAAGACAATCGGACATCTATGATTGTATGTAACATATCATGAGTTCATTCAGACTCTGTCGTTGAAGCGGAACGTCCAGCGATGGGGCCATTTTTTTTGTAAGGAGATTTCATGAGCAACGAACCCGATAAGATTATTTATTCCATGATCCGCGTGTCCAAGCGTCATGGGCAGCGTGAAGTGCTGAAAGATATTTCCCTTTCCTATTTCTACGGCGCGAAGATCGGTGTCCTCGGCCTGAACGGATCGGGTAAATCTTCGCTGCTGAAGATCCTTGCGGGCGTGGATCAATCCTTTGAAGGAAAGACTGTGCTGGCTCCCGGCTATACCATCGGTTATCTGGAGCAGGAACCGCTGGTCAACGAAACGCGGACCGTCCGTGAAGTCGTGGAGGAAGGGGCGCAGGAGCTTGTTAATTTAGTCAAGGAATTCGAAGAGATCAACGCCAAATTCGCCGAGCCCATGGAGCCGGAGGAAATGGATAAACTCATCGAACGCCAGGGGCAGGTGCAGGAGCTCATGGATGCGAAAGGTGCATGGGATCTTGACTCCAAGCTTGAGATGGCGATGGATGCCTTGCGGTGCCCTCCGGGGGACACGCCCGTTTCCGTCATCTCCGGTGGTGAAAAGCGCCGTGTGGCGCTGTGCCGCCTGCTGCTGCAGAATCCCGATATCCTTCTGCTCGACGAACCTACCAACCACTTGGACGCCGAATCCGTGGCGTGGTTGGAACGGTACCTCCAGAATTTCCCCGGTACGGTCATTGCCGTGACCCACGACCGTTACTTCCTCGACAACGTCGCGGGATGGATTCTCGAGCTGGATCGTGGTCGCGGGATTCCATGGAAGGGCAATTATTCCTCTTGGCTGGAGCAGAAAGAAAAGCGCCTCGCTCAGGAAGACAAGGCCGAGGACGAGCGCCGCAAGACCCTCAGCCGTGAGTTGGAATGGATCCGCATGTCCCCCAAGGGGCGTCATGCCAAGGGCAAGGCGCGTATCAACGCCTATGAGGCCATGCTGAGCCACGAAAGCGAAAAGCGGGCTCCCGAACTGGAAATCTATATCCCCGCAGGCCCCCGTCTGGGCAAGAAGGTCATTGAAGCCGTGGGCGTCAGTAAAGCCCTCGGCGACAAGGAGCTGATGGAAGACGTAAACTTCATCATTCCGGCGGGTGCTATCGTGGGCATCATCGGCCCGAACGGTGCGGGTAAGACGACGCTCTTCAAGATGCTTGTTGGGCAGGAAAAGCCTGACGCGGGCACGTTGACCATCGGTGACACCGTTCAGTTTGCGTATGTGGATCAGCAGCGTGAGTCCCTGACGCCGGGCAAGACCGTATATGAGCTGATCAGCGACGGTGCCGAGACGATCAAGCTTGGCAACCGGGAAATCAACGCCCGCGCCTATTGTTCCCGTTTCAACTTCACCGGCTCGGATCAGCAGAAGAAGGTTGACGTCCTGTCCGGCGGCGAACGGAACCGCGTACACACCGCCCGGATGCTCAAATCCGGTGCCAACGTCATCCTGCTTGACGAACCGACCAACGATATTGATGTAAACACCATGCGTGCCCTTGAGGACGGTCTGGAAAATTTCGCGGGCTGCGTACTGGTCGTCAGCCACGACCGCTGGTTCCTCGATCGTATCGCTACGCACATTATGGCGTTTGAAGGCGATTCGTCGGTCGTGTTCTTTGACGGGAACTATTCGGAATACGAGGAAGATCGCAAGAAGCGCCTCGGTAAGGACGCGGATCAGCCGCACCGCTTGAAGTTCCGCAAGCTGACCCGATAGAGAGATTGATCCGATAGAAAGGAAGGGGAGGGCGTTTTTCAACGTCTTCCCCTTCCTTTCTATGCGGGCGGTTTTGATTTGGCGTGAGGGATTAGGCGAAGGCGTTCACGCCTTCCAGAGAGCCAACAGCTGTGATGGCGACTTCTTCCTCCACCGGAACGGCGTCGAGGATGGGTTTGACCATACGGGAGAGGGTTCCCTTCGGGCCCACTTCAACCCATGAGCGGATACCGTCGTGCCACTGGTTGGCGATCGTATCGATCCACAGGACCGAGGAAATCATCTGAACGGTGGCGAGTTCGTGCAGGCTTTCGCCATCCGTCACCGCTTTGCCGGTCACATTGCTGTAAACGGGAAAACGCGGTCTGGACCACGTCATCTTGTTGAGCGCCTTGGCGAGTTCCTGCGCGGCCGTATCCATCAGGGGGCTGTGGAAGGCTCCGCTGACCGGAAGGGGAACCGCCCGGCCTTTCTTTTCCTTAACGAGCGGAAGGGCCGCTTCCACCGCCGCCTTGGTCCCGCTGATGACGAACTGGGCCGGGGTGTTGTGGTTGGCCACAATGAGGATTTCTCCCGTGGCTTCCGCAGCGGCCTTGGCGATTTCGTTCACGGCTTCGCGGTTGAGCTTGAGGATTGCCGCCATGCCGCCCTTGCCGTCGGGATCGGCGTCCGCCATCAGCTTCCCGCGCAGGCTCACCAGTTCAAGGGTCGATTCGGGGGACAGGGCTCCGGCAGCGGCCAAAGCGCTGTATTCGCCAAGGCTGTGGCCTGCGGCGCAGGCGGGGGACAGCTTTCCGGAAAGCGCCTGCCACAGCGTCACGTTGACGACCGTCAACGCGGGCTGGAGGTGCTTGGTGTCGGCCATGAGCGCCGCGTCGTCGCTTTCCCAGTAGACGGCGCGCAGGGGAAGGCCGCTGATCTGTTCGGCTTTTTTCCAGAGCTCCATGGCTTCTTTCGATGCTTCGGCAACATCGCGGCCCATACCGGGCTCTTGGGAGCCTTGGCCGGGGAAAAGGACGGCGGTGGGGACAGTAGACATATTGACCTCTACTTTTTTGGGGTTGGGGCCGGGCTGATGGCCTTGAGCAGGCCGGGGAGATTGCGCCGGACAACGTCGAGTTCGTCGTCGCTCACATTGGGCATTTCAACGGGGGGCTCCTTCGTGATGGCGTCCCCTTGCTGGATGATGGCGACAGCGGCGGCGGCCCGCCCCATAATGCAGAAAAAGCGTTCCGGTTTCCAGCCCGCAGCCTTAATGTATCCGGCGGCGTTCTCGGAATAAAGGAAATCGGGTTCACCCGCTTCATTGACGATCGGGTGGGCCTTTTCCTTGTTGGTTTTGATCCATGCCCGGAAACGGGGAAGATCGGCGATAAATTGGTTGAGTTCCTTTTCGGAAAACGGAGGCTGGTTGTACAGCGTTTCCGCCGAAGCGGGGAGTACGGTCAGCAGAAGCAGCAGCCCGGCAAGGCCGAGGCGGAAAAAAAGAGCCATGTGTCACGTCGCTTGTTGAAGGGATGGGCGGCGTCCATTGTTGCGCCGGGACAAAAAGATAGAACCCCTCTGCCCCGGCGTATAGTATATTAATCGTATTTGATGGAACTGATCTGCATGAGCTTGTTCCAGTTGTGATGCGATTCGATGTAGCGCATCGTTCCGGTTTTGCTACGGATAATCATGGAATGCGTAACGGCTCCCTGTCCGGAGAACTGGACGCCGCGCAGGAACGTGCCGCCGGAGATGCCGGTGGCCGCAAAGAAGACGTCATCCCCCTGCACCAGCGTGTCGGCATCAAGGATCTGGGCAAGGTCGATGCCCGCTTCCTGGATGGCGGCTTTTTCCGCTTCGGACTGGGGATCGAGGCGGGCAAGCATGGCGCCCCCCGCGCCCTTGATGGCGCAGGCCGCCAACACGCCTTCAGGCGTGCCGCCGGTTCCCATCATGACGTCGACTTCGGAACGTTGATCCACGGCCATCAGGGCACCGGCGACGTCGCCGTCGGTATGCAGCTGGATGCGCGCGCCCACGGCCCGGATTTCCTGAATGAGCTTTTGATGGCGGGGTTTATCGAGGACGAAGACCACAAGGTCGTTGGTATCCTTGCCCAACGCCTTGGCGATGAGGCGGAGATTGACGTGGACCGGCGCGTCCAGATCGATGACGTCACGGGCGGCTTGGCCGACAACCAGCTTTTGCATGTAGAAGCTGGGGCCGGGGTTGTACATGCTGCCTCCCGGAGCGGCCCCGACGACGGCAATGGCGTTGGGACGTCCATAAGCGAGCAGGTTGGTCCCCTCGACGGGGTCCACGGCGATGTCAAGGGAAGGCCCATTGCCCATGCCGATGATTTCGCCGTTGTAGAGCATGGGCGCTTCGTCCTTTTCCCCTTCCCCAATGACGACTTTGCCCGCGATGGGCAGGGAGTTGAAGGACAGGCGCATGGCGTCCACGGCGGCGCCGTCTCCGGCGTTTTTATCGCCGCGCCCGAGCCAGCGCGCGGATGCCAGAGCGGCGGCTTCGGTGACACGGACAAGATCAAAGGCAAGGTTGCGCTCCGGCGCTTCCATAAGGGACATATCGCTCTCCAGAAAATATGAATGGTTCATGAACGCCCGGCCTCCGCTGATCCAGCGGCTCAGGCGGTATTGGGAACATAGATCAGGCGAAGCCGCTCTTCAAGAAAAAGCTCACCGCCCGACGGCTGGAAGGCACGCTTTCCGGGAGGGGGGATTCGTGCTAGAGAGGGGCATGTTCAATCATACCACAGAAGTCCTACCCATTGAGCCCTTGCTCCCGGATCTGCTTGAAACATTGGGCAGCGGGACCCGATGTATACTTGAAGCGGCACCCGGCGCGGGTAAGACGACGCGGGTTCCCTTGGCATTGCTCCGGGCTGCATGGCTCGACGGCAAAGGCATCCTGATGCTGGAGCCCCGGCGCATGGCCGCCCGGAACGCGGCCCGGTACATGGCTTCTCTGCTTGGGGAAAAGGTCGGTCAGACCGTGGGGTATCGGGTACGCTTGGATTCCCGGGTGAGTGCGTCTACCCGGATTACGGTGGTGACCGAAGGCGTCTTGACCCGGATGCTTCAGGACGATCCCGAGCTTCAGGGCGTCGGCTGCCTGATCTTTGACGAATTTCATGAGCGCAGCCTGAACGCCGATTTGGGGCTTGCCCTTGCGCTTGATTGCCAGCAGGGCCTGCGTGATGATCTGCGGTTGCTGATCATGTCGGCCACATTGGATTCCGGGCCGCTCCTCAAGCTGCTGCAACAGGATTTTTCCGGAGCGGTCCCGGTGCTACGGAGCGAGGGGCGCGTGTGGCCCGTGGAGACGCACCATCTTCCGCTGCCCCGGGCTGACATTCCAATGGAAATATGGGTTGCGGACGCCGTCCGGCGCGCGCTGCGGGTGGAGAACGGCAGTATCCTCGTGTTCTTGCCGGGAACGGGCGAAATCCGAAAAGTTGAAGCGTTACTTCAAGGCGTGCGATCGGATACCGTACATCTTTGTCCGCTGTACGGCGATCTGCCCGCAGCGGAGCAGGATGCCGCCATTGCGCCGGTTCAGGCTCCGGTACGGAAGATAGTGCTTGCGACGTCCATTGCGGAAACCAGTCTGACGATCGAAGGTGTGCGGGTAGTCATCGACTCCGGCTTGGCCCGCACAGTGCGTTTCGACGCGGGAACGGGCATGTCCCGGCTTGTCACGGAACGCGTATCCCTCGCCAGCGCCGAGCAGCGTAGGGGACGGGCAGGGCGGACGGAGCCGGGCGTATGTTACCGGCTGTGGCATCAAGGGGACGAAGCGGGAATGGCGGCTCATATCCGCCCGGAAATACTGGATACCGACATGGCCCCGCTGTGCCTTGAGCTTGCCGTATGGGGGATCACCGCCCCTTCTTCCCTGCGCTGGCTGGACGAGCCCCCGGTGGAAGCGGTCAATCAGGCCATTCCCTTGCTCCGCAGCCTGGAGGCAGTCGACGCGGCGGGGAGGGTGACCGCACGGGGAAGGGTTATGGCCCGTCTGCCCTTGCATCCGAGGCTTGCGCACATGGTTCTCGCAGCCAAAGCGTTTGGGCTTGGCAAGGCCGCCTGCCTGTTGGCGGCAATGGCTGATGAGCGTGATCCGCTGCGTCTGCGCGATGTGGATATCCGCCCGCGTCTGGCGTTGCTCGGACACGGTCAGGGTTCGCCCGCCGTTTTCCGCATTCGTGAGGCGGCTCGCCAGATAGGGCGGTTGGTTGATGCGGCGGACGAACCGTCGCACCGGACCCCCATGAGCATACCGGAAGAGGAACAAGCCGGTGTCTTGCTCGCCTTGGCGTATCCGGATCGCCTTGCCCAGAAACGGAGCCGGGGCAGTTATCGTATGGCCAACGGGCGCGGCGGCTTTCTGGACGATACGGACTCGTTGGCCGACGAGCCCGTGCTGGCTGTGGGGGCCGTCAACGGTGGCTCCGGCAATGTGCGCATCTGGCAGGCTGCGCCGCTTTCTCAGGAAACGGTTGCGGCATTGTACCAGACTCAGTTTACCAAGAACGAAGAGGTCGTGTGGGACAGCCGGGAACAGGCTGTAGCGGCGCGGAAGCGCGTGAGCTTCGGGGCATTCATTATAGAAGAAACCCCGTTGAGAAACGGTGGCGCGTCCCTTGCGGACCGGATGGCGCAAGCGGTGCTTTCGGGTATCCGGGAACTCGGGATGTCGTGTTTGCCGTGGACGGACGAGCTGTATCAATGGCGGTTGCGCGTCGAGCTGCTGCGGGCCGTGGATAAAAGTGGGGACTGGCCCGACGTTTCGGAAGAAGCGCTCTTAACGGAGCTAGAAGACTGGCTTGCCCCCTTTTTGCAAGGCATATCCCGGCGTTCTCAGTTCTCGAAAATCGATCTGGCGGCGGCCCTTCATGCGTTGCTCCCGTGGCGCAAGCAGCGGGAGCTTGATGCGATGGCCCCCACCCATATGGAAGTCCCCTCAGGATCCTTTATCCGTCTGCTCTACGAGGCCTCGGCGGAAGGGATAGTGCCGGTTCTTGCGGTCAAGCTCCAAGAGATGTTTGGTATGCAGGAATCCCCCGCGATAGCTGAAGGGAAGGTTCCGGTTCTTGTCCACCTCCTGTCCCCTGCGGGAAGGCCCTTGCAGATCACCCGCGATCTCAAAGGATTTTGGAAGAATGGGTATCCAGCCGTCAGAGCGGAAATGCGGGGGCGGTATCCGAAGCACCCGTGGCCTGAAGATCCTTTTGCGGCCCTCCCCACACGGCTGACGAATCGGCGTCTCCAGAACAGATCATAGAGGGGAACTCTTTCGGCTTGTCCCGCAGGGGGCTGCTTTTCGAAAAGTCCCCCTTCCTTTTTCGTTGCCCGGCAAGGCCGCGGGCAGTCCCTGAGACAGCTTACTTTACTTTTGCGGGTGTTGCGGTAGAATAACCGCTTTACGTCTATCTTTATTAACCGTTCCGATTTCGAGGTATTACATGCGCGCCGAACAGCATCTTGAGGCTTCTTTCAGGGCTGTACTGAAAAATATGAACCTTCCCTGGCCGGATAAGGCCGTCATCGAACCTTCCAAAGATCCCAAGCACGGCGATCTGGCTTCCAACCTGGCGTTGGTATCCGCCAAGGCCGCAGGGATGCCGCCGCGCGAGCTGGCCGCAAAAATGGCCGAAGCCCTGCGGAATGAGGATGCTTCCTTGGCCTCCGTTGAAGTGGCTGGCCCCGGCTTTCTGAACGTGACGTTCAGCCCCGAGTTCTGGCGTGAAACGATCCGGCGCATTGATGATGCCGCCGATCGCTTTGGGCAGGCCACTGTTGGGAAAGGCTGCAAGGTACAGGTGGAGTACGTTTCGGCCAACCCCACCGGCCCTCTCCATATCGGTCATGGCCGGGGCGCGGCGGTGGGCGATACCTTGGCGCGCATCCTCCGTTTTGCCGGTTATGACGTCACGACGGAATACTATATCAACGACGCTGGCCGCCAGATGCGGCTCCTTGGTCTTTCCATTTGGCTGCGTGCCAAGGAACTTGCCGGAATAGCTGTGGAATGGCCTGAAGATTACTATCGAGGGTCCTATATCATTGATATTGCGCGAGAGATGATGGACAAAGATCCAGGGCTGACCTCGCTTTCCGATGCGGAAGGGCAGGACAGGTGTTTTGCCTACGGTATGCAGACCATCCTCGACGGCATCAAGGAAGACTTGCGGGAATTCCGGGTTGAGCATCAGGTGTGGTTCTCCGAGCGCTCTCTTGTGGAGCACGGAGCTGTTGAAGAAACCTTTGAGCGCTTGAAGAAGGCTGGCCTTTCCTTTGAAAAGGACGGAGCCCTGTGGTTCCGTACGACGGATTTTGGTGACGACAAGGATCGCGTCCTGCGCAAGTCCGATGGCTCGCTGACCTACTTCGCTTCGGACATCGCCTATCATGACGATAAGTATCGCCGTGGGTTTGATCGCGTGGTCGATGTCTGGGGAGCGGACCATCATGGGTATGTCCCCCGCATGAAAGCGGCGGTTCAGGCCGTGGGCCGGAAGGCGGAAGATCTTGACGTCGTGCTCATCCAGCTTGTGAACCTGCTGGAGAACGGCACGCAGGTGGCCATGTCCACGCGCGCCGGGCAGTTCGAAACCTTGGCCGATGTGGTCAAGGAAGTGGGCGTGGACGCCGCGAGATTCATGTTCCTGTCCCGCAAGAGCGACAGCCATCTTGATTTCGACCTCGCCCTAGTGAAACAGCGGTCCATGGACAACCCGGTCTATTATGTCCAGTACGCCCATGCCCGTGTACGGTCCGTGTTGCGGAAGGCCGCCGAGGCGGGGCTGACGCTGCCCGAAAAGACGGATCTGGCGCTGCTGGCTCCTCTTTCCGAGGCGGAAGATTTGGCTCTCCTGCATTTTCTTGATCGGTTTGAAGATGTGGCCAAAGGCGCCGCACAGGCGCTGGCGCCGCATCACATCAGCTATTATTTGATGGAACTCGCTGGGATGCTGCACAGCTACTATGCCAAACATCCCGTCCTTCAGGCTGGCGATCCTGAGTTGGCCTTGGCTCGTCTCGCGTTGCTCCGTTCCGTGGGGCAGGTGGTAAAAAATGGTCTTGAACTTCTTGGCGTAAGTGCTCCTGAAAGCATGTAGGGGGATCGCCTCGCTCTCAGCCGGACCCCGTCCCGTGGGGTCCGGCCTTCCGGTTCCCTCACTTGAGACGCCATTCAGACAGCAGGATAGAACATGTCTCTGATGCCATTTTCCAGTCGCTCTTCGTCGCGCTCATCCGGGGGCGGCGATGCTGGTGGCGAAAAAAAGTTGTCTAACCGGAAATACACGATCAGTTTGAGTTTTTCCGGCCTCATTACGAGCGGGATCATTACGATCATCGCCATCGGGTGGATTTTTGCCTTCGGAGTCATCGTCGGCAGGGGGTATAATCCCGAAAAGAAAATGCCCGAGCTGGCGCGCTTGTTGCCGCCGCCTGAAGGGCAGGACGCTCCGAAAGAAGCAAAAGGAATCTTGAAGCCTGAGGAACTGACGTTCATGACGGATCTCAAGCAGACGCAGCCCGCGGCCAATGCGGCTCCCAACAAGCCCGAAGCGAAGGCGGCGAACCCAACCGCTCAGCCCGTGGCCGCTGCGACGCCCAAACCGGAAGCCGCTTCTGCGGATAAGGCCAAATACGACTTCGTCTTTCAGGCTGTGGCGTACAAGAGCAAAGACAGTGCCGACAAACTGCGCGAACGCATGGAAGGCGAAGGGTTGCGCACTCGTATGACCATTGAGAAGGACAACAAGGGACGTCCCAAATGGTTCCGCGTGCAGGTCCTCGTCCGTGGAACGGACGCGGATGCCTCGGCCGCCAAGCAGGTCCTCGTCAAAATGGGATTGAAGGATGCAACGCAGGTTTCGAAAAAGCCTGTTCGGGGGCGGTGAGCGAATGGATATCTTGTCTCGTTTTTTTGCTGTTCCGGGTGCGCTCTTCCTGCGTTGGATAGGTGCCCTTGGAGACGCCTTTTTGTTCCTGCTGGAGGGATTGCGGCAGATATTCATAGCTCCTAAGCTGTTCATCAAGGTCCTTCAGCAGTTGTATGTGATCGGCACGAAATCGTTGTTCGTTATTTGCCTGATTGCGCTGTTTACGGGAATGGTCCTTGGCTTGCAGGGATATTATGTCTTGGTGAAGTTTGGCTCGGTGGGGTTTTTGGGGGCCGCTGTTTCGTTGACGCTCATCCGGGAGCTTGGTCCCGTCCTGACGGCCATCATGGTCACGGGGCGTGCGGGCTCGTCCATGGCCGCTGAAATCGGCGTCATGCGCATCACGGATCAGATCGATGCACTGGAAGTCATGGATATCCCCGGCATGGGGTATCTGGTCGCGCCCCGTTTTGTCGCTTCGTTGATAGCTTTTCCGCTTTTGACGGCCATTTTTGATGTGGTCGGGATCATCGGGGGCTACCTGACCGGCGTACTGCTGTTGGGCGTTAATGAAGGCGCCTATTTCCACGGCATAGAGAGCAGTGTCCTGATGCCCGACGTCACGGAAGGTTTTATCAAGTCGTTTGTGTTCGCGCTGCTGATAGCGTTGATCTGCTGCTATCAAGGATATAATGCGCACAGGCGGCGTGACGGCATGGGGCCCGAAGCGGTCGCCAATGCAACGACCTCCGCGGTTGTGATTTCGTGCGTGTTCGTTCTCGTGGCCGACTATGTGGTCACTTCGGCCATGCTGCGCTAGGAGGTTCAGGTGAAGGATCAGCATTCTTCTTGGGATATACGCCTCGAACACCTCCGAGTAGGCTACGGGACCCGCGTCGTCCTCGACGATATCAATGCGGTTTTGCCCGGAGGCAAGATCACGGTCATCCTTGGCGAGTCAGGATGCGGCAAGTCGACCTTGTTGCGGCACGTCATCGGGCTTTCGCGGCCCATGCAGGGGCATATCCTTTATGGGGGGCAAGATTTGTTCGCGCTCCCTGAACGCCAGTTCCGGCGGGTGCGGCGGCGCTTTGGCGTGCTGTTTCAGGATGGGGCCCTGCTCGGTTCGCTGACGCTCGCTGAGAATGTGGGATTGCCGCTGCATGAGCATACCCGTTTGCCCAAAGCGACTATCCGTTCTACCGTCCTGCGTATTCTGGATCTGGTAGGGCTTGCCGAGTTTGCCGATTATTATCCCAATGAATTGTCCGGCGGGATGAAGAAGCGCGGCGGATTGGCCCGCGCCATTGTCACGGAGCCGCCGTTGCTTTTTTGCGATGAGCCGACCTCAGGGCTCGATCCGATCAATTCGGCCCAAATGGATCAGCTGCTGTTGGATATGCGCAAGGCATACCCGGAAATGACCCTGATCGTGGTCAGCCATGATCTGGCGAGCGTGGCCCGCATTGCGGAACACGTGCTGGTCTTGCGTGACGGGCGCGTCGTTTTTTCGGGTTCGTATGAGGCGCTGAAGGCTTCTACGGATGAATATCTTCGGCGCTTCATGGACAGGAAGGCTGAAGAAAAAGCCAGTCGTGTCGCAACCACCGCGACGGATCCGGACGTTCGGGCCGCGCTGGATGCGTGGCTCGAAGGGTAAACGTTCTCATCAAGGACAAGGAAGGAACCCCCATGTCGTTTTCCAAAGAAGCCGCTGTTGGTTTTTTTGTTATGCTCGGACTGGTCTGTGTCGCTTACCTGACGGTAAAGCTTGGGCGCATGGAAGTTTTTCATTCCGAGGGATACGTTTTGACGGCCTCGTTCAATTCCGTATCCGGCCTGCGCCCCGGTGCGGAGGTCGAGATCGCCGGCGTTCGCGTCGGGCGGGTCAAGTCCATCCGGCTGGATGACAAACAGCCCCGTGCTGTTGTAGAATTGCAGCTAGGGGATAATGTGCATCTTACGGATGACGTGATCGCCTCGGTCAAAACCAGCGGGCTTATTGGCGATAAGTACATCAGTCTGGAGCCCGGCGGTTCTGGGGAACCGCTGAAGAACGGCGACGAAATTACGGACACCGAATCGGCGGTGGATATTGAAAGCCTCATCAGCAAGTATGTGTTTGGGAAGGTGTGATTATGATGCGTACAATCAGACATATGGTTTTGGCGTTGTGCAGTGTGTTTATCCTTTGCGGTACCGTTCATGCCGCGGAATCTCCGCTCGCGGTTTTGCAGACGCAGATCGATCAGATTTTGAATGTGCTGAAGGAGCCCAATTATAAAGATCCGATTAAGCGGGTTCCGCTCCGTGCTCAAATCGAGAAATATGTTCATGAAATTTTTGATTTCAGTGAATTCTCCGCGCGCACGGTGGGCAGAAATTGGCCGAGTTTTTCCGATGCCCAGAAAGAACGGTTCGACAAGGCCTTTGCGAACCTCCTGCTCATAACCTACCTTGATAAAATTCAGGGATACAATGGGGAAAAGATCGAATATTCCGGTGAAGTCCTCTCGACAAAGGGTGATCGCGCCGAGATTCAGACCATCGTCACCCTGTCCGACGGCAAGCCCGTTCCGGTGGCGTACCGGATGATGTTGAAGAACGGAAAGTGGGTCGTGTATGATGTGCTGATCGAGAATGTCAGCCTGATCAAGAACTACCGTTCGCAGTTCCAGGATGTCTTGACGCGGGGGACACCTGAACAGCTGATCGAAAGGGTTGAAGCCCGGGCCAGAGAGCTTCAGGCCCAATCCACCGTCAATTAACGGACTATTTCATGACTGCTGAGCAACGTTTTTTCCCAATCTGGAAGATGTGTCTGTGTGCCGCCGTTGTGTTGTCCCTGATGGGATGCGCGGCAAAGCATGGCGATAAGGCCGTCAACTCTCCTGATGTGCAGGCGGTTGAAACGGCGTCGTCGGTTGGAGCGGCTAGCGTGGCGGATTCCGATTCTGCCTTCGAGGATTACGATGATGAAGAATCTGAGGCCATTGCCGACCCCTTGGAAGGGTGGAACCGGTTCTGGTTCGGCTTCAATGACGTCCTCCTGTTGAAGGTCGTTAAGCCCGTCTACACGGGGTATACCTATATTACCCCGTCGCCTGTGCGGACCGGGCTCAGCAATGCTTTTCACAATATCCAGATGCCTATCCGTTTTCTGAACTGCGTGTTGCAGGGACGTTTCGGGGAAGCCTGGATTGAAGTCGGGCGTTTTGTCGTGAACACGACTGCCGGTTTCGGCGGTGTTTTCGATGTCGCCAAGCAGAGTAAGCCGCTCATCCCTATGGATAATCGAGACGCTGATTTTGGCCAGACGCTCGGCGTATGGGGATTTGGCGAGGGGATTTATCTTGTATGGCCTGTCGTCGGGCCGAGTACGGTACGTGACACGGTAGGCCTTGCCGGGGACTGGACGACGTCCGCATTCTTCTGGATTTCGGAACCCATCGGTCCCCTTGAGCTTGAACCTGCTCTGGCGGCAAGCCTTGGCCTCCGCTTCAACGATATGGGGACGGTAATCAGCACATACGAATCGCTGAAAAAGAGTGCTGTGGAACCTTATATCGCGGCACGGGATGCCTACGTCAAATACCGCCGTGCCGGAATCATGGGCAACCGATTCCAATGGTAATTTGTCATTGAACAGTAAAAAAGCCCTCCTAGGAGGGCTTTTTTACTGCGGTGGGAAAACCTGCAAGACTACGTGAACTTTTTCAAGAAATTTAGCTTTCAAAAAGTAATACATCAACAGGTATTCCCGCCTCAAGGCCTTCTATCCGTGCGGGAATGCGTACCAGCCCTTCCGAATCCAGCAACGTCCGAAGGAGCCCCGACAGGCCGGGGACCGGGACGGCGCGCGGAAGGCCGTTCGCCTGATGTTCCAACCTCACGCGGATATAGTCTTCGCGTCCTTGGCGGGAAGCGATGTTGCGCGACAGTATGGCCTGACGCGAAGGCCAGAATGTCTGATCGAATGCGTGTCCGTATCGGAAATTCCCCTGCCCAAAAAACTGGGCCATGAGGGAATGCCCGGCAAGGTGGCGGAGAAAGGGAACCCCCAGAATGTGCATGACGACCTGCGCGGAGGCTACCTGCCCAGGAAGCCCCCAGACGAGTGCCTGGCCGCAGCGGGCCAATATCAACGGTTTGCCCGGGCTGAGCGCAACGCCGTGGCAAAGGATTTCCGTGTCGCCCAAGGATTGCAGGGCTTCCAGCGTCAGATCCCGGACGCCTATGGAGCTTCCTCCGGACAGGAAGACGACATCCGCCGGCCGACCGTTTTCTCCTGCCAGGGCCGCTTTGAGGGATGCCGTCAGCGGTCCGAGCCGATCCGGCGCGATGCCGAATGTGGAGACATCGGCAACCGGACGGAGTATGGCTGAAAGGGCGAGTGTGTTGACGTCGCGGATCTGGCCGGGACGTGGGTTTTGCTCAGGGGATACAAGTTCGTCGCCCGTGGAAAGGATGGAAACCCTCGGGCGCCTGATAACGGGAACCTCCGTGATGCCAAGAGCAGCTAAGAGCCCGATTTCTTGTGCGCGGAGTTTTGTTCCCCGCTCAAGGAGGGGGGTACCTTCTTGAGCATCATCCCCTTTTTGCATGACGTATTCGCCTGGGGCGACGGAACGGCGCATTTCAATGACGCCAGCGCCGAACGGCTTGGTATGCTCGACCATAATGACGGCATCCGCTCCTTCGGGAAGGTAGCCACCCGTCACGATAGCAGCACACTGTCCGGATTGGAGCGTGAAGTTGGGCGGCCGGTCGATGGCGATTTCCCCGACGCAGTCAAGCCACACAGGATTAGCCTCCGAAGCCCCGAAGAGATCGGAAGCTTGCACGGCATAGCCATCCATTCCCGAGCGGTTGGCTGGTGGTAAGGTTTCCGTGGCCATAATCGTTTCAGCCAGTATGGGGCCGCCGGAAAGCTTGTCCAGCCGTTTGTTTTCTTGAGGAAGGGGAGAAACGTCGAGTAGCCGGGAAATGACTTCCTCGACAGGAAGGACGTGGAGAAAATCCTTTTGCATCCGTGTAGCTCCAGAACAAGGTGAGAGGGAAGGCTCGAAAAAACGGTCCTTTGGTGAGTGGCTTTTTTCGTTTTATCCCATGCAAGGGAAGACGACAATACTGACCCCGCAAACAGCTATGACCGAAAAGGGGAGGGCACGGTGGATTCGGATAACTGAGAGTGGGAAAAACCGCAGCTGGCATGTAAGGTGAGCTCCAACGATGATTCCTCTTGCCTGCGGGGGAAGAGACGCTTATTTAACACCTATGAATACAACCGAAACTCCACTTTTCAAGCTGCGGACCGAATACCTCCCCACAGGCGATCAGCCTGCGGCTATCGAGCAGCTCGCTTCCAACATCGAAGCGGGCGTCAGGGATCAGGTCCTGCTTGGTGTTACTGGATCGGGGAAGACCTTCACCGTGGCCAACGTCATCGCTCAGGTCAATCGGCCCGCGCTGGTGCTTGCCCCGAACAAGACCCTGGCAGCACAGCTTTACAATGAATTCCGCGCGTTGTTTCCGGAAAACGCCGTTGAATATTTCGTCAGCTACTACGACTATTATCAGCCGGAAGCCTATGTTCCCGCGTCCGATACGTATATTGAAAAGGACTCGGCCATCAATGACGATATCGACAAGCTCAGGCACGCGGCTACCCATGCCCTGCTGACACGCCGGGATGTTATCATTGTCGCGTCCGTGTCCTGTATCTACGGCCTTGGCTCTCCGGAATACTATGCACGTTTGATCATTCCGGTCGAGGTCGGTCAGCGTGTCAGCATGGACGCTATCATCACCAAGCTTGTGGATGTTCAGTACCAACGCAATGATATGGATTTTCACCGGGGAACGTTCCGGGTTCGCGGCGACGTGCTGGAAGTGATTCCGGCGTATGAGCACGAACGCGCCTTGCGTCTGGAATTTTTCGGAGACGAGATTGAAGCCGTCCGGGAGATCGACCCGCTGACAGGTGAAATCTTGGGGAATATCGGGAAAACTGTCATCTACCCGGCAAGCCATTACGTATCGGACAGGGATAACTTGGAACGGGCCATGTCTGACGTTCGGGACGAGCTTGGGGAGCGGCTGCGCCTTTTCCAGTCCCAGAACAAGCTGGTTGAGGCGCAGCGCCTGGAGCAGCGCACGCAGCTTGATTTGGAAATGATGCAGGAATTGGGCTACTGCACCGGCATCGAGAACTATTCCCGGCATCTGGATGGCCGCAAGGAGGGAGATCCCCCAGCCACCTTGCTCGACTATTTTCCGGATGATTTTGTGCTGTTCGCCGACGAGTCCCATATCAGTATTCCGCAGGTCGGCGGCATGTTCAAGGGAGACCGTTCCCGGAAAACGACGCTGGTGGATTTCGGCTTCCGGCTTCCGTCCGCTTTGGATAACAGGCCGTTGGAATTTCATGAATTTTTGGAACGGCTGAACCAGGTAGTCTATGTTTCGGCAACGCCGGGCAAATGGGAACTGGAGCGTTCGCAGGGGATCGTGGCGGAACAGATCATCCGCCCGACAGGCTTGCTTGACCCCGAAGTCGAGGTCCGCCCCGTAAAGGGGCAGATCGATGATCTGCTTGGGGAATGCCGGGCCCGTGTGGAAAAGCATGAGCGCGTGCTGGTCACGACGCTGACCAAGCGCATGGCCGAGGACTTGACCGAATATCTGAATGCGATGGGCGTCGCGGCCCGCTATCTGCATTCGGACATCGACACGATGGAACGCATGGCCATCATCAAAGCCCTGCGGGCGGGTGAGTTCGATGTGCTGGTGGGCATCAATTTGCTGCGCGAAGGCTTGGATATTCCCGAAGTTTCCCTTGTCACTATCCTGGATGCGGATAAGGAAGGTTTTTTGCGGTCCACCGGATCGCTTATCCAGACGTTCGGACGGGCGGCACGTAATGCCGGCGGAAAGGTTTTGCTGTATGCGGACACGGTGACGGCGTCCATGAGTGCGGCTATGGGCGAAACGGCCCGTCGGCGCGCGAAGCAGCAGGACTGGAACGAAACGCACGGCATTACGCCGACGACCATCAGTAAGCCGCTTGCCACGCCTTTTGACTCCCTGTACACCTCCTCAAGTGAAGGAAAGGGAAAGCGGGGACGGGGCAAACAGGCTCAACAGCCTGCGGCGGCTTCCGCATCCGCGGACATCACGGCCCAGAACGTGGCCCGGTATTTGAAGCAGTTTGAGCGCGAGATGCGCGATGCCGCCCGGGATCTGGAATTCGAGAAGGCGGCTGCCTTGCGGGATCGCATCAAGCAGCTTCGGGAACAGTTTTTGATTGCTTAGCCTCGGCAGCGGGGCAACGAAGGATGACGCCATGAATCAAGGGACGCTGCAATCCCTTCTGGTCGAGGATGCAGATAAAAAACGTCTGGAAGAGCTCCGTGCGTTCGTGATTTACCATAATCATCGCTATCATACGCTGGATGCACCGGAAATCACCGACGACGAATACAATGCCGCCTTTCAGGAACTTCTGAGGCTGGAAGAGCGGCATCCCGAATGGAGATCGCCCGATTCTCCGACGAACAGGATCGGCGGACAGGTGTTGTCGTCGCTGGAAACCAAGGCCCATACGCGGCGGATGTACAGCCTGGACAACGTGTTCGATGCGGAGGAGTGGCAGGGCTTTCTCAAGCGCCTGGACAACGTCCAGGAAGGGCTTGAGCATGCTTTTTGGTGTGATCCGAAAATGGACGGCCTCGCCCTTGAGCTTGTGTATGAGAACGGGCGGTTTGTCGAAGCACTGACGCGTGGAGACGGCGAAGTCGGCGAACTCGTGACGGAGGCCATGCAGACGGTGCGCAACTTGCCCAAAGTGCTGCACGGCGATGCCCCTGAGCGTCTGGAAGTGCGGGGGGAAGTCATTTTCCGCAGAAGGGATTTCGCCTTGCTCAATGAGCGGCTGCGGAAGGAAAATCTCAAGACATTTGCCAATCCGCGCAATGCCGCGGCCGGCTCCATACGCCAGCTGGATACCTCGGTTACCGCGTCCCGTCCGTTGCGGTTTTTGGCGTATGGGTTTGGGGACGTCCGGTTCGGTGGGGTACAGCCGTGGAGTACGTATGAGGAGGTCATGGGACGGCTACGTGACTTTGGGTTCGAGACGCCGCCCGGAGGCCGCCTCTGCCGGGGTTCCGAAGAAGTGGAAGCTTATTACGCTTCGTTGAGTGAAAAACGGGAGTCGCTGGCGTACGAGATCGACGGCGTGGTCATGAAGCTCAATGACCTTGAGGCACAAGAGGCGCTGGGCTATACGGCGCGGGCCCCACGGTTTGCCGTTGCGTGGAAGTTTCCGGCGCAGCAGGCGACGACCCTGTTGCTGGATATTACCGTTCAAGTGGGGAGGACGGGGGTTCTGACCCCGGTGGCCGAATTGGAGCCGGTGAACGTCGGCGGTGTGCTTGTCAGCCGGGCAACCCTCCACAATGAGGATGAAATCCGCAATCGGGACGTCAGAATAGGCGATCGTGTGGTGGTCCAGCGCGCCGGGGATGTCATCCCCGAAGTGGTGCGGGCCGTACTTTCGGAACGTGCCCCGGATTCGCAGCCTTTTGTTTTCCCCCATGTATGCCCGTCCTGCGGTCAGGCCGCGTCCCGTCTAGAAGGGGAAGTGGCTTGGCGATGCGTGAATGTTTCCTGTCCCGCCATGATCCGGCAATCGTTGGCGCATTTCGTGTCCAAGGCTGGGCTCGATATCGAAGGCCTCGGCCAGCGCTGGATCGAACTGCTTGTCGCTTCGGGACGGGTCAAAACGCCTGCCGATCTCTTTACGCTCAGGGTTGACGAGCTCTTGCATTATGAGCGGATGGGTGTAAAACTCGCCACCAAGTTTGTGGATTCGTTGGATCGGGCTAAAAAAGAAGCGACGTTGCAGCGTCTTCTTTGCGCGCTCGGCATCCGGCATGTGGGTGAGCAGACGGCGAAAACATTGGCGGCGACGTACGCTGACATGGACGTGCTGAGAGCGGCGAGCCCTGAAGAATTGCAGAATTTGCCTGACATCGGCCCGGAAGTGGCAAGTTCCATCAAGGCGTTTTTTGACGATGAGCCCAACGTGGCTTTGTTGGCGCGGTTGCGGGAGCTTGGGCTGTGGCCTGTGCGTCAGGAGGCGACGGTGGCCTCCGTGCCTGTGGGACCGCTCGCCGGGCAGAAGGTCCTCTTCACCGGATCGTTGTCCATTCCCCGCTCAAAGGCGCAGCAGATGGCGGAAAACGCAGGTGCGGAAATCGCGGGCAGCGTTTCCCGCAAGCTGAATCTGCTGGTCGTTGGGGATGAACCGGGTTCCAAACGCGAAAAGGCCCAGGCATTAGGCATCCGCATCGTAGACGAAGCCGGCTTTCTGGCTCTGTTGCAGGCGGACAATGAGGTGACGGCGTCTTCTTCCGAAAACGCGGCACAGGATTTTGAATAAGGAAAGAGGGTGGGGAAAATGAGTCTTTCTATTATCGTGATGGGCGCTTCCGGGCGCATGGGTACGACCATTGCCAATCTTGCGAAAGAGCAGGGCATGACGCTTGCGGCCGTACTGGAACGTCCGGAAAGGCTGGACGCGCTGGCCCATTGGGGATGCCTCGCCGGAACGGATCCCGAAGTCGTGTACCCGCAGGTTCCGGGGGCCGTCGTGATCGATTTTACGGCACCGGAAGCGAGCCTTGCCAATGCCCGGTGCGCCGTCAAGAACGGCAACCCTATCGTCATCGGGACGACGGGCTTCACCCCGGAGCAAAAGGCGGAGCTGGATGCAATCGCCCAAAACGGACGGGTGTTTTGGTCCCCGAACATGAGCGTCGGTGTCAATGTCCTTTTGGAACTGTTGCCCGAACTCGTGCAGATGCTCGGCCCGGATTATGACCTGGAAATGGTCGAGCTGCATCACAACCGCAAGAAGGATTCCCCCAGCGGCACGGCGTTGCGCCTCGCCGAGTCTTTGGCTTCGGCCAGGGATTGGGACCTCAAGGATGTTGCCTGCTACCACCGCGAAGGCATCATCGGAGAGCGCCCCAAGAAGGAAATCGGCGTTCAGGCCATCCGTGGCGGTGATGTGGTCGGCGTGCATACCGTCTATTTCATGGGCCCCGGAGAGCGCATTGAGGTGACGCACCACGCGCACTCGCGGGAAAACTTCGCTCAGGGCGCGCTGCGTGCCGCGAGCTGGTTGCCAGGGCAGCCGAGCGGCAAGGTATATGCCATGGGCGATATCTTGAAGTCGAGGTTGAAATAATGTCGAGCATCCCTGCCAAGGATTGGAAATCGGTCTGGGAACTGCTGACCTCCGGTATCCGCGATTATGTTCGGAAGAACGGTTTCACGGATGTCGTTCTCGGCCTTTCCGGGGGCATGGATTCCGCACTTGTCGCGGCGCTTGCCGTCGACGCGCTGGGCAAGGATCACGTGCACGGGGTGATGATGCCGTCCCCGTGGTCGAGTGAGGGAAGCATTACCGATTCCGAGGTACTGGCCGCCAATCTGGGGATGGAAACGTTCACGGTTCCGATTTCGCCGATGATGGAAGCCTTTGAAAAAGCGCTTGCCCCCGCCTTTGCCGGAAGGGAACGGGATGTCACTGAAGAGAACATCCAGTCCCGCATCCGCGGCGTGGTCATGATGTCGTTTTCCAACAAATTCCACTGGATGCTTTTGGCTACTGGGAACAAGTCCGAAGTGGCCGCCGGGTATTGTACGATGTATGGGGATACCTGCGGCGGTCTGGCACCCATTGCCGACTTGTACAAGACGGAAGTGTACCAGCTCGCGCAATGGTTCAATGAGCGCGAAGGGATGTGCGCCATTCCTCAGAACATCTTCGATAAGGCGCCGTCGGCGGAGTTGCGCCCGGGCCAGAAGGATCAGGATTCTTTGCCCGAGTACGATGTGCTGGATTCGATCCTTCATGCGTTGATTGAAGAATCGAAGCGGGCTGAGGATATTGATCTGCCCGGCGTCACGCCTGAAGACGTCAATCGTGTGCAAGCCCTTATGCGCAGGAGTGCCTTCAAGCGCCTTCAACTCCCCCCGCTGCTGCCTGTCGGTGACCATGCCTTCGGCGTGCACGTCCATATGTAACGCATAGATCGTTGATGCAAAAAAAGCCTCTCGAAATCCGGGAGGCTTTTTTTGATCTTATGATCCCAAAAACGGGATGCTCAAGCGCCCTTTTTGGCTTTCGCCGCTTGGCGCAGCCAAGAGTACCATTTTTCGAGCCCTTCGCCCGTGCGGCAAGAAACCTCAAAGAGGGCCAGATCCGCATTGAGGTGGCGGGCATGGCGGGCGGCAACCTCTACATCGAAATCCACATAGGGCAGGAGATCGATCTTGTTGAGGACCATCGCACTGGCACGGTTGAAAAGGAGAGGGTATTTTTCAGGCTTGTCGTCGCCTTCGGTCACGCTGAGCAGGGCGATCTTGGCGTCTTCGCCGCAATCGAATTCGACGGGGCAAACGAGGTTCCCTACGTTTTCGATGAACAGGATATCGATCTCGTTCAGATCGAAAGCACCTAGAGCTTCCATGACAAGGTTGCTGTCGAGGTGGCAGCCGCCGTCCGTATTGATCTGCACGGCCTTGGCTCCGGTGGCGGCGACGCGGCGTGCGTCGTTGTCCGTCTGGAGGTCGCCTTCAATGACGGCCATGCGAAATTCGGAAGCCAGATCCGTAAGCGTACGCTCCAGCAGAGACGTCTTGCCCGCACCGGGAGAGCTTATGAGATTCAGGGCAAGGATGCCGTGTTTGGCGAACTGCTCTTTCAGGCTTGCCGCCAGCTTTCCGTTGGCTTCAAGAACGTTACGAATAACAGGTATTTCCACAATAAGCTCCTTTATTCCGCCTCGATATGCTGGACGTACAGCTCGCGGCCCGTTTCCATTGAATGCCCGTATTGCTCGCCGCAGGCTGGACACGGCGCAAAGAAGTGCTCTCCCTTGACGGCCGGGAAAGTATGTCCGCATTGGGAACACTTGAGAGTGATGGGAACCTCTTCGGTTTCCAGCACAGCGCCTTCGAAGTCGGTTCCCGCCGTAAGCGCCTCAAAGGCAAAGGAAAGGGCTTCCGGGACGATGTTGGAGAGTGCTCCATATCGTACCCGTACCAGCAGCAGACGATGGACGTCATGCTTTTCCATCTCTTCGCGGACAATGGATAACAGGCTTGTAACGACAGACATTTCGTGCATGGCAGAACTTCTCTGGTTGATTCCCGGGACAAGGCTCGGCAGTTTTTGGACAGAGGCATAGGGAAGAAGTGTAGGCGAAAAAGAGTGGTGAGTCCAGCTGGACGGATGAGAAGGGGAGACTTGCTTGACCGTTGTTCCTGGCGGGCGTAGGTCACATGAAACGCCGTCGGACGGTATCCTTTTGAGGAGGGCATGATGCAAAAGATCGACGCGCATTCGCATGTGGGCTATTTCGGCGGGTGGGCCGACGTAGGGTATACGGACGAGCAGATGGTCGCCGAGATGGATCGGTACGGTATCGAAAAGTCCGTTGTGAGCTATATGGACAATACGGTGGTGGAGCAGGCTGTGAAACGTTTCCCCGATCGCTTTGTGGGGATTACGTGGGCCAATCCCTACGAAGGGGACAAGGCTGTCGAAACGGTCGTCCGCGAAGTCCGGGAGCACGGTTTTCAGGGGATTAAGCTGCATCCTCTTCTCAATGCCTTTACGGCTAATGACGCCGTGGTGCATCCTCTGATGGAAGTTGCGCAACAGATGGATTTGCCCGTATTCATCCATTCGGGGCATCCACCTTTTTCCCTTCCCCACAGCATCATTCAGCTTGCGGAAGATTTTCCAAAAGTACGGATCGTGATGGTGCACATGGGGCATGGAAACGGCATCTACATTCAGGCCGCCATTGATCTTTCCAAGAAACACGACAACGTGTACCTCGAAACGTCGGGCATGCCCATGCACACCAAAATCCGCGAGGCCTACAATACGGTCGGCAGCGAACGGGTTTTCTGGGGGAGCGACGCGCCGTTCCATCATTACCGGGTGGAGATGCTGCGGACGGAAGTCTGTGGATTGCCGGAGAGCGCTCTTGAGAATATTTTTTACCGCAATATCAAGCGGTTTTTAGCACTCTAGTCAGAGCTACAAAGAAGAAAAGCCCCGCATGGCGGGGCTTTTTGTCATCTGGAAGAGAAGATAAGCAGGAGCGCCAATGCGGTGAAGATGCAGGCTGTGATCCGATTGAGGATGATCTGCCCCCTGATGGAAGCGTTGAACCATTCGGCAAGCCTGCCGCCAAGGAATGAAACACCTCCGAAGACGACCAGCGTAGCGAGCTGGAAGAGGAGGCCAAGGGTGACGATCTGAAGCGGGACATTCCCGAGTTCCGGCTTGGCAAACTGTGGGAGGAAGGCGAGAAAGAAAAGCGTGACCTTGGGATTGGTAATGTTCATGATCACACCCCGCCGGTACAGGGCCCAGTATCCGGGAAAGGTACTTTGCTCCAGCCATGCCCTGGAGGCACCGCTACGGAAAGAAAGCCATGCCAGATACAGCAGGTAGGCCGCCCCTGCACATTTCAGGACTGTAAAGGCCGTCTCGGATGTTTGAAACAGTGCCGCAACGCCGAGGGCAACGGCTGCCGTATGCCCGAAGAGCCCGGTCATCAGCCCTAACGTGGTCACGATACCGGCCCGAAAGCCATACAGGGCGGACTGGGTTAAAACAAAAATGTTATCGGGTCCGGGGGCCAGCCCCATCACTATGGCGGTAACAAAAAACGCTCCGAGGGTTTCGGGAGGCAGCATGTTCACATTCCCTATGGCATTGATGTGTATGACAGGCCGTATCTCTAATGCCTCGAAGCGGAAAAAGCAAATCCCAAACGAGCGGATCAGCCGAGCTCCATATGCCGATGCTCCACGGAAACAGTATAGTCTTGCCGCTTGAGTGCCCGCATGAGTGCCTCAGTCATCGCCACGGAACGGTGTTTCCCCCCCGTACATCCTAAGGCGATTGTGATGCGGTAGCGCCCCTCAGCATCGTAAAGGGGCAGAAGAAAAGATAAAAAATCAATAAGCCGTTTTTTGAATTCTTTACCCGAAGGTTCACTGAAAACATACTCGGCTATGGCGCTCTCTTTTCCCGTCTGTGGGCGCAGCTCTTCAACGAAGTAGGGATTGGGGAGAAAACGGAGATCAAAGACGAGATCCGCCTCGCGGGGGACGCCGTATTTGAACCCGAAGGAAATGAGATTGACCTTGATGCTACGAAGCCGCTCGTGGGTACTGTTCCATTTGCGCTGAATGATCCGCCGCAAGTCATGGATGGAAAAGGAAGATGTGTCGATGACCTTATCAGCGATTTCCCTGATGGGGGCAAGGCGTTCCATTTCTTCGCGTACGGCTTGTTCCAAACCGACACCTTCCCGTTCAAGCGGATGGGGACGGCGGGTTGTGGCATAACGCCGCATGATGACGGCCGGATCCGCCTCCAGATAAAGGATCTTTGTGCGGAATCCCATGCCAGACAGCCGATGCAGCGCCTGATCAAGTTCGCCCATGAACTCACTGCGCCGTTGATCGAAACCGAGAGCTATGCCATGAGACGGCTCAACCGAGGAACTCTGCAGAAGGCGCACCATTTCGGGCATGAGTTCCGGAGGCACCCCGTCCGCGGTGAACAGGCGCATGTCCTCGAAGACATGGAGCACAGTACTTTTGCCCGCGCCGGAGAGGCCGGTGATGATGAAAATTGGCTTATCCGCATTCGGTTTTGGAGATTCAGAAGCGGAGTCCGTCGACTTTTCCGCGGCATGTTCAGGAAGGAGAGGCTGATCCGTCATGGTATTTTCCGTAGTAACAGGAAGCCCGTCCGGTGGAGACTCCCCGGACGGGCTTGTTGAAATCGCTTTGTGTACCGGCACAAGCCCTAGAATATGGGATCTATCAGTCCAAGGTTACCGTTCTTACGCCGATAGATGACATTGATACGATCATTTTCCGAATTCAGGAACGTGAGGAATTCAAAGTCATTTGCATCAAGCTGCATGGCCGCCTCGTCGGGGCTCATGGGCTTGGGAGAAAAATGGTCGCGCCCGGTGATCGTGCGTTCTCCATCTTCTTCCGTCACTTCAAACGTATACACATCGATATCGTTAGCGCGTCCCTTACGATGGATTTCCTTGTTACGGGAAACGAACTTCTTGACCTGAGCTTCCAGCTTATCAAGAACGAGGTCGATGGAGGCGTACATATCTTCCGAGACTTCGCTGGCGGCGATGTTGATGCCGTCACCGGTAAGCTGAACTTCCACGCGCTGGCGGAACTTATCGACCGCCATATTCACCTGCGCATCAAGAGCGGGGTTCTTGCCGAAGAATCTTCCCAGCTTCTCCATACGGCGGCGGGCATACTTACGCAAATGTTCAGACGGCTCGAAATTCTTGAAAGTAAAGGAAATGTGCATGAAGCCTCCTTTGGCTGATAACCGGTCCGCACAGCGAATACCGAGATATCCGCAACGGACATTGCTTTGTCAGGCATGGCTTCTTTACAACAACCTTTTAGGGGTCCTGTCAAGGGCTCTCAAACGGCCTCGAACGGCTAAAAATGGGCCTTTCTCCTGGACGATGACGGAATATCCATTGCCATCCGGTACTTGGCTACCGTTCTTCGGGCTATATTCACTTTCAAGTGTTCCTTGAGAATTTCGCCGATGCGTTCATCGGAGAGAGGGTTTTTAGGATCTTCCTCGCTGATGCACTTTTTGATGAGCGCCTTGACGCTCTCCGAACCCACCTGGCTTCCGTCATCCAGCTCCAGCGCGCTGTTGAAAAAGAATTTGAGTTCGTACACGCCGAAGGGTGTTGCCACATATTTGTTGGTCGTGATGCGGCTGACCGTGGATTCGTGCATGTTGATATCATCGGCGATGTCTTTCAGGATAAGCGGTTTGAACTTGCTGATCCCTTCCTCAAAAAAGCCGCGCTGGTGTTTTACAATACTTTCGACGACTTTGTACAATGTCCGCTGCCGCTGGTGCAGGCTTTTGATAAGCCACGCCGCAGAACGGATTTTTTCGTTGAAGTATTCTTTTTCCTTGCTTGACGCGTTTTCCGATGCGTTATCATACACAGGGCTCAAGTGCAGATTCGGCAGGCCGTCCTCATTGAGGACAATGAGGAATTCCCCGTCCACTTTGTAAACAAAGACGTCAGGGCTGACAAAAGTGGACACGCCTTCGCCAAAACTCGCTCCGGGCATGGGATCAAGGGATTGGATGATATCCAAATATTCCTTGAGTTCATCCATATCCAGCCGGAATTTGCGGAGCAGGGGCTTGTATCTGTGGGCTTCCAGATCTTCAAGGTGATCACGCACGAGATCAACAAGCACCTGATCCCTGTCATATCCCAATGCTTTTATCTGGATGAGGAGACATTCTTGCGGGGTTCGGGCTGCAACACCCACCGGATCGAATAGCTGGATGGCCTTAAGGACCGTCGCCACCTCTTCGGCAGTGGGCCATGCTTTATCTTTCGCTTCGGCGGTCGAAGCCCCGTCAGCAAAATCCGCCCGCGCCATCTCTGCCATTTCCTCAAGAGATGCTTGGAGGTAGCCGGAAGAAGAGAGATTTCCGATAATGATTTCACCGAGTTCTTTTTGGTCATCGGAGAGAGAGGAAAGGCGGAGCTGCCACATGAGGTGGCTTTCAAGAGTGGGGCTGGAGGCATATCTGGCCTCCAGAGAACTCATTTCTTCGGGGAGTTCATAGTCTCTGGGCTGGACTTGCTGCGGGGTACTTGCGAATTCTCCGAGATAGTCTTCCCAGTCTTCGGAGCGGGCCACTTCCCGATCGTATGTAGGCTCATCTCGCGGGGATTCGGGACGGACTTCTGCGGGCGGCTCGTTGGATGGCTCATCCTGCATTTCTTCGAGGAACGGGTTTTCCAGCAGCTCGCGCTGGACCGTTTCCACAAGCTCCAAGCGGGATAGCTGCAATAGGCGGATAGCCTGCTGCAATTGTGGTGTCATCACCAGCTGTTGTGAAAGTTTAAGCTGCTGTCTGAGTTCCAATGCCATGCAAATATCCCGTTGTCATAAGAGTCTGTCCAACCCGCAGGTACACCTTGTGAGAGGAGGGGAACCGACGGTAACCGTCAGGCGAAGATCAACCGGGCATCTTTATGCCTTACATGCAGGGATTATGCCACATGCTTAGGGATGTTGCAAGAACAGGGACGCTTTTTTTCTCTGTTCTTTTCTCGGAGATGTTTATTGGATGAAAAAGAAATGAGAAAAAGACTGGTTATCGTATTCAACTCACAAAAAAAGATCGGTACCGGAGCACACGATCTTTTTTTATAATCACAGAGAATGACGGAATATGGTGTCTCAGAGCGAGAAACCTTCTCCAAGATATACGCTCCGGGCCTGTTCGTTATTGACGATGGTTTCCGGTGTCCCGGAAAGAACGACCTGCCCCTGCACCATGAGGTAGGCCCGATCGCAAATCGTCAGTGTTTCACGGACATTGTGGTCAGAGATGAGAACTCCGATCCCGCGATCACGCAAGGCGCGCACCAAACCTTGGATATCACCCACCGCAAGAGGGTCGATGCCAGCAAACGGTTCGTCGAGAAGGACGAATTTCGGTTCCCGGATAAGCGCACGGGCGATTTCCAGACGCCGGCGTTCTCCTCCGGACAGGTGCATGGCGTGGGATTTTTCCAGTCGGGTGAGACCGAAATCTTCAAGCAATACATCCGCCCTTTCTTTCTGCTCCTTACGGGAAAGGCCCGTATGCTCCAGAATAATCTGAAGATTTTGACGTACCGTAAGTTTTCTGAAGACGGAACTCTCCTGCGGGAGGTAGGAAATGCCCACACGTGCGCGCTCATGGAGAGGCCACGTGCCAATATCCTGCTCTTCAAGGAGAACCCGCCCGGAAGACGGCTTGATGATTCCGGTCAGCATATAGAACGAAGTGGTTTTACCCGCCCCGTTCGGGCCGAGCAGACCGACGATTTCTCCTTGGTTCACTTCGGGGGAAACACCGCGTACGACCTCGCGTTGGCCGTACCATTTGCGCAAGTCAACGCCGGACAATCGGGCCATCAGCGGTTCCCCCGGATCGGGCTGGAGTTTTTAGAACCGGAAAAGACAGCTTCGACGCGTTTCTTGGACCCGCCCATGACTTCGCTGCGGTTTTCTTCCGTAAAGTACTTGATGGTTTCCCCGGTAACGGTGTTTTCGCCATCAGTCAGGCGAGGATCGCCTTCCATGAGAAGAACGCCGTCATCCATCGTATAGGTTGCCTTCGCGCAAGTTCCGTTACGGTTTTCACTTTTCATACGCACATTCCGTTCGGCAACGATGCGATCAACGTCACCGGCTGCCATTCCGGCAGGCATACCGCCTTTTTCGCCTTCTTTCTTCTGAGCGTCGCCTTTGGGTGGCTTCAAGTAAACCGTGATCCTATCGGCCCATATTTCAATGTCGGGACGTACCACATGGACGTTTTTATCAAAGATGACGAGTTGCTTTTCAGCAAGATAGGTCAATTGATCGGATGTGATCCGCGTTTCAACATTCTTGGCGGGTTTTGGGGGCGTCACCGGAGCCGCCCACAGCGGGGCGGAGCAGAGCAGGCTTAAACTCAGTGTGGCTATACCTAAAAAAAGTTTTTTCATGATGTTTTCCTAGCTGTAAACCGTTGGAGCTATAACGGGCTTATTTCCTTGCAGGCTGAGGCGATTCTTGCTGGGGATTGGCTTGCGGTTCACGTGGAGAAGGTGCGGCATTGGAGTTTGGGTCGTCGGGGCGGGGCTTGAGTACGACCAGCACGCCTCCCGAACCATGCATTTCGTTGGTAGCAAGATCCCAGGTAAAAAAGGCGGCCGTCCCGGATGCCGTGGGGCTTTCAAGCGCAGCGCCCTCGGGGAAGGTCATGAGGCGTTTGTTGGCGTCGTAATTCATGCGCGAACTGGTGATGACGTCATCATAGCGAGTGATGACGACATCATCCCAGAGCGTGAGAAAACGCTGATTGTCGGTGATTCTCCCCAGCTGGGCCTGCACATCAAGAACATCGTCGTCGGGGTTGCTTGCGGAACCTTCGCCGAGCGCATAACGGACGACGGGTTTGTCCACATCGATCGTGTCACCATTCTGGGACATATGGGCCCAGCTCGCTTTGAGACGCCACAGCTCCAAGCCTTTATTTCCTTGGAACAGATTGATCCCCTTGATGGCCAACCCAGCCACTTCCTCAAGCGGATTTCCGGATTGCGTGGCGTTGCCTTGAAGCTTCGCCCCGTCAAGGGACTTGATGCCGCCCTTGTTGGCGACATCAAGCAATCTGCCGATCAGCGTTGTTTCTCCGCCACGTTTCGCGACGTACCAACCTCCGGCGAGAAGCGCCACCAGCGCGGTAATAAGCAGGATTCGTGAACGTTTCATTCCAAGCGCATCCAGTGCTCAAGCAGAGCTTCCCGTTTCCCTTGGCAAGTCAGCAGCAAGTCGACAAATTCCCGGACGGCGCCGCATCCGCCTTCTTTTTGCGTCACGAACTTCGCCAGTTTTTTGACGTCCGGCATGGCATTCGCGACGGCAGCGGGCAGCCCCACGCGAGACATCGGTGCGAGATCGACCCAATCATCTCCAAGGTAGGCGATTTCCTGCCACTCAAGGGACATCCGTTTGCGCATCCCATCCAGAATAGTACATTTGTTGTCGGCCCCGCCATGATACTCGGTCACGCCGAGGACTTCCAGCCGTCTCACGACGCAGGGCACATCCATGCCCGACAGGACGGCGACTTCAATCCCCGCCGTTTTGGCGAGCCGGATGCCGATGCCGTCGAGGACATGGAACCGCTTCATGACCAGCCCGTTGGCGTCATAATAGAGGCCGCCGTCCGTCATGACGCCGTCCACATCCAGGACGAGAAGCCGGATGTGCTTGGCGAGGCTTTCAATCGATTCGCGCCGGGGAGTGGGAGAGTGGCCGGATATCCCGGTCCCATCGGAATAAAGAGTATTACAAGTCATAAGGAATGTTCCATATGGCTGAAAGTTGCTTCAAGAGCGCCGGAAGCTTGGCTACGGGCCAGCTGTTGGGGCCGTCGCACAGGGCCTTGTCGGGATCCGGGTGGCATTCCATGAAAATGCCGTTCACTCCCGCCCCTGCCGCGGCACGGGCCAGTGTGGGCACGTGATGCCGTTCACCGCCGGAGCAGCTGCCTTGCCCTCCGGGAAGCTGAACGGAATGCGTCGCGTCGAAGATCACCGGGACGCCCAATGCCCGCATGATAGGTATGGAACGGAAATCGACCACGAGGTTATTGTATCCGAAAGAGGAGCCCCGTTCCGTCAGAAGGACGCGGTCATTGCCCGCCGCGACCAGTTTATCGCGCACGGGGCCCATATCCCACGGAGCCACAAACTGGCCTTTCTTGACGTTGACGACGCGGCCCGTCCGCGCCGCCGCCAAGAGCAGGTCCGTCTGGCGGCATAAAAAAGCGGGAATCTGAAGGATATCCGCCACCTCACCTACAGGTCCGGCCTGTTCGGGCAGATGGATGTCCGTCACAACGGGCAACCCCGTTTCCTCTTTAATCCGAGCCAGCCACTCCATGCCTTTGACCAGGCCCGGACCGCGGAAACCTTTCCCTGAGGTCCTGTTGGCCTTATCCCACGAACTCTTGAAGACGGCAAACAATCCGGCTTCCCTGCTGGCTTCGGCTACGGCATGCGCCGTGTCCAGCGCCAATTCGAAACTTTCCAGGGCACAGGGGCCCGCAAAAATAAAGTGGTCCTTCCGAAGCTGACCATAGAGTTCGTCCGATATCATCATGGGCATTCCTTAGCGTTGAAAGGAGTTCTCGCTTGGAGACAACCTTGCGGTCATTCCGGTTTTGTCGCCGGAATGACCGCAAAGGAATAAGCATTAGGGAAGGGAAGTCTACTTCTTGCGAGCCAGGCAAGACGCACGGATGAAGTCTTTGAACAACGGATGGGGCTTCATCGGGCGGGACTGGAATTCGGGATGGAACTGACAGCCCAGGAACCACGGGTGATTGGGGATTTCAACGATTTCCACCAGCGTGCCATCAGGGGACTGGCCGCTGAAAACCATGCCCATATCCGCAAGACGTTCGCGGTAGGCATTGTTGAATTCGTAGCGGTGGCGGTGGCGTTCGTTGATATTGGCCGTTTTGTAGGCTTCGAAAGCGTGCGTCCCTTCCGAAATGGTGCAGGGATACGCGCCGAGGCGCATGGTCCCGCCCTTGTCGCTTTCCGCATCGCGGCGCTCCACGGCCTTTTTGCGGAAATCGTACCATTCGGTCATCAGGTAGATGAGCTTGTCCTTGGCGAACGGGTTGAATTCTTCGGAGTTGGCTTCCTCGATGCCGACGACGTGGCGGGCGAATTCGATGACCGCGCACTGCATACCGAGGCAGATCCCGAAGAAGGGCACATTGTTTTCACGGGCATACCGGATGGATTCGATTTTCCCTTCGACGCCGCGGTACCCGAAGCCGCCGGGTACGAGGATGCCATCAGCGCCTTTGAAGGTCTCTGCGACGTTTTCGGCGGTCACCTCTTCGGAATTCACATAGCGCAGATCCACGGCGACCCTGTTGGCGATGCCGCCATGCACCAAAGCTTCGTGAAGGCTCTTGTAGGCTTCCTTCAGTTCGACATACTTGCCGACGATGGCGATGGTGACCCGGCCCTGCGGATTCTTGACGTTGTGGACCAGCTCTTCCCACGGCTCAAGCTTGGCGTTGCGGGCGGGCAGGCGCAGCATGATGGCGACCTTTTGATCCAACCCTTCCTCATAGAGTTTCAAGGGCAATTCGTAGATGTTGCTCACATCCACGGCGGAAAACACGGCATCCTTGTCCACATTGCAGAACAGGGCGATTTTGGCGCGGAGGTCGGCGGGGACGGGCTCTTCGCAGCGGCAGAGGATGATGTCGGGCTGGATGCCGATCGAACGGAGTTCCTTGACGCTGTGTTGCGTGGGCTTGGTCTTGTGTTCTCCGGCGGAACGGAGATAGGGCACGAGCGTCAGATGGATGTACAGGCAATTGTCGCGGCCCAGTTCGGAGCGGAGCTGGCGGATGGCTTCAAGGAAGGGGAGGCCTTCGATGTCGCCCACCGTGCCGCCGATTTCGATGATGGCGACGTCGGGAGCAGGGTTTTCGGGCTCATCCTTGGCGAGGCTGAGGATGGCGCTTTTGATTTCATCGGTGATGTGGGGGATCACCTGCACCGTTCCGCCGAGGTAGTCGCCGTGGCGCTCCTTGGTGATGACCTTATAATAGATGGAACCCGAGGTCGTGTTGTTTTTCTGGGAGAGCGCCGTATTGAGATAGCGTTCGTAGTGCCCCAAATCGAGGTCCGTCTCCGCCCCATCATCCGTAACGTACACTTCACCGTGCTGATAGGGGTTCATGGTTCCGGGGTCCACGTTGATATAGGGATCAAGTTTTTGGATGGTCACGGTCAGCCCACGCGTTTTCAACAGCGCGCCGATGGAAGCCGCCGAAAGCCCTTTGCCGAGAGAGGAAAGGACGCCACCAGTGATGAAGATAAACTTGGTCTTCATGAAAAACCTCGAGTTATGATTTTCCCGCCGTGACGGAGGGGATACAGTGTACGAAACTCGCTCTGAAACAGGATACATCAGAAAAGGAGAGAACGCGAACACAAAAAGCCCGCCTGAGCGGGTCGACATGCGGCTGGTTCTGTAACAAAAACAACGCCTTTGATTGGGAAATGTGGGGACGCTCCGTCTGTTCCAAAACCGTAATTCCTCTGCTCCTCAGCAGGCCATTCAGATGCACGCAAACAATATCCGCCAACTATAGGCCGTTTTCAGAAAAAAAACAGCCATTGACTGAAAAGAAACACCCGCATAAAGTAAATCCCCCATTCCAGACTGGCTCCCTTTTTTTCTCGGCGAGGGAACCTAACTGGATCATGCAGGCGCGTTATCGCTTTTTCAGTAAGTAAGCTTTTAATTTTTATGCAGGAAAAGGGTGGACAATGAGTCAGGTCAACACGCTGGTCATTACCGGATACGGCACCAACTCGCATCAGGAAACAGCGCATGCCGCACGTCTGGCCGGTGCGGACAGGGCTGATGTGGTGCATTTTTCCGACATTGTGGCTGCGAAGGTCCGCCTGAGCGAGTATCAGTTCCTTGTTTTCCCCGGCGGATTCCTTGATGGCGACGATCTTGGGGCGGCACAGGCCGCGGCACAGCGCTGGCTGCATCTTTCCGACGCGGAAGGCCAGCCTCTGCTGGACAGCTTGAACCGGTTCGTCGATGCGGGCGGCCTCGTGCTGGGAATCTGCAATGGATTCCAGCTGCTCGTCAAGCTCGGCGTACTCCCCGCGCTGGACGGGAAGCGTTTTGAGCGGCAGGTTTCCCTCAGCCATAACGACTCCGCCCGCTATGAGGACAGATGGGTCCAGCTCAAGCCGAACCCCGACAGCCCATGTATTTTCACCAAAGGACTGGCTGTCCACGGTGTGCTGCCGATGCCTGTCCGTCATGGCGAAGGCAAGCTCGTGGCCCGCGATGCCGCGACCTTGCAGCGGTTGCAGGACGAAAACCTGATTGCTTTGCAGTATACGCATCCTGAAACGGGCGAAGCTACGCAGGAGCATCCTTGGAATCCCAACGGTTCTCCACTGGCCATTGCCGGCCTGACGGACCCGACCGGGCATATCCTCGGCCTGATGCCGCACCCCGAAGCGTTCCACCACGCCACCAACCATCCCGGCTGGACGCGCGGGGAAGTCGCCGTGCCCGGAACCGCACTCTTTGCGAACGCTGTCCGGTATCTGCGCGAGAACCCAGTCAGCCACAGCTAGGATGCGCCTGTTCGGCAAGACAGAGGAATTGGAAGCATGAAACAGTCGGAACTCATTGCGCTCATTGAACGGACGGCACCACTAGCGATCGCCGCGCCGTGGGATAAGTCGGGCGTTCAGGTCGCTTCCGCACGGCAGGATATCAACCGCCTCGCCGTGTGCCTTGATCCGACGCCGGAATCCATCCGCATCGCGTTGTCCGGGGGGGCTGAAATGATTTTGGCCCATCACCCGCTGACGATGGAGGGGCGGTTCGCCGATCGGCTGGACAGCTACCATGAAGTCCTTTCGCTGTTGTTTCGGGCTGATGTGCCGCTGTATTCGGCGCATACGTCCCTTGATGCGAATCCTTTGGGTCCGGTTTCCTGGCTGGCGGACGAGCTGGGGCTTTGCCGCATTCCTTCTTCTGACACGAAGGATGGCGAGGCAGGGCATGGAATGCCATTGCCGCTGACCGTGCTGGAACAGACGGGGACAATGGAGCGGGGCGGCGGTTCGTATGCCTGCGGCTTCGGCGTCGTCGGCGATTGTGCGGTTGACATGACCCCGGAAGATCTGAAAAAAATGTTGGCCCTATGGCTGGTGGGGAGTTGCCCCCGCTTGGCTGGGACCTTGCCTGAGCGCATCCGCCGCATTGCCATCTGCCCCGGATCGGGAAGCTCGCTTGCGCCTGAGGCCGCTGCATGTGGCGCGGACTTGCTCATTACCGGTGACTTGAAGTATCATACCGCGCTTGATCTTCCCCTTCCAGTGCTGGATGTGGGGCATTTCAGCCTTGAAGAAGAGATGATGCGGCGTTTTGCCCTGCAATTGAAAGAGAATGTGTCTGATGTCGCCGTGCAGTTCGTGCCCGCGCAGGATCCTCTTGCGCCGTTTTCCCCCACAGACTGAGGCGTAATCCGTTATCAGATTTCAGGAGAAGAGTTGTGAGCCTTTATCTCGAACAAATCCGCCAACTCGTGGCCCTTCAGCGCGTGGACGATGCCATCCATTCCGTGGAAATGGAACTCGAACAGGCCCCGAAAGAATTGGAAGATCTCAAAAACCGTTTCGCCGCCACGAACACGCAGCGCGAACGGGTGCTGGAAAAGCTTGCGCATTTGAAGGAACAGGAAAAGCGCATCACTGGCGAGCTTGATGACGACAGCAGCCGTATCAAGAAGAGCAAGAACAAGATGATGCAGGTATCCAACTCCCGGGAATATCAGGCCATGGCCCGGGAAATGGACAATATGGAAAAGGTGAACCGTTCCCGTGAAGAGGAACGCGCCGCCTTGCTGGAAGAAAAGCTGCATCAGGACAACGCGCTGCAGGAAGTCGACGCTATATGGGCCGACCTCAAGGCCGAGTTGGAAGCCAAGCAGATCAGCCTCGAAACGCGGCAGGACGAAGCCCGCAAGCGTTTGGATGAGCTGGCTCAGGTGCGTTCCGAAACTGGTTCCGCTGTACCGCGTCCCGTCCTTGATCGCTATGAGTTCATCCGTCGCCGTCTGTCCCATCCCGTGATCGTACCCGTGACTGCCGGGGTCTGTTCCGGTTGCCGGATCATGATCCCCCCACAGACATTCATTGAACTGCAGGGAGGCCATAAGATCATCAACTGCCCCAACTGTCAGCGCTTGATTTACTGGGTGGAGCACTTTAACGAAGAAACCAACCAGACGGCTGATGAAATGGCGCACCACGCCGAATAGTTTTTGGGTTTTCGGGAGCCGGATGGATTGTCGCCGCGTCCGTCGCGTTTCGGCGTGACGGACGGAGAGGAAAGTCCGGGCTTCACAGGGCAGGACGCTGGGTAACGCCCAGGGGGAGTGATCCTCGGAGAGCGCCACAGAAAGCAAACCGCCGCCCTCGGGCGGTAAGGGTGAAACGGTGGGGTAAGAGCCCACCAGTCGGCACGGTGACGTGACGAGCTCGGCAAGCCCCGTTCGAAGCAAGACCAAATAGGGAAGCGGATCGGCCCGATCAACGCTTCCGGGTAGGTTGCTTGAGGGTACAGGTAACTGTGCTCCTAGAGGAATGACAGTCGCCATGCCGCCCGCAAGGGCGGGGTGGTACAGAACCCGGCTTATAGTCCGACTCCCGATTTGAGGCTCCGGTGACGGTTTTTGCATCTGCAGACTTCACCGGGGCTTTCTCGCATTCAGCACACAAGTGAGGTCATTCATGGCGTGGACACTTCTTCTCGCGGCGGGGCAGGGGAACCGGTTGGCTTCGGCCACAGGGGGGCTTGCCAAGCAATTCTTGGATTGGAAAGGCGCTCCGTTGTATTGGGAATCAGCGCTCGTCTTTTCCCGATGCGCACGCGTGGATGGGCTCGTTTTCGTGTTTCCGGAAGCGTGCATTGACGAAGAGCGCGAACGGGTAGCGGGCCTGATGCGGAATGCGTCCCTAGGGATTCCTTGGAAGGTTGTCGCTGGCGGAGCGTTGCGTCAAGACTCCGTCCGAAACGGCTTGGCCGCTTTGCCGGGTGATTGCATGGAGGTCCTGATCCATGATGCGGCAAGGCCGTTTGTTTCGCCCGTGCTGGTCAACCGGATACTGGACGGGCTGCATGGTGAAGCTTCGGGGGAGTGTGTCGCCGCATGTATCCCCGGCATTCCCGTGGTGGATACCATTAAAGTGATGGATGAAGAAAAAAAGGTCGTTGCCACACCTGATCGGAAACATCTGATGGCGGTTCAGACCCCGCAAGGTTTTTCTCTCGCTTTTCTGCGGGCTGCCCATCAGCGTGCGGAAGAGGAAGGCTGGGTTGTCACTGATGACGCCAGTCTGCTTGAACTGTGCGGACACGCCGTGCATGTTGCGGAGGGAGAAGCGGGAAATAAAAAAATCACCACCCCCGAGGATTTGGAAATGTTGCGGATGACAGGAGAGCGTATCCCGTGTGTCGGTTATGGGTATGATGTCCATAAGTATGCTGATGGCAGCGAAGCGAAACAGCCTGCCCGGCCTATGCGGTTGGGGGGGGTGCCCATTGCCGGTTCGCCGGATGTGCTGGCCCATTCTGATGGAGATGTCTTGCTGCACGCATTGATGGATGCCTTGCTTGGCTGCATCGGAGCGGGGGATATCGGAACATTCTTCCCTGATTCCGATCCTGCATTCGACAATGTCAATTCGGCTGTATTGCTGGACACGGTTCTGGAGCATGTCCAGAAGGCCAATGTACACATTACCCATGTCGATCTGACTGTCATTGCTCAGATTCCCAAAGTCGGCCCGCATAGGGAAATGATCCGGCGGAATGTGGCAAGGCTGCTCGGGTTGGACCTGGGAGCGGTAAATGTGAAGGCGACGACGGAGGAAGGGCTTGGTTTTACAGGTGAACGGCTGGGGATAAAGGCCGTCGCCGTGGTTACGGGGCTTCGTGGTAATAGAGACGCATAAGACTTTAAATTATGTAAATTTTAAAATCCCAATAAGTATACTGAAAATAATAGATAACCCTCTGGGTTGAATGAAAGTTCCATGTCGTTCTTGTAAAACTTTGTATGTTGGTGTAACAAGCAGTACGGGCCCTTTCCGTGGGGTAATTCTAACCTTTTTCGCATCGTGAGCCGTTATGAGCGACCTTCAGCAGGGCATGGACTGTCCTTGGTTTTCTTCTTACGACAAAGGTGTGCCGCATGACATAGTCATCCCCGAGGGAGGGCTGCAAAATATTCTCGACACTGCGGCGGAAACATACGGACAGCGTGAAGCCATCGTCTTTCAAAATACGCATATTTCCTATAGGGAATTGAAAGAATTAGCTGAAAAACTGGCCGCTTCGCTCCGGCGGCGCGGGGTCAGGCCGGGAGATCGCGTTTCCATCATGCTCCCGAATCTCCCTCAGACATTCATCGCATTCTGGGGTGTCATGAAGGCCGGAGCGGTCGCCGTCATGACGAATCCTCTCTATATGGAATCCGAGCTGACGCATCAGATTAAGGATTCCGGCGCAAAACATCTCATCACCCTCGATATTTTTTGGCCCAAGATTGCGGCGCTGCGGGAACAGCTCGAACTGGACGTCTGTTATGTGACGCGTGTCCGTGATGCGCTGAAATTCCCCTTGAGCTGGTTGCAGCCGTTTTCGGCCCGACGGCAGGGTACATGGGTTCCTGTTCCGTTTGACGGAAAAGAGGTCGTAGCGTGGAAGGACCTTTTCAAAACGACCGAGCGCCTGAGCGTGGAAGTGACGGATGCTCACGAGACCATCGCCTTGTTGCAGTACACGGGAGGTACCACGGGGCTTTCCAAGGGGGCCATGCTGACCCATGCGAATCTATTGGCCAACCTTACCCAGCTGATGGCGATCATTCAACAGCCCCCGGAAAAGGAGCATGTGTTTCTGGCCCTGTTGCCTTTGTTCCATGTGTTCGGTTTGACGATTACATTGTTGCTACCCGCAAGGATGGCCGCACGAGTGGTCCCCATGCCGCGGTATGTCCCCGCCGACATGCTGGAGGCATTCAAAAAGTACCAGTTCACGGCGTTCATCGGCGCTCCTTCCGTCTATATTTCCCTGTTGCAGCAGAAAAATCTGGCCCAGTACGATCTGCATCATATCATATTCTGTATTTCGGGATCAGCCCCCATGCCTGTCGAATGGCTGAAGAAATTTGAAGAAGTGACGGGCACGCCCATCACGGAAGGCTTTGGGCTGACCGAGGCTTCGCCCGTTACCCATGCCAACCCCGTGTTTGGGAAGCAGAAACCGGGTTCTATAGGTGTGCCGGTTCCCGGAACCCTCGCCCGTATTGTCGACACGGAAGACGGTGAAAGGGTTTTGGCTCACAATGAGATCGGGGAGTTGGTCATCAAGGGGCCGCAGGTTATGAAGGGTTATTGGAACCGCCCGGAAGAAACCGCCCGGACCATCCGCGACGGCTGGCTGTACACCGGCGATATCGCCTACATGGATGAAGAGGGTTATTTCTACATTGTCGACCGTAAGAAGGATTTGATCATCGTTGGTGGTTACAACGTCTATCCGCGTGAAATCGATGAAGTCCTCCACACACACCCCAAAATTCGGGAAGCCGTTACCGTGGGCGTTAATCACCGCTCCCGCGGTGAAACCGTCAAGGCGTATATCGTCCCGGAGGAAGGGGCGAATCTGACCGTACCGGAAGTCGTGGCCTTTTGTCGCCAGAAACTGGCTTCCTTCAAGGTGCCTCGCTTGATCGAATTCCGTGAGGAACTGCCGAAGACGATGGTCGGCAAAGTGTTGCGGCGCATCCTGCGGGAAGAGGAGCTGCACAAGAGCGATACGGAACAGGATAAAGAACAGCTTGTCCCCGAAGAAACCTCGAAGGAAGAGGTTTCCGCTCCGGAGGCTGGAATCGGAGAAAAGGAAGCAAAAACGCAGGGCGAACCCGAGAAGACGGACGGAAACGCATGAGACTGCTTCTTCAACGGGTCCGTGAGGGAAAAGTCACCATTGAAGGTCAGAACGCGGCATCCATCGGCAAGGGCTTGGTTGTCCTCGTTGGTTTTGGCCCGGAGGATACGCTTGATCTGCGCGGAGGCAAGCTCTGGAATACGCTGATCGAAAAGATGGTGGGTCTCCGCATTTTTCCTGATGATGAGGGGAAGATGAACAGAGGGATAGAGGAAGCCGGTGGAGAAATCATTCTGGTTTCCCAGTTCACGCTCTATGCGGATTCCCGAAAAGGGCGGCGCCCCTCGTTCCACCTGTCGGCCCCTCCGGGGGTGGCGGAACCGTTGTTTCAGCATTTTGTGGAAGATGTGCGAACCAGACTGCCGGGACGAGTCCAGCAGGGCGTGTTCGCTGCGGACATGGATGTTTCCCTCACGAATTGGGGACCGGTGACGATCTTGCTGGACTCAGCGGATTTTTAGCGGATAACAAATACGATAGATAACCAAAAAGGACGGCGTTTCAACGAGCCGTCCTTTTTGGTTCGAGTGATTGGGAGATGTCAGTGGTTACGCTTTGAAAAGCTGGGTGGATAGATAGCGCTCGCCGGTGTCGGGCAGAACCGTCACAATGCGCTTTCCTTTCCATTCCGGTCTGTTCGCCAGAAGAAGCGCCGCCGCGACGTTGGCGCCGGATGAAATGCCGCAGGAAATGCCCTCTTCCGTCATGACGCGCCGGGCCATCTTGATGGCTTCCAGGCCGGGGATAGGCAGCACTTCGGTCAGCAGGGAACGATCCAGCAACGCGGGAACGAAACCGGCGCCAATGCCTTGAATAAGGTGCGAGCCTGCGGGATTGCCCGAAAGGACGGCCGATTCCGCAGGCTCGACAGCGAACAGCCCCACCGTAGGAAGGTGTTCGCGCAGGTAGCGCCCTGTCCCCGTGATGGTTCCGCCTGTGCCGACGCCCGCAACAAAGGCGTCCACCATTCCGGCGTCCGCGAGAATTTCCGGACCCGTCGTGCGGTAGTGCGCTTCCGCATTATCCGGATTGGAGAACTGATCCAGAAGTACATAGCCTTTCGTGGCGGCCAGCCGCTGGGCTTCCTCAACGGCCCCTCCCATGCCCTTCGCGGCGGGGGTGAGAATGAGTTCCGCCCCAAAACCGCGGAGCAGGGCTTTGCGTTCGTCACTCATGGATTCCGGCATGGTCAGGATAAGCTTGAATCCCATGCATGTGGATACGACCGCCAAGCCGATGCCGGTGTTTCCGCTGGTCGGTTCGACAATGGTTCCGTTCGGCTTGAGAGTGCCCTTTTCGAGAGCCCCCTGAATCATACGGAGGGCGGCACGGTCTTTGATGGAGCCGCCCGGGTTGCGGGATTCGACTTTGACCAGAATCTCCGCGTCAAGACCTTCGGTCAATTTGGCGAGCCGTATCAGCGGCGTTTTTCCGATGCTCTGCAACAGATCCATAACGTTTCCTTTTGCTCTGAGAGCAGGTTACAGGACGGAATGATATATTTTTTCCAATTCGACACATCGCGCTTCGACGGAGTAGCTTTGCCCTCTGCGGGCGCTGTTCGCTCCCCACAGTTTCCGGCGCTCAGGGTCAGAGGCCATTTCCTGTAAGGCTCGCGTTAAGGCTTCCGTATCATCCGGCGGGACAAGCAGCCCATTATTTTGAGCTATTTCAGGAACTCCGCCCACTGTAGCAGCCACTACGGGCAACCCCATGCGGATGGCTTCAAGAAGCGTATTGGGAGCCGAGTCCATATTCTTTGAAGGGAAGACAAATGCATCGGCTATCTGGAGGTAGTCGCTGACGCGTTCGGTCTGCCCTATGAGACGGACTTTTTCTCGGATTCCCAGCGTATCGCAGAGAGGAAGCCAGAGATCGGGGTTGGCTCCCACCATGACCAGGTACGCGTCAAGGCGAGCGGAGGAAAAAGCCTTCAGAAGCGGTTCTATCCCCTTGGCAGGATTATTGTTTCCCACATAGGTAAAGATAAGGGCTTGCTCGGGGATGTCCAGTTCCTGTTTTACGGCGGAGGCGGGACGCGTGGGAATCACGCGATCATCGGGAATGCCGTTTGGGATGACGTGGATTTTGTGCTTGGGGCAACACCAGCTGATTGCCCGGGCACAGGCTTCCGAATTGGGAAGAAAGGCCTTCATCGAAGGAGAAAGGTAGGGGAGGGGATTACCCGGGCGGTATATGACGCCGCGATGTGCGACACAGGCCAGCTTCCGGTTCCGCCAAAACAGGCCCCACCATGCAACGCGTTTTACAGCCTTATTGTGAAAGGCGTGAACGATGGTCGGCGTATCCGGCGAGGGAAAGAGGCTTTCCACATAGGTACGGTGTTGCGCCGGAGCTTCCGGCAACATATGCCAGAGGGGATTGGATGCCGCATTGGGCAATTCCCAGAGCGTCGAATCATGGGGGAGACAGAGCGCCACATCATGGCCCCGTTCGCTCAACCCCTGGGCTTGATAGACTGCTTGGCGTGTACCGCCGCTGCGGTTGCTGGACGAGGTAATGATGATTACGCGCATGACGTCCTCTCTTTCGGAGCGCTGTGTGTGAAAACGCGTTTGCTCAGATAAGATGGCGAAAGATATCGGTATAGGTGTTCCGCATGAGCAGGGCCAGCTTGAGCCGCTGTGCCGCAGTGTCTCCCGGCTTGCGCCGGAAGAGGGAAACGATATGCCCGCTTACGGTCGTAAAGTCCGTATCGCCGCGCTCCCCGAATTTGTCGATATACGATCGTACGAGGAGATCAAAGGCGTTGGCCTGTTCCCGTTCTTTATTGGTATGTGCCTGTTCGTATAGCCCAAGCATGAAACGTTCGAAGAGGAACTCGCCATCAGAGGGGAATGAGCGTTTCAGCCCAAGGCGCCAGAGGCCGATGCCCATGGCACGCAGTTCCCGGATGGCCCGTTTTCTCTGGCGAAAATGCAATTTCCGTATGCCCAGGAGCTCAAGCTCCTGGGCAAAATCCATACTTTCCAGTATGGCGGAGAAGTTTCCCAGCACCTCTTCCGTCATATCGGGCAGAGAGCCTTGAGAGACTGTTGACACAATCCGCTCCGGAATCAGTCGGAAGGTTTGTCGGAAGAACGTTTGCGCCCTTTAAAGCCGCGGCCGCCTTCACGCTTGCCTTCCTTGGAGAAGGGCTGGCCTTCGCGTCGGCCACCTTCTCGGCGAGGGCCGTTTTCCCGAGGGCCGCGCCGCCCGCCGCCGGTATGGGACTTGGGGGGCCGCGCTGCACCCTCCGATTCCTTACGCGGCGTACCCGCCGGAAGGAATGCAGTGGGGTTGAGGCTCTTCTGGTAACAATCATCAAGAAGCAGCGTCAGCAAATGCCGTTGTTCCGGATCTTCCGCGATGCTTTGCACCAGCGGCTCAAAACGCTTCATGCGTTCACGCTCCAGCCCGTTGAGCTGCCGGAAACGGGCTTCGAGAAGGGCCGTAACCCGCATACCGACCGCATGGGCGACTTCTTCGTCCGTAGGGGCCATGTGTTGGGTGAGCGGTACCTTGAAATACTTGGCGATCCGCTGGAGTTCCATTTTTTCCATGATGTCGACGAGGGAAATGACCACACCGGCGGCTCCGGCGCGCCCGGTGCGTCCCGCCCTGTGGATGTAGGATTCCCTGTCGTCCGGCGGCTCGTAGAGGAACACATGGGAGAGTTCGGGAATGTCAATGCCGCGTGCGGCCACGTCCGTGGCGACGAGGAACCGGATGGTGCCTTTGCGCAGCCGGGAAAGGACATCTTCGCGGCGGCTCTGGGACAGGTCGGCGGACAACTCGTCGGCGTTGAATCCAAAACCTTGCAATACGGCGGTCACGAAGTGCACCGTAGCCTTGGTATTGCAGAAAATGATGGCGGAGGCCGGGTTTTCGACTTCCAGAATCTTGATCAGCGTGCGATCCTTTTCCATGCTCTTGCATTCGCAATAGAGATGCTGGACTTCCGCCACATGGATCTGCGTCGTGGACAGGGAGAGCATCTGGGGATCAGTCAGGAATTCTCCCGCCAGCTTGAGCACATGGGGCGGATAGGTAGCCGAGAACAGCATCGCATGGATGGACGTTTCGGGCAGATACCGCTGTATTTCTTTCATATCCGGATAGAAGCCGATGGAAAGCATCCGGTCGGCTTCGTCAAAAATCAGAGCGGAAATATGATCAAGGTTGAGCGTGCGCCGCAGGAGATGGTCAAGCACACGGCCTGGCGTCCCCACAACAACGCTGACTCCCTGACGGAGTGCCTCCATCTGCTTGCCGTAGCCGACTCCGCCATAGACGGCGGCCACGGTAAAGCCGCTCCCTTTGAAAAGCGTTTTGGCTTCCTGTTCCACCTGAACGGCAAGCTCGCGGGTCGGAACGAGAATGAGCGCCTGTACGGCGGGCATGGCCGGGTTCAGGCGGGCCATGAGCGGAAGCAGGTAGGTTCCCGTCTTACCGCTGCCCGTACGGGACTGGACCATGAGATCCCTTCCTTCGAGCAGATAGGGGAGAGCGCGGGACTGCACGGGCATAAGGTTGTTCCACCCGGCCTTGGCGCAGGCTGTCTGAAGCAATTGAGGCAGATCGGCGAGGGAGACTTCCGGGAGGGCGTTTTCGGGCTCGTCGACGGAGATGATTTCAGAAGACGTCTGGATGGTGTTGGAGGGGTGAGACTTGGCTTTGGCCTTCTGGGCAGCCGGGGTGGCCTTGGCCTCTTGCATTTGTTCGGTCATGTGATGTCCAAAAGTGAAAAGGTGAAACAAGAACTCCGGGCTCCGGGAACGTCCCTATTTGATAGGTATCGGAAAGCCGAATCGACATAGCACGATGGTTGCCCGGTACGGAGCGGAAATTTTTTCAAACAAAAAACGGCAAAGGCGTTACGAGGGATTGTCTCGTACGGTCTCCGGCAAGCAGAGCCGACGGCATGTTGGGCAGCCAGTCGAAAAAAGAAAAAGCCAAACCTCAGCAACGCAAGCGAAGAATGATAACAGACCTGCCACACAAGGCAAGCTCTGAGAGAGGCCGTTTCGTGGGTATTTTCCGGAGAGCAGAGCTCATGAACGATCTCGGTTCCTATGACACCGCCTCTTCTAAGGGCTTGTTCCACCGCAACGAAGCATATTCACCCCCAACCCATTGGATGGATGAGGGCTGAATGCCGAGTTTCTCCCAGTGGGGAAGCAGGCTCCCCTTATGGCCAGAGAAAAAGCCTTGGCAATATTGAGGGAAGAAGAGTTCGTCCGGCGGCAGGAAGCCGTTCAAAGCGAAATGCGAACGGACCGTTTCGAACAGCGCTTCACTTTGGATGATACTGCCGAGTGCCGGGTGGCGAGGCCCCGCCAATACGGATTCATCCAGTTCACGCTCCGGGGCGAGGCTCAAACGGATGACGGGGATTCTCCGTGCCCATGCAGAGGCAAGAGCTTTCCCAAGGGTGGTTATGGTCGTGTCCAGTTCCCAGGGCGCATATCGGCCCATCCTCCACCGTTCCGCCAGCGGCGTACCGTCCACGACGAGACAGGGATAAAAACGCAAACAGGAAGGAGAAAACGCAAGGGCCTCTTCGACATCTTCAGAGAAGCGTTGCGGAGTGGAGCCGGGCATACCGGGGAGTAGCTGGATGCCCAGTTTGAGGCCGCTTTCTTTGATCAGACGGCAGCCTTCCCGTGCCGTATCGCCATTGTAGCCGCGTTGCACCTCCAACAGGGCTTCGGTATGGAATGACTGTATTCCCAGCTCAACGAGATCCAGTCCCGCATGGCGCAATGCCTGCAACCGATCCGGGCGGAGCGTATCAGGGCGCGTCGAACACCGGACCCGGCATACGATGCCTTTTTCTTTGGCTTGCATGGCCAAGGCCAGACATTCCATCTGGAGGCGTTCGGGGAGAGCGGTGAACGTACCGCCGTAGAAGGCCAACTCGATGGGGCGAGAGGCCGTCCGCTCCATGTGATGCGTCTCTAACTCGGACAAAAGATTGGCAAGAGCTTGTGGGTATGGTAGGCAATCAGAAGGTCGCGTGTGCCCCGTCTGCTTGTCTTGAGCGCAAAAGAGGCAACGATGTGGGCAGCCTGCAAAAGGCAAAAAGAAAGGGACGATGGCGGGACGCTGTCGCGGAGCTGATGCGCCGGGGTTGCCGACCGGAAAAAGGCACTCGCGCGCATGGCGTCCCGTGGAAGAGTTTTTTTTCATACCTGTTGATTTGTTTGGTATTAGACGATAAGTGTTGGTATACCTTGGCGCTTATCGATTTGTACACAGTGTTTGGTTTAGAGACTATTCCACAGTTCACCGTGGAGGTCGAGCCCGAGGTAAGAAAAAGGAGTCGCTATGCCTGCATCGCAACATGAAGATTGTATTTTTTGTAAAATCGCACGTGGAGAGATCCCTTGCACATCCGTCTTTGAATCCGAAGAGCTGATAGCTTTTCTGGATATCAGCCCCGTCAACAAAGGACATACTCTGCTTGTTCCTAAGGCGCATATGGAAACACTGTTCGATATGCCTACTGGTATAGGCGAAACGTTATTTGCTGCTATGAAGCAGGTGGGCTCTGCCGTTATGAAGGCGACGGGTGCGGAAGGTCTGAATGTCGTTCAGAATAACTATTCCGCTGCGGGGCAGCAAGTTCCGCACGTGCACTGGCATCTTATTCCCCGTTTTGCTGATGACGGTTATACGGCGTGGCCGCAGGGAGCATATCAAGATATGCAGGAGATGGCGGCCCTTGCTGACGCTATCCGGGAAAAACTATAACCGACGGTTTCAAGGATGAGCAGAAAAGGGTCATATTCTCCCGCTGTAGGCGTGCAATCTTCTTGAACTATAGATAAATAGAGAGTATACTTAGGGACAGGCAAACCTCGTTTCGAGTGAGAGTGCGTCTTTGGGGGAAGATGTGTCCGAAAAGGAGCGAGAAAAGTGGTTTTGCCTGTTTTTCTTTACAAAAAACTGTGTAGGGGCCCGATAGGAGCGACGACGGGCTGCACAGGGCGTTGAGAAAAGCATATTTGGGAGTCGGCAACAACGAAGAGTCTCCAGTTCTCCTCAAGAGAGGCCTTTCGTCAAAGGGCATTGCGACGGAATGTCTCGCGGAGGAAACGATACTTGTGGAATGCTCTGGATGCTCGAACATTTTGGGAAGTATGGAGGAACTATGAACAGAGCACTGACCAAAGCGGATATTGTAGAAGCCATTTATGAGAAGACCGACAGAAATCGCGCTGATGTGAAGAACACGGTGGAAATTCTGCTTGGTCTGATGAAGCAGGCCATCAAGAAGGATGATGCCCTCTTGGTGAGCGGATTCGGGAAATTCGAGGCTTACGACAAGGAAGCGCGCAAGGGCCGCAATCCTCAAACGGATGAGACCATTACGCTCCCTCCCCGCAAGGTGGTCGTGTTCCGTCTGTCTCGCAAGTTCCGTGCGGAATTGAACGGCGAGGAAGTTGAAGCCTAGCCCCTTTTAACGTTGAAAGATATGTATGGAGAAGGGAGGGAAAAGTTTTGAAAAAAGCTTTCCCTCCCTTCTCCCGTTCTGCCTGTGCGGAGCACGTCCCTCCCGTTGAAAGGCTTTTGTGCCTATCCCACCGCAGTTCCCGCTTCCCGGCACAGGTTGCTTTGGAGGAAACAATGAAGCGCCCTCTCATGCATCATGAGCGGGCGCTTTATCATGGGTATGGGCGGTTCAGCTTCGGATCCAGCCCTGTACGATTGGGGCATTGAGAAGCTGTTCGGCAATCAGCATGTTTCCCGTTTTTCCTGGATGGAGCCCGTCATCCAGATCGGCTACGTATACGGCGGGGAGCCCTTTGAGAAGATCAAGATAGGCGACACCGAGATCGAGGCAGAGCCCGGCATAGGTTGCGTTCAATTTATTCAGCCGTTCCAGGTGATCAGGATTTTTCACCGGGGGAGGCCCCATCATGAGGGCCGGCGCTTCCATCTGCGCTTCGGAAAGAATGGCTTGAGCGTTTTGGATGCTTTCCTGCATAGGGACAACGACATTGCCGTTGGGAGCCGCCATGTCCACGGTGCCGAAACAGAAAACCAAATAGGGCACGGTGGCGTCATTGACGCGGGAGCGATATTCGGAAGCCCAGCGTTCTCGGATTTGAAGGCTCGAATGTTTACGGACGCCCAGATTGTAGAAGGTGGAAGGCGGGACGGGAAGGCCGGCGCGCTGGGACGCCAATCCGGCGAATCTTCCGATCCAGCCTCCGGCAAGGGTATCGTTGACCCCCAGAGTGATGGAGTCGCCAAAAAAGAAAAATGTTTTCACAGTCCTCTCCTTGTTTCAGCAAACCAGTCTGCATGATTCCCGTGTTTCCCGCCGCAGCAGTGCCTCTATCCTTTCTCCGCCACATGCAGGCAGACAATGCCCGAACACAACGGGATATGGTAAATCCGTTTGAAACCCGCCGCGCGCATTTCATCGCTCAAGGCATCCGCCGAGGGGAATTCGATGATGCTCTTGGCGAGGTAGGCATAGGCACCGGGATCTCCGGAAAGCCTGCCGACGACAGGCAATATCCTTTTCAGATAGAAATTGTAGACGCCAAGCCAGATAAGCGTCTTTCCCGTCCCAAATTCCAGGATACAGGCCCGGCCTCTGGGCTTGAGGACTCGCGCCATCTCCGCGAAGGAGGCTGAGCGGGGGGCAATGTTGCGGATGCCGAAAGCCATGGTGAGGCCGTCCATACACGCGTCGGGGAGAGGCAGGGCACGTGCGTCGGCCCCGACGGAGAGGACGAAGTCTTTGTCTTCTCCCAAAAGCTTCTTTTGCCCGTGCACCAGCATGGGAGGGCAAAAGTCCATTGCCAGCACCTGTGCGGCGGGGTGGCGCTTGCGCACCGCTAATGTAACATCCAACGTACCCGCAGCAAGATCGAGAACCCGCTTTCCTTCCGCCTGCCCGGGAAGTACGGCATCGGCAAGGCATTTTCGCCAGCCTTGGTCCAAACCTAGGCTTAAGAGCCTGTTCAGCGGATCATACCATTTGACGATACGGGCGAAGAGCCCAGAAACTTTTGCCGCGTGTGCGTCGGTCGCCGTTCCGGTTTTTTCTTCAAGTAGTTCTTGAGAGTTTTCAGCGTTCACTGGTGTCATCCTGTGTCGCGTTGTCTTCCAGCGTATCGAGAACAATCTTGTAGATGGCGGGGAAATGTTCCGCAAAGTTGCTCGGAGAAATACGCTGGGTTTCGATGAATTTGACGATGATTTCTTTCGTAACCTGCAACGCTTCTTTATTTTCTTTACCCATGAGTACCCCTCACGGTTCAGTGTCGAAAAACCCGTCCGTTGGGGAATGGCCTTGACCACAATGGACAAAACCGGACGGGGAAAACAGGAAGAAACAGGCCATGCTCCTCCCCGTTTTTTTGTACATATCACGTAAGCGTATTCCGGTCGAGCGCTGTAGCCTCCACCAGGTCGGCAAAAGTCCGCATATGGCATGGGGCCGTATCAATAGTGTTGATTTCTACCGCAACTGAGATGGCAAAGGAAGAGGCGTCTTCCTTTTGGGGAAGACGCCTCGATGTTCAAAGATGTTGCGGTGGATTATTCGAAGGTTTCCGTACCGGTGTTCAGCTCACTGACATCCTCATTCTCCGCGAAAGGCTCCGTATTCAGATCCCCTTCAAGCTTGGAAACGAGCAGGGCACCCGTGGCATCGCCGAGGACGTTGATGGAGGTGCGGATCATATCGAGCACACGGTCGATGCCAGCGATCAGGGCCAATGCTTCCAGCGGGATGCTGATCTGGGTGAAGACGAGGCTGACCATGATAAGGCCAGCTCCGGGGACGCCGGCTGTGCCGATCGAGGCGAGAAGCCCCATGAGCATGACGGTAAGCTGGTCGCTCAAGGTCAGCGGGATGCCATACACTTCGGCGGCGAAAACAGCCGCGACGCCCATATAAATGGCGGTGCCGTCCATATTGATGGTATTGCCGAGCGGGATGGAGAAGCTGGCAACACCCTTGGAGGCCCCGAGGCGGCGTACGGATTGCAAGTTGGCGGGAAGGGCCGCCGCGCTGGAGCACGTCGTAAAGGCGATGAGCCACGGTTCGAAAACGCCGCGGAAGAACGTGGGAAGCGGGATACGGACCACATATTTGACCAGCGGGCTGTAACAGATGATGACGTGCAGGACGGACGCGATGGCCGAGACGAGGATGAGCTTGCCGAGAGGCAGGAGCACCTTGAGGCCATGCTGGCTGACGGTGTAGGAAATGAGGCCGAACACGCCGATGGGGGCATACATCATGACCATATTGGTCATGCGGATCATCACGTCGCCGATGAGTTCAAAAATACGGAGCAGCGGTTTGCCTGTTTCGCCGAGGGAGCTCAGGGCAAAGCCGAAAATAACGGCAAAGAAGATGACCTGCAGCATGTTGCCCTTGGCAAGGGCATCTATGGGATTCATAGGCACGATGTTGAGCAGGGTCTGGATCAGGCTGGGCGGCGTGATCTGCTTTGCCTCCAAGCCTTTTGTGGAAAGATCCAGCCCAATGCCAGGCTGCATGATGTTGGCGAGGAACAAACCGATGGCCACGGCCACGCCCGTGGTGAGGAAGTAGTAGACGAGCGTTTTGGTGGCGACGCGCCCCAGTTTGCTCAGGTCATGGATGCCCGCTGCCCCCGCAATAATCGTGGCAAGGACCAGAGGCACGACCACCATGCGGATCAGGGTGATGAAAAGCTGCCCGAATGGGCGCAGGTAGGCGGCGGTAAACTCGGCGGAAGTCATGCTCCCGACGATGACGCCAAGGACAAGCCCGATGACCATCTGCACCGGAAGGCTCATTTTGGAATGTTTCTTTGACATAATCTCCTCCCCTCATACGATTGATGTAGTCAAAACGGCTGCCTATAAAGGGGCAACCAAGGTACGGCTCTACGGTCATAGACAATTGTGGCGCAAAGGACAAGAACTAATTGTTTTTCTATTTATTAAATAAAGTAACCAGGTTGAAAGATTGTAAATCGGTATTCCATACACAATATGCCGCGGACGGAGAGGTGATCTGACCAAAAGGGAAAAGGGGCTCGTCCGGCAGGGTTGACAAGGACACGCAAACAGGCTCAAAAAAGAACCATGCAAAAAGAAGCCTTCATCCGGTGCGTTCCCGGATGGTATCGGTGCTTCTTCAAGCTTTTATCCGAACGGAGACGATATGAGCACAGGACAGATGGACAATAAGACCTATGACGTCATTTTTGTCGCCCGCAAGAATGCGGAAAACAAGAATGCGGGAATGATTGCGGAAAATGTGGACAAGGCAACCGCCATTCGCTTCGCCCAAAGATATTGCCACCGTAACGAAGATAACGAAGGCGTGATGATCGCCTATCACGGAACGACGGTTCAGCCGGAAGGCTCGGAATGGTGGTTCCACTAGGAACTGCTGCTTCACAGAAAGAGACAAAGACAGCCCGGAATCCTTTCGGGCTGTCTTTGTTTTGCCGTGCGTATGCTGCGGGCGTTGAGGCGGCGGATGGAGTTATTTCAACGCGGCCTGCGCAATGGCGGGGACACTTTCAACCAGCAGCGTCGTCACCTTTTCGGCGTTTTGCTTGAAGACGAGAGACACTTCCTCCCAGCTGACCGGGGCTTCGTCCTCCTTCCAACAATCGTAGTCCGTGGACATCGCCACGGCGGCATAAGGGATGCCCGCTTCATTGGCAAGCGCCGTTTCCGTGGAAACGGACATGTTGATGACATCAGCCCCCCACATCCGAAACATACGGGATTCCGCCTTGGTGGAGAAGCGGGGGCCTTCGATGGTGACGACGGTTCCGGTGGGATGGAAAGGGAAATCGTTTTTGCGGCAGCCGTCGATCAGGATTTGGCGAAGAGTGGCGTCGAATGGTTCGGCCATGGGCGCATGGACGGGCTGGCCCGGCTTGAAATAATCGTGGAACGTCATTTTCCGCTGTTTGGTGAAGTCGATGAACTGATCGAGGATGACGAGATCGCCGCGCCGGATTTCCTCCCGGAGGGAACCGGTCGCCGTCGTCGCGAGGATGTGGGTGCATCCGGCATCTTTGAGGGTCTGGATGTTAGCCCGGTAATTGACTGAAGAGGGCGCAATCGTATGGCTGCGCCCATGACGCGCCAATACGGCCACGGGAATGCCCGCGATTTCGCCTTCCCGGAGCGGCGAGGACGGCTCGCCCCATACCGTGCCGGTAAACGTGTCCCGCGCGTTGGTAAAAATGTTCAGGTTATCGAGGCCGCTGCCGCCGATGATGCCTATTTTGATGCCCATGATCAGTCCTTTGTCGTGTTCAGGGAAAGAATGAGGTTGAGGGTGGAGGCGATGCTTTCACCGTACGTGAAAACACCTTCGTTATGCCCGGCCGTTACAAAGACTCCTTCGGAAGGAGAAAGCTCTTCCGTAATCAAGCGTGCCACTTCGCGGGAAAGGGCAGGGGTTCCGTAGGCGACGGATTCCGGAGTCCTGGGGAAGCCTTTCGCCAGCAGGGACGTAAAGAGGAATGGGCTGTGGATATGGATGACGCAGCGCGCTTTGTTGGCCGCGCCATAAACGGCCCCGTGGGTCATGGACTCCGAAGAGGCTTGGATGGGGCCGAAGGATGCCACGGTATTTTTGAGGGGATCAAACGCGTGGACGAGGCTGTAACCTTGTTTTCCCAGAAGGCGGCTGGAACCCGTTCCGCTCCCGCTGATGAGGAACAGGTTTCCCGCCAGCCGCAAAGAGATGTTCCCGTAACCGATGCCGGAAGGGTAAACGCCGATGAGCCCCGCGTCATGAAGCGTCGTGCGCGCCGCATCCAGTTCGGGAAAAAGCGCCAGTGCATCAAGCGCCGTTTCGCGTATTCCAGCGGGCAAGGTACGGAGGTACGTCTCGACGTCCCCCATTGCATGGCTCGCTTGGTACTTGACGATGCCGTCAATCGGTTCAGCGGTCATGGCGTGCCGCTCCTGCGGACTCGGGATACAGGGAGGCGATGCCTTCTTGAGTAGCCTGACAGACGCCGCGTTCGGAAATGAGCCCTGTGATGAGCCTATTCGGGGTGACGTCGAACGCCCAGTTCCGGGCGGGGGTTTCGTCCGGACAAATCTGAACGTCAAGCACGCTGCCGTCGGGCGTTTTCCCGCTCATGATGCGGACTTCCGCAGCTCCGCGTTCTTCAATGGGGATTTCCGCCACGCCGTTATCAAGGGAAAAGTCGAACGTCGAGGAGGGGAGCGCCACATAAAAAGGAACGCCGTTGTCGTGCGCCGCCAGAGCCTTGAGGTAGGTACCGATCTTGTTGGCAGCGTCGCCCCTGCGGGTAACCCGGTCCGCGCCGACGATGACGATATCCACCTGCCCGTGCTGCATGAGATGCCCGCCCGCATTGTCCGCGATCAGCGCATGGGGTACGCCGTGCCGGGAGAGCTCCCACGCCGTGAGGCTTGCACCTTGGTTACGGGGACGGGTTTCGTCGACCCACACATGCACGGGAAGCCCCGCGTTGTGCGCCGCGTACACGGGAGACAAGGCCGACCCGTAGTCCACGAAGGCCAGCCAGCCCGCGTTGCAATGCGTCAGGATGTTGACGGGGGCTCCGTTCGCTTTCTTCGCCGCCAGCGCTTCGAGCAGCGTTTTTCCGTGTTCGCCGATGCGCTTGCACGCCTCGGCGTCTTCGTCGGCGATGGCTTGGGCTGTAACTTTGGCGATATGCCGCTTTTCTTCCGGGGAACTTCCCCGCGTCATGGCGGCGAGCTGGCGGTCAACGGCCCATGCCAGATTGGAGGCCGTGGGGCGGGTTCGTTTCAAGGCGGTTGCGGCGTCGGACATGAACGTGTCGAAATCTTCAGTGTCCTTCGCGGGAGCTTCGCAGGCGGCAAGCCACATGCCGTATCCGGCGGTTGCGCCGATGAGCCCCGCACCTCGGACGAGCATGTTCCGGATGGCGTCACAAAGCGCACTGAACGACGTGATCGTCGCCGTCTCGAAACGATGGGGCAACACATGCTGGTCAATGACATGCAGGCGATCCGCCTCATCAAGCCAGATCGTCCGATACGCTTTTCCGTCTATGTTCACTTCCCTAGTCTCCCTACCGGATATTTTTATGTCTCATACCCGTAGGGTGGAAGGAATGTCCAGAGGCGGACGGCGCGGGGAAAGAGGATTTTGTTGCGGCGGAGCGGTCAGTGTGGGGGGAACAGAAATTTCTTGGCATCGGAGCGGTGGTGATCCGCCGTGTGTCCGTTGGTGCTTGAGCAGGCATGGAAAAGAGCGGGAAGAGTTTTTCTCTCCCCGCTCTTTGGGGCAGCGTGCAGGACGATCAGGCGGACAAGGGAACATACCGCTCAAGCGAGATCTCAGGGTTCTGGAATACGGATTCGGGGCACGCCGGACGGCCGGGGACGCCCCATGCCTGAAGCTGAAGCAGCGCCATGTCCACCAACGTGTCCAGCCGCGACAGCAACAGGGGGCTCAGCGTGTTTCCATAGGTCATGTCCAGAGGCTGGGCTCCGATCAGCCGGATTTCCTCCGGGAGGCAGTCCTTCAGCTCCGCAAGGGCCAGCACTTCGGAAAAGCTGTTTTGGTGTAGGCTCATCTTGTGCGCGCTCAAATAGGCCGGGATGCCGGTGCTGTCCTTCTCGACGATGGTTCCCGGCTGGAGCCCGAAGTCCACGGCGTCCAGCAACAGCAGGCGCGTGGCCCGCTCCACGAAGGCCAGCAAGGGGTGTCCCTGTGTTCCGGCATCCACTATTTCCACGTTGTCGGGAAAGGCATACCGTGAATAGAGCCGTTCCGCGACCCGGACGCCGAAGCCTTCATCCCCATAGAGGATATTGCCAAGCCCCAATACGATGATCCGTTCCATGATCACCCCCCCTTCCCGGAACGCAGCAGCCGGAACCCGCTGAACATGGTCGAGACGAGCGTGGACTTGCCCATAATTTCTTCGCGGATGACCATATACAGGTGAATGATGATGAAGCACATGAGGAAAAGCATACCCAAGCGGTGGTAGCTGTGCAGATCCCGCCCGCTGTCTCCGATCCAGTAAATGAAGTCCACTACCAGATGGAACGGCTGGAGGATGACCGAGTCGGACGATTGGACGTACATGCCGAAGCCCGTCAGGATCATAATGATGAGCAGGTTGATGCAGGTCATCATGCCGAGCTGGGCCAGCGGATTGTGCCCGATGTGCTCTCGTGGGGTCCTGTCGAGAAACAGGTACCAGCGGAAGTCCGACAGCAGATCCAGCCACCAGCTTTTCCTCCAGAACGGAATGATGAAGACCTGTCTGGAGTACTTGTTGCCGAAGAACGCGAAGATGATGCGCCAAAGCAGGCCGATGGCGATGATGAACCCCGCGATGAAGTGGGCCATGCGGGTATAGCCCATGTAAAAGAGATAGGTCGGATCGCCGTCCAGCGAGTGCCACGGCTTGCCGATGATGTACCCCGTGGGGATAAGCACGAGAAACGAGAGCACCATGCTCCAGTGCCAGATGCGGATCGGCAGCTGGAAAACATAGATGGGTTTCCCTTCCTGAATAGGTTCGTTCATGGCGTTCTCCTTAGTCCATATGGACCGTCAGCAGTTCGCTGCCGTCCGGCCCCAAGACGTGCGTCGCACAGGCAAGGCAGGGATCGAAGCTGTGGAGCGTACGCAAGATTTCCAGCGGCTGCTTGGGCACATCCATCTTCGTGCCGAGCAGGGCGGCCTCATACGGGCCGAGCTGGCCGCCGTCGCTGCGCGGTGCGGCGTTCCATGTGGTCGGGACGACACACTGGTAGACGTCCACCTTTTTGTTTTTGATGACCGTCCAGTGGCCGAGCGCGCCGCGGGGGGCCTCGGTGAAGCCGACGCCGCGGGCTTCCTGCGGCCATGTGTCGGGATCCCACTTGTTGGTGAAGACGGCGGTGCTGTCGCCGTTCTTGAGGTTCGTTATGAGCTTGTCGAAGAAGACCTGCATGGTGTCGGCCGCCCAATGCGCTTCCTGCGCTCTGGTGAGGATGCGGCCCATAGTCGATTGCAGCGACGTGACGGGCGCCCCGATCCGGGCACACAGATCGTCGACGCGGGCGACGATGTCCGGCTGCTTGAGCTGGTAGGCGATAAGCGTCCTTGCCAGCGGCCCCACTTCCATCATGTTGCCGCGCCAGCGGGGAGTCTTGATCCACGAATAGGGCGCGTTTTCATCAAGCTGCTTGATGTCCGTCCTGCTCCCCTTGGTAGCGGGGCCAAGCTCGAAGTGAGGCACGGTTTCGCCCTGATAGGGATGCAGGGAGGTAATGCCCTTGGGATACGTATACCACGAGCGCCCGACTTCTTCACGGATCTGATCCTCGTCGGACAGGTCGACGGGCAACACTTCATTGAAGTTGCCGTTGATGATCGCCCCGCCGGGGATGAGCAGGCTTTTCTGCGAGTAGTCGTTGGCGATGGACGGAAACGCGCCATACGCCAGCAGCGACTGGTTGGAGAGGCCCGTGCCGAGGTGCAGCCATTCCGGATAGAACTTGGCGAGGGCGATACTGTCGGGGACGAGCACCTGCGCCGAGAATTCACGGCAGCGCTTGATGATCGACAGGACGAGCTCGAGGCGTTCCATGTTGATGACGTCGGCTCCGCCCTTGCCGTTGATGTTGAGGGCCAGAGGCACGCCGCCCACCAGCCAGTTGGGGTGGGGGTTCTTGCCGCCGAAGACGGTATGGATCTGGACGACGTCTTTCTGGAAGTCGAGGGCCTCAATATAGTGGGCCACCAGCATGAGGTTGGCCTCAGGCGGGAACTTATAGCCGGGATGCCCCCAGTAGCCGTTCTTGAAGATGCCGAGCTGGCCGGTGGAGATGATGCGGACCAGCTTTTCCTTTACGGAAGCGAAATAGCCCGGAGAGGATTGCGGCCACGGGGAAAGGCTCTGGGCAAGCCTGGACGCTTCTTTGGGATCGGCCTTGGAAGCGGAAACCACGTCGATCCAGTCCAGCCCGCCGAGCTGGTAGAAGTGCACCAGGTGGTCATGGTACCACAAGGCCAGCTGCATCAGGTTGCGGATGATGTTCGCGTTGTCGGGGATGTCGATCTTGAGCGCGTCCTCGATGGCATGGACGGAGGCGAGTGCGTGCGTGCCCGTGCAGACGCCGCAGATGCGTTCCACAAAAGCCCAGATGTCGCGGGGGTCACGGTCTTTGACGATGATTTCCAGCCCCCGGAACATGGTCCCGCAGGAGACGGCGTTGGTGATCACGTTGTCGTCGTTGATGTTCACTTCGCATCTGAGATGCCCCTCGATGCGCGTAACCGGGTCGACGACAAGACGCCGCCCCGAGTCGTTAACGGTGTATCCCTGCGTTGTGTATTCGTAGGCCATGATCAGTTCCTTTCAGAAGGGGTGGAATCGTTGGAATCGGTTTTTTCAGCCTGTGCGGTCTTGGTTTCCTTGGAGCAATCGCCGTCCTTGCCGTAGCGGTGCTTGAGGTGCACGGCGGTACTGATGGCCGCGTGCGTCACCACGCCGGCACCGATGCCGGCGACGGCGGCCACGCCCACGGTTTCGGCAGTCGTGTTGGTTCCGAATTGGGGAATGTTGGTGATGCGGCTGTAGAAGGAACCGTGATCCCAGAAGTTCTGTTCGGCACAGCCGATGCAGCCGTGGCCGGACTGGATGGGATAGGAAACCCCGTTGTTCCACCGGGTGACGGGGCACGCATTGTAGGTCGTCGGCCCCTTGCACCCCATCTTGTAGAGGCAGTAGCCGAGGCTCGCCGCGGCGTCGTCCCACGACTCCACAAACTGCCCTGCGTCAAAGTGGGCGCGGCGCACGCATTGGTCGTGCACGCGCTTGCCGTAAAAGACCTCTGGGCGGCCCTGCGAGTCGAGCTTGGGGATCTGATCATAGGTCAGGACGTAGGCGACGATGTTGCTCATGACGTCCGGGATGGCAGGGCAGCCCGGGACTTTGATGATCGGCTTGTCGTGAATGACTTTGTGGATAGGGGTCGCCTGAGTCGGATTGGGGCGGGCAGCCTGCACGCATCCCCATGAGGCGCAGGTCCCCCACGCGACGATGGCCTTGGCTCCGGCGGCTCCGCGCTGGAGTTTGTCCATGAAGGGACGCCCTCCGTCGATACAGTACATGCCTTCTTCGCCAAGAGGCGGATTGCCTTCCACCGCGAGGATATAGCGTCCCTTGTAGGTGCTGATGGCTTCTTCGAAACATTCCATAGCCTGATCGCCCGCCGCCGCCATGATGGTGTCCTGATAGTCCAGCGCGATCATGGAAAGGATGATGTCGGAAGCCAAAGGATGCGCCGAGCGGATAAAGGATTCCGTGCAGCAGGAGCACGAAAGGCCGTTGATCCAGAGAACGGGCAGATAGGGTTTGGTTTCCATAGCGTGGGCGATTTCGAGGTGGCCCATTGGGCCAAGACCCAAGGCAACCGCCGCCATAGAGCAGAATTTCAGGAAATCACGTCGACAGATGCCTCTGCGACGCAGCACTTCGTACTGGGTTTCCTCTGGGTTGAACATGGATACATCCTTCTTTGGGTCAGCGTTGTGTTCAAGACGGGTCCTTGGCAAGAGACACATCCGTACGGACGGCTTCTTTTTATGCCGTACCTGTTTCACACTGAAGCCTTTTCGGGGATGTCCGTCAACCGCATGATAGCTGTATCCCTATGATAAATGCGGGATTGGGGGCGTTGAGGCGTTAGAATGTGCCGAGAAAACAAAAAAGGCATACCGTTTTTTTCGGTATGCCTTTTCCCTGACGAGAGAAAGGGAAGGCTTAGCGCGCACCCTTGGGGAAGAGCACCACGCCGATGGTCTTGAGGATGATCCGGACGTCCAGCAGGATGGACATGTTTTTGGCGTAGTACAGGTCATACTCCAGCTTGCGGCGGGAATCCTCGACGGAGGAGCCGTAAGGATAGCACACCTGAGCCCAGCCGGTGACGCCGGGCTTGACCGCGTGGCGCAGGCTGTAGAAGGGGATTTCCTTCTCCAGTTCCTTGACGAATTCAGGGCGTTCCGGGCGAGGTCCGATGAGGCTCATTTCCCCTTTGAGCACGTTCCACAACTGGGGCAATTCGTCAATGCGGGTCTTGCGGATGATTTTCCCCACCTTGGTGACGCGGGGGTCGGACTTCATGGCCCAGACCGCACCGTTTTTCTCGGCGTCGGTACGCATGGAGCGGAATTTGTAGACGGTGAAATCCTGCCCGAACAGGCCCACGCGGCGCTGCCGGTAAATGACGGGGCCGGGAGATTCCACACGGATGGCGATGGCGGTGAGAAGCATGATCGGTGACGTGCAGAGCAGCAGGCCGAGCGTGGCGAACAGGTCGAAAGCCCGCTTGAGGCGGCGCAGGGAACCTCGGGTATTGAGCGAAAAGCCTTCTTCCGTGAGCAGCCATTCCGAGCTGATCTGTGAGACGGGGAGCCGGTGCACCATATGTTCGCAGAAGGAACGGACATCGACGATCATCTGCCCGTGCAGCTTGGCATGTAACAGTTCGGTAGCGATGTCTTCGTCGATGGGGGCGTCGGGCAGCAAGACAATCATGGTGACGTTCTGCTGTTTGGCGATTTCCTCAACCTGCATGGGGGTGCCAAGATAGGGGATTTCCCTATCGTTATCACAGTCGCCCACATAACCGACGATGTCGGCGTCGGTCAGGGATTCGGAAATGGTCTGGCGTACCTTCCCGGCACGGTCGGTCCCGATGAGCAGGATTCTGGCTTTATGCACAAACCGGCCGATGTGCTTGTAATAGAGCGCACGCCAGCCAAGGCAGAACAGAAGGCACAAGCTGAAGAGCAGCAGCAGGGTCCTGCGATCGAAACGCCAGTGTTGGAACGCATAAAATGCGGAGGCGGAAGCGATTGCGCCAAGGAAGAAGGCTATGAGGACCCGGCCTGTGGTGTCCTTGAAGTCTTCAGCCCCGACGTTGTAGGCATCCAGCACGTAAAAGAAGAAAAGATAGGAGACGACGGTAAACAGCGACGCCCCTGTGTAGTCGTCCAGAACGGAAAGATCCGCGGGCAGCATGAACCACCCGGTAATGCTGAGCGCCGCAAGGATGCAGACGGCATCCAGAACTTTAAACAGCCCTTTGCGATAACCGCTGATAAGCAAGGGAAACCTCCAGTGAATCCTCGTTACGAAACCAACTTCATGACGCTGAGGATAAGATCGGCAGCCTTGCGGGCATCCAGTTCTGTTTCCGCAATGAACCTTCCTTCCTTCCCCATACGGGCCGTCAGAGCGCTATCCTCCAAAAACGACTCCAACGCCTTTGCCAAGGCCTCGGGGGTCCGTACAGGCACGAGAAAACCATTCTTCCCATCGACGACCACGTCCCGGCATCCGGGAACATCGGTTGCCACGATGGGACGTCCCATGCTCATGGCTTCCATGAGCGAACACGGCAAGCCCTCCCGCCAGGAAGGGAGAACGACAACATTCGCCTGCCCGACATAGGGGCGCACATCACGCGTGACGCCGAGGTATTCGATAATACCTTCCCGTTCCCATCCCTTGACCGTTTCAAGAGGGACTCCGCCCCTGGAGCTTTCGGGAGCACCCAAGAGCTGGAAACGAGCATTGGGGTACCGTTTCTTTACCAGACGGGCCGCTTCCGCATATTCATACAATCCCTTGGCTTCAAGAAGCCTTCCCACAAGAAGGAATGTAAGGGGGGCTTCGGGAAGAGGCGCCACGGCAAACTTGTCCGTGTCCACTCCCGTACCTTTGGTCATGACGACATGGGCACCGCGCGGCAGGCAATGCCAATCTCGAAACGTCTGGACATCGTCCGTATTCTGAAAGAACACGGCATCGCTGAAAGAAAGCGAAATACGATAGAGGGAGGAGGCCAGATACGTAAGCATCTTTTTTACTGGGGTGTTGGCCTCAAACATATACCCGAGCCCCGTAATCATGGCGTAGCGGGATCGGATGCCCGCCAAAGCTGCCATCGGAATACCGTAAATGACCGACTTGATGGTGGACGCATACAGGATATCGGCGCGTTCCTCACGGAAGATCCTGTACAGGGCAAGGCAGGTCTTCAAATCATGGACTGGATTCAGCCCCTTGTTGTCCAAAGGATAGTTGCGGATACTCGCCCCAAACCCCTTGAGGGTGGCTTCGGCTTCGGAATCGCCCGCAGGGACGAGGCACGTTACCTGATGCCCTTCTTCCTGTAGGCGGGAGATGAGCACACTCCAAAAGCTGACCAGAAAACTGGCCCTATTATTCATAATAATGATGTTCATGGCGGAAGAGTATAGCAGTGCGCCGAAGAGAAAGGAAGAGGGATAGGGGGCTTTCCCGCAGAAGGGAAAGGATCAGGCCCGTTTTTTGGGCTGTGCCGCCTGCTGGAAGAGGCGCCCGCGTACGACTGATGTTTGGCCGAACTTGTCTTGGAGCTCGTCCATGACCTTGTCCAGTTTGGTGCGGCGTTCTTCGTTGGATTGACTGTCCTTTCCGATGGCAGGGAACCGCAATTGGTGCGGCGGGCTGTCGAAACCGGAGACGCCTACACCGATGAGCCGGATTTTCTCCTCAAGACGCATGTGATCGAGCAGATCACACGCTGTTTCATAAATGGTTTCCGTAGCGCTGGTCGGGGCATCAAGCGTGACCCTGCGGGTAATGATCCGAAAATCGGCATACTTGATTTTAAGCGTGATCACGCGGCCCTGAAGCCTTTGTTTCCGCAATGTGCGTCCTATCCGATCCGCATGGCGGAAAAGCCAGCTCTTGAGGAAGCCTATATCGCGGGTGTCGATGTCAAACGTCGTTTCGGCGCTTTCTGATTTGGGAGGCGTATAGGGTTCCACTTCGCGAGGGTCAATACCTTGTGCCCGTTCGTAGAGGGTTATGCCGGCCTTTCCAAAACGGCGCTCCCAAAACACTTTGGGATAACGGGGGACATCGCCTGCAGTGCGGATGGCAAGGTTTTGGAGCTCTCTGACCATTGTTTTTCCCACACCCGGTATTTGTTCCACTGGAAGCGACTGGAGGAAGGCGACCAGCTTATCTGGGTAAAGGATACTGAGCCCATCAGGCTTGTTCAGATCGGATGCTATCTTGGCAAGAAATTTGACGGGGGCCAGCCCGATGGAACAAGTCAATCCTCCGGTTACTTCCTTCACTTCGCGTTTGATGCGCCGGGCCATGTCTTCCACAGGGCCAAAGAGCCGTTCCAGCCCCGTCGCGTCAAGATAGGCTTCATCGACGGACGCTTTTTCGACTCGGGGGGAATACGAGCGCAAGACATCGATGACGGTTCGGGAAACCTCGGCATAGCGTGCCATACGCACGGGAACGAGGATAGCATGAGGGCAGAGCTGCAATGCCTGTGCTATGGGCATTGCGGAATGGACGCCGAACTTCCGGATTTCGTAGGAAGCCGCACTGACGACCCCCCTGGGACCGCCTCCGCCAACGATGACCGGTTTGCCGCGCAGTTCAGGATGGTCTTTCTGTTCAATGGAAGCGTAAAATGCGTCCATGTCCACATGCATAAACCATTTCTGCAATTTTTTACTCATGACATTTTTATTTTACTTGTAAATGTAAAAAATAGAAATTCTGGAGGGACTCAACTGAGTCCCTCCAGAATGGCGTTCAGGGCGGCTGGGTTAAAGGGGGTTGCTAGGTGACTGTCCATACCTGCCTCCTGGGCGGTGTTGGCTGTCATGGCGACGATGGGAACGCGGGCCAGCCAGAGGAATTCTGGTAACTCACCCACTTCACGCAAGTGGCGCGTAGTTTCTTCTTCACCTATGGGGGGCATCTGCAATATCCATAAGAATGAAATCGTAGGGGCGGCCTGTCGCACAATGTCTATAGACTCTCGGCCATTTCCCTCCATCTCCACCGGCATATCGGCATTCTCCAGCATTAACCGGACTATTTCTTGGTTGATGGGTTGTCTTCAACCACCAAAATACGTGACCTCGTGCAAATTCACAACGCATGGAGAGTGACTGTTTCCGCTGCAGCTGCCCATGAGTTCCACCAGTTCCTTTGCCTGCCCCATCAATAATTTTTGAAAGGTTTCGGGCGACAGTCTCGTAAACGCAGACGTGTTCTTGTCTAGCAACACGGCGCTGGGCTATATCCGTATCGTGTTCGCTGAATCTTTGCAACAGCTTCTGCCAAAAGTGTTTTTTCCTGCTCTGATGTCCCGGCTGGTGTGGTGACACCACAAGAATGTCAGGTCTGTACAGTTTTTGATGCGCAGTTTCCGGCGGATTTCGCTGGTCAACAGGGATTGCCGCTCCTCTAAAATAGTATGTTGAGATTTCTCAGAGAAGATTGGAATGCATAGTCGGATTTGATACAAACTGTGCAAAAGGGAACGTAGTCAAATGGGTAACCGTAACAGCTTTGCATCCCCGACTTTATGCGGCTGTGCGGTGTAGAATATTAATCTCTAACATGGAGAGTCTTCCATTATATGTTGTTCCTTTTTTGATAAATAATTGATGATAACTATACTGTAAATATTGAGAAAAAAGTAACTTTATCTACATTCATTATAAGGCAGGAATAAGCACGCGGCGATAATAAAACGAAAGAGATTATAATTCAGATAGTCATTAACTATAACATAAGTACAACTAAAAAATGTAATGCAGAAATGCATTGACAGTGAAAAAAAGAGCAAGTAGGATCAAAAACATGGCAGGATTCCCTTCCCCCTCCTTTTTTACCCCCCTGTGAGGTATCCATGATCCGTAGAACGTTTCTAAAAGGTGCGGCTGCTGTTTCGTTTTCTCTCATGGTTTCACCGGCATTGACAGCTTTTGCCAAGGATTCGGTGCGTGTTTATGTGGGCGGCCCCATTTTCACCATGAACAAGAACAACGACATCGCAGAAGCCATCGCGGTGAAGGGTGAAACGATTCTGGCTGTGGGCAAAAAGGCTGATGTCATGGCCGCTGCCGGTTCGGGCGCCACTGTAGTGGATCTTAAGGGCAAGGCGCTTATCCCCGGTATGATCGACGGGCACAGCCATTTCCCATCAGGGGCTTTCAATGAGTTGACGATGGTCAATCTCAACGTGCCTCCTCTTGGGCGTGCTGAGTCGATTGCGGATATGCAGAGCCTGCTGAAGGAACGTGCAGCCCAGACGAAAAAGGGCGAATGGATCGTCGGCTATAACTATAACGACTTAGCGATTAAGGAACAACGGCATCCAACCCGTGCTGATCTGGATGCGGTGTCCACTGAGCATCCCATTTTTGTGAAGCATGTATCCGGGCATTTAGGCGTGGCGAACAGCAAGGCTCTGGAGTTGGCCGGCATTACGGAAGAGACGCCGAATCCTGAAGGCGGTAAATTCCGTCGCGGCCCGGACGGAAAGCTAGATGGGGTATTGGAAGGTCCGGCGGCCCAAGCGCCTGTTTCGGCCATCCGTCCCAAGCCTACGGCCGCACAATATGAAGAGGCCGTGCGTCGTGACAATATGATCTACGCCGCTGCGGGGATTACGACGGCCAACAATGGCGGTAGCCCCACAGTGGATGACTTTTTCCTCAAGGCCAGCGAAAACGGTGATCTGGGCATCCGTGTGGTCATTTGGCCCAACGGGCGTAATGCCAAGTTGATAGAAAGCTATGGCGAAAAGCGGCAGGGTGCGCAGCTGGATAAGGCCGGCAAGGTGTTCCTTGGACCGGCCAAGCTTTTTGCCGATGGTAGCCCGCAGGGGTATACGGCATGGTTCTCCAAGCCCTACTTCAAGCAGCTGCCCGGTAAACCGGCAGATTTTCGCGGTTTTCCGGTATTCAATTCGCAGGAAGAATTGTTTGCGCTGGTCCAGAAACTCCACGACGCGGGCTGGCAGATCACCACACATACCAATGGCGACCAAGCCATTCAGGACATGATTGACGCGTACAGCGCCGCTTTGGAAAAGAATCCGCGTAAGGACCATCGCCATATCCTTAATCACTGTCAGTTCTGTCGTCCTGATCAGGTGGTGGCCATTGCCGAAAAGGGCTTTGTACCTTCCTATTTCGTGACCCACACATGGTTCTGGGGCGATATCCACCGCGACATGGTGGCCGGTCCCGAGCGTGCGGCCCATATCAGCCCGTTGAAGGCGGCGCTGGATCATAAGATTACCTTCGCCTTGCATAACGATACGCCCGTGACGCCCATCAGTCCGCTCATGGACGTCTTTTCGGCAGTCAATCGTCTCACGTCCTCGGGTAAGGTTCTTGGTCCTGATCAGCGCATCGACGTTATGGAAGCCCTGCGCGGCGTAACCATTAACGGTGCCTATATGCAGCGGCTTGAGGATAAGATCGGTTCTCTGGAAAAGGGCAAGCTGGCCGATATGGTCATCTTGGACAAGGACCCCACCAAGGTGGATCCGGTCAAGTTGAAGGACATCATGGTGGAAGAAACTATCGTGGGCGGTAATACGGTTTACAAGCGCGCTTGATGCTCCGTCGTCTGATACTTAAAAAGGCCCGCTTTTGGCGGGCCTTTTGTCTATGCATCATATTGCGTCGAAATATGCAGCATAGGCAACTTAGAAGCTGATATTATCCAAATGCGCGTGCTGGATAAGCTCTGGGATGTCGGTAAAACCTTCGAAATCCCAGCTCACGAGTTCAGGATAGGTCAAGTGTTGCAAACCTTGCGGATTGGCCGAAATAATGAACCACCGTTGCCCCGAGGCGTCTTCCCCCCAGCCGAAACCTATCACAAGATCTTCGAGATATTTGGGAAATCCCTGATACAGGGCGGTGTATTCCGCCACAAAGGCCTCGTGGGCTTCTTTAAACGAAGGGTACATCTGACGACCGGATTCCGTACTTGCCATGCTGTGCTCCTGTTGTAATCAGCCTCATCGCAATGGACCACCATCATGAATGTAAGACGTTCGCCGTTGGGCTCTTCATCTCGTTGCTGTGGTGGCCCGCCATAGAAAATACATATCTACGACTGAAGGTTACCCTAAAATAACAGCGAGGTATCGGGAGCGCAAGGTCTAAGATGGACTTATTATGAACAATGTGTCCCCATGCCATATAGCGCAGGACAAGAATGGCGCGAGAAGTATGATTCGGATTTTTGAATATGAAGGATAGCCCTCAGTATGCTTTGGGGGAAATCATATACTTGCAACAGGAGGCATCTTAATAAAGAAGCCTCAGAGGTATAGGGCTTCAGGTAACAATGATTGGGGCGACGGAAATGCCCATGTAGCTTACAGACTGAGGGAGTATTGTTATGCGCGCTATTGTCATGACGGCATTTGGCGGCCCGGAGGTTTTGCGCCTTACGGACATTCCGGAACCAGAACCGGAACATGGGCAGATCCGTGTTCGGCTGTATGCGGCGGGGGTCAATCCTGCTGAAGCCTATATCAGAACGGGCCAGTATGCCTTCTTCAAACCCACATTGCCCTATACCCCCGGATTTGATGGCGCGGGAGTTGTGGACAAGGTGGGCGAGGGTGTGCAAGGCACTAAACCCGGTGATAGGGTTTTTGTGACGGCTCTTACGGCGCGACGAAATACGGGGACTTATGCTGAGAAGGTTGTCTGTGATGCGGAGGCTGTTCATCTCCTGCCCGATGTCGTTACGCTTGAGCAAGGTGCGGCGGTGGGATTTCCCGGTATGGCCGCGTATAGGGCTCTTTTTCAATGTGCAGGCCTTAAGCCCGCAGAACGCATCCTCATACACGGCGCGAGCGGAGGTGTGGGGACCGTCGCCGTACAGCTGGCGCGTGCATGTGGAGCGTTCGTAATCGGTACCGCAGGGAGCCCTGCCTCTATGGAGCTTGTCCGCAGCATCGGAGCGCATATCGTATTGGATCACACGCAACCGGGCTATCTGGATACGCTGACCGCGCTTACGGATGGAGTGGGGCCGGATGTGATTCTCGAAATGCTTGCGGATAAGAATCTGGAAAATGACATGCGGATGATAGCCAAGCATGGGCGTATTGTCATCATAGGCAGCCGGGGCAGCCTTGAGATGACGCCGCGTCTGCTCATGGCCAAGGAATCCGTGGTGATGGGGATGGCCATCTGGCATAGCTCCCCGGAAGAAGCGCGCATGGCGGAAGCCGCGGTTGCGGCCGCGTTGCGGAGCGGTGCCTTGCGTCCTGTCCTTGGTGACATCCTGCCTCTTGAAAAGGCGGCTCAGGCACATGAGGACATCATTGCGCGCGGCGGAAAGCCGGGCAAGATGCTCCTGCGTATTGAGTAAGGCTACGCCATACCGAAAAGCAAGGTTTGCTGGCCGTGATTCCTCCCTGACGAGATTCACGGCCTTTTTGTGAAGGGAACGTCCGTTCCTGTGATTTGGGAGAGCTTATTCTTTAAAACGAATAGAGGGGTTGATTCAATAATATTCATATATGATACATGGATACGCATGTATATCTCTATGTGATGTCAGCTTGACCTGCCCAGTGAAGCGGTGCATAGATTTCCGAGTAGAACGGATGACAAGAAAATACCTTGCTCCCCCTTCCATTATGGAGGTTAGGGCTTATATGGTATTTGGTCGAGAGAAGTCCCTTTAACGAATCGTTATGCTCTCCGGGCGTGACTCCGGTTGCACCCCGGATTGGTGACCAGCTTTTTTGGAGGACAGCATATGTGGGAATACACGGATACCGTTCGGGAGCATTTCCTGAAGCCGCGTAATGCGGGTGAACTTGCTGATGCCAACGCCATTGGCGAGGTGGGAAGCCTTGCTTGCGGCGATGCCTTAAAGCTTTTCTTGAAGATAAACGACGAAGGCATCATCGAAGATGCCTCCTTCCAGACGTTTGGCTGTGCCAGCGCTATTGCGTCGAGCTCCGCGTTGACTGAAATGATCAAGGGCAAGACGGTGGAAGAAGCGGCCAAGGTGACCAATAAGGATATTGCGACATACCTTGGTGGATTGCCCCGCGAAAAGATGCATTGTTCCGTCATGGGACAGGAAGCCTTGGAAGCGGCTCTGCGTAACTGGCGCGGCGAACCCGCCGAGAAGCAGCATGAGCATGAAGGCAAGCTGGTCTGCAAGTGTTTTGGTGTGACCGATGTTCAGATCCGCCGTGCCATTGAGGAAAACAACCTCAAGACGGTGGAAGAGGTTACAAACTACACCAAGGCTGGCGGTGGTTGCGGAGAATGCCTTGATACCATTCAGGATATTCTTGATGAGGAATTGGGCAAGCCGAAGCTGAAGGAATTTAATCCCGCTCCGAATTCCATAATGACCAATGTGCAGCGTATGCAAAAGGTCATGCAGGTCCTCCAGGATGAAGTCCGTCCGCGTCTCGCTGCGGATGGCGGCGATATCGAATTGGTGGATGTCGATGGACATCGGGTCGTCGTCGCCTTGCGCGGCCTGTGCTCGAACTGCAGTTCCCGCACGGTGACGTTGAAGGATCTGGTTGAGAAGATCCTCCGTGAACAGGTGGAACCGGAAATTGTGGTTGAAGAGGTGAAGGCATGAGCGTCATCTATCTCGATAACAACGCCACGACCAGCGTAGCGCCGGAAGTTTTTGAAAGCATGATTCCGTTTTTTACGGAAAAATATGGTAATGCCTCAAGTATGCATACGTTCGGCGGGCAGGTAGGCAAGAGCATTCAGGATGCACGGGAAAAGGTTGCGGCGATGCTTGGTGCGCAGCCTGAAGAGATCGTGTTCACCTCTTGCGGCACGGAAAGTGATTCCACGGCCGTGATGTCCGCTTTGCAGGCGCAGCCTGAAAAAAAACACGTCATCACGACCCGTGTTGAGCATTCGGCGCTTATCGCCCTCGGACAGCATCTGGAACAGAAGGGATATGAACTGACGTATCTGGGCGTGGACTCCAAGGGGCGCCTGGATCTGGACGAACTTTCGGAAGCCATGCGCAAAGATACGGCCATTGTCTCCATCATGTTCGCCAACAATGAGACCGGTACCGTTTTCCCGATTCAGAAGATCGCCGAAATGGTGAAGGAGCGGGGTATCCTGTTCCATACCGACGCCGTACAGGCCGCCGGCAAGCTTCCTATTGATCTGGCCAAGATGCCGGTGGACTTTTTGGCGCTTTCCGGGCACAAGCTCCACGCTCCCAAGGGGATCGGCGTGCTGTATGTCCGCAAGGGAACGCGGTTCATCCCGTTCCTTCGCGGCGGGCATCAGGAGCGGGGGCGTCGCGCCGGTACGGAAAACGCGCCGTACATCGTAGGCCTCGGAACCGCATGTGAGTTGGCCATGAACCACATGACGGATGAAAACACGAGAGTGCCCGCCCTCCGCGATAAGCTGGAAAAAGGCCTTCTGGCGGCTATTCCCGATGCCATCGTGAATGGAGATGTGGAGAACCGTCTGCCGAACACGTCCAATATCGCGTTTCAGTATGTTGAAGGCGAGGCGATCCTGTTGCTCATGGATCAGCTCGGCATCTGTGCGAGTTCCGGTTCGGCCTGCACCTCCGGCAGCCTTGAACCTTCGCATGTGCTGCGCGCTATGGGCGTTCCCTTCACCTTCGCGCATGGCTCCATCCGTTTCTCGCTGTCCCGGTATACGACGGACACTGAAATCGATTACGTCCTTAAAAATCTGCCGCCCATCATTGAGCAGTTGCGTGCGATTTCTCCCTTTAGGGCAATGAAATAGCCAAATCCCTTTGGCAGAAAAAGAAAAGGCACCTCATCCGGGTGCCTTTTTTGTTACTGTTGCGGCGGCATTACTTGGTGAGCTGGCTATGCCAAGCGAGCAGGGCGTTCATGAGTGCCGTGACCTGCTGCTGCAAGGAGGGATCAATGAGATCTCCGGATTCGCTGAAAGAGGCGGAGAAGGCGTTGGAAAAGACTTCCGGTTTGTTCACTGGGCGGAGGTTCAAATAAACGCAGACCTGCCGCAAATGATACTGCGCGCGCGATGTCCCCATGCCGCCACCGGCTCCCATGATGGCTACCGGTTTTCCGTTGAAAGGCGCACAGTCCGGTTCGCGTGATACCCAGTCAAGAGCGTTTTTCAGGGCCGGGGCGATGGAGTAGTTGTACTCGGGACAAGCCAGCACGAGGGCATCGGCTTCGGTCACCTGCCGGATCAGCGTTTGTACTGGTTCAGGTTTGGAATCACAATGATCGGCATTGTAAAAAGGAACATCGGAGAGATCGGCGATTTGGAAGTTCACCATGGGGGGAAGACATTGCTTGGCGAACCGAAGGAGCCCCGTATTGCGGGACTGGGCGCGCAGGCTTCCGGAGATGCCGAGAATATTGAGAGTAGGATTCATACGTATTCCTCCTCCTTTGAAATTAGCGCGGTAAACGCCGTTTGTCCATGAGAAAGGCAAATCACAAGAGAGGGTGATACACAATCTGTCAAAAAAACTGAATGGGAATAAAGAAACGGCGTTATCTGCTTTTTTGAAAAAAATTTTGCAGTAAGGATGCACATTCCGGTGCGGCGATACCTCCCATATGCCATACACGATGGTTGTGGAAAGGCAGATCTAGCCCGTTGAAGCACGATTCCACTGCTCCGGCTTTGTTGTCCGCAGCCCCATAGACGACACCGGCAAGGCGGGCATGAACGATGGCGCCCGTACACATCAGACAAGGTTCAAGCGTAACGACGAGAATGCAGCCTTCGAGGCGGTAATTGCCCAAAACGGCTCCGACTGAACGCATGGCCATGATTTCGGCATGGGCTGACGGATCGGACAGGGTAATGGGCTGATTGTGCTCGACGGCAAGGATCGTCCCTGCCGGATCGACGATGAGCGCCCCTACGGGGACTTCGCCTTGCTGGGGCGCTTGCCGTGCTTTCGCAATCGCTTGGAGCATCAACCCCTCCCACGACCAGCCGGAAGGAGGGGGAGGGACGGGGCCCCATGCCGTATAGGCGCGGGGTTCGCAGACTGTCTCGGAAAAGGCCGCCCAAGGATACTCCGATCCGGAGGGCGGCCTATTGGATGACGTCATTACAGGATGACCCGCCTGCGAATCTGCTGAACGACCTGTTCGGGCGTGTCACAGACCGTGATGAGATCGTCCACCTCGGAAGCCCTTATGTAGCCCCCGGAAACCATTGTGCTGCGGACCCAGTCGAGGAAGCCGTTCCAGAAGGTACTCTGGTACAGGATAATGGGAAGAGGACGGATACGTTTGGTTTGCGCGAGCACAAACGCTTCGGAGAGTTCGTCAATGGTGCCCATGCCGCCGGGCATGACGACATACGCGAGCGCATACTTTACAAACATGAGCTTGCGCAGGAAGAAGTAGCGGTAATCACTGCGTATTTTTACATACTTATTGCATTCTTGTTCGTGGGGAAGCTGGATATGCAGGCCGACGGACGTTCCTCCGGCCTCGGTAGCTCCCTTGTTGCCCGCTTCCATGAGGCCGGGACCGCCGCCGGTGATGACGCCATAACCCGACTCGACCAGCAACTTGGCGATGGTCTCGCCCTCGGCATACAACGGGTTCTCGGGCTTGACCCGGGCGGAACCGAAAATGGACACGCAAGGACCAAGATCGCTGAGCGTTTCAAACCCATCGACAATTTCAGCGAGAATCCTAAACATTCGCCATGATTCGCGGATAGATAGCATGTCTATCGGGGATTGGCTCATAGATAGCTCCTTTTAAGGTATGAAAGGGACTATAGCCCGGTGTGCATAATGGCGCAAGCGCTCCAAGAGAAACCGTACGCGCGAGGAGGGCGCGTAATTTTTTTCTTCATATCATGGCGGTATGATGAGAATAATTCCGGCTTATGGGAGTGCATAGTTTTTCTTGTCATGGGATACCGGTTACAGGTAGTATGGGACCCTGTTTGGGAATTTACTCTGCATCAGGAGGTTCTATGAAAGTTCATTTTCTCGGTGCGGCGCAGACGGTCACCGGTTCTTGCTATCTCATTGAGGCTTGCGGGATTCGTTTTACCGTGGACTGCGGTATGCATCAGGGGAACTCCGAGATCGAGGCCCGTAACTTCGATACCGATATCTACCAATCAGGAAATATTGATTTTATCCTTTTGACACACGCTCATATCGATCATTCCGGCCTCTTGCCCCGCATTGTGCATGAGGGGTTCAAAGGCTCCATTTACTGCACGCCTCCGACAGCGGCCCTTGCCGGGCTGATGCTTGAGGACAGCGCGCATATTCAGGAAATGGAAGCTGAATGGAGGCAAAAGAAGCAAAAGCGGCACACCGGACAAAACGGCAAAAGCAAAGAGATCGTACCGCTGTACACGGTTGAAGACGCCCGCAAAGTCCCGGACCAATTCCGTTTGGTGGAATACAACAAAACCTTCGAACCCCACCCGGGCATTGCCGTCACCTATAAGGACGCCGGCCATATCCTCGGCTCCGCTTTCTTGGAGCTGACTGTAACGGAAGACGGCAAAACGACCCGTGTCGTCTTCTCTGGGGATTTGGGGCGTCCGGGTACGCTCCTGATGCATGATCCGGTCGTCGCCAGCCAGGCGGATTATCTGTTCATTGAGAGTACGTACGGCGATCGTAATCATAAGAACGAAGAAGCGACATTTGACGAACTGGCGGAAGCCATCGCCTACAGCTACAATAATCATGACAAGGTCATCATTCCCGCCTTTGCCGTGGGGCGCACGCAGGAGATTTTGTACTGCCTGTACCTGCTGCGGCAGAAGGGGAAGCTCCCGGATGACATGCCCATATTCGTTGACAGCCCTCTGGCGATCCGCGCAACGGAAGTCTTTAAAGAATTCAAGGACTATTTGGACACGCCCGAGATCGACCTGTCAGGGAACATGTCCGCATTGCTGCCCAACCTGAAATTTACCTTGAGCGCTTTGGAGTCCCAGGCGTTGAATGTGATGAAAGGGCCGGCGATCATCATTTCCGCAAGCGGAATGTGCAATGCCGGGCGCATCCAGCACCACCTCCGGCACAACGCATGGCGTCCCACGGCCAGCATCGTCTTTGTCGGGTATCAGGGCGTCGGCACGCCGGGCCGTAAGATCGTCGATGGCGCAAGCTCCATCCGGCTTTTCAATGAAGATGTCGCCATCAAGGCCAAGGTTTTTACGATTGGCGGGTTTTCCGCGCACGCCGGGCAGAGCCAGATTTTGGATTGGATCCGGAAAATGGCGCATCCCGGTATGCAGGTCGTGCTGGTGCATGGCGAAGAGAAAGCACAGCAGATCCTTTCCGGCCTTATCAAAGACCAGTTCCATCTTTCAGTGTATGCTCCCGGTTATTTGGAAGAAATGGCTCTTGCGGCGGGTGCTACTCCCGAAGTGGTCGTTACGGCCCAACCGAAGAGCTATGCGCATGTGGACTGGGACTTGCTGCTTGAAGAAACGGAAGGCAAGCTTTCCAAGCTCCGTACGCGCCTTGAAAAGGCTGGGGAACGGCCTTGGGATGAACAGGTTGATATTCGGGATCGTATCCTTGAGCTCAATAAGGAATTGCTGTCCGTCCTGACTCAGCTGTAAGTGAAGAAGAGGGGCCCGCAATGGGCCTCTTTTTCTCCGTTTTTGATTGAATAGAATCCGTTCACTTCAACGTTGGTGACAAACCGACCGTTTCCTACTGGAGTTTTCATGCGAATCATTGCCGGTGCCCTTGGAGGCCGGAATCTGAAGACGGTTGAAGGGCCGGGGTATCGTCCGGCTACGGCCAAAGTCCGAGAAGCCATTTTTTCCATGCTTTCCTCGCGGGGCGTTGTATGGAGCGGTTTGCGCGTTCTGGATTTGTTTGCCGGAAGCGGAAGCCTGAGCTTTGAAGCCCTCAGCCGGGGAGCACAAGAGGTTTGCCTTGTCGAGCGCGAGCCGAAAGTCGTGCAATGCTTGAACCAGAATGTGGAAGCGCTGGATGTGTCGGATCGGTGCCGTGTGGTGGAGAGCGATGTCCTGCGTTTTCTGCGGGGTAGGGCGTATCAGCCGTACGATGTCATCTTTGCCGATCCGCCGTATGGTGAAAATCGGCTGGTCCCTACGCTCAAGGCCATTATGAAGGGCGGCTGGCTCGCACCCGACGGCTATTTGCTTGCCGAGATTGAAGGCCTGCTACGTTTTGACGCCGCAGCGGTCCATGAGGAACTTGAATTGGAAATCGATCGAAACTACGGACAAACCCGGATCATCTTATGGCACAAGACAAACGAGTAGCGATCTATCCCGGAACGTTTGATCCTCTGACGAACGGACACGCGAACATCATCCGGCGAGGATTGCGCATGTTCGACAACATCATCGTCGCGGTAGCCGCCGATACGGGAAAATCGCCCCTGTTTTCCCTTGAAGAGCGCGTGGCCATGGCGGAGAAAGTTTTCGCCAAAGAGCCGAATATTTCCGTTGAGCCGTTTCAGGGGTTGCTTGTGGAGTATGTTGCACGCCGGAATGTCCATACTGTGCTTCGAGGGCTTCGGGCCGTTTCAGACTTTGAATACGAATTTCAGATTGCGCTCATGAACCGCAAGCTGCGCCCGGATATTGAGACGCTGTTTCTGATTTCCGATTACCGCTGGCTGTATATCAGTTCAACCATCGTCAAAACCGTCGCAAGTTTGGGCGGAGATGTGCGCGGGCTTGTCCCTGATCATGTTCTCAGCTGCTTGCGCGAGCGCTTCGGGTTCACGCACGGAGAGATCGAACCCGTATCGCTGCCGCCCGTACCGGCACTCTCGGAGCTTGCGCGCTTACAGGAACTGGAAGCGTCACTCGACAGGGATACTGATAAATGACGAAACCACGCGTTGTCTGTCTTGTCGGCCCTACGGGCGTTGGAAAATCCGCGATCGCTTTGCGCCTTGCCGGGCAGTTCAACGGAGAGATCATCAATGCGGATTCGCGTCAGGTTTTTGAAGCTTTTCCGATCATCACGGCTCAACCCTCTCAGACGGAACAGTCCGCGCTCCCGCATCGCCTTTACGGTTTTTTGAAAACGGACGCCCGTTTTTCCGCCGGGGCTTGGGGGGAAAAGGCCCTGGAGCATATCGAACATACGGCATTCCCTGTATTTGTGGGAGGAACGGGATTGTATCTCCGGGCCTTTTTTGACGGCATTGTGGATATTCCGCCCATACCGGATGATATCCTCACGAGACTGACGGAAGCGTGCCGCATCGAAGGTTCGTTGGCGCTGCATCGGAAGCTGGGGGAAATCGATCCGGCATACGCCGCCCGTATCCATGAGAACGATCGGCAGCGCATTGTGAGGGCCCTTTGCGTCTATGAGGCCACAGGGAAAACCTTTTCATGGTGGCACAGCCAAACGCCGCCCCCGCGGGATGCGGATGTGCTGCGTATAGGCTTGCGCCTTCCGCTTGATACGTTGACGCCTCTGTTGGCGCGCCGCATCGACTTGATGCTTGAGACAGGCGCGCTTGAGGAAGCCCGTTCCGAGTATGCTGTATTCCCCGACGGGACGCTGCCGGGATGGTCCGGTATCGGATGCCGGGAACTTCATTTTTATCTTTCGGGCGTCTTGTCGTTGGATGCCGCACGGGAGCTGTGGATCAAAAACACGCGGGCATATGCGAAACGGCAACTGACGTGGTTCAATGCGGATAGCCGGATCCAATGGTTCGCCCCGAATGAAGGCAAAGAGATCCTCACTCTCGTCAGTGAGTGGCATCAGCAGAAAAAGGTTTAGTGACACGAACAGACAGGGGACACCCTCAAAAATGTCTGTCCTTGGCTCGAATCACATAAAAGAGCCGTCCTTCCCATACAGGGGAGGACGGCTCTAGTCTTTTCAGGAGAAAACTTTACTTCTGGCTTTCTTCCACGATGCGCATCGTGGTCGTAGCGATCTCCAGTTCCTCATTGGTGGGAATGATGAGGACGGGGATGCGGCTGTCAGGTGTGCTGATGACGCGGGCCCCGGGCTTGCGGGTATGGTTTTCCTTTTTGTCCACCTTGATGCCGAAAGGCTCGAGGCCTTCGCAGACGGCTTCGCGGACGAATTCATCATTTTCGCCGATACCGGCGGTGAACACGATGGAGTCAACATTGCCAAGCAGGAAGAAGTAGGAGCCGAGCACTTTCTTGATGCTGCGGGTCAGCATCTTGAACGCGAGGGCGGCCTTTTCGTCACCCTTTTCGATGTTCGCATGTACATCGCGCATATCGCTGGTGCCGCAGATGCCGAGCAGGCCGGACTGCTTGTTCAGGACAGTATCGGCTTCCTGAGGCGTCATTCCCTTCTTTTCCATCATGAAGGGAACAATGGCGGGGTCGATGGAACCGCAGCGCGTACCCATCATCAGGCCCTCAAGAGGCGTCAGGCCCATCGAAGTATCGATGCACTTGCCGTTCTGAACGGCGCTCATGGAGGAGCCGTTTCCGAGATGCATCGTGATGGAGTTCAGTTCCGAGAGGGGCTTGCCGAGGAAGGCCGCCGTCGCTTTTGCGATGTATTTATGGGAGGTGCCGTGGAAGCCATAGCGGCGGATGCGCAGCTCTTCATACAACGAGTAGGGCAGGGGATACAGATACGCTTCGGGAGCCAGGGTCATGCCGAATTCGGTATCGAAAACGCCCACGTTGGGAACGCCGGGGAAGAGCTTTTCCGCAACGTCGATGCCCATCAGGTTGGCCGGGTTGTGCAGCGGGCCAAGGGGGAAACAGTCGCGGATGATTTCTTTTACCTTGTCGTCGATAAGCACGGGATCGGTGATCGCTTCGCCGCCATGCAGCACGCGGTGCCCGATTGCCGAGATTTCCGACTTGTCCTGGATAACGCCCTTTTCGGAGTCCAGAAGCAAGGAAATGACGTCTTCCATCCCTTCAACGTGCGTGGGGAAGGGACGCTCGACAACGATTTTCTCTTCCTTGTCGCTACCGGGAGCAATCTTATGGCTCAGTTTGCCCATAGGCTGCCCGATACGTTCGACGACACCGGAGCACAGAACGGATTGGTCGTCCATATTGAACAATTGGTATTTACAAGAAGAAGAACCCGCGTTGATGACCAGAATTTTCATTGTTCTACCAGCTGATTAAAAAAGTTGAAGAATCTTGTGACAATAAAAAGATGAAGGATCCGGCATCTTCCGCAAAAAGACAGCAGTACGAAAGAGGTGGATCCGGATCCTCCAAGAGTGCCTTACTTAAGGGTGATTAAACCCTTTTCAGCCTGAGCCTGGATAGCCGTGATCATGACCGTGTTGATGATGTCCGGCACGGTGCAACCGCGGGACAAATCGTTCACGGGCTTGTTGAGGCCCTGCAGGACGGGGCCGATGGCAAGTGCATTGGCGGCGCGCTGGACGGCCTTATACGTATTGTTCCCGGTATTCAGGTCCGGGAAGATGAACACGGAGGCGTGGCCGGCGACGGGGCTGGTGGGAGCCTTCGTTCGGGCCACTTCGGGATCGATGGCCGCGTCATACTGGATGGGGCCATCAAGGAGGAGCTCGGGAGCCCGTTCATGCGCAAGCTTGGTCGCTTCGATGACTTCGTCAACGGCTTCGCCCTTGCCGGAAGAACCGGTGGAGTAGGACAGCATGGCGACGCGGGGTTCGACGCCGAAGACACGGGCGGTATGCGCCGAGCTGATGGCGATGTCCGCAAGCTGGCTGGCTGTGGGGTTAGGATTGACCGCGCAGTCGCCGAACACAAGGATGCGATCCTTGAGGCACATGAAGAACACGCTCGAAACGATGGAGGTATCCGGCTTCGTCTTGATGATTTCAAAGGCGGGACGGATGGTGTGGGCCGTGGTGTTCACAGCGCCGGAAACCATGCCGTCGGCGTCGCCGATCTGAACCATCATCGTGCCGAAGTAGGTCGAGTCCTGCATACGCTCCTGCGCCTGTTCCAGCGTAAGGCCCTTGCTCTTGCGCATTTCGTAATACTGCTGGGCATAGGCGTTGAAACGCGGGGAGGCTGTAGGCTGGATAATCGTGGCATCCTGCAGCTTGAGGCCAAACTTCTTGATCTTCTCCTGGATGGCGTCGGTATCGCCAAGCAGGATGATATCCGCAATCCCACGCTCGCACAGGGACTCGGCGGCGCGCAGAATCCGCAGCTCCTCCCCTTCGGGCAGGACGATGCGCATACGATGCTTCTGAGCCTGCTCCGCGAGGTTGAACTCGAACATCATCGGGGTAACGCGATCAGAGCGGAAGTTGAAAATCTTGTTGACGAGGGTTTCCTTGTCCACGCCTTCGGAGAAGGCGTCAAGCGCCACGGAGATCTTCCGATAGTCTTCGGGGGAAATTTTTCCGTGCAGCTTCAGCAGTTCCTGACACGTATCATAGGTGGCGCCCTTCACGGAAAGGATGGGAACAGGGATGCCCGTCCAGCCTTCCATGAGCTTCTGCATACTCTCGGGCAAATCGATGCCGCCGGTGAGGAGGATGCCCGCGATGTTGGGATAGGTGGATGAAAGGTGCGAGGTCAGGCTGGCGAGGATGATGTCGGAACGGTCCCCGGGGGTGACGATCAGCAGATCCTGCTCAAGGTAGTTCATGAAATTGCCGACCTGCATAGCCGCGATAAGGTAGTCGTGAACAAGGTTGTTCAGGCCTTCCTTGCCGAAAAGCACATCGGCGTTCATCCATTTCTGGACTTCACCGACGCTCGGATTGCACAGGGCGGGGGTTTCGCTGATGAAGAACAGCGGAGTGAAAGCTCCGGAGCCTTCAATGATCGTACTCGCACAGGTGGGGCAGTCTTCGGTGGTGAACGATACGCGGTTGACGAACACGCAGCCCACTTCGCGCCGCTTGTCCTTCAGCAATTCCAGGTTACTTCTGACGGAGGCCTGGATGGCGTCCAAGGATTTATCCTTGCCGTTGATGACGAGCGCGAGCGGAATATTGAGGCTGGCGGCGATCTCGGAGTTCAGCTCGAACTGGACGGCCGTGTCCTTGTCCCGGAAATCCGTGCCCTGGCACAAAACGAAATCATACTCGTTTTCAAGGGCTTTGTACTTCTGAAAAATCTTTTCGATCAACAGGGACATATTCCCCGAAGTCACCAGTTCGAGCGCTTCCTTATAGGTACACGCGTAGGTGTCCCTATACAGCATATCCAGCTCAAAATGCTTGAGGATCAGATTGATGCTGGAGTCGCGCCGGGCTTCGTCCTCGCTGTCGATGATAGGACGAAAGAAGGCGACCTTGCGCACCTGAGACTGCAAGAAATGCATCAGCCCCAAGGTGACTACGGTTTTCCCACTCGAGCCTTCCGTACCAGTGATATAAAGAGAATGGGCCATAAAGAGGTACTCCGGGATGTAAGGATTACAGTTTGTTCCGCAAAGCAGTAAAATCCACATAATAATAGACGGAGTGCCCCTTTCTGTCAAAAGGCACTCCGCCGACAGAGTCAAAACCGGGAACCGGCAGAACCGGTTCCCGGGAGAGAGCGTTATTCCGTTACCTTGGGTTCTTCAGCGGCCTTCGGCTGTTCGGCAGAACCGGAGAACGCCGCCATGTACTTCAACAGCTGATAACGATCGTTATACGCCTTTTCCAGGTCGTTCTGGAGACGTTCGGAATCTTGAGGCGCGATGCTCTTCAGCTGGGCATAACGGTTTTCACCGGCCAGGAAGTCACGCAGCGTTCCGTCGGGAGCCTTGGACTCCAGAGTCAGGGGCGCTTTGCCCTGTTCGGCCAATTCGGGGTTGAAGCGATACAGAGGCCAGTAACCGCTGTCGACGGCCAGCTTGCCTTCTTCCATGCTCTTGCCCATACCCTTGCGGATGCCCTGGTTGATGCAGGGGGCGTACGCGATGATGAGGGACGGTCCCTTATAGGCTTCGGCTTCCTTCAGTGCCTTGAGTGTCTGCTGCTTGTTGGCGCCCATGGAGATGGAAGCCACATACACGTACCCGTAGGTCATGGCCATACGGCCCAGATCCTTCTTGCCGGTACGCTTGCCGGCGGCGGCAAACTTGGCGACGGAGCCGAGCGGGGTGGACTTGGAAGCCTGACCGCCGGTGTTGGAGTACACTTCGGTGTCCATAACGAGCACGTTGATGTCTTCGCCGGAAGCGAGGACATGGTCCAGGCCGCCGTAGCCGATGTCATAGGCCCAACCGTCACCGCCGAAGACCCACACGGACTTCTTGGTGAGCAGGTCATTCATATCCCAAATCTGCTCGAACAGTTCATGTTCCGGAGCGTCGGACAGCGCGGCAAGGATTTCTTCACCGAACTTCTTGGAACCTTCGGCGTCTTCCTTGTTTTCCAGCCAGCCGTTGAGGGCGTCGACCAATCCTTCGGGCAGGTCGGGCAGCTTGGCCGCTTCCGCAACGATATCGGCGAGCTTTTCGCGACGATGCTTGACGGCGCTGAACATACCGAAGCCGTATTCGGCGGCATCTTCAAAGAGGGAGCTGCCCCAAGCCGGGCCGTGACCATCCTTGTTGGTGGTGTAAGGCACGGTGGGAGCGGAACCACCCCAGATGGAGGAGCAGCCGGTGGCGTTGGCGATAAGCATCCGTTCGCCGAAAAGCTGGGTGATCAGCTTCACATAGGGGGTTTCGCCACAACCGGCACACGCACCGGAGAATTCAAGCAGAGGCTGCTGGAGCTGAGAACCCTTGAGCGAATCGCGGGCAACCAGGTTGTCCTTCGGTTCCACGCATTCGGTGGCGAACTTCAAGTTGGCGACCTGATCTTCAATCTGGGTGTGCAGGGGCTTCATGACAAGAGCCTTGGTCTTGGCCGGGCAGACTTCGGCGCAGGAGCCGCAGCCGAGGCAGTCTTCAGCATACACCTGAATGCGGAACTTGAGGCCCTTGAGTTCCTTGCCGATGGCGTCCTTGGTGACAAACGTATCCGGAGCGCAGGAAAGTTCTTCTTCGGTAGCCAGAACAGGGCGGATGGCCGCGTGCGGGCAAACAAAGGAACACTGGCAGCACTGGATGCAGTTTTCGGAAATCCATTCGGGAATGTTCACCGCCACACCGCGCTTTTCATAAGCGGTGGTGCCGAGCGGAACAAGACCGTCGGGCTCAAAGGCGGACACGGGCAGCTTGTCACCCTGCTGGGCGAGGATCGGACGGACCACGTCCGTGATGTAGGCCGGTTCGTGGTTGTGCCCGCAGCCGCAACCGCAGGAGCAGGCTTCAGCCTTGTGTTCGTCAACAGCCTCAGCCCACTCGGCCGGAATCTTGATTTCGGTCAGTGCGGCAATGGCGTTGTCCACGGCGGCGAGGTTCATGTTCACGACCTTATCGCCCTTGCGGCCGTAGGTCTTCTTGATGGAGTCCTTCAGCAGCGCGACGGCCTGCTCGAAGGGGATCACTTCGGCGAGCTTGAAGAACGCGGTCTGCATGATCATGTTGATGCGTCCGCCAAGGCCGATTTCCATGGCGACCTTCACCGCGTCCACGTTATAGAACTTGATGTTCTTGCGGGCGAGGGTGCGCTTCATGGCAGCGGGCAGTTCACGGCTGAGGTCTTCAACGGTGTTCCATTCGGAGTTCAGCACGAACACGCCGCCTTCCTTGATGCCTTCGAGCACGTCGTATTGGTGTACGTACGCGGACTTGTGGCAGGCAATGTAGTCGGCCTGGTTCACCAAGTAGGTGGAGTGGATGGGAGACTTGCCGAAGCGCAGGTGGGATACCGTAAAGCCGCCGGACTTCTTGGAGTCGTAAGCGAAGTAGGCCTGAGCGTAGAGATCGGTGTTGTCCCCGATGATCTTGATGGCCTGCTTGTTCGCGCCCACGGTGCCGTCGGCGCCGAGGCCGAAGAACTTGCACTGTACAGTGCCGGGAGCCACGGTGTCGATGTCGGCGCCAACTTCAAGGCTGGTGTAGCTTACGTCGTCGGTGATGCCCACGGAGAAGTGGTTCTTGGGGCCGACGGTGGTCATGTTGGCGAAAACGGCTTCAGCCATGGCGGGCGTGAATTCCTTGGAACCCAGACCGTAGCGGCCGCCGAGGATTTCCGGCGTCTTGCCCTTTTCCATGAAGGCGGCGCAAACGTCGAGGTACAGCGGCTCGCCGAGGCAGCCGGGTTCCTTGGTGCGATCGAGGACGGTAATGGTCTTCACCGTGGAGGGGATGACCTGCAGAAGATGTTCGGTGGAGAAGGGACGGAACAGGCGGACCTTCACGAGGCCGACGCGCTGGCCCTGGGCGTTCAGCAGGTTGACGACTTCCTCGATGGTTTCGCAGGCGGAGCCCATGGCCACAACAATGCGGTCGGCTTCCGGATGGCCCACGTAGTCGAAGGGACGGTATTTGCGGCCGGTGATGCCCTCGACCTTTTTCATCGCTTCGACAACGACGTTCGGGACCGCATCATAGAAGAGGTTCCGGCGTTCGGTGTTCTGGAAGTAGATGTCGGGGTTCTGGGCCGTGCCGCGCTGATGGGGGTGTTCCGGATTCATGGCGTTCTGCCGGAATTCGTTCACCTTGTCCCAATTGACGACCTTGCGGATGTCTTCATAGTCGATGACTTCGATCTTCTGGATTTCATGGGAGGTGCGGAACCCGTCGAAGAAATGGCAGAAGGGGACGCTGGATTCGATGGTGGCCAGATGGGCAACCAGGGCGATGTCCATGCATTCCTGGACGGAGCTGGCACAAAGGAAAGCAAAACCGGTCTGGCGCGCGGCCATCACGTCCTGCTGGTCGCCGAAGATGCTCAGCGCGTGCGTGGAAAGGGCACGGGCGGAAACGTGGAATACGGTGGGAAGCAGTTCACCGGCGATTTTGTACATGTTGGGGATCATCAGCAGGAGGCCCTGAGAAGCCGTAAACGTGCTGGTCATGGCACCAGCCACCAAGGAACCGTGCACGGCACCGGCGGCACCGGCTTCGGACTGCAGTTCACGCACGGTGACGGTCTGGCCCATTAGGTTTTTCTTGCCGGCGGCGGCCCAGTCGTCAGCGAGTTCGCCCATCACGGAAGACGGCGTGATAGGATAAATACAAGCGACATCGCTGAGAGCATACGCGATATGCGTGGTTGCCGTGTTGCCGTCCATGGTTTTCATTTTCTTAGCCATGAAGACTCCCTTCCGCCCCCCGGCGGACTTTGTTTGTCATGCCTTCAAGAAGCATAACGAGATACGTGTTAGCCGTGTGGTCACGCATGGGCCAATACGGCAAAGTCGTGTACTGTTCCCAGATACGGCGAGCCATTATGAATAGGCTTTTCCCATAACATTCATCGGATGTGTACTCTCGGGGAAAAAAGCCCCCTTGCAGAGAATACCGACTTGTGCATCCGTGTCTATTGTTATGTTGCCGCTCCGGCTCTGGCGTTCAGGCCCCGTACGCCCTGCAAGGCAACTCCCTCCCTCGCTTTGGCAATGAAACCTGACAGATTCGTTTTTCCGCAGGGAAGATGTCATTCCACACATTTTTGAGATGAAAGACAAAATTCCGCGTGCGAAGAGACAGTAGCATGGATTTGTTTGGTTGAACAGTCTATTTCCGTCAAACACGCAAAAAATCTTTTTGCACAAATAACGTTTTCTTTATGATTAAATATTTTTAATAATAATTTCAATAAATTATTTATGTATGTTCCTTATTCCGTTTACAGAAAAACCGCTAAATCAAATCAGGGTCTACGGGCTTGCGTTCCCAATGGATTTTCCCTTCGCCTTTTCTGAATTTACGGAGGAGGACATAGAGGGCTCCCGCTCCGCCATCGGAAGGTTTGGCCGTACAGAACGCAAGAATGACACGCTTAAGCGGTTCTTGGGTAAACCACTCCTGAACTTTCTCTCTGAGGATGGATATACCATGAGGAGAGTTCAGGCCGCGTCCGGGCACCACGAGGACCGTCCGTTGCCCTTTGAAATACGCCGCACGGAAAAAGCCCACCAAAGCGTCAAAAGCCTGTTGCGCATTCATCCCATGCAAGTCCAGATGTGACTCCGGACTGAATTGACCTGCCTGCAGTTTTCCCACAAGCATCAGATCGAGGCCGACAACATGTCCTTCCACATATTCATCGGTGAAGGCAAGCGCAAATTCGAGCTTTCCGTCGATGAATTCCTGAAGCGGGTTAGACGGCGTCTGCACGGGAGGAATAGATACCGGCGCTTCCGCCGCCACTTCCCGCCCCTTTCCAGAAAGCGGGGTAACATCCTGCATGGCCGCAAAGAAATTGATGTTCTCCTCGCCTGTTTCGCTCTCCGTTTTTTTCGGGGTGGAGGAGGCAGTATTCTTGCCGGCTATTTCAGGATCAGGATTGTTTTTTTTCGTTTTTGGCAATGCACGATCGGTCTCCCGGAGAGCTTGTTTGCCGAGTACAGGATTCTCCAGTGAGGTGGCGGAAGGCCGTTTTTCGCGTTTTGCGTTTGCCGGAGCGTCCAGTTTGGTCACGCCGGAGACGGCATTCAAAAAGGCTCTGGTCTCCCCTTCATCCTGAGGAGAGACGAATTCCGCATAAAAAGAGGAAAACTCTCCCTCATTATTGGAGATGGGGCCGTTTTTCTTGAGGCTTTTCGCCTTTTTCTTTTCGTCATGGGACAGAAAACGTTTCTTATCAAGCTTTCGAAAGGGATTTTCGCCTTCGAACGGTTTTTCTTCATTCATGATTTGCAACCTTCAGTGTGTTGGGAACAATCGGATATCGGCTAGAATAGTCTCCGAACGGGCGGACCGCAAGGGCGGGAATGGGGAAACGGAGTACTCGAGAAAGGAAACTGGCCTCTTGCGCAAGTAATGGGAAAAGCCTATTCTTACCGGACAAGTTACCCAATGCCAGTTTAGGAGAGGATCATGCCCCTGACGCGAGCCCAAGCGTATACCGAAGCCGGAGTGAACATCGATGCCGGCAATTCCGTTGTTTCCCGTATCAAATCCATCGTATCCCAGACCCATATCCACGGGGTCCTTTCGGATATCGGGGGGTTCGGCGGGCTTTTCAAGCCGGATATGTCCGGAATGGCCGAACCGGTGCTGGTTGCTTCCACCGATGGTGTCGGCACCAAGTTGAAGCTGGCCTTCGCTTTCGACAAGCATGATACGGTCGGTATCGATCTTGTGGCTATGAGTGCCAATGATATTCTGGTTCAGGGCGCGCGTCCGTTGTTGTTCCTCGACTATTTTGCGACCGGCAAGCTTGATGTGGACAAGACCACGCAGGTGATTGCCGGCATCGCGGAAGGCTGCAAGCAGGCCGGATGCGCCCTCCTTGGCGGTGAAACGGCCGAAATGCCCGATATGTACGCTGACGGCGAGTATGATCTCGCGGGCTTCTGCGTAGGCATGGCCGACAATGCCAAGATTGTGGACGGCTCGGGAATCCGTGTCGGAGACGTGCTCATCGGCCTCGCTTCCTCCGGCATCCATTCCAACGGCTATTCGCTTGTCCGCAAGATCCTTGACAAGAGCGGCCTTGGCCCCGATGACACCATGCCCGGTTCCGACCGGACAGTGAAGGATGTCCTGTTGGAGCCCACCTATATTTATTCCGACGTCGTGCGTAACCTGATGCGCGACCTGCCCGTCAAGGGGATGGTCCATATCACGGGTGGCGGCTTCTACGATAACATTCCCCGCGTCCTGCCCAATTCGGTCACTGCGGATATCAAGTTCGCTTCATGGGATGTGCAGCCCGTTTTCCATTGGCTGCGTGAAGAAGGCGGCCTGACATGGCCTGAAATGCTGCAGATCTTCAATTGCGGCATCGGTTATGTCTTTATTGTGCCCAGCGAAGTCGCGGAAGAGGCGATGGGCCGTCTTGAGGCCATGCACAAGGGGGCTTGGGTCATCGGGACGATCGGCCGCCGTCAGGATAAGGACGAAGAGCAGGTCAAGATCCTGTTCTAGCCGCTTTCTGAAAGCTTGTTTATGGAAAGGCCTCCCCACGGAAATGTGGGGAGGCCTTTTTGCTGGTCCTGAGTGTACGAGAAAATGAACAACGGCTCGCTTACTGTTGGATGAGCCCTTGTTCGATTTCCGCTTCCATAATGCGGGCGTCAAGCCAGTCCATCATGTGGCGCTCCGCTTCCGGAGAGAGATAGCATACACATTCGCAGCGCATACGCCCTTTAGCCCGGACGAGGAATTCAAGCCTGACGGCATCGTCAAGGATCTCCAATGCAAGGCAATGCGGCCCGCACGAGGATTCGTGCTCACGCTGAACGGGAAGCAGGCGTTCTTTCTCTAGAGGCAGCCAATACAATCTTTCAATGCCGGACTGACAGCCGCGTTTCGTTAGCTGCGCCTCAAGGTTGGCAATGACCTCGGGCTGGAGTTCGTCTACAAGATAGCAGCGCATGACCGCTCCCTATGGCAGTTGAGATTCGTTTCTGTGGACCCTGCGCGTACATCGGCCCATCGGGTGTTCGTCATCCAGTCCGAACATACGCCTGATCAGTTCCACGTTGCGGGAAGCTGTCTCGGACTTGGCTTCCTTCAGGAACGTAATGGGCTCATGCGAAAGCTTCCGGATCAGACCATGCAGCATGGCCTCCAATGCCTCACGGGTTTCCGGATTCACGGGACCGAGCCGTTTTAAGGTCCTCTGGAGCTCTTCTTGCGCATGGGTTTCGAAGTGGGAGAGCAGGTCCACAATAGTGGGTTGGAGCTCCAACGATTCCAGCCAAAAGGCAAAGGCATTGACCTCTTCGTCAACGATCCCCTGCGCCTTTTCCGCTTCGACGCGCCGATGGGCCAGGTTTTCTTCAACCACTTCTTTCAGATCGTCGATGTCATAGAGGTAGACGTTATCCACGTTGTTGACGTCGGGATCGATGTCTCGGGGGACCGCGATGTCAATGAAGAACATCGGCCGGTATTTGCGGCGTTTCAAGACGTCCTTGATGTCGCGTGCGCGGATAATGGCTTCCGGTGAGCCCGTGGAGCTGATGATGATGTCCACATCGGCAAGATGCTCGAACAAGTGCTCAAAGGGAACGGCTTCTCCTTTGAATTCGGCGGCAAGCTCTTTGGCGCGCTGGTAGGTCCGGTTGGCGACCTTGACGTTGCTGATTCCGGCTTGAATCAGGTGCGTGGCAGCGAGTTCCGCCATTTCGCCAGCGCCGATGAGCATGGCCTGGTATTGGCCCATGTCGCCGAAAATACGCTTGGCAAGCTCCACGGCTGCGTAGCTGATGGAAACGGCGCTCGCCGCAATGCCGGTTTCCGTGCGTACCCGTTTGGCGACACTGAACGATTTGTGCAGGAGGCGATTGATGATGGTCTTCGTCGTCCCGGCCAGGGTTGCCTTGCGATAGGCTCCTTTGAGCTGCCCAAGGATCTGCGGTTCTCCGAGCACCATCGAATCGAGGCTGGAGGCAACGGTGAACAGGTGTGCAATCGCCTCACGGCCTTTGTGGATATACACATACGGCGCGAGTTCGACGGCTTTCCGGTTTTTGGCGGAGGCCCACGCCTCCAGAATCAGCCCCGGCACGTCGCCTTGGCCCACGGCAAGGATTTCAACCCGGTTGCAGGTTGAGAGGATCAGCGCTTCGTCCAGCGTCGTCTCGGCCGAATCGTTTTCCCCCGAAGGGCGCAACGGAATGGCCCACGTGTCTTTGGAGCAATGATCCGTCAACGCGAAACGTTCCCGCACCTCAACGCCGGCAGTGCGGTAGTTGAGCCCAATAAGGTAGATTTGTTGTTCCATATCAGCGTGGTGTGGTCAGAAAACTGTGGTGTGTCGTCATAAAGAGGTTCACCACGATGAGCGAAAACGCGCAAACCGTGAAGATCCATATTGCCAGAATTGCCGGTTTGCGTCCTTGCCAGCCCTGCGTGAACCGCTGGTGGAAAAGCCAAGCGTACAGGCCCCAGACAACGAGCGAAATAAACTCTTTGGGATCTCCGGAAAGGATTGTGCCCCAATTGATGCGGGCCGAGATAAACCCAAAAAGCACGCCTGCCGTGAATAGCGGAAAACCGACCGTCGTCGTGAACGCATTGATCTTGTCCAATGCGGAGAGGGCAGGGAGATCCTTTTGGAAGCCCGCCAGCTTTGATTTCGACTTGATGCTCTTCGCTTGGATGAGGAAAAGCACGCCCGCGCCGAAAGCAAGGGCCATCAGGCCGATACTGATGAATATCGCTGCGATATGGATGGTAAAGGTCATCCCCGAAAGCACGGGGGGAAGCGGTGTTTCGGCATGACGCAGCAAGAGGGCGATCAGAAACGTCAGCAAGGAGAATGGCGCCACGGTCAGGAGCAATGCCTCATAGCGCCACCGGAGCCACGCGACAAGCCCGCTGAGGGTAATGCACCAAGCCAGAAGCTGGACATACACGGAGCGGGTCAGGCCCGTGAATCCGTCGTCCATAAAAGTGGCGATCAACAGTAATGTGTGGGTGGTGAAGGCAAGCACCGTAAGCACAAGGGCAGCGCGCTTAAGCCATTCGTTCCGGGCAAGGATGCCCGCCACGACGGCCGCCGTCCCAAGGGCGTACAGGTGAATGGCCAGAACCGGCAACAGTTCAGGCAAGATCATGCAGTAACTCCATGATATGCGGATGCAGTTCGATGGGTAACAGTTCCCTGAGCAAAGATTCGCACGTTTGCCGATCCCGACGCTGCAGGGCTTCGGACAGGGGCGAATCCACAATGCTCCGGAAGAGGGTTGTATTCTGCCTCGTCTCGTGATGCAAGGCAAGAACCAAGGGGCGGAGCCGCATCAAAAGTTCGCTTATCCCCGTATAACGCTCTCCGAGCCACGCTTCCAGATCTTCACGGATCTTCCGGGCAAGCGCCGGGCTGGCGCCTCCAGTGGAAAGGGCGATGGCGATATTCCCTTGTTCGACAAGGGCGGGTACGATAAAGGAACTGTCCTTAGGGGCATCGGCGCAGTTACAGAGGATGCCGCGTTCCGCGCAGGCCCTCGCCACGGCATCATTGGTCTGCCTGCTGCTGGTGGCGGCAAAAACCAATGCGCACCCCTCCACATCGGACGGTGTAAAGGAGCGTTTCGTAAAACTGACGCGTTTATCTTCAAGCAACACTTGAAGATTTGTATCCGGTTCAGCCAGGTCAACGACGCGAAGCCGCTCAATAGGGCATTCGAGCAAGGAAGCTATCTTGCGGCAGCCGACGGCACCCGCGCCGACCACAAGGCAGCTCTTCCCAGAAAGTTCCAAAAAAACTGGATAGTAATGCATAAGGCGTCCGATAGGGTTGTAACGGAAAACGTATTCGTAGCCTACGAATTATTGAGCATAGCACGACCACGCCCCTTCGTCCACAGATGGGGGAATGGGGCCTTTCGGGTGTCCTTTGTCCGGTGCGTGCGCATGGAGGGAAGATGATCCGGGCATTCAAAGAAGAAGACACGGAAACCGTTATCCGAATATGGCTGGCGGCTTCCGTTCGTTCCCATTCTTTTATTGATAAGGCATATTGGGAAGAGAAGGCCGAGGCCATGCGGACCTTGTATCTTCCGTTAAGCGAAATCGTTGTGGATGAGGACAGGGCTACGGGAGAAGTGGTGGCCTTTATGGCCTTCGTGGAGGACTATCTTGCGGCGCTTTTTGTTACCCCCTCGCACCAAAAGAGGGGAGTGGGGTCCCGTTTGCTGGCACTGGCCAAAAAGATGCGCGGGACACTGGATCTTTCCGTTTATGCGGAAAACGAGCGGGCAGTCGTCTTTTACCAAAAAAACGGGTTCCGTATAACCGGTGAACGGATCGAAGAAATGACCGGTCACACAGAGCTGCTCATGACTTTCCCATAAACGGCAGCGCATTTTTTACAGCGGCAGGCTGGTTGAATTTTTTCGGCCAGCCTGCCGCTTGGAAAGCAAAGACTAGTTCAGTCCCAGTTCCTTGATAAGCGTTTCTTTGATGCTGTCGATCGTGCCCTGACCGTTGAGGACGATGTACTTGGTTTCGCCCTTTTCGGCCAACGCCTTGAAGTAATGGGCGGCAGCCAGCGTCCCCGTTTTGTCATCATAATAAATGTCATGGCGCTTGTTGATCGCGGCTTCGTCCTGATCGTCAGCACGGGCCGTGAGCTCGCCGCCACAGACCCGGCAGACATCGCCATTGGGCTTGATGGCATCAATGAAAATGTTGTTGGGATGGTTGCCGTCGTTCTTGCACACCCGGCGGCCCATGATGCGATCGCGGGCGATGTTGCGGGGCAGATCGATTTCCACCACATAGTCAAGCTTCATGCCCTGTTCCTGCATCGCCTTGTGCAGCTGTTCGGCCTGGGCGATATTGCGGGGGAAACCGTCAAGCAGCCAGCCGTCAGCCCCTTTGGTCTTCAATGTTTCGAGGACCATTGGAATGGTGATGGAGTCAGGGACGAGTTCGCCGCGATCCATATATTCCTTGGCCTTTTTGCCGAGTTCGGTTCCGCCGCCCACGTGTTCGCGGAAAATGGCTCCGGATTCGATATGGGCCAAGCCAAACGCCTTCTTGATAAGAGCGCCCTGCGTGCCTTTGCCGCTGCCGTTGGGACCGAACATAAGGATATTCATGATCCAAAGTCTCCTGTGTAAGAGGTCGTATGGTGCTGGCGTCTTCAGAACAATCTGAGGCGGAAGCACAAAACCCGCCCAGAAGGTTGGGCAGGGATCCTGAAAGGTTAAAAGGAAGAATCCGTTTTGGAAACCGGCAGAAGGGCGTGCCCTTCATGCTCGGGATCGGAGGCTACGAGCCCGTTTTCTTCCAGATAGCTCTGGCCTTCCTCCACGAATTCCTCATGCGTCGCATCAGGGCGTATACCGGGGCAAAACGCCTTGGCCAGATGGAGGCTTTCGGCATCGGCCATGTTCCCCCGAAAAAACGGCCATGCCCGGCAAACATCGGGCTTGATGGCATGGACGGTACAGCTTTGTCCGGCCCGGAAAAAAATACAATTGCCGTCTTCGCCCGTCCGTACTTGCCATTTCCCGTTCCGGAAAACGCCATAAGCATCAAGGAAAGCCTGTTTTTCGAGATTCAGGCCTTCATAAAGGCGTTTCAGATCCTTGGGGCTCAGGACAATGCCGCCTTCCCCTTCGCAACATTGACCGCACATCTGGCAGTCAAAGACAGTTTTCTTCATGATATCAGTTTCCTAAGAGGCGTTTGTGTTCGACCATGATGCATAAATCTTCAACGGCGGCGATCCCGGCCTTCCCAACGATAGAAGCGGCTTCAGGGCTCACGATGCCTTGCTGCATCCAAAACAGTTGAGGCAGAGGGGAGAGTGCCACGGTTTCCCGCGCATGATCAGGGCAGTATTGAGGCGCCCGGAATACATTGATGATGTCAACGGGAAAAGGCACCTCGGCAAGCGAAGGGTAGGTTTGCAGGCCCCACACGTCTTTGCGTATGGGGTGGACCGGGATCACTTGGTAGCCTGCTTGGATGAGATACTTCCCGACGCGGTCAACAGGCTGACCTTCTTTATCTTTTGCACCAACGACGGCGATTGTGCGGGCTTGGGTCAGAAATTCGCGCATCCTGCCGTCGGAGAGAAATGCCTGTAACATGATGGACCTCACAAAAAGAGTGCAGAAAAGTTTAGTTGGTTATGCCAATAAAGGCAACGAAAAGGTTTTGGGTGCGTAGTCTCCGTCTGGGATAGCACGGAAAAAGTTGTTTTCCAGTTAGTTGCCACGAGCGCTTTTAAAGTGAATTTATGACGCATAGTCTTTTAAAATTATGTAAATTTATAACATCAAACATCCTACCAAAACAACCACAAAAATATTTCACCGAATTACGAGGACACCTTTCAAATCCTCTGTTGCAATGGAAGAGAAAATGAGGAAAATTCCAAGGATCAATGATTCAAAGGGAACCTGTTAAAATGGACCCAAACGAACCTGCTGTATAGAAGGAGAGCTGATCATGTCGAGCCCCGATCTGTTGCCGCTTGGAGAGATAGAATTCCGGTATGCCCGCTGCCGCCGTCTGTTGCGCACGCTCGCCCCTGACGCAGGGGGGATGCTCGTTACTTCCCGGCTTGGCATTTATTATTTGACGGGAACGCTGGGGTGGGGGCTCGTATGGCTGCCCGTTGAAGGGGAACCCGTTTTGCTGCTTCGCAAGGGAGTGGAACGCGCACAAATGGAATCCCCCTTGCGTCACATTCTTCCCTTCAAGTCATATAAGGAAATCGCCTCTCTCTGCGCTGGGTGCGGAAGCCCGCTTTCTTCCGTCATTGCCGTGGATAAAAACGGATTCAACTGGTCGATGGCGGAGATGCTGCAAAGCCGTATGGAAGGTGTGCGGTTCACCTCCTGTGATGCCGTCCTTGCTCAGGCCCGAGCCGTAAAATCCGAGTGGGAGCTCGAAAAACTCCGTCGATGCGGGGCATTACATGCAAAAGTTCTGGATGAAATGCTTCCGGAACGCATACACCCCGGCATGAGTGAATTTGATGTTGCGAGAACGTATGTGGAAGCGGTGTTCACGTGCGGCGGAAGCGGCATGTTGCGGATGAATGCGCCGGGTGAGGAAAACTTTTTTGGTTATGCCTCGGCTGAGACGTCCGGCATTTATCCCACCTATTACAATGGCCCTCTTGGTTGCAAAGGCATGTGTCCGGCCATTCCGTTTATGGGAAATGCCGAACGCGTTTGGCAGGATCGCTCCTTGCTTTCCATCGATATGGGGTTCAATGTTGAAGGGTATAATACGGATAGGACACAGGTGTACTGGAGTGGCACGGCCGATACGATCCCCGATCCGATTCGCAGGGCACATGCCGTGTGCGTTGAGATTTTTGAACAAGCCGCAGCAGCGTTGAAACCGGGAGCCGTTCCGGCAGAGATATGGACAGAGGCATGTGCCGTTGCCCAGCGCGAAGGCCAAATGGACGGGTTTATGGGGTTAGGGCGCGACAAGGTCCCATTCCTGGGGCATGGCATAGGTCTGACTGTCGATGAGACCCCGGTTTTTGCCAAAGGCTTTACCGCTCCGCTGGAACAGGGCATGGTTGTGGCCATTGAGCCGAAGATCGGCATCCCCGGCGCAGGGATGGTCGGCCTTGAGCATACGCTGGAAATCACCGCGTCAGGGGTTCGTCCGCTTACGGGGACATCAAAGCATATCATCCTGATCGGTTGATTTCTCTTCCATAACCCGTGTCCTGCCGATATGATTGTGATGCCGCGCAGAAGCGGGCTTGTTCGCCTCCACAATCTTCTTGCCTTTGGGCAAGGACTTGTGGAGGCCTTTACCCATTCTATTCCCCTGCTTATCCGTTGGTAGGATGCATTAGAGGTGCGGCAGTTTTCTCCTTCCGCTCTTGTTTCTGTCCGGCGGCATACGGAGCGAGGCTTGACAACCGGTGGGAAGGCTTCATTGATTCCATGTGATTTTGGGAATGACGTTCAATGGTTGACGAGGTACTTTCGTGTATACAGATGTGATGACCGAGATCGCCCGTCTCAAGGCTGGGCGGATATACGTTGCGCGCGCGGGGCTGGCCACGCAGGCGCGGCTTTGCGTGGATATGCTCCAACAGGGCCGTGGCATGGCTTGGGTCGTAAAAAACAGGGATGAGTTGCTTACCGCCCGCGCTTTGATGCGGCTGTTCTCTCCCGAGTTGTCCAGCGGCGACTTTTTGCCGGATGCCTTTGATAAGGGCGGCTGGGCGTCTCTGCCGCCGTTTTCGCCTCGCTCGGCCAACCGTGAGGGCTGGACGGAACGCTTGGCCGCTCTGTACGCCTTGCGCAGTGGACAGGCCAAAGGGCTTATCCTGACCGCCGATAACCTGCTTCCCAAGTTGGTGCCTCTGGATTTCTTCGAGAACCGGGAGGTTAACCTCATACGGGGTGAAGACGTTTCGTTGGATATGATACTCGAACAGGCGGTTGAATGGGGCTATGAGCGTGTTTCCATGGTCTCGAATCCGGGCGAGATCGCCAGACGTGGTGATATTCTCGACATCATGCCTCCCGGCTATGATAAGCCCATACGCCTTGATTTTTTTGGGGATCTCATAGAGGAGATCCGCCTTTTCGATCCCGTGAGCCAGCGTTCGAAGGCAAATCTTTCTGAAGTACGTGTTCTTCCCGTGTCACCCGTTCGACAGTCGCCCGCTGACCAAGCGAAGATGCAGGCACGCTGGAAAAGCCTGTTCCAGAAAAACATGCTGACCGAAAATGAACGGTTCGGGTTGACCCGCTTACAGGAACAGGGCGATTTCCGCTTATTGCCGGGTTGCTGCTATGATACGGCGACCAATCTGGAAGCATGGCTCCCTGCCGATACCGTATGGGTTCTGCCGGGGCTCGCCGATCTTCGTGATATGTTGTCCTCAGCGGAACGTCTTTGGACGGAAGCCTTCGAAGCGCAGGATGTGGAGGGCCGTCCTCAGCCGCAGCGTTTGGCCATGCGCGAAGCAAGCGATGTGGAAAGCGTTTGCGAGCGGTTCGCCTGTGTTCACGCGGAACCGCTGGTGATGGGCATCGCCAAAGGAATCCATGATCTGCCGGAACGGAGCCTTTCTTCGTTCGAGGAGCTGTTTCCTTCGACTGCGGAGCAGGATCGCCCTTGGCAGACGCTCGTTCAAGCACTGAAACGGTGGCAGAACGACAAGCGGCAGACGATTTTGTGCTTTGCTTCCGAAAAGAGCCGTACGAAATTTTTGAATCTGGCCTCTCAGGATGGCTTGTCCCCTTTGCTGCGGTATTCCGGGGAACAGCATGGCCTGTTCGCTTTGGTGGCGCCATTTCGGGTCGGTGCTGAACTGATTTGGGATGAGAGCCTCATACTCGGGGAAGATCTCCTCCAGCCACATGCGGAGAAAAGCCGCCGCGTTCCTACAGGAGCCTTCAAGGGGCTTGATCGGTATGACGAGTTGAAGCCCGGCGACTTGCTGGTCCATCGGGATTACGGCATTGCCCGCTTTGGTGGGCTGTTACGCATGGAAACGGGCAGCACTGCCAACGATTTCCTGCTGCTGCATTATTCCGGAGATGATCGGCTTTACGTTCCTGTGGATCGCCTTTCCCTCATCCAACGCTTTAAGGGCGGAGGAGAAGCGCAGCCGTCGCTGGATCGTCTGGGCGGCGGAGCCTGGCAATCCGGCAAGGAAAAAGCCCGCAAGGCTATCGAAAAAATCGCCGAAGACCTGATTGAAATGTATGCGTGGCGTAAAGTGGCCAAGGGGTTCCGGTATCCTCCTCTTGGGGAGTTGTACCGTGAATTTGAAGCGTCCTTCGGCTTCGAGGAAACGCCTGATCAGGCGAAAGCCATACAGGACGTCCTGGCTGATATGGAAAAACCCGAACCTATGGATCGGCTTGTGTGCGGAGACGTGGGGTTCGGCAAAACGGAGGTTGCTCTGCGGGCGGCGTTCAGAGCCGCCTCGGAAGGGCGTCAGGTCGCACTGTTGTGTCCCACGACAGTTCTTGCCGAGCAGCATTACCAGACCTTCCGCTCCCGGCTTTCGGGCTTTGCGCTCAATGTCGGGCTGCTGAGCCGCTTCGTTTCTTCGGCCAAGCAGAAAGAAGTGCTCAAAGCGGCGGCTTCCGGACAGATCGACATCCTCATCGGTACGCATCGGCTCCTTTCGGACGATGTGGTTCTCCCGAATCTTGGCTTGCTTATCCTTGATGAGGAGCAGCGTTTCGGCGTTCGGCACAAAGAGAAACTTAAAAAAATCAAAAAGAACGTTGATGCGCTCACATTGACGGCCACTCCGATTCCCCGGACGCTTCAGTTATCCATGTCCGGAGTCCGCGAACTTTCGGTTATCGAGACGGCCCCCCCTGAGCGTAAACCCGTTTCTACGGCGCTGCTGGAGCGGGACAAGGCAACGCTTCGGCAGGTGATTGAACGGGAACTAGCCCGTGAGGGGCAGGTTTTTTGGGTCCATAACCGGGTGCAGGGGCTGGAACGGGTCGTCGAGTTCGTCAAGGAACTGGCTCCGAATGCGCGTATCGGCATGGCGCATGGGCAGCTGCCGGAAAAGAAGCTTGAAGAAACCATGCACGCATTTTGGCATGGCGAGTTGGACATTCTGGTTTGTACCGCCATTGTTGAGTCGGGGCTGGACTTCCCTCGGGCCAATACGCTGATCGTCGATCAGGCGCATCTTTTCGGTCTGGGGCAGTTGTACCAGTTGCGGGGCAGGGTGGGGCGGTCCGATCGGCAGGCTTTTGCCTGTTTCGTCGTTTCTGATCTGGAGCGGCTGCCTGCTGCAACAAAAGAACGTTTGCGCATTATTCTTGATATGGATTACTTGGGTGCGGGCTTCCAAGTTGCGATGGAAGATTTGCGGTTGCGTGGTGCCGGAAACATTCTTGGTGAGGTTCAGTCCGGCCATATGGGACGTGTGGGGCTTGAACTGTATCTTGAAATGCTCGAACAAGCCGTCAACAAGATTAAAAACGGCGGCGTATCGTTGCAGATTGAAACGGAACTCAATTTAGGGCTTACCGCCCATATCCCCGAGGACTATATTACGGATGGACGGGAACGTCTGCGTTGGTATAAGCGGCTATCCGCTGCTCCGGACGCTCAGGCCCGCCAGGAACTTGAACTCGAGCTTCGAGACCGCTTTGGTATTTTGCCGCAACCATTGGAAATCTTTATGGCTGTACTGGCACTGAAGCAATTCCTGAGCGGGGCTCAAGCCTTGAAGGCGGACGTATACGAGGATCGGCTCCGTGTCCTCTGGGATGAGAAGCAGAACGCCATCGCACCCGAGAAACTGGTGCCGTTCTTGAGTGCGCAAAAAGGCAATGCCAAGTTGATTCCTCCATCAAGCCTTGAATTGAAGCTGGATATGCAGTTGCCCACCCCGCGCAGGCTTGATGCCGCCAGACTGGCGCTGGGGACACTTCTGACGGACTGATTGCCCGGGAGCGTTAGAAAGTCCCGGCGTTGCAAGTTGGCGGGAATCAGCGTATCTTGCCAAAAAATTGTCGCACAGACAGCACTCCAAAGACGTTTTCCATTGGGCCGAACGCATCTTGAGAAAGTTCCGTCCGAGGAAATCTTTTTGTGTGTTCAGTGTTGCAAAAACAAGGCTGGGAGTGTTTCAATCCCAGAGCCAGAATATCAAGGAGCATAGCGTGCGCATTGTCAGTACCGCGTTTCTTTTGTTTTTTTTGATTACGTCTCCCGTACACGCCGCCATCAATGGCGTTGCCGCGGTCGTGAACGGAGAAATGATAACGGCGTTTGACTTGCAGGCTGAAACGGCCCCCGAAGCCATGCGGCGGGGATTGAATCCCAAAGATCCCAATCAGGCCGCTGCGATAGAAGAACTGACCAAGGCAACGCTGGAACGCATGATCAACAACATTATCCTGACGCAGGAAGCCCAGCGCCTTAAAATTTCGGTGGGCGACAGCGAAGTGGATAATGAAATACAGCAGATCATGTCGCGCAATAAAATGACGCCGGAAGAATTCCAGCGTCAGCTCCAGATCCAGCGCACGACAGAGAAGGATTTCCGCGAGCGTATCCGCAGCAGCATTTTGCGGAACCGCCTCCTTGCCAACATGGTCGGGCGTAAGGTCATCGTGACGAAAGAAGAGATCGCCGATTATTATAATCAGCATAAGCAGACGTTCATGAACAACCAGAAAGTCCGTTTTGCGGTTATTGTATATCCGCCGACGGAAAATGCCGAGGCGCAGGCCGCCCGTATCCGTAGCGGCAAGCTTTCCTTTGAACAGGCCGCTCGTCAGGTTTCCGTGGGGCCTCGCGCTCAGGAAGGCGGTGATGTGGGCGTCGTGGATTGGAACAGCCTTGATCCTACGTGGCAAGACCGCCTTTCGCAGCTCAAGCCGGGGGATGTCTCCGGATTGTTTGAAGTGAATAACGGGTTGAAAGGACAGTTGAAGCTTCTCTCCATGGAATCCGGAGACGGGCAGACGCTGGAGGAAGCCACCCCTCAGATCGAAAGGATTTTGCGCGAACCGAAGCTCCAAGAGCGCTTCCGTGAATACAGCGAACAGCTCCGCAAGCGGGCTGTGGTTGAGATCCGCCAATAACTATCCCTTTTTGCATTCGATTTCCGAAAGGTACACAGCATGGAAGAGACGGAAACTGTTTTGACGCTGGCAGACTTTGGGGCCCTGCTTCGTGAGAGGCGTATTCATAAAGGGCTGACGGAAGAAAATGTCGCCGCGCAACTCAAGATCACCTCTCGATTGGTTAAAGCCATAGAGGAAGGCGACATGGAATCCATGCCGCATGCCGTATATGCCCGGGGATTCATTCGGGCGTATGCGAAGCTTCTTGCCGTCGACGACAGCGTTACCCACGTTGCGTGCGCGCTGCTCAAAGATCCGGAAGAAGAGCTGCGCGAACAGGAAATCCGTGTTGTCCCCGCTGCGGCACGTCGCGAGGAAAGTCATGTGCCTTGGCTTGCCATCCTTTTGTGCGCGTTGTTTCTTGCGGGAGGGGCATGGTATTTTCGGGATAGTATCCCCGGACTTTCCAGCAATACGGCGAGTCAGGAAAAAACGGCATCTCCGGCGGTGTCTTCCCCGGCTGTCCCTGAAGCGGATAGCGTTGTCACGACGCCTGTCATCCCCGTGGAGCCGGCTGCGAACGCCACGCTTCCTGCGGTATCAGAGGAACCGATTGTTTTGGGTGGAACCCCTCTTCCCGCTGAAACCGGGACGCCGACAGCGCAAGCGGCTCTTCCCGCCGCCGGTCACCGTATGTTGTTGACGGCGCAGGGCGATTGCTGGGTTTCGACGACCGCGGACGGCAAAAACAGCCAGCGCGTCATGCATAAAGGGGACACCCTGAATGTCGACTTTCAGGAAAAGCTCGTTATGAAGCTGGGCAACGCGGGAGCCATGCTGATCACGTATGACGGCAAGGAACTGCCGCCTGTAGGGAAAATCGGTCAGGTCAAGACTGTCACGTTTCCCAATGACACTCAGAATTAGTCTATGGAATGGTCCGATACGGCCCTCGTTTTGGGGGTAGGGCGCTTTCGGGAATCGGACCTCTGGCTGCGTATGCTGACGCGCCGCCACGGTATCGTATCGGCGTTCGCCTTTGGCGGCAGCCGGAGCCGCAAACGATTCTGTGGCTGTCTGGATCTTTTCAACGAACTCCAGATCAGTACCAAAACGACCCGAAACGGCATGTACCTTTCCTTGCAGGAGGGCAATCTGATTCGGGGGCCCCGGCGTTTGCGGACGGACTGGAATCGGCTGGGCATGTTTATGAACTGTGTCCGGTTTGTTGAAGCGCTTGGCGTTCCTCAGGATGGTGCGGCCGGAGTGTTCCTGCTTCTCAAGGACACATTGGAACTTCTTGAACAGTCTGAAACCGTGCAGGATATTCTTCCGATACTTTTTCGGTTGCGCTTGGCGTCTCAGCAGGGGTACGCTCCCGCTTTGACGGCATGTGTCTCCTGCGGGAAAAAAGAGATTGATCATGCCGGATTTCTGGTTTCAGAAGGGACCATCGTTTGCCCTGATTGCGTTTCCGGGCGAGGAAATATTGTGGAAATCAGCGGCAAAAGCCTTGACGTTTTGCGCCAAGTACAGGAAGTATCACCCCTGCATTGGCATTTTTTAACGTCCGGCTCTTCGGAAGAGGCGGGCGAAGTATTGCTCCCGGCGGAACGACGTGAGTGCGCGAGAGCGGTGGATGGCTTTGTGCAGTATCATTTGGGCCTGACTTGGGACAGGGGGCGCTTCCGGAGAATGTGATCCGGAAATTCCGAACACTAAAAAACGGTCTGCTGTGGCTGTTTTTTCGGAAGGGAATACCCCGTCTGGTGAGTGCCGCTATTGTCATGGAGGAAGCATGTATTTTCAGGATGTGATTCTCACTCTGCAACGCTATTGGGCGAGCAGGGGATGCGTCGTCGCTCAGCCGATGGATATAGAATGTGGTGCCGGCACGTTTAACCCCTCGACGTTTCTGCGGGTTATCGGGCCGGAACCGTGGAGAGTGGCCTATGTGGAGCCTTCTCGGCGTCCCACGGACGGGCGGTATGGCGAAAACCCCAATCGGCTTCAGCACTATTTCCAGTTTCAGGTCATTTTGAAGCCTTCTCCCGACGATGTGCAGGATCTCTACCTTGGCAGCCTTCGTGCACTGGGGATCCATCAGGAAGAACATGACATACGCTTTGTCGAAGACGACTGGGAGTCTCCGACCCTCGGCGCGTGGGGGCTCGGTTGGGAAGTGTGGCTGAACGGCATGGAAGTGTCGCAGTTCACCTATTTCCAGCAGGTTGGCGGGATCGATCTCTCGCCCGTCAGCGCGGAGCTCACCTATGGTCTGGAACGCCTGACCATGTACCTGCAAGGGAAAGATTCCGTCTATGACATCCAGTGGAACGAGCATGTGACCTACGGTCAGATCTACCATCAGAACGAGGTCGAGCAGTCTCGCTATAATTTTGATGAGAGTGACGCCGCCATGCACCGTGAGCACTTCGACCAGTTTGAGGCCGAATGCCTTCGCCTCACCGGACAGGGACTGCTTTGGCCCGCGTATGATTATTGTTTGAAGTGCTCCCATACGTTCAACCTGTTGGATGCTCGGGGGGCTATCTCCATTACGGAACGCACCGGCTATATCGGGCGCGTGCGCACGTTGGCCTCGTCCGTTGCGCATCTGTATGCGGAGCAGCGTAAGGAAATGGGGTATCCCATGCTTGGAGGGAACCGATAATGTCCACCTTTGTTCTTGAAATCGGCACGGAAGAGCTGCCGGCCCGCTTTTTGTCCAATGTTGAAAAAGAACTGGCGGATCGCTTCACGGCTGGGCTCGAAGAAGCTGGCTATACGTTTTCCCTCCTTGATACCTGTGCTACGCCGCGTCGTTCCGTGGTCATCGTGGAGGGTCTGGAGGATACCCAGCCTGTCAAGGAAGAATTGGTTATGGGGCCGCCCGCCCGCATTGCTTTCGATGCCGGGGGGAATCCCACCAAGGCCGCTCAAGGTTTTGCCAAGACGCTTGGTATCGACGTTTCCGCTTTAGGCAGAACGCAGACAGAGAAAGGGGAATACCTTTCAGGGATGAAGAAAACCGGCGGCGTGCCTACATTGGACGTGCTGGCTGGCTTGTGCCCGGCGATTATCGCTGCTTTGCCCTTTGCCAAGCGTATGCGGTGGGGAGACGGGGAGTTTGCTTTTGCCCGTCCCATCCGTTGGGTTCTTGCGCTGCTTGGCGACGTTGTCGTTCCGTTTGAAGTCGGTAAAGTGGCTTCCGGGCGGGTTACGCAGGGGCACCGCGTGCTTGGTCCCGGTCCCTTCACGATCAAGACCGCGGGCGATTACGTTCCCACCATCGTGAAGGAAGGGGCCGTTCAGCTGAAGGCGGCTGAAAGGCGCGCCTATATCGTCAGCGAAGGGAACAGAATCGCGGAAGCGGCCAATGGCAAAATCATCTGGATCGATGGCCTGCTTGATGAAGTTCAAGGATTGGTTGAGTGTCCCGTGCCGTTGCTGGGCGACTTTGATCCTTCTTTCCTTGAACTGCCCCGTGAAGTCCTGTTGACCAGTATGCAGGAACACCAGAAGAGTTTTGGCGTGGAAGATGCTTCGGGCAACCTCATGCCGCACTTCCTGACTGTTCTGAATCTGCACCCGAAAGATCTTTCCCTTGTCAAAAAGGGATGGGAACGTGTGCTCCGCGCACGCCTTGAAGACGGGCGGTTCTTCTGGAAGACCGACCTTGAAGCCACGTTTGATGAATGGCTGGAAGCGCTTGATGCGGTCACGTTCCTTGCTCCTTTGGGGAGTATGGGGGAAAAGACGCGCCGTATCAGCGCGCTGTGCCGCTGCCTTGCCGAGAAGGTTCAGCAGGATCCGGAACAGGCCGCGCGGGCGGGGCGTCTTTCCAAAGCTGACCTTGTCTCCGCTATGGTCGGTGAATTTGATACGCTGCAGGGCATCATGGGCGGGATTTATGCCCGCAAAAAGGGAGAAACGGAAGCTGTCGCCGCGGCCCTTGCCGAACAGTATCTGCCGTCCGGCCCTGATTCGCCCGTTCCGGGCACGGGGCTTGGTTCCATCCTGTCTATTGCGGATAAGGTGGATACCCTTGTCGGGTGTTTCGGTCTGGGCATGATTCCCACAGGTGCGGCCGACCCCTATGCTCTCCGGCGCTGCGCGCTCGGCATCACTCGTATCATGCTTGAGCGTGGGTACCGCTTCGACGTCAAGGAACTTTTCGAAGAAGCGCAGAGGCTGTACGGCGATCGGAAATGGAAGCTGGCCCCCACTGAAGCAATCGCGAAGTTGAATGACTTTTTCATTGCTCGCGTAAAGAATTATTTTCTGACTCAGGGCAAGGAAACACTGCTTGTCGAGGCTGTGACCGCCGTCGATCCCGACAACGTATGGGCCCTCGGCCGACGTCTCGGCGCATTGGAATCCATGAGTCGACAGGATGATTTTCCGCAGGCTGCACAGACGTTCAAGCGAGTCGCCAACATCATCCGTAAACAAGGCCATGAAGCTGGTGTGGACCTTCAGGGTACGTGGAAACGTGAACTGTTGCAGGAACCGGCGGAAATGGCGCTTGCGGAAGCCTTGGAAAAAATGTTTGCCGCATTTGAGGCAGCATGGGCGAACGACGATTTTGACGCACTCTTCTCTATGCTCGCCGCACTTCGGCCAGCCGTGGATGAGCTTTTCGATAAGGTCATGGTTATGTGCGAAGATCCTGCTCTTCGCGCCAACCGCCTCAATATGCTTAAGGCATTGACCCTGCGCATGGAGCGGCTTGCCGATTTTTCGGCGCTGCAACTTTAGCCCCACATGGTTCCCCGGCTTGGTCCGGTCGGGGAGCCATCGCCATAACGCATTCGGAACGGTTCTGCGCGGCTGCACGGGAACTTGTCTTCCTGAAAAGACTTGACTGAATACGTAAAAGAAGATAAGGACATCAATTCAAACCGCAACCACGCCGCGTCTCGGACGCAGCAAGACGTACCCCGGAGGGAAATCGTGGCCAACCACAAGTCTGCTATCAAGCGTCATAAGCAGAGCGTGAAGCGCGCTGCTCGCAATCGTACCGTCAAGACCCGCATCAAGAATGTGGTGAAATCTGTTCGCGCCGCCATCAAGGCTGATGATCAGGCTGCCGCTACGCAGCTCCTGAGCACCGCCACCTCTTCTCTGGATAAGGCCGCCACCAAGGGCGTCATCCATTGGAAGAAGGCCGCCCGCAAGATTTCTCGCCTTGCCAAGGCTCTCAACGCTGCCAAAGCCGCCGCGTAACACATCTGTTTTCTGATGTAAAAAAAGGAAGAGGAATGTTCCTCTTCCTTTTTTTATGTACTGTCAAAGGAAAATCAGCTTTCAATACCGGACATGCGCGCCAATTCCGTTTTCCGTTCACGTTCATCCAGACGGATGCATTGCGTAAATGTCTTGCCGTCCTTGACTTGCTTCGTCACCCGGAAGTGGCGGAACGCTCTGGAGGCAAGCTGTGGCCAGTGCGTAATCAAAAGCATCTGGCGGCGTTGGGCAAGAGCTTCGAGCCGTTCCGCAACCTTGTTGAGGGTGAGCCCGCCGACACCGGCATCCACTTCGTCAAAAATGAGCGTGGCTTCTTCATCGTGATCCTGCACGGAAACGACCGCGAGCATGAATCGGGACAGTTCGCCGCCTGAGGCGATCTTATCCAGAGGCTGCGGCTGTTGACCAGGGTTAGGGGACCACAAAAGTCTGACGCGGTCCTCCACGCATCCAGGGAATAATGCCACTTCCGACCAATCCGCGCTTACACGGACATACTGGGAAAAGCCCAATCCCTGCAACTCGCTTTCCAGCTTTCGGGTGAAAGACTCTCCAGCCTTCCGGCGTTCGGGATTCAGAAGGGCCAATACGCCCGCGAGTTGTTCTTGAAGCTGCTTTTCCCGCTTTTCCACCTGCCGGATGTCCAGTGTACAGGCGTCAAGAAACGAAAGGTTGTCCTGAATTTCTTCCCTGAGGGCAAGGATTTCCGGAAGCGTCCGATGAAGCTTGCGTTTGAGCTGCGCCAATTCGAAAAGCCGGGCTTCTATTTGTTCCGGATCGATATCAGCCTGAGGCAGGGGAGGGCGGCGCAGTTTCCGTTCCAGTTCGGCAATCGTCTGGCGAAAAGAGACCGCCGACTCAAGATACGCGGCCATATCCTCATCGTCTCCGGCCAGCAGCTCCAACGCCCGTTCCAGATGGCCGATCTGTTCAAGAAGTCCCGTTTCCTCACCACGCAGGATCATCTGCGCCCGTTCGTAATGCCGCCGCAACTGCTCGGTCCCGCGCCACTCCGCACGCATGGCTTCGAGCTGTTCTTCTTCGCCTTCAGCAGGAGAAACTTTTTCGATCTCCGTGAGGTGCATTTCAAGGAGTTCCCGGCGATCCGCAAGATCTCTGAAACGGGCACGGAGCGCTTCCTTACGTTCGGCCGCTTCTTTGAGTTCTTTCAGCAGAGAGTTGCGTGTCGCCAAAAGATCGGGCTGGTTCATCCAGTCGTCAATCAACTTGGCCTGAAAATTCGGCTGGAGCAGCTTCTGCTGTCCGTGCTGGCTCGTATGGACAAGAAGGGTGGTTCGCAGTTCCTTGATCGTTTCTTGAGAGGCCAGGGTGTCATTGATGAACAGGCGGCTACGCCCGGTTTCCGCAATCAGTTCCCTGCGGACGATGAGTTCTTCCCCGGAACGCATGAAAAGGGCTTCGACCTGAGCCCGCTCTCTTCCCGGGCGGACCATGTCCGCTCCGAGCTTCTCTCCCATCAGAAAGTTGAGCGCTTTCAGAATGAAGCTTTTCCCAGCTCCTGTTTCGCCGGTAAGAACATTCATGCCCGAGGCAAATTCCAGTTCCATGTCGGATATCAGGGCGAGATCACGAATATGCAAATATTCAAGCATAGTAAGGAATACTCGTAACGAAGAAAGGTCATGACTTGCGAAGCCGTACGCGGGCTTCATTGCGAACGAGGGCTACCATAGGGGGATTACCCGAATGATGCAAGCCGCGAAGAAAGGGCTGGTTTGCCGTTTACCGCTTAAGCCGAGGATCAAGCGTATCCCGCAGGCTTTCTCCCAGCAGATTGTATCCCAAGACGGTGATCAGGATGGCAAGCCCCGGATACAATGACAACCACGGCGCGATTTCGAGGACGTCCTTACCTTCCATCAGCATGTTTCCCCAACTGGGATCCGGCGGCTGGACGCCTAGCCCGAGAAAGCTGAGTGAAGACTCCACCAAAATGGCTCCGGCGATGCCGAGTGTGGCGGAGACAAGAACAGGGGTGAGTGCATTAGGAAGGATATGCATGACCATGATGCGGAAAGGGCGGGTACCGGCCAACCGGGCGGCCGCGACAAAATCCCGTTCGCGCAGGGAAAGGGTTTCCGCACGGACCAACCGGGCCACCCCCATCCATGAGGTCAGCCCGATGACCACCATAATCGTATTGAGGCTTGGTTCTAAAAACGCAATAACGGCAAGGATAAGGAAAAAAGAAGGGAAGCAGAGCATGACATCGACGCCGCGCATGATGATTTCATCGACGATGCCTCTGAAGTATCCGGCGAGCAGCCCCAAGGCAATGCCTATGGCTATGGAGATGCTCACGGAAACAAAGCCTACCCAGAGCGAGACACGTGCGCCGTAAAGCAGACGTGAGAGTACATCCCGGCCCAAGGCATCCGTCCCCAAAGGAAACTGCGCGCTCGGCGGCACCAAGATGGATTTGAGGTGTAATGCCGTGGGATCATAGGGGGAGAGCCACGGAGCGAGCAGGGCGGCCGCAGACATGATGATGACGATGCCGAGGCCGACAAAGAGCATTCCACGCCGGGAAAGGGTGGCGCCGAGGCGCTTGCAGAGTGGGGTCAAAAGCGTCTTGTCTGCGTTCATTGGCGTTTCCCCTGAGCGCGGATTCGGGGATCGGCGAGCCCGTATCCGATATCCGCAAGCATATTGCCCGCGAGCGTAAGCACGGCGCCGAGAACCAGGTTCCCCATGATCAAAGGATAGTCCCTCGCCATGACCGCGGCGTAGAAAAGCTGTCCCAAGCCGGGCAGGGCAAAGATGGTTTCAATGATGACGCTGCCCCCGATAAGGCCGGGCACGGAGAGGCCGAGCAGGGTAATGACCGGGAGGAGCGCATTGCGCAGGGCATGTCGGAAAATAACCACGCGTGCGGGCAGCCCTTTGGCCTTGGCCGTAAGAATGAAGTCCTGCCTCAGGACTTCCAGCATGGATGAACGCATGAAGCGGGACATGCCTGCGACGCTTCCCACTGTGATGACGGTAATGGGCAAAACAAGGTGCCTGCCCAGATCCATCAGCTTTCCCCAGAAGGACAGCGACTCATAGTCAAGGGACATCAAACCGGAAATAGGCAGCCATTGGTGTTCCAAGCCCGTATACAGCATGAGGAGCAGCGCAAGCCAGAACCCCGGCATGGCGAATCCGAGAAAAACGAGGACCGTCATTCCTTTATCGAACAGCGAGCCCTGTTTCCATGCGGAAAGGACTCCGATGGGAACGGCGATGAACAGCGTCAACAGGAGGGAAATCACGTTGATGCCGATGGTCAGCGGAAGGCGCTCCGCTATTTTTTCTATAACAGGGCGGGCATCGCTGGACATGGAGTTTCCGAAATCAAGCTGTACGATCCGCGACAACCAGTCGAAATATTGGATGTACAGAGGACGATCGATCCCATAAAGCGCCTCAAGACGAGCCCGCGCCGCTTCCCCCGCAAGGGGGTTCAGCGTCGTCTGCATGTCCGTCGGCGTCCCCGGAGCCAGATGGATAACAAAGAAGCTGACGAGGGTGATCCCCCACAGCACCAGAAGCATCCAGATTGTTTTGCGAACGCAGCGGAGAATAAAGGAAGTTGTCTCGTTCGTGAACATGGTCGCCTCCAGCGCTTGTGGGCTATGCCTGCTGACTCATCCATGCGGACATGTCTTGAACTTCCTTATCCCAAAGGCTGGAAAGGCGGATATCCAAAAACTGCTTGTAACAAGCGTCAAAGAGCCCCAGGCAGAGTTCCATCAAATACATTTTTTCAAGGAAAGCGGCATCGGGATCATCGTCCTCTTCTCTTTCCACCTTTGGCGTCTTGAAACTGCCAAGAGAAAAATCTTCCGCCTTTATGGTGGTTTGCCAAGCCAATTCTTCCCGTTCGAAACGGACAAGGGCCCTCGTCACCTTTTTGCCCGTCCGCAGGCCAAGGCGGACTTCACGCAATTGGGAAAGGGAACCGGACACGGAGGCCGTTTCCAGGCTGTCGCCTTCGCCACCTTGCACAACGATCCGCTGTTCAAGGTTCATGGAAAAGGGCACGCCTTCTTTATCTTTAAAACCCATAGGTTGCGTTTCACTGCAAAACCAGAGCCACGTCAGAAATTCCTGGCCGAGCACCATGTCCGTCGTCTGGCCGAGATAAGGTTCGTTCATTGTCGGCCTCTTATACAAAGCTGGTGGGTTCAAGATCATCCAAACGGGCCAAAGTTTTCTCGTCCAGCATGGAAGCTGCCAAGGCGTACGGCGTCATCGGCTCCAAGTGGAGATCAAAAGTCAATGTAAAATGGTTCATGAAAAGTTCAATGAGTTTTGTTTGTGTGGATGCCAGGTAGACGATGTTGGTATCGGTTGCCCACGCCACGTCAAATACGGCGGGAATGGGGAGAAAACGTCCCATGAGGCGCAGTTTGACCTGATCCCGAAGTTCGTTTTTCCGATCCCGGGCGATGAACTTTTTTCCTTGTTCCTTGATGCGGACTTCTTCTTCACGGAGTGCGATCGTGACATATTTTTTCAAGACCGCGGGAGGAATCCTGCGTGTGTCCAGACGGAGCGCAAAAGCGAGGTACGCGCCTTTTTCCGGTGGAGCGGAGCGCCATTGCGTATCGAGCATATCCTCAAAACTGGTCCATCCCCATCCACGTTCCTCGGCGATGTCGTCGATATCCTGAAAGGCGAATTGCCGGAGTTTTGCGGGGATTTCCATCCAGAGTTCTTTGGGAACCGGTTCCGTGATTTTGAACCGTGTAAAACTACAGCTAGCACTGAGAATGCCCATGAGCGTGTCCTTGAATGAGGGTAACGAAAGAATGTATTTTTACGCTAAGGACGTATCTTGTGGCAAGTGTATAAATAGCGCATAATGAAAATTATGTAAACTTTTGTTTACTTCCATATCATACAATCCACACCGCGCCAATCCCCCCACCCCAAAAAACATCCCTCCTCAAAGGAACAACCCCTAACTGACGGACAACGCCCTCAATACCGCCATGTCGCATAAAGCGGTTGTACAACCCATAGTGTGCTCCCATCCGTTCGCAGCAATGCCCGAGCCAATATGCAGGGAAATCCAAATTCCTTTCCGGCAGCTTGTAGTCCACAAGGAGGACGTTCCGGAAACGTTGCCGTGCAGCCCTTACCAGCTTCAATGCCTCCCCAAAAGGCATTTGGTGCAGCAGGCACACAAAAACAGCCTGCTCCCCTGCCCCTTCGTCATTCCAAAAGTCCTTGGGGGTATGGTAAGCATGGGATACGTTCAACCCGTACCGTAAACAAAAACGCTTGATGTCCCGCTGGAGTGATGGGTGGAGGAAGTCAGCCACAGAGATTCCTCACAGTCGAGAACTCATTGAGCAGATACGCTGTTACGGGCTGCAGTTCCGGTGTGGAAGGCAAACCTTTAAGGACTTCTTGAAGAAATCCCGATGCCACACATGTTTTCTTTGAAGACGTAAAGTGAAGATCATGGATCCATGATCCCAATAATATTCTAAAATCATTTACATAACGAAGATCATGATAACTGGGGATACCACCGGAAAGAACAGTATCCACTATGGATTGCGACCACAGTTGGGGGGCATCCTGAACACGAAGAATGACATCCCGCGTCGGAATGGGCCGTGAAAGATGCTGGGCCATGATGCGCATGATGTCCAGCTTATCCGCATCTCGAACAACATGTGTAATGGTGAGGTACGGTTCAGGCAAGGCAGGGAGTGCATATCTGTTGTGCAAGGCAATGGCCGTGAGCACCCATTTATGGATATTTGGGGGTTCGCCCGCCAAAAAATGCTCTTTTTTCACGACACGGACGCCAAGATAGCCATGATTTTCAGATTCGGCATCGCTGAACGTGCGCCAACGGACATACTGGGGGAATCGTCCAGTATCATGGTAGAGTGCCGCAAGCAGGGCCGCCCTTCCCTCTTGGGAAGCAAGCCCTTCCTGAGCGACGATGGCACGGGCATGGGCTAAGACTTTATAGGTATGTTCCCGTTTGAGCCGGAGCATGTCGCCGGGGTGTTCACGCAGGTACATGGAGGCAAACGATTCGAAGAGTGCCTCGTGATTCCTGATGTCGTCCCAAGCCTGAGGTATATTGTTTTCATAGGTATGCATCATGGATTTGTTCATACCCCGAAGCAAGGCGATCGACAAGCATCTATTATAGGTTGACCTATTGTAACCTTCCAGAAAGGTTCGTTGTGCCTACCCGCGTCTTTTGATAGGCTTATCCCCATATCTCTTCACTCTTTCTTCCACGGGATTGTTTCATGTCCGAATTTGTGCATCTGCATTGTCACACTGAGTACAGTCTTCTCGACGGCGCGATTCGTCTGAACGATTTATGCGCACGCGCCAAAGATTTCGGAATGCCTGCCGCCGCGATTACCGATCACGGCAACCTGTACGGCGCGGCTTATTTCTATACGACATGCAAGAGTTACGGCATCAAACCCGTCATCGGGTGCGAAGTCTACGTTACCAAGGATCACCGGGATAAGGATTCCGAATTCTCCCGTGTCCGGCACCATCTAATTTTACTGGCGAAGAACAACGAGGGGTACCATAATCTGGTTCGCCTTGTCTCCAAGGGCTTCCTGGACGGCTTCCACTATAAGCCCCGCGTGGATAAAGCCCTGCTTCGCCAGCACAGCGAAGGGCTCATTGCGCTTTCCGCGTGCCTTGCCGGTGAAATCCCCCGCACGTTGATGGGAGCCAACAAGCTGATCACGAACGGAGGGACGTTTGACGACGCCATCCGGCAAACGCAAGAGTACATGGATATCTACGATGGGCGTTTCTATCTGGAAATCCAAGCCAATACGCTGCCCGATCAGGCGACTCTGAACAATAAGCTGTTGGAGCTTGCGGAACATACCAAAGTCCCTTTGGTTGCGACGAACGACTGCCATTACCTGAACGCGGACGACGTTGAGGCCCATGACGTCCTGCTGTGTATTCAGACTCAGGCAAAAGTCAATGATGCCAAACGTATGCGTTTTGAAGCGCGGGATCTCTATTACAAATCCGCTGAGGAGATGGAGCAGGCGTTCAAGCATATTCCCGAAGCCCTTTCCAATACGGTCCGCATAGCTGAAGAATGCCATGTGGAGATGGACTTCACGCACCACTACTTCCCCGTATACGAACTTCCGGAAGGGATGACCCTGTCGACGGAGTTCCAGCGCCTTGCGCGTGAAGGCCTCAAACAGCGTCTGGAACTGCACCCCGATCGGGACACGATTGATCACCAGATCTATTGGGATCGTCTCGAGATGGAGCTTAAAGTCATCTGCGAGATGGGCTTCCCGGGGTATTTTCTGATCGTGCAGGACTTCATCAACTGGGCGAAGGGGAACGACATCCCGGTCGGTCCCGGTCGTGGTTCCGCGGCCGGTTCGATTGTCGCGTGGGCTTTGCGTATCACAAACCTTGATCCCCTGCCCTACAATCTCATTTTCGAACGCTTCCTGAATATCGAACGCGTCAGCCTGCCCGATATCGACGTTGACTTCTGCGAAGACAAGCGTACCCGTGTGATCCAGTACGTGAGCCAAAAATACGGTATTGATTCCGTATCGCAGATCACGACGTTCGGAAAAATGAAAGCCAAAGCGGTGGTCCGCGACGTAGGGCGTGCACTGGACATGTCCTTCAAGGAAACCGACCGCATCGCCAAGCTCATCCCCGATGATCTCAAGATGACCATCAAGAAGGCGCTGGACGCGGAGCCCGAGCTGGCGACCCTCTATAAGGAAGATCAGATCATCCGCAAACTGATCGACATCTCCATGCGTCTGGAGGGGTTGTCACGTCACGCATCGACGCACGCCGCTGGCGTGGTTGTTTCCGACAAGCCGATGGATGAGTACTTGCCTATCTATCGGGGGAAAAAAGGCGAACTTGTCACCCAGTTCGATATGAAAATGGTCGAAAAAGTGGGGCTCGTGAAGTTCGACTTCCTTGGTCTGCGGACCATGACCCTGATCGACAACACCCTGAAAGCCATTGAAGAGCAAGGGAAGAAGGCTCCTAACCTTGACATCCTTCCTTTGACGGACCCCGATACCTATGATGTCTTTTCCCGGGGCGATACGGACGGCGTGTTTCAGGTGGAAAGCTCGGGTATGCGCCAGTACTTGCGTATGCTCCGCCCGAACTGCTTTGAAGACATCATCGCTATGCTGGCGCTGTACCGGCCCGGCCCGCTTGGTTCGGGCATGGTCGATGAATTCATCAAGCGTAAGCACGGAGAAGTGGACGTCACCTATCCGCTGCCGTCGTTGGAAGGCTGCCTGAAAGACACCTACGGGGTTATCGTCTATCAGGAACAGGTCATGCAGATCGCGCAGATTGTCGCCGGGTATACCCTCGGCGGCGCAGACCTGCTCCGGCGAGCGATGGGGAAGAAAAACGCCGAAGCCATGGCCAAAGAACGAACCCTTTTCGTGGACGGTGCCGTCAAGAATGGCACCAGTAAGGAAAAGGCGACGGAAATCTTTGACTTGATGGAAAAATTCGCGGAATACGGTTTCAACAAATCGCATTCCGCCGCGTATGCGCTCATTTCTTACCATACGGCGTATCTGAAGACCCACCATAAGGTGGAATTCATGGCCGCCCTGCTCACTTCGGAAATCGGCAATCAGGATAAGATCCTCAAATACATTGCCGCCTGCAAGGACAACGACATTGAAGTCCGGCAGCCTGATGTGCAGGTCAGCCGCCGCGAGTTCATCGTGCGCGACGAGGCGGTGGTTTACGGTTTGGGCGGGATCAAAAACGTTGGTGATGAAGCCATCCGCGAAATCGTTGCCGCCCGTGAGAAGGACGGCCCATTCCTTTCGTTCTTGGATCTGTGTATTCGCGTCAGCCTGCGGAAAGTTACAAAACGGGTCTTGGAAAGCCTCATCAAGGGAGGCGCGCTGGATTGCTTCGGCTGTTCCCGCGCCGCTATGGTTGCGGCCATTGATCCGGTGGTCGCCCGTGCTCAAAAGAAGATCAAGGAAAAACAATCCAATCAAATATCCTTGTTGACGCTTGCCCCCAAGAAAATTGAAGAAAATCAGTCGTCTGGGATAGGCTTCTCCTGCGAGGAAGAAAGCATTTCAGAGTGGGACGAGGATCAGAAGCTCCGCTTTGAGAAGGAAGCGCTTGGCTTCTTTTTGACCAGCCATCCTTTGCAGCCCTATCGGCATGAACTGAATCGGTTGGATCTGCGCCCGTTGGAAGACTGCCGGGAAATGGCGGACAAGGCGACGATCAAGTGCGCGGTGTTGGTTACAAGTATCCGCGAAATCCTCAATAAACGTGGAAACCGCATGGCTTTCGTCGCTGTGGAAGATCTCACGGCTTCCGGTGAAGTAACATTCTTTACGGAGGAACTGAATGCCAGCCGAGATCTGCTCAACTCAGAACAGCCGCTTTTGCTGACCGCGACTATCGACAATAGAGAAAGCTCGTCTTATTCTCCTGATTCGGATGACGATTCGGACGATGAGGCCCCGGTCAAGGAAATCAAACTGCGGGGTGTTTCGGTACAGGCATTGAACGACGCCTGCTCCGCAAGTGACGCGCCCATTTCATGGGAGCTGGATCCCCGCCGTCTGAACGCTGAGGGGATGGAATCGCTCAAGGCCATTCTCGAAAGGCATAAAGGAAACACTGAAATGCAGTTGGCTTTCTGCCTTGACGGCACCTTCTGCCGGGTACGGCTTGGCCCACAGTGGATGGTTACTCCCGGCCCGGCCTTCCAGCAGGACATGCATCGCTGGTGTTCAGCTAATCCTATCCAATAACATACAGAAAAAAAGGAATACCATGTCTCGACCTTTTTGGAAGCTTACGGTTCGTTCCGAATTCTGCGCCGCGCACGCCCTTCGGCACTATCAAGGAAAGTGCGAACACCTCCACGGTCATAACTACGCCGTCGAAGTCGTCGTCAAAGGGTATACCCTCTCGCAGGATACGGAACTCCTCATGGATTTTGGCGACCTTAAGGGCCTCCTCAAACAGGCCCTCGAGCCTCTTGATCATGCCTATATCAATGATGTGCCTCCGTTCGATGTCGTGAACCCCTCTTCAGAGAACTTGGCGCGCTATATCTGGAATCAGATGGCACCCTCGCTTCCTGAAACGGTGAAAATGTACAGCGTAACGATAGCCGAAAAGGGCATCCAGTCCGCAACGTACATGGAAGAGGAATAACAACACATTGAAATGCTCGATTTAAGTTTCAGTAGTATGTGTCAAAATATGCCCTGACTATGTGGAGAGGTTCCCCCCTTCTCGGTTTTACTGAGAAGGGGGGAACCTTATTTTTAGGTTTTTCATATTTTTAAAATTGTCCTCCTCACATATGTTTTAGAGCCCTTCGTCGGGCATACACATAATACGTATCCCGCTAACATGTTGCGTTCCTATGTTTCTCAGCGGACAGGGCGGGTAATTCCTCAGCCCCAGGCTTCCATTCAATGGAAGTTCGAAACGCAGAGATTTTTTTCACACTAAAAAGTCATATAATTTAGAGAGTCACAGGAAAATCATTTTTGTATGACATCTTTTTGAGCATGGTTATGGAAACCAAAGGAGGTTTTCAATGGAAAAAAGCAGCACGCTCAAGAAGAAAACCAAGGATGCATTCGACAAAACCACAGATTATCTGAGCGACGCCAAGGATTCCGTCACGGAAAACGTGGGCGATTTCGTTGACGACGCCAAGGATAATCTCAGCAAGGTTAAGGACAAGGCCAAGGAAGGTATCAATGCCGCCGGCGAAGCGGTGCAAAAAGCCTACGAAAAGGCTAAAAAGTAACGTTTCTGCCCTTAGTCACGTTCGCCAGGGACACTATGTAATCGCGGGAAAATTCGGTTTCCGTTGCGAACAATAATTATTTCAGGAAATAGCAAATCCCCCCTTGAGCATAAACTCAAAGGGGGATTTCCATCTTAAAAAATACCGTATACAGCCCTACTCGCCACCAGTTGGAACTTATTCCTTCTGGAGCCAATCCACCAGTTCCTGTAGGAGTTCAGGGCGATCTTTTCCGAGAGGGAAGAAAGGCCCCGAAACGCCGTGGTCCATGAGCATGGCCTTGGTGGCTTCAAAATCAGCGTCGGGCAGGTCCACTTTCGTGATGGCGCAAATGACCTCGCGCTGTGTATAGATATTCAGAAAACCAGCGGGCAGACGGCACAGCGGATCGTTGGCGGGGTGGACATAGATAAGCACGTCGGTATCCACAGTGGTACTGAGCAATGCCGGATAATACATGGGGTGGCAGAAGAATTCGCCGGGGGTATCGACGCCCCCGTCCAGATCATATTGCATGGCCTGCGTTTTTTTCGCCTCATCACACGCAATACCGTGAAGGGCCGCGTACAATGTGCTTTTCCCCGCGCCGACCGTGCCAAGAAGAACGTAACGTTTCATCGGGTTAACTCTTGGTCGTTTCACATGCGGCAAAGCCCAGTACGTCGTGGAGAGCTTTTACCGTATAGCGCAAGGCTTCTTCCACGCTGGCTACGGAGCCCTGAATGACCAGTGCACCGGTGAAGCGATCCACAAATCCGATCTGGACAGAAGCGGCTTTCGTGGCGAAGTCGCCTGCTATCATAGCCGCTTCACGAGGGCTCAACGTCAAGATCCCTACCGCTTCAGCGCCGGGAACGCCCATTTTTTTGGCGAGATCCTCGTCAGGGTGGGCGATCAGATGAGCAATCGTAACCTGTTTCCCTGGTACGAGTTCCTGAATGATACGTGCTTTTTCTTCCATGAGCTCAATTCTCCTGCGCACAATCTGGCGTGCATCAGCGAAGGACGTTGACCGCACAACCCGTGCGAATCCGATAAGGATAAGTGAACCCGCTCCATATTTCAAGGAGGATTTGGGTGAGAGGCCTGTGCTCAATACTCTCTTTACGTCAAAAGCAAAGCCAGCGAGCAGTCATCTCTCAGCGGTGTAATTTTATTTACCCGTTTCTTCTCGTATTTTTTGTTCGCCAAGCGCCTGCTGCTCTTCTTTTCCCATCGGGAGCCGTTCGCAGGCAATGCACCTAGCGGCAATACTCCCTAAAAGCATTCCTCCAACAATATCTATGGGGTGATGCTGCCCCAGCCACACTCGGGAAAAACCCATGAGCGCGATTACTACCGAGAGGAAAAGGGAAAAAGGACGGTTTCTGAACCAAAGTGCCAGAGGCACGGCTGCGGTGATGATAGTCGCCGTATGCCCTGAAGGGAACGAAGCATATTGATTGGTAAAGCCCAAAGGATATGGAGGCCAAGGAAATCCCGGTCTCGGCATACCCATCCCGTATTTCATGATCTGCATGACGAAGCACAAAAAGAAGACACTGAACAAAACGCAACGCAGAACGAGCACTGTTTCCCGCCAGTCCTGCTTAGTGAGAGCAACAAGCAGTAAGACAAGATAAAGCACATAGATGAGCGGATTGCCGATATGGGTAACGACGCTCATGAAGCGGGTAATGTGAATGTCGGCTGTCGCTAGCGGAGAAAAGAATTGGCGGACGGGTTCTCCCCACCAGCCGAGGCAGAGGATAACGAACGCCATAATGGCACCAAGCGGTGCCAACAGGCAAAGATGCTTCCCCCATTGGTAGTCCGGGGACGGAGCAAGAAGCGTTCTGATAGACGGAACTATTGGATTCATAAAAATTACTAATTCCGGTGGATGGAATAGACTCGTTTTGTCGTCCTAGCTCCCTGATGAGCCACAGACATGTTCTCTTCAAAATGGAGAGCTTGCTTCGGGATGGGAAGATAAGCGAATAGGTTACTTGGTACAATGTATTATTTCCCGCCGTCGCCCTGTTCCGGCATGTCCGGATGAGCATATGCCCCTGCCCTCTTCGAAAGGGAAAGATGTTTCACCTATGTTTTCCATGACATATTGCACAACGCTCCCGTTTTGCTATGCTCAAAGAAAAAACAGGAGAAGCGGCATGGAAAAAGTGCTTCGTATCAATGTCGGCGCTGAAAACGGCCCCGTGGCTACTATAGAGGAACTCGGCGCGTACGCGGGCCTTGGAGGGCGCGCTATGACGACGACCGTCGTATGCAACGAAGTCCCCCCGAATTGCCATCCTCTTGGTCCTGAAAACAAGCTCGTTTTTTCTCCCGGCCTGATGGCTGGTTCGGCTGCGGCGTCATCGGGCCGCATCTCGGTCGGATGCAAAAGCCCGCTTACGGGGACCATCAAGGAATCCAACTCGGGCGGCACCGGCGGCCAGTTCATGGCCCGCCTTGGCTATGCGGCCATTATCATTGAAGGCGAAAGGAAAACAGACGACCTGTGGAAAATCGTCATCACGAAAGACTCGGTGACGTTTGAAAAATGTAATGAATACCGTATGCTTTCCAACTATCCTTTAGTTGCCGCCCTTCAGGAAAAATACGGCATGGAACCCGGATATGTGACCATCGGGACTGCCGGGGAAATGCTCATGTGCAATTCCACCATCTGCTTTACCGATCCTGAAGGCCGGGCTACACGCCATGCCGGGCGTGGCGGCGTCGGAGCCGTCATGGGTTCCAAGGGAATCAAGGCTATCGTGCTGGACCCGGCGGGTACTCCGGTAATCCGCAAACCGAAGAACGCTGAAGCGTTCAAAGCGGCGAGCCGCGCCTTCGCGCAGGGGCTTTCGTCACATCCCGTATGCGGAACGGGACTTCCCACGTACGGAACCAACGTTCTTGTCAATATCCTGAATGAAGCAGGCGGATTGCCCACAAAAAACTTCTCGGTTGGCCGTTTTGAAGGCGCGGATAAGATTTGTGCCGAGACGATGGTGGAAATCCAGAAACGTCGCGGCGGCAATCCCACTCATGGCTGTCATCGCGGCTGTATTATGAAATGTTCCGGTATTTGCGTGGATGAAAGCGGCGAATTCGTGTCCAAGCAGCCTGAGTATGAAACCGTCTGGTCGCACGGGGCGCATTGCGGCGTGGATGACTTGGACAAAATCATCCTCTGTGACCGCCTTGAGGACGATTATGGGCTTGATACCATCGAGACCGGCGCGGCTCTCGGCGTGCTTATGGAAGCCGGCGTCCTCAAATGGGGGGACATCGACGGCATCATCGCCATGATTCATGAAATCGGCAAGGGTACGCCTATGGGCCGTATCCTTGGTGCGGGAACAGCCACCACGGCCCGCTGCTTTGGCATTGAGCGCGCTCCCGTCGTCAAGGGGCAGGCCATGCCCGCCTATGATCCCCGTGCGGTCAAGGGGCAGGGTGTGACATATGCCACGACGACCATGGGTGCGGATCACACGGCGGGCTATGCCGTGGCGACCAACATCTTGGGCTGCGGCGGCAAGAGCGATCCTCTTTCCGCAGAGGGGCAGGCCGAAATATCCCGGAACCTGCAGATTGCCACGGCCGCTATCGATGCCACGGGCTATTGCCTCTTTACGGCATTTGCCCTGCTTGACCAGCCTGAAACCATGCAGGCTCTTGTCGATACGATCAATGCCATGTATGATCTGAACATGACTCTTGATGACGTGACGGAGCTCGGCAAGGATATCCTCAGAAAGGAGCGGGCATTCAATGCCGCTGCCGGGTTCACCAAGGCCCACGATCGGTTGCCTTTGTACTTCAGCCGTGAGTCGGTTGCCCCCCACAATGTGCGTTGGGATGTTTCGGACGAAGATCTGGATTCCGTATTCAATTTTTAATAATTATGCCCGCTAAGGCATATTCATGAATATGGGGACGAAACGCACGACGCTTCGTCCCCATTTCGCATAGGAAAGGCAATGAAACACGCTGAACGCACGAACGGGGACACTCCCGCCGCCCTCGACGCCATACCGGAACGCTATTGGAGAAACGCCCGTTTCCTTTCCCGGACGGATCAAGAAAAACTTTTGCAAGCGCATGTTGTCATCATAGGGCTTGGCGGTTTGGGCGGGACCGTTCTTGAGGAGCTCCTGCGGCTCGGCATCGGTACGATTACCGGCGTTGATATGGATGTCTTTGAACTTTCGAATTTGAACCGGCAGCTCCTCGCTACGGAAGAAAACATCGGCCTTCATAAGGCGGAAGCGGCCCGTTTACGCGCCCGGCAAATCAATTCGGGCGTCCGTTTCATCCCTGTGACGGAAAAACAGGACTTCGAATCCATGTGCGATCTGTTTCGGGATGCTGACGTTGTCGTCGATGCGTTAGGAGGGCTTACGGACAGGCAGGCGCTCGAGAAGGCCGCCGCGGAAAAGGGTGTTCCCGTGGTCAGTGCCGGCATAGCCGGGCTGACGGGCTGGTGCAAGGCCATCTTTCCGGGAGAGACGGGGCCCGCGTCTCTTCTCGCCGGAGAAGGCGATCGCCCTACTCCCGACGAAATCCTCGGCAACCTCGCGCCCACGGTATTTCTTGCGGCGTCGTTACAGGCTGCGCTCGTGCTCCAAATCCTGACCGGAAAACCCGTCCGGCGGGAAGCCTTGTTTTTTGATCTTGAAGATGGAACCTTCACGCAGGTAGTGCTCGATCGGAGGCCATGATGAAACTCACCGTCAAATGTTTTGCCACGCTTATGCCTCTGACCCCTCCGGGCGGCAGCTTGGAGTTTCAAGGTACGGATGTCTGCGACCTGCTGCGGCAGCTCAGTATCCCGGAGTCAGAAGCCAGGATCATTTTTGTGAACGGCATCGGCGTAGAAAAGGATGCCTTGCTCCATGATGGCGATCGCGTGGGGATTTTCCCCCCCGTGGGAGGAGGGTGATTTCCGTCTTTGCACAATACGTTGAAATTGCCTGCCGTGCAAAAGAGTGTCCGCCGTCTTTTGGTTGGCGGCAAACTCCAGTGAGAAGATCCGCCGTTTTTTGTGATAATCATTTTTTCGGATGGCCTCCTTACTTAGAAAGGAGGTGCGGGGCTCCTGCATGAGGCGTCAGCCCATACAGGAGCGGGAACCGATGCGCGAGCACCGGTTCTTCAGGGGAGAGGGGGAACCTCTCCCCTTTCTTTTTGGAGAACATCATTGAAAGCGGTGAAACAATCTGGAGGATACGCATGGAATCAAGCATGTACTGGCTCGACCTGATCGCTGAAACGTACATCGGCATCTGCGTGTTGTGCTGTCTGTTCATTATCTCCAAACAGCAGCGGCGCCCTGCCCCTATGATGCGCGTCATGCTGCTGGTTTGGCCCATCATCACGCTATGGGCCGGCCCTTTGGGTATCTGGGCCTATGAAACATCCAATCGGCGTATGCCTTCCCATGACGGTGACGGTGGAGCTAGGCATGGCATGTCCGACATGCACATGGAAATGCCCATGCAACCGATGCATTCACATACCCCTCACTGGAAGAGCGTCATGACGGGAACGCTCCATTGCGGGGCGGGATGCACACTTGCCGACTTGACAGGCCCCTTCCTCTTTCGTATGGCGCCCTTCGTTCTCTTTGGCAGCTCACTGTATGGGGAATGGGCGGTGGATTATGTGTTGGCCCTGATCATCGGCGTTTTCTTCCAATATGCCGGATTGGCCTCGATGAGCCATGACCGGGGGCTTTCCCTCTGGTTCAGGGCTTTCAAGGTTGACTTCTTGTCGCTTACGGCTTGGCAGGTGGGGATGTACGGCTGGATGGCCATAGCTGTGTTCCTTTTGGTAGGCCCCATGTCGCCCGATCAGCCCGTTTTTTGGCTCATGATGCAGATCAGCATGATTTGCGGCTTCATCACCGCGTACCCCATGAATTGGTGGCTCATACGCATCGGTATTAAGAGCGCCATGTAGATGCCTCTGATGAACTGGCCCCACCCCGGAATATTTGGGGAGGGGCTTTTTCTCTCTTGTGGTATGCCCGCCATGTCCTCTCTTCAGCAACCCCCTTGAGTGTGTATCCTTTCTGGCTGCCATTGCTCCATCTCGAACGGGCGTCGTGGATATATTACGGTACAGTCTGAATTTTTTTCTGTGTTTACAGAATGGATACAGCATGATAGCGAATGGGAAACGACACGTCATCCGAAACCTTTTGCGTTCAATGATACCCATAGAGGAGGAGCATGATGGATGTTTTTGATCTTGCTGACAACTTGCGCGCGGAATTTCAGGAGAAAGGCCTTTCCAACGAGGAGTTCCTGCTGAAAATTGCCGAAACGTACGATATCAAGCGGGTCTTTGTCAGTTCAGTGGCGGACGAGCTCTTTGACAAGATCCCAGACAAACGCATTGCGGAAGTCCCTGAGGTCGGTATGGATGAAGCCAAGCATTTGTGGTTTGCGTTTGGCATCGGGAAAATCCTTTTGCGTGATCGGGGACTGGAGCCTTCCAATTTTGATTGTATGCAGTTTTCCAACCGGCTTCTCCAGATGAAATAACCTCTCTCCACAGCCGAGAGCCGGGACACAGCCCGGCTTTTTTTGTATCCGCCGAAGTAATCATATAAAGCTCCCCTCATTTTCTTTATCGCTGAGGGATATCAGTTTTGATGAGGAGTGCTGTATGCGGGTCATTATCTTGGGTGGTTCCGGCTTCATAGGTAGAGCCCTGACGCAGGCGCTCATTTCCCGTGGCGATGAGGTGGTTGTTCCGACTCGGCATGTCCCAGCCGCAACGCCCTCCACCGGCCCAGAATACCAGTTATGGGATGGGCAGGACCACTCGAGCCTGAGCCAACTCCTCAATGGGGCCGATGCCGTCATTAATTTGCTTGGTGAAAACATCGCGGCGAAACGTTGGAGCTCTGCACAAAAAGAACGCATCATCAGCTCAAGGCTCCTCGCGGGGCAGGCGCTTGTCATCGCTCTGCAAATGCCAATCGTAAAACCCAAAGTCTTGATACAGGCTTCGGCAATCGGTTATTACGGATTCTGGCCCGAAAACGCTTCGGCTCCCGACTGTACCGAAGACAGTCCCGCCGGTTCAGGTTTTTTGGCGACCACCACCATCCAATGGGAACGTTCAACACAGCAGGCGGAACATTTGGGACTCCGCCGGTGCATCATCCGGACAGCGCCCGTGTTGGGATTGGGTGGAGGTATGCTTGCCAAGCTGCTCCCGGTGTTTCAGCTTGGGCTTGGAGGGCCGGTGGGGACAGGAAGGCAGCCGTTCGCTTGGATTCATCTTGACGATGAAGTAGCCGCGATTCTTTTTTTACTCGATCATGAAGAGCTGAGCGGCCCCTTCAACCTTGTGGCCCCTGAGCACAGTACCATGAATGATTTTGTGCAATCCCTCGGAAAAGTGCTGAAAAGGCCCGTATGGCTTCCCGTCCCCTCGCCTCTTTTGCGGCTCGGTTTCGGAGATATGGCCGATGAGCTGCTTCTTGCCGGGCAAAAGGCTTCTCCTGTCCGTCTGCTGGAGCATGGGTTTGTCTTTCGCCACCCCACCCTCGACTCGGCTCTTCCTTCATGATGCGGCGGCACGCGGCAACGTTATCCAACTCTCAATAAAGAGAGATTTCTTTTCCAAAGCGGAATTGTTGCCCCATTCCGTGAAGAAGGGTTCCCTTTCAGGAGGAAATCCTATAGTAATGCGAACAGGAACTAACTCACAATAACTGCGAGGGGCAGGAGACATGATTTCAAGAAGACAAAAAATGGTAAATCTCTGGAAGCAAGTCCGGTTCATCGAAATCGTCGATCCGGGGAACCAGTTTGTGAAGAACCTGATGTTCGACGGCGTTTATTCCTCTGATTTTGCGCTGTTGAGTGAAGATATCCTTGATTGGTTCTCAGCCATCAATGAGCGGTATGCCTCTGTATATTCCGATACCGAGCATCATCGGACTGTAAAGGCGACCATCGATCAAATGTATGCCTGATTGAAACGGCACACATAAAACAAAGGCGATCCTTCCGGATCGCCTTTGTTTTTCTGTATATTGTGTCGGAAAATCGCTTCAAAAAAGACATTCGCCCCGCCCAAACGCTGTCCTATCGCCCCTCTCTTTATTTACAGGAGCCATGCGGCATGGTACGAACCCAAGAAGATGGACAGGACACGTCCGGGGCCTTTTTTCCATAAAAAACCGCCTGTATCATCGATACAAGCGGCTTTTGGCTACATACCGCAGCCGCCACAGCCTCCGCCCCCGCAAGGGCCTCCTCCGCGCAAGGGTTTGGGAGGCATTGGCCGGACAGGGCCCACTTTGAAAGGCTTCGCCCCGTGTTTCAGGTTTGCGGCCGAAAGCAGCCGTTCGGTGTCTGTACTTCCGCAATTGGGGCAAGGCGGACAGGCTTCATCGGGGCCGACCATGTCTTCAAACTCGCAAGAGCAGGAAGAGCAATAAAAATCGTACATAGGCATAAGGGGAAAACTCCATTCTGACGTCGTGCCGTGTATGACTGCCGATTATATAGCCAGTTTTTAACCGCTGACAAGGCTCTTTTCTCGTGTCTTGTCATTTTCTTTTGGGACGGCGTGCCTCCACCGAGCTTGCCAAGTTTTGGTTCCTGTGCCAAACAACAGTGTTTGTGTTTTTTATCGTCCGTTTCAGGCTCCACATCTTCAACAGCATTTGCCCTATGTCATTACCCCAGCGCATACCATACGGTTTTTCGGCCTGCCTGATTCTGGCCCTTCTGCTCTTTTTCCTTGCGGAAGCCCATGCCCGATCAGCGTCAGGGGAGGAACGGGGGAGCCGCACGTCCGTCGAACTCAAAACGTCAGACGGATCACTCTCTAATGGGCAGACACCAAAGCTGGAATTACGTACTTTTACGATTGAAATGCTTAACGACGGCGTGCATGTCAGCACGGGAATAGGGCTGGAAAACGGCGGAGTGGTCCGGTCGCAGCTGCGGGATGGCGCCGTCATGACACTGACTTGCAAACTTGCCCTTGAGCGTGTGCGTACCCTGCTCTCCAATGAAGTCATCTCCGAGGAATCGCGCTCATACCAGTTGCGCCACGATTTGCTTTCCCGCGAGTTCATTTTGTCGTCTCCGGGGCATCCCATTGTGCGGCAAAAGCAGTTTGATACCCTGCTCGCCTCAGCTTTTCAGCATCTGGATTTTCTTCTTCCTTTGCAGGCACCGCTTGTTTCCGGGGAAACTTATCGCGTCCAGCTCAAGATCACTCTGGAACACGCCGAAGTTCCGCCGTGGCTGGAAAAAGCGCTCTTTTTCTGGTCATGGGAAGTCACTCCGCCCTTATCTTTTTCTCAGGACTTTATTTTCTAAGGCTCGGGGGCACGCATGACGGAACAGGAGAAGGTTGTCCAGATTGGCGTTCCCGACGAGAGGGAACGGCGCCGCAGGCGTTATGAACTCTTGGCGGCCTTTCTTCTGCTGTTGTTGGTGTTAGGGGGAACATGGACGCAGCTCACGCTTTATGGCGTGGACTCATGGATGTTCATCGCCTTGCTGAACATCAACTCCATCTTCATGCTCATCATCCTGTTCCTTGTCGCCCGGAATGTCGTAAAGCTGATCATGGAGCGGCGCAGAAAAGTTTTTGGCGCCCAAATCCGTACCCGCCTTGTCGTTGTCTTTGTTTCTCTGTCTCTGATTCCTACAGTCATCATGTTTCTGGCATCCAACCGTGTCGTCGCAACCAGCGTCGACTACTGGTTTACCCGGCAGACGGAAACATCCCTCCAGGCGGCCCTTGATGTGGGACAAAGTTTTTATGCGGCAGCGGCGGAACGTTTGCACAGCCGTTCCGAGGCGATCGCTCAGGAAGCCGCACAACGGCGCATCGCTTGGACGGCCTCCAGCGCCAACACGCTTCTTCAAACAAAGCAAAAAGAATACGGCCTTACCTTGGTAGGCTTTGTCACGCCGCAGGAGAAGGAACTGTATTGGCACGCCCCCAAAGCCTTTACCGAGGGATGGCAGGAAGCACGCACGCGAATCGATTGGACCCATGTGGCCAGAGCGACCTTCGGCTCCTTGCTCTGGGCAACGGATGATGCCGATTACGTCATCGGCGTTTTGGCGATTGATGGAGGCAAAGCCGGCTACCTGATCACGGCGGAGAGCATTGGGCAGGGCTTGCTGGCCAAACTCGAACGGATTTCAAAGGGCTTCGAAGAATACGCTCAGCTGAAGCAGCTCAAAAAGCCGCTCAAGGTTTCTTTTTTGCTTATTTTGGGCGTGCTGGGAATGATCACCATCTTCGGTTCCGTCTGGTTTGGCTTCCGTCTGTCCAAAGAGTTCACAGCCCCCATTTTGGCTTTGGCGCAAGGGACCACACGCATTGCGCAAGGCGATCTCGATTTCCGTCTCGAGGATAAGGGCGCTGATGAGCTGGGGCTTCTTGTGCAGTCCTTTAACCATATGGCTAAAGATCTCCAAGAAGGCCGGATGAGCCTGACCCATGCCAACGCGATGCTGGCCGAACACAATCGCTACATCGAAACGGTGCTCGACAATATCACCACAGGCGTCATCACGTTGGATGCGGATGGGCGCATCCGGACAATGAACAAAGCGGCAAGTTCCATTTTTGATGCCCAGCCCGAAAGGCTCGAAGGGAGAAACCCCGCGGAATTTCTTCCCAGAAGCTACTCCAATATTTTTGTTTCCATGCTTGAAACGTTACGCGAACACCCCGAGCAAAATTGGAAGCGCCAGGAAGATTTTCTGCTTGGGGATCGGAGCTGGAAGCTCATATTGCACGCGGTTGCGCTCTCCGGGCCTGGCGGTATCCGGGCATATGTCATTGTTGTTGAAGATATCACGGAACTCGAGAAAATGCAGCGGATGGCCGCATGGCGCGAAGTCGCCAAGCGCATCGCCCATGAGATCAAGAACCCGCTTACTCCAATCAAGCTATCGGCGCAGCGCTTGGATAGAAAATTCGGCAAGCAGATAGAAGATCCGGCATTTGGTCAATGTACTGATCTTATCGTCAAACAAGTCGAGCGGCTGCAGGAAATGGTGCAGGAGTTTTCCTCTTTTGCGAAGCTTCCGGAAGTACAGCTTTCACCAGACGATGTCGCCCCCCTGCTGGACGAGCTCACGACGCTCTTCCGTACAAGCCATAGCAGCGTCATGTGGGATTTGCATCTGCCCGAACGCCTGCCCAAGATAGCTTTGGATCCTGCGGCGCTGCACCGTGCCTTGCTGAATATCTTTACCAATGCTGCGGAAGCGCTGGATACCCTGCCGCCCGAAGCCACCAAGCGGGTACGCATTACAGCTGTCCACGACCGTGGACGTGGTAGCCTCAGGCTCATCATTTCCGATAATGGCCCGGGATTGCAGCCGGAAGAACGGGAACGCATGTTTGAGCCCTACTTTTCCCGCAAGAAAGGGGGCACGGGGCTGGGGTTGGCCATTGTCAAATCCATCATCGCCGATCACCGCGGCACCATCCGGGCTGTAGCGGCACAGGGGGGCGGGACATCCATTGTCCTTGAATTCCCTGTTATGAGGGCCTAGCGGATTTCGCTTGCGTTCAATGGGTAATAGCAACTCATGACCTCAATAAAAAAACTCCCCGAAGCTACCGGGGAGTTTTTTTATTGGCACAACAACGCACAAAAGCTGCGTGGCGGGCCTGCCCGCTATTGCTTGAGGCGGGAATCGTTTTTATCGACACAGGCAAAAGTCAACTCTGCCCTGCCCCCGCGCCATGTCGTTTCCGAAGTAAGGCTTTCGATGTACACTTCCTGATTGATGCTGTCGCAAGCCTGTTTCGCTTGGGCCACGACGTATTCCCGAGCGCCATTCGTTCCGCCCTGATACGTCATCAATTCGACGCTTAACGTATGCATCTGTCCATCGGTTACGGCAGGAGCGGAAGTGTTAGCTGCAGGGGCTTCAGAAACGGCCCCTTCAAGGTTTGAGGGGGTTCCCGTATCATTCGCGGCACAACCAGAGAGCAACAACAACGCAGCACCAATCACACCAAATCGTTTCATAGCATCATCCTGTTTCTATCAAAAAATACGGCTGAATGCCGCACTCTCCTCGATATGATTGAAGGCAACCGAGAAGCTATCCTGTGATAGTATCCGCAATTCATAGGCTTACGGTATAAAAAATGGACGCGTTGTCAAGTGGGCTATGCTGAAAACCATTCGGACTGGCGGGATTCTCACTGTAGGTCTTGGCGCGGAATTTGTTTAGAGTACGGTTATGGTTTTGAGAATTTTTGCGTAACTATGTTTGTTTATGTGGAAAGTTTTGTGTATTGAGTGTATAAAAATTTACATAATTCTAAATAATTATGAGCTATAACTAGACCGCCTTAAATACAAAACACTCCATTCAAAAATCAACGTATGCATACCGTAACGCAGTGGCGCTCATTCCAAATAAAAACAGGTATACAACCCCCCTTAGCCTGTATTATAGTCTCCCGAATGGCATATTTTCCATGCTGTTTTTGTCCCTAAACAGCTCTCTTGAATACTGCTTCACTCTGCCCGACATAAGGGGAACGCCCATGCCCGGCAAGAAACGGATCGGCTTGTGTCGATTGCCGACATGGACGTTGCGGAGCTTAGAGGAGCATAAAAAGATGTTGCCGGATTCATATCGGCTGCATGGAGGATGAGATCGTGGAACCGTATTACGCAGGATGGCTCTCGCTGCTGCCGCCAGTTATCGCCATTACCTTGGCCTTGCTGACCAAAGAAGTCATTTCCTCTTTGCTGATCGGCATATTGACGGGAACGTTCATTTATTCCGTCGGGATGAATAGTGATGTCCTGTTCATGGGAACCATTGAATCGGCCTTTGACACTATGGCCAACAAGGTCGACTTCAACATCCTGGTTTTCTGTACGCTGCTTGGGGCTTTGGTCTACACCATTTCCATGGCGGGGGGGACGAGAGCGTACGGGAAATGGGCTACGCGCAGGATCAAGAGCCGAAAAGCCGCCCTGCTGTCCACCGGCGGGCTGGGAGCGTTCATTTTCATCGATGACTATTTCAATTGCCTTACCGTCGGTACGGTTATGAAACCTGTCACCGATTCCTACAAAATTTCTCGCGCCAAGCTGGCCTATATCATTGATGCCACTGCCGCGCCCATCTGCATCATCGCGCCTATTTCCAGCTGGGCCGCCGCGGTGGGAAGCAACCTCAGGACAACCGGGGCGTTCACCAGCGATTTTGCCGCGTTTGTTTCCACTATCCCCTATAACTTCTACGCCCTGCTCTCCATCGCTATGGTGGGCCTTATCTGCCTGACCAATTCGGATTTCGGCCCCATGCGCACAGCTGAGGAACGCGCTCAACACGGTGATCTTGGCGCCATTGATGGAAGTTCCGAGAAGCAGGTTCAACCGGCGGAACGTGGGACCGTATGGGATATGTTGCTCCCCATCGGCAGCCTGATCGTTTTTGCCGTACTCGGCCTCCTCTATAGCGGCGGTTACTGGGGCAAGGATCCGGCGTTTCACACCATGGGCGCGGCCTTCGGCAACTGTACGGCCGCCAAGGCGCTTGTTTGGGCATCCGTCGGAGCCCTTACCGTTTCCTTCCTGCTTTTTGTTCCTCGCGGCCTTTTGTCTTTCAGGACATTTATGGACGGGGCCGTTGAAGGCATGAAGGCCATGCTGCCCGCCAACATCATTCTGGTGCTGGCATGGACGATCAGCGGTGTCTGCCGCGATCTTCTCCAAACGCCTATTTTCGTGCAGTCCCTTGTGGCGGACGGAGGCGTATCCGGGGCGTTCCTCCCCGCCATCGTGTTTTTGATTGCAGGCTTTTTGAGCTTCTCCACGGGCACGGCATGGGGGACCTTCGGCATCCTGATCCCGATCATCGTCCCCGTGGCTCAGGCTGTCGATCCGGATCTCGTGGTGGTTTCCCTTTCCGCGACCCTCGCTGGCAGCGTGTTCGGGGATCATTGCTCCCCCATTTCGGATACGACCATTCTCTCCAGTGCCGGAGCCGGATGTAATCATATCGAACACGTATCGACACAGCTGGGTTATGCGTGCATCGTGGCTTTTTGCTGCTTCGTCGGTTACGTTGTTGCCGGATTTACCAAGGCCAACCTGTGGTGGAGCCTTGGCTCTTCCCTTGTCCTGCTGCTCATCAGTGTGTTCATTTTGCACATGCTGGGCAATAAAAGGGCTGCTGCTAGAGAAACAGCCGCTATCGGGGGAAATGCCTGATAGTTCCGTAAAAAATCGGATATATGGGAGGGTGGGCTTGGGTCCGCCCTCTTTTTTGTGCACGCATGGGAGCAAATAAAGACATTATCCTGTAAATACAGTATAATATAAAAATTCGGAAGATGGACACAAGAAATGTTTCTAAGCAGTCCCTTTTTTCGGGACGTTAGATTGACAGTATCTCAATTGAGATGCATTATAACTCAAATACGATACGAGGTGAGTATGGCTAGTACGACAATGGTCCACATCCGTGTTGACGAAAAGCTCAAGCGCGAAGCATGTGCCGCCTTGGACGGCATGGGCCTGTCTCTTTCCGATGCTGTGCGTCTGCTCCTTGTTCGTGTGGCGGCAGAAAAGGCTTTGCCTTTCGAAATCAGGGTTCCCAACACAAGCACAATCCGAGCTATGGAAGACGTGAATGTGGGTACGCTGGAATCCTTCGAGTCTGTCACATCACTTATGGCCAGCATTGATGAGAACAATTGAAGCAACCCCAACCTTCAAGGAGGACTTGAAAAGAGTCTGCCAGGATCCGGGCCGGAAGCGAACCGTTGAAGACCTGCTCTCCATTCTGGCGCGTGATCTTGAATTCATGGTGGGTATGCCGGCGCAAACGCTGCCCGGCAAATGGAGTGATTATCTGGAATGCCAGCTGCAATCGAATCTTTTCCTTATCTATAGAAAACCTGACAAAAACAGACTTCAGCTCGTACGACTCGGGAGTTGTTCCGACTTTGAATGCCGGGACGACGAGTATGACATCGGATTCTCTGTATCTTGCGGGAATAAGGAAGAGCCTTCCAGATTTTTCAAACCCGACAATGCAACTACAGGGAGACCGACTGTGACCACGCATAAAAAACCGACACTTGCCTTCGCCCTTTTCACGCTGCTTTCCATCGTCACGATCATTGCCTGCGGGATGATTTTCTTCAAATTGAAACTTCACCTGCTCATGATGTCTTGCTGGGTCGTCTGTGCCCTGTTTGCCCGGCGTCTGGGTTATACGTATACGGAACTCGAAGTCGGCGCCTATGAGCTCATCCAGAGAGCTATGGGCGCCGTCATCATTTTGATGTGCGTCGGAGCGCTCATTGGGGCATGGATTTCCGCCGGAACGGTCCCGGTGATGATCTATGTCGGCCTCCAAATCATTTCCCCCAGCCTGTTTCTCGTGACAAGCCTGATCCTGTGTTCGGTGACGTCACTTACGACAGGGACTTCATGGGGTACGATCGGAACGGTCGGCCTTGCCATCATGGGGATTGGCGCCGGCCTCGGCTTTGATCCCGGTATTACCGCGGCCTCCATTATCTGCGGCGCGTTCTTCGGCGATAAGCTTTCCCCTCTCTCCGACACCACCAATATGGCCGCCGCGGTCAGCGGGGTTCCGTTGCTCCGGCATGTCCGCCACATGGTGAACACGATCACGCCCGCCTACATCATCACCATTATCCTGTACGCGATCATCGGGTTCAAGCAGGGCTCTGGCGTAGCCGATACGTCCCAGCTCAATGCCATCCTCACCGGCATCAACGAACATTTCCAAATAGGCATTATCCCTGCCCTGCCCATGCTGCTGGTGCTCGGCCTGCTGATCCGCCAGACCAACCCGGTCCTCGCCATCGTCAGCGGCGCGCTTTTCGGCGTCCTCATCGCCGTAGGATATGCCGGTATGGATTTGACGACCGCCTTCAACTCCATGTGGAGCGGCTACAAGGCTGATTTCGCCAATCCCATGTTGGCGAAGCTGCTCAACCGCGGCGGCATCACCAGTATGCTCGACATCGCCGCACTGGTCATTTTTGCCTGCGGGCTTGGCGGTATGCTTCGCCACATCGGCATCATCGACGTCGTGCTGGAACCCGTGGCCCGCCGTGCGACTTCCGGCCTCTCTCTGGTACTCGCCACGCTGTTCATCGGCTACGGGACGCTTATGCTGACGGCCGCCGCCTACTTCAGCATCGTCATGAACGGTACCGTCATGGCTCCCCTGTTCCGCAAACGCGGCTACCGCCCCGAAAACTGCTCCCGCGTCGTTGAAGACGCCGGAACGCTCGGCGGCCCCCTTGTCCCTTGGGCCTCCAATGCCCTCTTCCCCATGAGTATGCTCAGCGTCTCGTATATGGATTACGCACCGTGGGCGTTCGTCCTGTACCTCACTCCCCTCATGTCCATTCTTTACGCGGCCTTTAACATCAACATGACCCGGCTTACCCCCGAGGAAATGGCGGAAGAAAACAAAGAGTTCGTAGCGGAGTAATCCTCCCTCCCGCATCCTATCCCTTGAACCGCCGCCTATCCCAGGGCGGCGGTTCCTCCTAAAGGAAATATCATGGCTACCATTCTTATTCGTAATGCCTCCCTTTTTTCTCCCGACCCCCTTGGAACCAACGATATCCTGATCATCAACGATCGCATTGCCGCCATCGCACAGAATATTTCCATCCCCGAATGGCTCGGACCGGTGCAGGAAATGGATGGCAAAGGGCTCTTTGCCGTTCCCGGATTCATCGATGCGCATGTCCACATTACCGGAGGAGGCGGTGAGGCGGGGTTTTCTTCTCAGGTCCCTCCTCTTCCGCTTTCAAAGCTTATCCGCTCGGGTGTGACGACTGTCGGTGGCCTTCTCGGCACGGACGGTGTAACCCGGCATGTTGACGCCGTACTCGCCAAAGCGAACTCCCTTGAAGAGGAAGGCGTCAGTTCCTTCATCATGTCTGGAGGTTATCCTGTACCTTCTCCGACGCTGACCGGTTCAATCCGTTCGGATATTGCCTTCATCGAAAAGGTCCGCGGCGGCAAAATTGCCATTGCGGACCATCGAGTCGCTCCCGTTTCCGCCGAAACCCTGCTTGCCGTTGCCACGGAAGCCCGCGTAGGCGGGATGCTCCGCGGATTCATCGGTATGTTGATCATGCATATCGGAGCAGCAGCGGAAGGGCTTTCCTGTGTATTCGCCGCGCTGGAACGCGCGCCGCACTTGGGGCGCCATCTGATCGCCACACACATCAACCGCAGCCCCTTCGCCTTTTCCGAAGCTGCCAAATTGGTTGCCAAAGGCGGCTTCATGGATATTTCTTCCGGCCTAAACGCCCAAACCCTGGGGCCGGACACGCTGAAACCATCGGAAGCCATTGCTCTAGCCATGCGTCAGGGAGTAGCCAAGGAACGTATCCTGATGAGTTCGGACGGCAACGGCAGCGCGGCCCGTTATGGAGACGACGGCAGTGTCAGCGGGCTTGTGGCCTCTGATCTCGGCAGCCTCCACACGGAGTTTGCTGACTGTGTAAAGGAAGGTATGCCGCTCTCCGAAGCGCTTTGCCCCATTACTCGCAATGTGGCTCAGGCTTTCTCCCTCTCCCGGAAGGGACATATAGCGGTCGGCGCCGATGCCGACATCCTGTTGCTCGCGCCCGATCTGGCCCTGCATACCGTTATCGCGCGCGGCGAGTGCATGATGCGGGAAGGCTCGCTATGCAAGAAGGGAACCTTTGAAGAATAAAGGGATGCCTCGCCCTTGAAAAAAAGCCCTATCCGAGAATGACCGGATAGGGCTTTTTATTTGTCAGCGGCAGGTTCGCTCAACTCTCCGCAAGCGAAGTCTGACTGTTGACGAATGCCGCTACCCCTCTGATGGCACGCACACACTCATTCGCATACAGGGATAACCTCTGGACGAAATCCTCGGGTGTACTCAGCACCTGTACCTCAAAAAAGGCATATAGAATACCATCATTTTCCACACTGTATATTTTTACCATTCGGATATTGCTGGCAATTTTATTGAAGGCGGCATCAAGGAACGCTTTGTGGCGCACATTGACCGTTTCCATGGGCATGAAGGTCCTGAGGCAGATGAAATCGCTCTCCACTTTCTCATACCCGGGGAAATGATCTGGTACGACGAAAAAGGTAATCCCCAAAACCCGCACGCTGATCTGCGGCAAGCCATTGTTCAGGGTTCCCCATTCCGCCTCCATGCCGCTCTCTCTGATCCGCTCGTATACCTTTATGAAGTCCATGCTCATCTCCTTTCCCTGGGCTTATGCTCGGACGGTGATAGCGCGATGCCGTAAGGGACGCAACCGCTATCCCGAATGGTTCTGGCTACGCGCTCCTGCCTTCAAAGGCTCCCATTCCTTCCTAAAAAGTGGCGGTACCTTCTAGACAGTTCATGTTATTCTGTATATGACAGATCGGTGCCCCAGAAGGGATATGGCCGTGTGTACGGCCTCTCGGGAAAACTGCATTGCAAATGAAAACGCCTTACAGATGTTGAGCTTCTTTTCAATCCGGCCTGTTGAAAAATAACTTTAGGCTGGACGTTGTATTCAGTGAGACACTCATAAACGTATTTTCTCAGAGAAAACGCTATGGAATTTCCCCAATTCGAGTTTATCATCAAACGTATCTTTTACTTTTTTCTTCTTTTGATTGTTTTTGCCCTTGCAGCGGTATTCTGGTTCATGTTTGATGTATTCCTGTTCTGGAAGTATACGCCGCTCAGTGAATGGTCCCCCCTTGGAAGAGTGCTTTGGATGACGTTTTCCGTCCTGACGACCATAGGCGTCAACCTCCTTGTTCAGAAAAAAATCAGACATCGCTCCTCATAACAGTGCCTTTCCTTGCATAGAGACAAGGACAATGGAGCGATAACGCCTCACTTTTAAGTCTAAAAAACGCGCCCTCTGTTTCATTGAGAACGGAGGGCGCGTTTTTTGTTCGATCGGAAGGTTTCAGGATCCATTCATCCTTCCGGCAGTCCCGAGAACAAGCCGCCCGGGTTCATTTCTTCTTTTTCTGTTCCAAGGCCTTCCTGAGGGCATCCCGGTATATCCGTATCACATCCAGACGCGCACATTTTTTGTCTTCGGCTGGGATGATATGCCACGGCGCGTATTCCGTACTTGTCCGGAGGAACATCTCGTCGGCGGCTTCCACATAGGCGGGCCATTTTTCTCTGTTGCGCCAGTCATCCGGGGTGATCTTATAGTTTTTCCACGGGATCTCTTCCCGCTCCTTGAACCGCCGCAGTTGCTCGTCCGGGGAAATGTGCAGCCAGAATTTGAGCAGGATATTGTTATGTTCCTGCAACTGTTCCTCAAAGTCATTCAGCTCCGCATAAGCCCGCTTCCAATCCTCCGGCTGCGTCAGCTTTTCCACCCGCTCCACCAACACACGGCCATACCATGAGCGATCATAAATCGTGACGAATCCCGCCCGCGGAATGTGACGCCAAAACCGCCACAGATAATTATGGGCGAGTTCTTCGTCGGTCGGAGCACTGACAGGGATGACCCGGGTAATCCGGGCGTCTATGCCCGCCGTCAGCCTCCGGATAGCGCCCCCCTTGCCCGCCGCATCCCAGCCTTCAAAAAGAATCGTGCTGGAAATGCCCTTCTTGTAGGCTTTATACGTCAAATCGTACACTTCCGATTGCAACTCGGCCAATTCCTTCTTGTATACCCCGCGTTCGCACGTCCTGGAAAGATCGATGGCATCCAGAGCGGAAATCTGCCCTATCTCTTTTTCACTCGCTTTCGCTGGAACCACTGAAACCGCATTCTGCCGCTTCACGGCAGCCGCCGCTTCAACCGCCGCAATAATGGCCCGGGCTACCGACGCATTACGGAAATTGCCGTCATACGCGTCGATGACGGTCCAAGGAGCATCCACCCTGTCCGTCAGAGTAATGGCCTTGGCTGCCGCACTCACAAGGCCGTCATAGTTCTCGGCACTCTTCTTGTCATAAGGGGTGAAATGGTGGATCTCCTGATGCTTCAGGCGATCTTTCAAACGGGCCTTCTGGGCTTTTTTGCCGAGATGAAGCCAGAGCTTGATGATGACAGTCCCGGATGACGCCAACGTATGCTCAAGCCTCCTCCAGCGCTCCATCGACGCATTGAACTCACTCTCGCCGATATCTCCGCAACAAAAACGCCTGATGGTTCCACCATACCAACCACCCAGGAAGACCCCGATTTCGCCTCCGGCAGGGAGCTTGTTCCAAAACTGCCATGCTTCAGGGCGGTTTCGCTCCTCATCCGTCTGCATCCAGAAGACATGATTTCGGATCGTCTTGGCGTCCATCCACTCGGAAAGCATATTGGCGACGGCGCCGCGCCCGGAACCGTCCACCCCGGCTATGGTAATCAAGACGGGAAGTTTGTGCTCAATGCAGGTCCCCTGCGCCTTGAACAGCTTCATGCGCAGGTCGCTTTCAAGAGCTGCATATTCCTTTGCCGGATAACTCCGGCCCAATGCCGCGGACTCAAACATGGGGCACTCCTTTCCTCTACGGCTTCCTCCCAACGGGAGGGCCCAATTATAGCAAGGCTATCAATAGACTATTGTTTGAGGAGATTACGCGCCAGCCCACATGAACGCAAGCTCATCCCTTCAAGAAAAGGCGCGCCTCCAGCTGAGAGGTTTTGGCCATGGCAAATGCCAGTCACACGGGACGACGGTCTGCAATCGCAGGGTAATGTTTTTTTGAAGAGGTTTAAAAGCCGGAAAGCACCTCACATCAGTTCATAATATTATCCAACTAAGTATACTATCCCAGTGAAAATATTGTACACAATGCTATCAAACCAATTTATACCATCTTACATCGCCGCAACAAAAAGAACACGCCACGGCATCACGCTCCCTTCTTCTGTCTTTTGCAATATACTCATTGTTCGTAAAACATTATATGAAATCATACCAATTGAATACACCTTTTGAGTTCCCAAACCAATCAGCTGTATTTTGGCCTTATCTTTGCAGGCCGCCAAGAAGCCCTTTTCCTCCACTGTGCCGATTGTTCTACAAAGAAGAAAAAAACATGTCCACATTTATTACTCATAACATATTGTTTATACATGTTTTTATACATAAATACATTGGTTTGATACTTTCAAAATGGTTGACAAGAAAAGAACAATCGGACATTTTGGTCTTACCAATTAACAGGAAAGGTTTCAGATGCTCAAAGAGACACCCTTGCCTACCACCGTCCGCCCCCGGCGCTACCAGAAGCTCTCGGAGCGCCTCCGGCAATTCATGGCCGAGAACCATTTCCGGGATGGCGACAAGCTCCCCCCGGAGCGGGCTCTGGCGGAATCCTTTGGCGTTTCCCGAAACAGCGTCCGTGAGGCCATTCATGCCCTCGCCGAACGGGGGCTCCTTGAGAGCCGTCATGGCGACGGCACGTATGTCAGAGTGCCGGACATGGAACCTCTCAGGAGCGCCATTCTTGAGGCGGTGGATTCGGAAGGACACATGTTCGACGAAGTCATGGAATATCGCCGGATACTCGAACCCGCGGTAGCCGAACTTGCAGCACTCCGCCGCACCCCCGAGCAGCTCGACCGCTTGAAGATCATTGCCTGCGATCAACAGCGCCGCATACTCATCGACGGGGATGACGGCGAGCTGGACGCCCAATTCCACCTCTGCCTGGCGGAGTGTTCGGGAAACAGATTGCTCATCAATACCGTGGCCCTGTTGAACGAGCAGTACGCCAGCGGTCGGACCGCGGACTTACGCGACGCATCGTGGCACCAGTTCTCGGTCGCTTCCCACCTGCGCATCATTGATGCTCTTGAGCGGCAGTCCGCTGAAGATTGCCGCAAAGCCGTCGAAGAACATCTCGATACCATCGTTCACAAACACCTTTTCGTCACGGCAAGGGACTAGCAAGATGACTGCCATCTTCACCCTCTGCCTGCGGGGAACCATTGCTGAATTAAGCACTCTTCGGCATCAAGGAGGAGAGCGTGCCGTTGCGCCCATAGGGGCTCACGTACCTAATACATATATCCGTTCCTAAGCTCAGAAAGTGTTCCGCCGTACGGCTATTGCCGCCGGTGTACGTATGTCGGCGAATGCCCTGTAACCATACCCCTACTTGAACCACCAAGAGGAACAGCCATGAAGAGTCCCACAGATGTCGTCAGCGGTTTCATTCTGCTTGGGCTGTGCGGCGTCGGCGCTTATAGCGTCGCTACCCTGCCGGATGCCGGAGGCATGGAGCATGTCGGCCCCGGCGCGTTTCCCGCCGGTATTCTCGTGCTCCTGACCGCGCTGAGCCTTGTTCTCATCGTGCAGGGGTTCCGCCGCTCCCCCGTCAAAGTCTACTGGCCCGAATCCAAGGTTTTCAAGAAGATCCTCGCCTTCATCGGCTTGTTCTACCTATATCTGATTACCCTGACGGGACTCGGCGAGCTCTTCTTGAATATGGAAAATCCCCCCTTTCAGGCCAACGGGGCATTCAGCATCAGCACCTTCCTCTTCCTTCTCATAGCCCTTCCACTGCTAGGAAGACGCAAGCCCATCGAGATCCTGTCCGTAGCCGTCCTGACGACGGCGGTACTCGTCTTCGCTTTCGGCTGGTTCTTTCAGGTTCTGCTCCCCTAGCCGCCCGGGACTCCCTTACAGATAATCTCTATGACTGATTGGAGAGGATTTATGTTAGCGAACATTCTTGACGGCATCATGAACGCCATTTCCATGGGCTCCCTGCTGGCAAACCTTATGGGCGTCACCCTTGGCATCATCTTTGGCGCGCTTCCGGGACTTACCGCAGCCATGGGGGTGGCCCTGCTTATCCCTCTAACCTTCGGTATGCCCGCCGTGGAAGCCTTTTCCGCGTTGCTCGGCATGTATGTGGGAGCCATTTATGGCGGCTGCATCA